>ERZ1292633.165-Hain-H41-02um-R1-165-length-88687-cov-19_pt1 | contig 88687 bp, 71 predicted proteins | sample MGYA00564406_ERZ1292633 | MGnify/ENA primary metagenome ERZ1292633 (study PRJEB36523, sample SAMEA6512639) | groundwater metagenome | collected 2019-01-08 | study: AquaDiva: Metagenomics assemblies of 32 groundwater samples
CGCCACCGGTGTTCCTCCTGATATCTACGCATTTCACCGCTACACCAGGAATTCCACTCCCCTCTCCCGTACTCTAGTCTGACAGTATCACAGGCAATTCCACGGTTGAGCCGTGGGCTTTCACCAATGACTTATCAAACCGCCTACGCGCCCTTTACACCCAATAATTCCGAGCAACGCTTGCATCCTACGTATTACCGCGGCTGCTGGCACGTAGTTAGCCGATGCTTCCTTAAGGGGTACCGTCAATCCGCCCGGGTATTGACCGAACGGAGTTTCTTCCCCCCCGACAGAGGTTTACGATCCGAAAACCTTCTTCCCTCACGCGGCGTCGCTGCGTCAGGCTTTCGCCCATTGCGCAAAATTCCCCACTGCTGCCTCCCGTAGGAGTCTGGCCCGTGTTTCAGTGCCAGTGTGGCTGATCGTCCTCTCAGACCAGCTACCCGTCTTAGCCTTGGTGAGCCATTACCTCACCAACTAGCTGATGGGACGCGGGCTCATCTTAAAGTGGCAGGTCTTGCGATCCCCGCCTTTAACCCCAGGATTTGCACCCCGTGGTCTTATCCGGTATTAGCACGCCTTTCGGCGGGTTATTCCAGGCATTAAGGGAGATTACCCACGCGTTACTCACCCGTGCGCCACTTTACTAACAGGGTTGCCCCCGCTTTCTCGTGCGACTTGCATGTGTTAGGCGCGCCGCTAGCGTTCGCTCTGAGCCAGGATCAAACTCTCCAATTAAACTCAGTGTATCTTGGATTTTTGTAAAGGATTTGACTGACTTGACAATTACTTGCTATTTAGTTTTCAGAGAGCAGGTTGCGTTTGCGTCAACACCATTTCAAGAGACCGAGGCCTTAAGAGCCGGTGAAGCGAACCGCAGTTGAGAAAGACAATTATACTTACTTTTTCAATCGAGTCAAGCGAAAAACTCAAGACCCGCAAAAAAACTTTTTAAAAACTCGTTGCACCCGCCAACAACTCACACCCGGGCTTTCTATTATACTTGAAGCGGCTACAGTGTCAAGGATTAACTTTCGTTTCTTTCAAATCCTTTTTGCTGCCGGCCCGTCCAAACCAGACCTTCTTCGACTCGCTATCAGACTAAACCTTCTTTGCAGCCGAGTCAACCAGAATCTTCTACTAAAGCCCTTTTCTTTTTTAGAGCCGGCCGCCGACCGAAAGACCGATTTGGCAACCGCTGCTGAGTCATTGATTATACCTGTTTGAAGGAGGGAGTCAAGAAGAAACTTTCGAGACCCTGAAGAAACCTTTAAACCCGCAAACCTTAAACAACGACACGATCAAAAATCAAAACCAGCCTGGCCCGCTACACCCTCAGCCGCCCAATCGCGAAGCTACATTCTTTTACTGCCAAGGCAAGGCCTCACGGCCAACCATACCGCTGTCTTGCTGCTCGCTGCTTTCGGGGTCTGCAGACTTGGCCGTTTTTGTCTTGGTATCGAGCCGGACTATGCGGCATCACCAAGACTGAATCAGACGGCCTGTTGCAGATGACGGGCCCCCTGGCCCATGCGCCGCCGCTCAGGAAGTTCCGTGAGCAGCAGCAAGAGATGCAATTATAAGGATTTCCAATAAAGAGTCAAGAAAAAATGATCCTCTTGAAGAATCTTTTTCCAACTTGCAACAAAAAGCCTTTGTTTACAGGCACTTCCGCCTTAGCATCAGCCGCCTTTTCACCGTCGATCTTGACCCCGCCGCCGCTTATAAGCCTCATAGCCTCGCTCGTTGACTTCGCAAACCCTGCTATCACGATGATGTTCGCGAGCCTCATGGAGCTTGTGCCTGCCTCTGCGGATACGGCCATCTCCTCGATCTCCTCGGGTGTCTCCTTGCGTCCGAAGAGGGCCTTGAAGTCGCCCAGCGCCTTTTGGGCCGCCTCTTTGCCGCAATATCTTGCCGTAAGCTCGAGCGCGAGGTTCTCCTTCGCCTCCTTAGGATGGACAAGCCCGGCCTTTATTCCTGAGAGCGTCTCAGTAGAGACAGCGCTTAGAAGTTCGTAGTACCTCATCATCAGGGTATCGGAAACACTCATCACCTTTCCGAATATCTCCGAGGCAGGCTCGCTTATCCCTATATAGTTGCCGTAAGACTTGCTCATCTTCTGTACGCCGTCAAGTCCTTCCAGGAGCGGCATGGTCAAGACAACCTGCGGGTCCTGGCCCATCTCGCGCTGAAGCTCCCTTCCGACGAGAAGGTTAAAGAGCTGATCTGTGCCGCCGACCTCTATATCGGCCTTCAAGACTACCGAATCATACCCCTGCACCAGCGGATAGAGGAACTCGTGCATGGCTATGGGGCGGCCCTCTGAGTAGCGCTTCTGGAAGTCGTCGCGCTCGAGCATCCTTGCGACCGTATATCTCGACATGAGGGATATCATGTCAGAGCTAGACATCCCCTCCATCCACTCGCTGTTAAAGACGACCTCTGTCTTTTTCTCATCCAATATCTTGAATACCTGCTCGGTGTACGTCCTTGCGTTTGCGCGGACATCATCCCTGGTAAGTGGCTTTCTCGTCTCTGACTTGCCTGTCGGATCGCCGATCATCCCGGTAAAATCCCCGATAAGGAGCATCACGTGGTGGCCTAGCTCCTGAAAATGCCTGAGCTTGTGTATAAGCACCGTGTGGCCGAGATGAAGATCCGGGGCGGTAGGGTCGAACCCTGCCTTAACCCTGAGAGGCCTGCCCTTGGCTACAGACGCTGTGAGCTTCTTTACAAGGTCCCCGTCGGTTATCATGCCGGCGGCGCCTCTTTTGATCTTCTCTATCTGTCCCTGCACGTCCATAATATATCTACTCCTGACCGGCCTCGGCGTTCAAAGGCATCTTTATCCGTTCTATCTTCTTTGTCTTTCCGTCATAGGCATCGACAGTTACAACTACGCCCTGGAGCTCTACAGCGCGAGAGGCGACCTCGAACCTTACCGGAAGCTGAGTAAGGAACTTCTGTATAATAAGCTCCTTCTTTACCCCTATGACGGAATCCACAGGACCTGTCATCCCGGCATCAGTCAAAAAAGCCGTGCCGCCCGGCAGTATCCTCTCATCCGACGTCTGCACATGCGTATGCGTCCCGACGACCGCAGAGACTATACCGTCGAAATAATTGGCCAGCGCCGCCTTTTCGCTCGTAGCTTCAGCGTGGAAGTCTACGAATATAACCGGTGTTTCCTGCCTGAGCTTTAATACCGCTTCTCTACCCGTGCGAAATGGGCAATCGAGCGAGTCCATAAAGACCCTGCCTATGAGGTTCAAGACCCCGACCTTGACGCCTGAAGGGCATTCATATACCGCAGACCCGATCCCCGGGGCGCCGGAAGGATAATTAAGCGGCCTCAATACGGTCGACCCGGCCCTTAAGAAGTCATGGACCTCTTTCTTGTCCCAGATATGATTGCCGCTCGTGATAACGTCTATATGGAGTCTTCTAAGCTCGTTTGCGGTATCAGGCGTGATGCCGAAGCCTCCGGAAGCGTTCTCGCCGTTGGCGATCACGATATCCGGGCAATATTTGCCGACAAGCCTAGGCAGAAGCTCCCTTACTGCGAGCCTTCCCGGCCTTCCTATTATATCCCCGATGAAAAGTATCGTTGTAAGTCCTGACATATTACCCCGCGTTTATCCTGACGGACTTCTTCCGTCAGGCGACAGCCGATCCCATATTTACTCTGAATGCATTAGAATAATCAATAACGATACCAGATCTCAGTGGACCGTATGATAAGACAATTGCCCTTATAAAAAAACATCTATCTGACTTTCGCTTTGCACTTCCGTGCGCCTTTTGGGTATGGCTCCTTTCGCTGTCCGGCCGTCTCGCAGAAGATACAATTGCCTGCTCGTCGGCCCTCCCTTAGGCTCCTTCCGCCATGACCCGGGTTTTGTTTAAAGACAAAGTATAAATTCAAAGGCCGGAGCCTTGTCTTTACTCCTCCCCTTATTTTAAGGGGAGGCTGGGAGGGGTTAGTAGTAGCCGGTTTTCTTTTGCGCAATGCCGTGCTTTGGGGTATGGCTCTAACGGCCCTTATAAAAAACATCTATCTGACTTTCGCTTTGCACTTCCGTGGCTTTCGGGTATGGCCTGCAACGCCAGCGAGCCGTTTCGCAGAAGATACAAGAACCTGCTCGTCGGCCCTCAGTCAGGCTTGCTACGCCATAGCCCGGGTTTTGTTTAACCGCAACGACATGACTTCCCGAAGAAGCGCCGTCTTCAATTCCACCCTGTGCGATGCGGCTAACGACCCGCAACTTACCGCTAATGATACTAAGCGGCGCCGCCTGCTTACGCAGACAGCGCCGCCGGCAAACCATCGTCACCTGAAAAAACCTGAACAGACTCTCAAGTCATGTTCTATCGCACACTACCAGTTATCTATAAATCGTCCGGCCGCAACCTTCATACGATAGTGTGATCAAACAACGTCCGCGCTCCGCGGTGCCCGAAAAAACCGCCTATCTCTTTAACCTGCAAAACAGCACCATGCAAACCGGCCTACTTGGCGTAATCTACCGCCCTCGACTCGCGTATGACGGTAACCTTGATCTGGCCCGGGTACGTAAGCTCCTTCTCAATCTTCCGCGCTATGTCCCTGGAAAGGACGACTGCGGCTTCGTCCGTTATCTTCTGGTTCTCCACTATGACCCTTATCTCGCGGCCTGCCTGAAGGGCATAACTCTTCTCAACGCCTGTGAACTCGGTCGCGATCTTCTCAAGGTCGTCGAGCCTCTTGACGTAAGTCTCAAGCATCTCTTTACGCGCACCCGGGCGTGCGGCTGAGAGCGAGTCGGCGGCCTGTACGAGTATCCCGATTATATTATCCGGGTGGTCGTCGTGGTGCTGGCCTATTGCAGAGACTATCTTCGGAGACTCGCCGTACTTCTTGGCAAGCTCGGCGCCTATGGCGGCGTGCGGCCCCTCGACCTCGTGGTCAACGGCCTTTCCTATGTCATGGAGAAGCCCGGCCCTTCTGGCGATCTTGGTCGGAAGCCCAAGCTCCGAGGCCATGATGCCGCAGATGAAAGCGACTTCCATAGAATGCGCGTAGACGTTCTGTGCGTAGCTTGACCTGAACTTGAGCCGCCCGATGAGCTTTTGTATCTCCTTGTGTATCCCGTGGAGACCGGTATCGAATATAGCCCTCTCGCCGGCATCGATTATCGACTGGTTGACCTCTGACTCGACCTTGGCTACGACCTCTTCGATCCTCGACGGATGTATTCTGCCGTCCGTTATCAGGCGCTCAAGAGAGATCTTGGCGATCTCTCTCCTCACCGGGTTATGCCCTGAGAGTATGACCGCCTCAGGCGTATCATCTATTATGACGTCGATGCCTGTAGCCGCCTCTATCGCCCTGATGTTGCGCCCTTCCCTTCCGATGATCCTGCCCTTCATCTCATCGCTCGGAAGATGGACTACCGATACGGTCCTTTCAGCTACGTATTCCCCGGCATACCTCTGTATGGCCAGAGAGATTATCTCCTTGGCCTTTTTATCGGCATCGGTCCTGGCCTCTTCCTCGATCCTCTTTATGAGCTTGGCGGCCTCGAGCTTGGCGTCGTTCTCCATCGCCTCTACAAGCTGTCTTCTCGCCTCATCCGCCGAGAGGCCCGCTATCGTCTCAAGCTTGTCCTTCTGCTCGACTATGATCCGCTCGGCCTCGACCTCAAGGTCTTTTAAGGTCTTTTCCTGCGTCTGTACGGCCTTTTCCCTCTTCTGGAACTCAAGGTCCCTGCGGTCTATAGCCTCAAACTTCTTATCCAGGTTCTCTTCCTTCTGCTGGACCCTCTTTTCAAGGGCCTGTAGCTCCTTTTTCCTCTCGCGCGTCTCCTGCTCAAACTCGGCCTTGCCCTTGAAGGTTATATCGCGCGCCTGAAGCTCAGCCTCTTTCTTTATGTTCTCAGCCTCTTTCTTGGCGCTGGCTGTTAACGATTCAGCCGAGAGCCTGCCTGCGTCTATGTTTGACTGCTCGATCTTTTTCCTGTTCAGATAACCTATATAGAACCCTGCAACTATTGAAAGAACCGCTATGACTGCGACAATGATGACCGTCGATATTCCCATGCCAGCTACCCCTTTGCGCCTGTATTTTATAAGGCCCAGCCGTGGCGCGCACCCGGCATCGTCAGGTAACGCGTCTACCCTGAAGACAACCCTTTTGATGCGCCCTCAACAGACCTGCCTTTTGCGTAAGAGACCCCGGTCAGACTTCAACGACTCTTTTCTCGGTTATGATCGCCGAGACCCTCACGTCATGGGCCTCGACCGGGATGATCTCCTTTAAGACCTGCGACTCATAAGCCAGACCTACGACCCTGGCTGTGCAACCCTGCAAAGCGATATCATAATAGCCGTTGCCGTACCCGATCCTCGCTCCGGCGGCATCAAACGCCACTCCTGGGACGACTATCAGATCGAAAGTAGACGGGTCTACTGCCGGGCCAACGCCTGCCGGCTCAGGTATGTCATACGCGCCCGGTACAAGCGATTTAAGATCAGTTACCCTGTGAAAGACCAGATGACGGTCAGGCGACCTGCCGACCCTCGGGTAGCAGACCTCTTTGCCGTCGGCTACCGCCCTTCTAAACAGCTCGTCCGTAAGGACTTCGTTTTTGAAACTTGAATAAAGAGATAACCTGCCTGAACGCCTGTAGATAGGCGTCTCAAGGAACCTTTTCTGAATGATGGCGCTCAAGCGCCAGACCTCTTCAAAGGCCATCTCCCTGCGCATCTCGAGGTAGTGCGACCTCAGGCGCTTTTTTAAGGCGGACTTATTCATTCACCCGGTTTTTTTAAGGGAAGGATGTTTCAGGAGAGGCTCAAACAGGTACGATACCGATGACAACAGCCGCCTGGCGCACTGCGCGCCCTTATCCTGCGGCCGACCTTCTTACGTTCTATAATTCCTCACATCTACGTGATTTTTATGCCTGATACTGAACCTCTAACTATATCCGCAACGCCTTATCATCGAACCACAGCACAGCGCGCGAAGTGCGCGCGACTAGTATGCTTTACTCCCCCGCTTCGGCCGTGTCGACGGTATTTTGAACCTGTCATAGACAGGTGGGCGCCTTTATAGCCCCTTTCGACTTTCCCGCTGGGGGACATGCCGGCCAGGACCAGGGAAGGCTCCCTCGTTCACAATATTGGTTCAAAAAACTTCCGTCGATTCACAAACAGCGCAGGGGAGTCGAATGGGTCTATGCAAGTCTCCTGTTTATATCGTCAGCCAGCTCGTCAGACTTCCTTCCAAGCCTGTCGAGCGTCTCCTTTGTCTTTATGACCTCTCCGGTAATGTTCAAAGCCGCAAGAAGCGCCAGATCCAAGGACGAAACCGCCTTAGTATTCTGCTTGACCTCCTCTATCTTGTTATTAAGGTAAGTTTCAACGGCACGAATATACTCTTCGCCTTCATCGCTTTTGATGGATAGTCTATGGCCCTGTATCTTCAGCTCGGCTACTTTCTTCAAACCACACCTCACGCGTTTTGAATCAAGCCGTCAAGCCTCTCAAGAAGGCCGTCCACTCTTTGCCGTACGGTCCCTTTTTCAGCCTCAAGGGAAGCGAGCTTCTCCCTGAGCGCGTCGACTTCTCTGGTCTTTGCCAAAAGCTCCTCTTTAAGACCTGCGTTAACGCCTCTTAACGCCTCATATCCAGAAAGCAGCCTGTCTATGCCCTCTTCCAGCCTTGCGAATTTTTCGATTGCCATCGGATATTCAGCCTCCAATTGTAATATATTTTACTTTTTTCAATGATTAATGTCAAGTCCTTGTTCCGGCCGTTCCAGAAAGGCCATAAACCAAAAAAGGCGTCTTGCCCTTATGGGCAAGACACCTTTAAACCGGTCTGCATCCATGCCTTTGGATCAAAGCCGATCCCGTCAACTGACATCCCGGCCGCACCCTCGGATTACGGAAGGCTCAATACGCGTACAGGTTGCCATAAGGCCTAGATGATACGGGAACGAGCTTCTTAAAGGGCTTTTTCATGATATCTTCAAGCTTAAGGCCGAAGTCCTTGCAATAATCGGCAAGGGCCTCTTTCAAGACCTTGGCGTCGTCTTCGTCCGTCTCAAGGACGCCGACCTCTGCTCCGCAGAGATTCTTGTCGACCTCTCCCCTCACATATATCGCGCCGCCGTGCATCCCGGTCCCGAGGTAATCGCCTACAATCGGGCGCGTCTCCTTCTCATCGAGACCGAGTAGTATCAATACGCCGCCTGCCATGTATTCGCCGAAAAAATCGCCTGCGGTCCCGCCGACTACGATCGTCGGGGCCTGCTTCTTTAAGCCCTTCATGTGTATTCCGACCCTGTATCCGACATCCCCGCGCACATGGAGCTTACCGCCCCTCATCCCGTAGCCGAGGACGTCTCCGGCGTTGCCTTCTATGATGACCTTGCCGCCGTTCATTGTGTTGCACAGGTTATCCTGCGCGTTCGACTTGACCCTTATCGTAGGGCCGTCCATGAACGCCGCAAGGTCGTTGCCCGGAACGCCTTCGATCGTTATCTGAGCGTTGCCGCGCAGTCCGTCGCCTATATAGTATTGGCCGTTGACGCCCTTGAGGGTTATCTCTTTCTCTCCCTTTTCGACCGCCTCCCTCACCTGACTGTTAAGATCGCGGTAGTAGGCGCCGGTTGCGTTTATCTCGAACATTTTCTTACAATCTCCTATCTATGAAACGGTTTGACAGATTCCGGCCCGGGTTACCTGCCTGCGGGTTTCACCCCGAGGATATCGAGTGTCTGCGCGTCAAGGCCTACGCCTCTTAGTCTTTCACGGTTGCCTCTGAGGGATTCTATCGCGTTTATACCGAGGGCCCCGAGTATCTCTTTCAGCTCATGCTCCCACGCGTGAACGAGGTTTATAAGCCTCTCCGCGTACACCTCAGGGTCGAGCCTTGCCGTAAGCTCAGGCCTCTGCGTCGTTATGCCCCATGAACAATTGCCTGTGTAGCACTTGCCGCATGTAGTGCAACCCATCGTGATGAGCGCGGCCGTAGCTATTGCGACAGCGTCTGCGCCGAGCGCGATCGCCTTTGCGGCGTCGGCGCTCGAACGGATGCCTCCGGCCGCGATTATCGAGGCCTCGTTCCTGATCCCTTCCTGCCTTAGCCTGTCGTCGACCGCGGCAAGGGCGTGTTCGATCGGGATACCCAGATGATCTCGTATAATAGAGGGCGCCGCGCCTGTGCCGCCCCTGAAACCGTCTATGTAGACTATATCAGCTCCGGCCCTTACCACGCCGGACGCTATCGCCGCGACGTTATGCACGGCGGCTATCTTGACTGAAACTGGCTTGTAGTTCGTCGCCTCTTTAATGGCGTATATGAGCTGTCTAAGATCTTCTATAGAATATATGTCGTGCTGCGGGGCCGGAGATATGGCGTCCGTTCCGACCGGTATCATGCGGGTCCTGGCAACGTCCAGAGGGATCTTCTCTCCAGGCAGATGACCGCCGATCCCGGGCTTTGCGCCCTGGCCTATCTTTATCTCGACCGCTACTCCGGCGTTAAGATAATCCGGGTTTACGCCGAACCTGCCTGAGGCGACCTGTACGACAATGTTCGACCTGTACGGCAGGAGGTCCTCATGAAGCCCGCCCTCGCCGGTATTCATCAATATGCCGCATTCTTTCGCTGTCCTGGCAAGGACCTTCTGGGCGTTGAGGCTTATGGAGCCGTAAGACATAGGCCCGAATACGAGCGGAAGCTTAAGGGCTATCTGCGGAGGCATCTTCCCGTTGAGGCGCGCCTTTCCGTCCTTGCCCTTTTCAATGGAGAGCGCCGAAGGTTTTTTACCTAGGTACGTCCGGAGCTCCATCGGTTCTCTAAGCGGGTCTATCGACGGGTTGGTGACCTGGCAGGCGTCTATCAGAAGACTGTCAAAAAGTATTGGATACTTCTGGTCGCTGCCCATGCCTGTAAGGGGCATTCCGCCTGTCTCAGCCTGCCTCTTCAAGTTCCTGATGTTGTTAAAGGACCAGTAGGCGTTGCTCTTGAAGCGTGTCGGGTTGTCGACTATGGTTATAGCCTCTTCAGGGCAGTAGTGATAGCACCTGAGGCACTTGACGCACTTCGACGTATTTATAAGAACCTTGTCGCCGCCCCATGAATAGACGGACCAGCCGCAGTTCTGTATGCACCTTTTGCACCTTATGCACTTTTCCCTGTCTATATCGGCGATATATTCAGGCGGTGCGAGACTCTTGAACATTACTTCCTCCCTATATGAAGCAATTCAGGAAAACGCGTTGGATTAGACCTCTTTATCAAGCTCGACGATAGTCGGCTCTCCTGCCCTCGGCGCCCAGACCTTTTCAGGCGCTGGGCATATAGCCCGTATGGCCGATTCTTCAGAGGCCATATAAGTGATGTCGTCTTTCACCGCGACGACGAGCGGGCGGAGCTTTATCCTGTCGTTTATGCCGACAAGCCCGTTGCTGTGGCCGAAGAGTATCGAGAACGGCCCGTTTAAGAGCGCGCTCCCGTAGGTCTGCCTGAGGGCTGTGAGGAACTCCCTCTCCTCAGGCGGCTTTGCGTCTATGTTCTTCCAGAAAGGCGCGGCAAGCACAAGGCACGCTGAAGGGATATCCAGGCCCTGCCTCCTGATGAGGAGGTCAAGCATATAAGCGGCAACCTCTGTATCCGTAAGGAGCGTCAGCTTGTAGCCGTACATCTCCAGGTATCTCTTGTTTATGCCATAAGACGAGATCTCGCCGTTATGGACTATCGACCAGTCAAGGAGCGTGAACGGATGCGCCCCGCCCCACCAGCCCGGGGTGTTCGTCGGGAACCGGGTGTGCGCGGTCCAGATGTAGCCTTCGTACTCCTCTATCCTGAAAAACTCTGCTATGTCTGCCGGATTGCCTACGCCCTTAAAGGCGCCCATGTTCTTGCCTGAAGAAAATATGTAGGCCCCGTCTATTTCGGAGTTGACCTTCATCACGCTGTTTACGACGAAGTCCTCTTCCTGCATCTCGCCTACGATCCTCTCCTTGAGAGGGCGGACGAAGTACCTTACAAGCAGAGGGCTTATCTGGATGGCCTTGACCGGAAAAGTCGGTATCTCCTCGACCTTCTCGATATGATAGTTGGCCTTCAGGTACTCTTCTACCGACCAGCGGATCGAAGGCTCGTCGAACATTATATGGAAAGCGTAGAAGTCCTTGAACTCCGGATATATGCCGTATGCGGCGTAGCCGGCCCCGAGACCGTTACCCCTGTCGTTCATCAGGCACAGCGACTTGACGATCTGGTCTCCCGAGAGCCTTCTTCTCTTCTTGCTTATCAGGCCGGTAAGACCGCAGCCCGAGATGTCCTTCTGATAATTATGGTTCACAGCGCCCACCTTCTATACTGGATTGTTATTTTTCTTCGCCTGACGACGCCTTCTCGCGAGACTCTTTCAAGATAGCCATGAGCCGCTTGAACTCATCCGCTCCGCTCGCCTTCGGCTCAGGCAGGCCAAACTTCTTTCTGGCGGGCAAGGCCGGCTCGCCCAAGCGGGAGGTCTTGGCGAACATATCCCATCCTCTTTTGACCTGCGGCGGATATATGCCCTTCTTCGTGGCAACAGTCCTCATCGCGGTCATTGCACTCTCAAAGCCGTAGTGCTGATAGCATATCTCAAGACAGTAGTGGCACTCAAGACACTGCCAGATGCTCTTGTGCGTCAGCCACTTCTCGTAGTTGCCCTCGAGTATGTCCGCTATGACCGCCCTCGGGTCGTAACCCGGGAGGTTTAGGGCCGAAGGGCAGATGTTGTAGCACGCGCCGCACTTCGAGCACATCTCAAGAAGCTTGAAGTTCAATGAAGACTCTAACACCTTATCACCCTGGAAACGCGGTTTGTAGTTTCAATGCGGCTATAGGCCCGAAGGCCCCCTGAGCGTGGCCTGCACGCCGTTTTCTTTAGGAGGCCTTGCCTTGAGCGCCTCCCACTTCTCGATAAACGGCGAGCAATCGACCCTGTGATTATTCATGCCAAGCTCTTCAGGCTCAAACCCGAGGGCAAGGCCCATAAGCTCTGTAAAGTATATGACCGGGATGCCGAACTTCTCCCCTTCTTTTTCCATAAGGAACTGGTTGTTGTCAAACTGCAGAAAGCATGACGGACAGCACAGGACAAGGGCGTCAGCGCCTATGGCCTTGAGCTCTTTGAGCTTTATGCGCGCGAAGTGCAGGGCGTTTTCATGCTCGTCGATCCTGTCGAGGCCCTGTCCGCAGCACATCAGCTTGGTATTGAACTGAAGGCTCTTTGCGCCGAGCGCGGCCATCAGGTTGTCGAACTTTACCGGTTCAAGCGGATTGTCGTTCTTAAGGGCGTGAGAAGGCCTTATCATGTGGCATCCGTAATGGAGGGCCACCTGCATGCCTGAAAAATCCCTCTTTATCTTCTGCTTTACCGTCTGGAGACCGACGGTATCGTGGAAGAACGGGACAAGGTGATGGAGCTTTGCCTTTCCTGTAAACTCCCTGCCAACCTCTTTGAGCATGGAGTTGACCTCGTCTTTCTCCACCGGGTTCGCGTTCAGCTCGCACTTTACAGTGGCGAGGTTTGAAACGCAGCCCGTACACGGAGAGACAAGATCGTAGTCGAGCTCATCGACAAGGGCGACGTTCCTCGCAGCCGTTACTACGAACGCGGCGTGATCTATATTATTTACAAGTGATTTTTCAGGACAGCAGGTAAAACCATCGATGTCCCTGTGCGGGAGGGCGAAGCTGTCCAGAACCATCCTGGTCGATTTCTCTATAAAGGGGAACCTGGTCTGTATGGTACAGCCCCAGAAGACTGCAAACTCTTTCATCTCTTGCTGATTCCTTCTGACTTCGCCTGTAAAAAAACCGCTTGAAGGCGAACACCTTAAAAAACGTTAATTTCAAATTATCTGAGACGCCCTGCCCGGCCGGCCTATCTCAATCGGGCCGGCCGAGCGTAAAGCGGAAAACCTTCAAAACCTCATGAACATGACCGGCCTGGCTGAAAAGCCCCCGGATATCAGACCGGAAAGAACTATCTAAACAAACAAGACCGAACCCTACAGCCTGCCGAGATCAGACTGGAACGCAGGCATCAACCGGGCAGACCTCAGCGCACTTGGGCGCGTCATAATGGCCCTTGCACTCGATGCATACTGCCGGGTCTATCAGGTATATTTCGCCCTCTGAAATGGCACTTACAGGACACTCCGGAAGACATACGCCGCAGGCTACACAATCCTCTGTGATCTTAAGAGACATGCGCACTCACCATCCTTTCGTTATTTGCCTCTCCTTTGGTCACCGCGTAACGGCCCTAAAGACAGGTTACTCTGTATACAGTATACTAACGCACAACATGGGTGATTACAAGATTTTTTTTGCCGCATCCCTGACTTTTTAACGGCATTTTCCGTATAGAAGACAGGCCTTGCGGCAAATCAAACGGTTTTTCAGGCCTTTATTACGAGCAGTCTCGGCTCAGTCATCTCTTCTATCGCATACCTGACGCCTTCCCTGCCGAAACCGCTCATCTTAACGCCTCCGTACGGCATGTTATCCGTCCTGTAGGTCGGTATGTCGTTAGCTATTACCCCTCCCACTTCGAGCCGCTCGTAGGCGTACATTATCCTGGATATGTCCTTTGTAAATACCCCGGCCTGCAGCCCATATAAGGACCCGTTGACCATATCTATGGCATCTTCGAACACCTCATACGGCTCTATCGAGACTATCGGCGCGAAGACCTCTTCAGAGCAGACCTTCATCGATGGAAGAGTCCCCGTAAGGACGGTCGGCTCGAAGAACCTGCCTCTACGCCTTCCTCCAATAAGGAGCTTCGCTCCTCCTAAGACAGCCTCTTTGACCCATTCCTCGGACCTTGCGCAGGCCCCCTCATCTATCATCGGCCCGATATCAGTAGCCTCGTCAAGCGGATCACCGAGCTTGAGGTCTGAACAGTGGCCAAGGAACAACTCCTTGAACCGCTCGAATACGCCGCTATGCACATAGACCCTCTGGACTGATATGCAGACCTGCCCTGCGTATAAAAACGCGCCAGAGGCGCACCTGGCTGAGGCAGATTCAAGGTCTGCGTCCGAGTGGACGATCACACCTGCGTTGCCGCCAAGTTCCAGCGTCACACGCTTTGCGCCTGCCTTTGATTTAAGCCTCCAGCCTACGGCTGCGCTCCCGGTAAAAGAGAGTTTTTTTATCCTGTCATCACAGACAAGCCTTTCAGCATCTTCGTTGGATGCCGGCATTACAGAGACAGCGCCCTTAATATAACCCGCCTTCTCGATTATCTCAGCGAGGATAAGGGCCGTAATAGGGGCCTTCGGGGCCGGCTTTACAATAATCGGGTTGCCGCACGCCATCGCAGGCGCGACTTTATGGACGACAAGGTTCAAAGGGAAGTTGAACGGACAGATGGCAAGGACCGGCCCTACAGGAAACCTCCTTACGATCGCGAGCCGTCCTTCAGAGCCTGGGGCTATATCAACCGGCACGACAGAGCCTTGCGGCCTCTTCGCCTCTTCCAGGGCAATTTGAAAGGTCCCAACGGCCCTTTTGACCTCTGCCCGTGCGTCACGTATCGGTTTGCCTGACTCAAGGCAGATGATCCTTGCAAGTTCATCGGCCCTTGCGCCGAGGCCTTCAATCACCCGCCCTATAAGAGCGGCCCTCTCATGTGAGGTCATACGCTTGAGGACTTCAAAAGCCTTGACTGCAGAAATGATGGCATCTTCTATCTCCGGCTGACCGGCAAGGTATGTGACCCCTACGGCAGAACCGTCAAAAGGGCTCGTCACCTTGACCGGAGTTGCAGTCTCTATCCACCGGCCGCCTATGAATATCTTATGTATCTTCGACACGTTACCGCCTTTTTTCAGGTTCGACTGCACCATACGTCTCATATCGACAATTAGCAGAAAAAACCTTGTCAGTCAAATCGAATAATTGTTTTCCATTCGCCGTGTGGTATAATTTTCCCACGTCATACGCCGCAAATATGAGCCTTGATGCCAACGGGCAGACGGGGATTTTTCAGTAGGCTGGTACGACCCGGTATTTCTTCAGGCTGCTCAAAAACCTCCGGATGCAAGGCGTCTAGGAGCGAGGAGTGAGGCGTAGTTTTCGCTACGCCGCAAAGACGAGAGACGAAGACAACGGAGCAGACGGGGATTTTTCAGCAGGCTGGTACGACCCGGTATTTCTTCAGGCTGCTCAAAAACCTCCGGATGCAAGGCGTCTAGGAGCGAGGAGTGAGGCGTAGTTTTCGCTACGCCGCAAAGACGAGAGACGAAGACAACGGAGCAGACGGGGATTTTTCAGCAGGCTGGTACGACCCGGTATTTCTTCAGGCTGCTCAAAAACCTCCGGATGCAAGGCGTCTAGGAGCGAGGAGTGAGGCGTAGTTTTCGCTACGCCGCAAAGACGAGAGACGAAGACAACGCCGCAGACGGGGATTTTTCAGCAGGCTGGTACGACCAGGTATTTCTTCAGGCTGCTCAAAAACCTCCGGATGCAAGACGTCTAGGAGCGAGGAGTGAGGCGTAGTTTTCGCTACGCCGCAAAGACGAGAGACGAAGACAACGCCGCAGACGGGGATTTTTCAGCAGGCTGGTACGACCAGGTATTTCTTCAGGCTGCTCAAAAACCTCCGGATGCAAGACGTCTAGGAGCGAGGAGTGAGGCGTAGTTTTCGCTACGCCGCAAAGACGAGAGACGAAGACAACGCCGCAGACGGGGATTTTTCAGCAGGCTGACAATAGGAGGGCCTTTAAAATAGCCACTATATACGGAAACCTGACAGGACTTAAATCAAGCCATCTCAAGACGATCGAACGCATATACAACAGGCGCATACCGCCTGATATGGCCATAACACCGGAGCTTGCCAGGTACATGACGGAGATCTCCAGAGAGATCAAGCGGCAGATCGGCGTAATAATCAACCGCAAAGGCGCGGTCGCAGCCGTCATAGTAGGAGATGAAAAAGAGATAGTCATACCGGTGCTATCCGACTACCCGCTCGGGAAGAGACACCTGAGAGGGGTCAGATGCGTGCATACGCATCTCAAGGGTGAGCCTCTTTCAAAAGACGATCTTACAGACCTTGCGCTTCTCAGGCTCGACATGATAGCCGCGATAACCGCGCAGGAAGACGGGCTTCCTGGGACGATCTTCACTGCGAACCTCGTCCCATACAACCCTGAGGGAAAGGCGTTCGAGGTGGCGGAGCCTGAACCGTTCCAGAGGTTCTTTCTCGACTTCGGTTCGTTCATCGGCTCACTCGAATATGAGATGGGCAGGGCTATTACAAGGGACGTACGCGACGGAAGAGAGCGGGCAATACTCGTCAGCGTCGCCAAAAGACTGCGGGAGGAACTCGCCGAATCGCTTGAGGAGCTTAAAGAGCTTGCGCGGACAGCGAGCGTTGTAGTACTCGACACGGTATGCCAGCGGCCCGAGCAGATAAACCCGAAGTACCTCATGGGGACCGGAAAGATAAAGGAGCTGATAATAAGCTCGCTACAAAAAGAGGCGACGCTCATCATATTCGACCAGGAGCTTACGCCGACGCAGATACGGGAGCTCGGCGCTATAACCGAGCTTAAGGTCATAGACAGGACCCAGCTTATACTCGACATATTCGCCAGAAGGGCGCATTCGAGGGACGGCAAGGTGCAGGTGGAGCTGGCGCAGCTCAAGTACCTGCTACCCAAGCTCACCGGCAAGGGGACTTCGCTCTCGAGGCTGATGGGCGGCATAGGCGGCAGAGGCCCGGGAGAGACGAAGCTCGAAGTCGACAGGCGAAGGGTCACGGACCGGATAGCACATCTTGAAAAAGAGCTTAAATCGCTCAGCAAGGGCAGATACGAGAGAAGAAGGCGCAGGGCCGAGAGCGGTGTGCCGATCATATCTCTGGCAGGCTACACGAACGCTGGCAAATCGACCCTTCTGAACGCGCTGACAAAGAGCGGGACGCTCGTTGAAGACAAGCTCTTCGCGACCCTTGATACGGCTTCCCGCAGGCTGAGGTTCCCGAAAGAGCGCGACGCCGTGATAACCGATACTGTCGGGTTCATCAGAGACCTGCCGGAAGACCTGCTCGCGGCCTTCAAGGCCACGCTGGAGGAGATGGAGGACGCGGACCTGCTCATCCACCTGGTAGACCTGTCAAGCCCTCAATTTGAAAAACGGATCAGAACGGTTGAAAAGATACTGAATGATATAGGTCTGTCAGATATACCGCGGCTGATGGTATTTAATAAGGCAGACCTCGTGGACCCGCTTATCGCCGAGAACGTCTGCCGCAGGTTCGACGCCTTGTGCGTATCCGCCTTGAACCCGGCGAGCCTCACACCGCTTCTCAAGGAGCTTGAGATGCGGCTCTGGCCGGGCCGGGACACGAAACGAGAGATACCTGAAGAAAGCGGCGATTAAGGCGGCTCGCCAGATGCGCGCCAATCTTTCTCTCTTCCGATAAGGCCATCGCCTCCTTGTGGGTTCAAGTTTGTAACTTGAACCCCATGATTCGCTTAATGCACATACGAAATCTAGGGAGCAGGTTGCAAACCTGCTCCCGCAACATGAGGATTATCTTGCCTTTGCCTTAAAACAACACGGGTCATGGCGGAATGAGCCTAAAGGATGGTCGACGAGCAGGCATCAGTATTTACTGCGAGTCGGCTCGAAAGCGATGCGAGCCATACCCAAAAAGGCGCACTGAAGTGCAAAGCGGGAGTCAGACCGATGTTTTTTGCAAAGGGGCGCTGTCTTGTCCTGCTGTTAAAAAATGAACCCAAAAAGCATACCATTAAGCGAGCTTACAACTACCCCCTCCCAGCCTCCCCTTATAGTAAGGGGAGGAGCGAAAAAACTCCTATGCCTTTGAATCTGACTTTGCCTTAAAACAACACGGAGTATGGCGGAATGAGCCTAAAGGATGGTCGACGAGCAGGCATCAGTATTTACTGCGAGTCGGCTCGAAAGCGATGCGAGCCATACCCAAAAAGGCGCACTGAAGTGCAAAGCTAAAGTCAGAGAGATATTTTTTATATGGGCCGTCGTCTTGTCCTGCAGATCATGCGGCGGGTGTGACCCTCCCTACCAGACTCCTTGCGGGTTCAAGTTTGTAACTTGAACCCCATGATTCGTATAAGGCAGATGCGAAATCTATGGAGCAGGTTGCAAACCTGCTCCCGCAACATGTGTTTTGCCCTTGCCTCTAAACAAACCCGGGTATGGTGAAATGAGCCTGACTGAGAGACGATGAGCAGGTTGTGGAATTTACTACGAGTCGGCTCGAAAGCGATGCGAGCCATACCCAAAAGGAGCACAGAAGTGCAAAGCGGGAGTCAGACCGATGTTTTTTGCAAAGGGCCGTTGTCTTGTCCTGCCGTTAAAAAATGAACCAAAAAAGGAGTATGGAAGTGCAACGCTAAAGTCAGAGAGATATTTTTTATATAGGCCGTTGTCTTGCCATGCAGTTAAAAAGCGAACCGGACCAAAAGAAACCTTTTAGCCTATTCAAGCCCTGAGAGCTTGACGCCTACAAGCCTGACCGGGGCGAATATCAATTCGGCATCGAGAAGCTTCAGCGCGCCTTTCCATATATCATTGAGGGAATCCACAGGCTCCGGGAACTCGACAGACGAAGTTGCGGTCCTGAATCCCGCGTAGCCTATCTTAATGGAAAAAGACGACGCCTTTGATCCCTCAGTCCTGAGGCGAGCGGATATGTCTTCAGTGAGCGCGTAGAGTGTTTCACGTATAAGGTGCTGGTCCTTGACCTCCTGAGAAAAGGCGGCCTCCTTGCAGAGCGCGCCTTTTTCATGGAACGAGACTACAGGGTTTTCATCGACCCCCTTCGCCTGTCCGTACAGGATCGCGGCCACGTCCTTTCCAAAGTACCTGTCAAGGTGCGAGATATGGGCTCTGGAAAGGTCCCCGACAGTCTTGAGGTTTAGGTCAAGGAGTCTTTTTTCAAGGTCAGTAGAGACGAACGGGAGCCTTCCGACCGGAAGCGTCCTCAAAAACGCGGCTGTCTCCTTCTCATGGATAGCAAAAAAACCGGCGTGGACCGGGGCCTCGGCCCCTGCCAGCCACGCCATCAGCTTGTTAGGCCCGACACCTACGGTCGGCGTAAGCCTTAAAGACTTTCTGATAGCCGCCTTTATCTCTCTGGCCATGTTCACAGCCATTACAGACGCGTCCTGGTCTGGCCCGCTCGCAGGCTCGATAAATGCCTCATCAAGGCCGAAAGACTCTACCATCGGGGAGAACTCTCTCAAGAGCGACATGAGCGTATCAGACGCCTTTTCGTAGACCTCAAGGCTCATCGGCACAAAGAGGGCCTCAGGGCATATCTGCCGCGCCTTTTTAAGCGTCATCCCGGGCCTTATCCCTAATTCATCGGCCTCAGGCGAGACGCCTGCCACAGTCCCCCTGCCTGCCGGGTCGCCGTCAGAGCCGACGACCATGGGTGAACCGATCGTCCCGGGTCTTCCAAGGGCCTCGACAGATGAAAAAAAAGATCCTATGCGTATATATATTACTGCCCTTGCGTTCATCGGTCCACTTTCTCTTGATGCTATTCGCATCTTCAGGTTTAGATTCGCCTTGCCACCGGCCCGACGGCCGCCGTAATAACTGCGAGGCGATAGAGCAGACAGAAACAAAAAACAGGAGCGCCACTACAAAAACGCGCCCTGCCGGTCGATCCGGCAATAGTCCATATCCCATAGATCAGAGATACGCGGCTTGAGAGTATAACACAAGACCGGAGAGGCTCGATAAAAAAAACCGGGGTACGCGAATGGGGAGCGAGAGCGGCGGAGATGAAAGGTTCAAATATACTTGCGGGCGGCCTTTATTATCTCGTCTGCGAAAAACGGCTTTCTTATAAACTCATCGATCATCCCTTCCTTGATGCCCTGCAACACTACGTCTTCAGCGTCCCTGAAGTAGCCTGTGAATAATATGACCCTGGCTGCCGGCTTGACCTTTTTTATCTCCCTGAACGTCTGCAGGCCGTTCATCAGAGGCATTATCATATCCATGAAGACGACGTTATACCCGCGGCTTTTTACCGCCTCGACCGCCTCTTTTCCGCTCATCGTGTAATGTACGTCAAAGCCTTCGTCCCGCAATATCTCAGACATCCCGATGCATACCGACTCATCATCATCCACTATGAGGACCTGTTTTTTCATCCTGTTCTCGGCCATTCGCAGGTCCCTGCCGTAATTTGAACCAGGGTAAGCGCCGTTTATCCTCTGGGTGGCCTGCTCAACTCGGCATCTTCTCTCTTCCGATCTGACATTTGTTTCAGACATTACTCGACCATTTCAATCGCGGTGTTAATAGCGGGTAGAGAGTCTTGAAAGACACAAGTCAAAACGTATAGACCGTTGGAAAAACATGATTCAAAGTAAGTATATCGGTCAAGGGGCCATTGTCAAGCATTTGACGGTCTGACAAACAAAAAGCCGGTCAGCCTCTCTGATGGCCTGACCGGATGAGACCCTCATACGCCGCAAAGGTATACAGGGCCGCGCAAAGAGACAAAGCCGCCCCAAGTGTGAAGACAAAAGACGGGCCCATGGAAGAAGCGAGCATCGTCCCTAGAAACGGCGCTGTCGCGCCCCGTATCCCTCCAAGGGCGATATGGACCGCCATAAACCTGGCGGTATCAGCCGCCGTGCATAGCCTCGTTATCACGACATAGCCGACCAGCTCGACCGCGGCAAAGACAATACCAGCCGCACCCTGCGCAAAGCCTATGACGACCGTATCCCTGCTGTACAGATATACCAAGGGGATAGCTGACGCCGCGATAAAAAAAACGACCATGACCCTTTTGATGTCAAACCTGTCAAGGAGCCTCCCCCAGAAAAAGAACCCGGCCAGCCAGGCCCCTGAGAATATAGATCCGTAGATGCCGGCGATGGCGTTGGATATCGCCATCTCGTCGACGAGCACAAGAGGGTAGACAGGGAGCGCAACGAGCAGACCCAGCTCGAAGAGCGAATACGCAGAGATGAACCTTACAAACGCACTATTCTTGAACGGGGCGGCGAGCTGGCCGAGCCCGCCTATGCCGGAGCGCTCTTTTTTTTCGCCCCTCACGCGTATATGCCTGAACCTGAGAGCTGAGAGCACGCCGAAGAGAGCGGCAAGAGGGAATACGTACCTGTAATAATCGGTATCCAGATCGAGAATGAACCCTGCGCCTGCGGAGGCTGCGACCCAGAAGACGGCATGCCCTACGCGCACATACGACATAAGCCGTCCCCTGAGGTCATCCGGGTAGTTCGTCTTCATGATCGCGGCGTAAGAAGGGAACGGTATGGCTGTAACGACCATGTAGACATAGATCAAAAACGTGTACCAGAACGGGGAGACGACGATGAACATGCCGAAAAGGAGCGCGCGGCCGACGGCCGCAGGCCAGACAACGTACCAGACCCTGCCCTTGCCGAACATGTCCTCGGTCCAAAAGAGCGAAAAGGCGTTGGCGACATACGGGGCCGAGACAAGGAGCGCAATTTGAAACTCCGTAGCACCTATCTTCCTGCCGACTATCGCCATAAAAGGGAAAAAACATCCGCCGAAGACCCCTAGGTACATAGCGGCCCTGAGGTCGTGATAGAAGGTATGGCGTACTGAAAGCGGGAGTCCTTTGATCTTCATCAGGCGCATTATAAGCCGTTAAAGCGCCCCGGCAAAGCGAAATGAGCGCCAACGCGCGCCAAGGCGCCTCCGGCAGTTCCGCTTTTGACGCTTTTTGACAAAACCAGGTACCGGATCTATAATGAAAATGATTATCAATATCGTAACAGTCGTAACACGGCGTCACCTAACACGGCATCAGAAGATGCGGACAAGATCGGGAATGCGAGAGAATAACAACTGGAAAAGCGAACTGGCTAACGGGCGCGAATAAGGACACGAGCTGACATACAGCGGCTTTACTCAAAAAACAACGCCCGGAAAAAGAAACTAACATGGCGTTTCAGTACAAACGGAGGTGGGTTATGAAGGGCTTGAACTGGCACAAAAATCTTACAGAAGCTTTAAATGAAGTATCAGGCGGGTCAAGGTTGCCGATGATACTCTTCCACCGGACAAGGTGCGAAGGATCGGTAAAGATGCTCAATGAGACGCTTAAAGACCTCAGTGTCGAACGCATCCTCGGGCGCGAGATAGCACCGGTATTGTGCAACCTGGATGAGAACCCTGAGATGGGGAAAAAGTTCCATATCGACTGGACGCCTGCGTTCGTGATCACCGACGAACAGGGTTCGGAACTTGAAAGATTCGTCGGGTATCTGCCGGCAGAGGAGTTCATACCCCAGTTACTGCTCTCCAAGGGCCTTGCAGACTTTCATATCGAGAGGCTCAAAGACGCAATGGGCGACTTCGAGGAGCTTATCGAAGAGCATGCCGCCTCAGAGCTTGTACCGGAAGCTGAGTACTACCTCGGCGCGGTCCAGTTCAGGACGACAGGCGACATATCCAAGCTCGGCGATGTATGCGCGGCGATGAACACCCGGTTTCCGGATAGCATCTGGACCAAGAAGTGCTCTATCTGGGGACACCAGAAGACCTACCTTAAACCGTTCGTAGGCTATGACGGCGGAGGGTCTGCCGGAAGCGGTGCGTATTAGCTACGCCTCCGCGTAACTGAAAGGACGGACTGAGCGCAGGTTGGCGCTCGGCCCGTCTTTTTTTTATGGGCTACACTCATACGGATAACCGATGCTCTGACAAAAGCTCTGAGGCTTCACCTTAAAACCGATGCAGAGGGAGAAATACAGGGGAATATCTTTTTTTGACATGGCCGATCATGACAGCATCTGCCTGCCTGTTCTCCCGAGGGTTGCGCTCAGCTAATTAAAACAGAGATACTAGTATCTCTCATTCAACGGCGTACTTCTACGACGAAGGACCATGTAACCCCTGTGCCTACGTTAAAGACGATATCGCTTCTCTTCGCTCGCAAAGACTATCTCTCGATTTATCAAAAGTTCCCGTAATGGGCTTTTTGGAAAAACACCGTAATTCGATCTGAGCGGGTTGATTTTTAACGGTTCAGACGATAGAATCAAGACATCATCGCCGCAAAACTGCCTGACCTGCGAAACTTGGGCAATAAAACGCGCTTGAATGACAGCATCGTGAGATGGATGCCCTGAAAAAAGACCGATGAGACAAGGATACTACATGGAAAAAAGACCTGCACAGCCGACAGATGGAAAGGAAACCAGAAGAAGCGTTATCATCCCATACGTCAACAAGTTCCTCACCATCATAGATGACGTGATACTGATATGGGTGGCGCTTGGCATCATCGGGGTAGCGGCGCTTCTCATGGTCGAGGCGGTAACGGACTTCGTCTTTTACAACGAACACTCGATCTCGCATATCATAAGCGACCTGATGTTCGTGCTGATCATCATGGAGCTATTCCGCCAGGTGATGCGTCAGATAAACAAGCACGCGTTCTCGCTGAACCCTTTCATCTTCATCGGGGTGATAGCCAGCATCAGGGGCATCCTCCTTACCCAGATGAAGCTCGGGATGGGCGAGGCCGAGTGGCAGAGTTCAGTATTACAACTAGGCGTACACGCAGTGATCGTCCTGATACTGGTAACGAGCCTCTTCGTCTATGCCAAGATCAGGGGCAGGGACCAGGGTTGAAAAAGGGATATACGGCAGGACCGGCAACGCAGTATGATATTTGCAGACGCAGGACTTTAAGACGACGCCTATCAGGCAGGGCCTGCCTGCGGACTGCCGGCAGTTAACAGATCTCCGTCAGGAGATCTTGAAGAACCTCTTTATCTTGGACATGATCGTCATCTGTATATGCTTTTGTGATTCGGCCCTGCTGACGGTCTTGCTCCTTACAGCCTCAAGCTCCGCAGTCCTCACAGCCAGCACCTCGCTCAGATTCTCTGCTACCTTCGGGTTATCGCCCAGTATTGCGCCAAAGGCCTCTGAGCCTATGACTATACAGACTGTATCCTCCCTGGCCACGACCGTAGCGCTTCTCGGCTCGCCTGCAAGCAGGCTCATCTCCCCGAAAAAGTCACCGGCCTTTAGTGACGCAATAAAGCCCTCCTCGCCAGAAGGCCCCTTTAACATTACGTCCGCCCTGCCGCTTCTGATGAAATAACAGGTGTCTCCGGGCTCGCCTTGCCTGACTATTTGTTCTCCATCGCCAAAGGTCTCTGTCCTGGCAGAACCGGCAACAATAGCCATCTCTTCGTCCTTTAAGACCTTGAGAAAATCTATCTCCCTCAGTGATGCGGCGACAACGCCCGCCTCGATCGGCTTCGGCTCGTGCTTGCGCAAAATGGCCCTTATCGGGTATGGTATCTCTATGGAATGCCTCTTAAACGCGTACCACGCGCGCCTGTATATGTCGCTCCTGACCGTCATGTCCTTCACGTAATCGTCTATCCAGACCCTGACCCTGTAATTGACAGAAAAATCGCCATAGCCGAGAAGGAGTATCTCAGGCGCAGGGTCTGCCTTTACATAACGGCATGAGGCCGCAAGACCGGCCAGGATCTCTCTGACCTTGTTGGGAGCGTCCTTGTAGCTTGCGCTAATGTCGAGTTCGACCATGTGCAAAGGGGTCGGATAAGTGAGGTTCTCCAGTACGTTTTCTGCAAGCATCCTGTTGGGCAGTATTATGTGGTCATCTCCCCTGGTAAGAAGCCTTGTTGTCCGCCATGTAACCTCCATCACCTGCCCTTCCTTGTCCGCAACCCTTACCCAGTCGCCCTTGGCGACTATCCTCTCTGTGTTTATCCAGAGACCCGTAAAAAGGTTCTTGAGAGTCTCCTGAAGCGAGAGAGCGAGTATGCCTGTCAGTACCGCAGAGGTGGTGAGAAGCGGCAGCATGTTAATAGCGAATATCTTGTGAAGGAGATACAAAGAGGCCGCGAAGTAGAGAAGTAGCGTTATGATGGTCCTCAGAAGCGGAGTTACAGTATACCTGCTAAGGAGGTTTAAAGGCGCGTCAGCTATAAGCCATCTGAGGAGGAATACCACGCCGCCTGTTGTCAAAAAAACCGTTGCCTTGCCTGCGAACGCGAATACCCCCTGATGCTCCCACCCGCCTGCGGCAAGAAACATCAGAAGGACCTTAAGCCCGGCCACTACGAAAAACAACGCCAGCGAGATAAAAAGCGATCTCAGCATCTTCTCGTTCTTTAAACGGAAAGTCCTCATAAAAAACCCCTCAAACTGTCGTATGCCCAACCTGCATAGCCATGGCCGCTGTAATGACAGATACGATGCGCAGAGAAACCCTGCCTGAACAGAGATACCGCCATCAGGACTCTCTGGCTGTATGAGAAAACCCGGACAGGCATGGCGGCCTTGTCGCGCCTCTGCCTTGAAAAACAAAATTATACAGGCAAAAGTCTAGCATAAGGAGGCAGGGTTTTGTAGCCAAATCTCTGTAATCGGCCGGTAGAGATCCGATCAGCACACAGAGCCATGCGCCGCGTAAGGCCTCTATATTATACAGGAGAAAACCCAAGGGCCGCAAAAGTGTCCTGGCGCCGACTGACCTCTCAAAACAAAGAAGAGACGCGTGGATCGGACAAGCCATCCAACTCGGCCCATCATTATCTATCAGATGGAGGCCTGCCGGGTTAGAGACCGCATAGATACTCCATTAAGAAAAATGAGCGTAACCGATCTAAAGGCTGTCCATCCCTATGACAAGCCGAATACAGCGGCATCGCGCAAAGGGCCGCTGTACCGGCTACGAACAACACATTGACATTTCGTCAGATGACGAAGTATAATTTCCCCATGAGATCAACCATCGCTGCTTTAAAGGCCGCTTCCGACGAAACGAGGGTCCGCATCCTGCTGGCCCTTTCAAAGCACGAGCTTTGCGTATGCCAGATAACGGCAATCCTTGACCTTGCGCCATCTACAGTCTCCAAACATCTCTCTATTTTGTACGGGGCAGAGTTGGTCAGGATGAGAAAGCGCGGCAAGTGGGTCTTTTACAGTATTGCCGGAGCTGGCGCTCCGAAAAGAATCCGTCAATTGCTCGATTGGGTCATCGCCTCCGCAACAGGCTCCGAAGCGGCGCGTCACGACTTGAAAAAACTCGGAAAGATAACTTCTGTCCCTCCGGAGGACCTGTGCAAGGGTTGAATAATGTAAAACTGCTCTTCCTGTGTACCGGCAACTCATGCCGCAGCCAGATGGCAGAGGGCTGGGCCAGGCGCCTGCTTTCAGGGTCGATCGAGACATATTCCGCCGGGACAGAACCCAAAGGCATGGACCCACTGGCGATTAAGGTAATGCTTGAGGCAGGCGTTGATATCTCGGGCCAGCGTTCAAAGCATATTGATGAGCTGCAACAACATGAATTTAATATTGTGATCACCCTATGCGGGGACGCTAACGATAACTGCCCGATATTCGCCAGCGGAGCCAGGGTCATGCACTTCGGGTTCGAAGACCCTCCGAAGCTTGCCGCAGGCGCGGCTGACGAAGAAGAGGCCTTGGTCCATTACCGCCGCGTACGAGACGAGATACGGCGATTTGTATCTGATCTGCCGGAGATTCTCAAAGATATAAATAAAGGCCTGTGAGATGACGGATACGAGACTTTCATTCACGGACAGGTTCCTGACCCTCTGGATATTCCTGGCTATGGGCATGGGCATACTGCTTGGATATATGCTTCCGTCTATTGTGGCCGCTATAGATTCCATGCAGGTCGGCACGACAAACATCCCGATAGCGATAGGCCTTATCCTGATGATGTATCCCCCTCTCGCCAAGGTGCGATACGAGGAACTAGGAAGCGTTTTCAAGGATTGGAAGATCCTAGTTTTGTCGCTGGCGCAAAACTGGCTTATCGGCCCTGTGCTGATGTTTTCCCTCGCCATCATATTCCTGCACGACTCGCCTGAGTACATGACCGGGCTCATTCTCGTGGGGCTTGCGCGTTGCATCGCGATGGTCATAGTATGGAACGAGCTCGCAAAAGGAGACACTCATTACGCTGCAGGCCTCGTGGCCTTCAACAGCATATTCCAGATACTCTTCTACAGCGTCTATGCGTGGTTTTTTATCGCATACCTGCCCCCGTTTTTCGGCATCGAAGGCAGGGCCGTTGGCATACACATCTGGCATGTCGCGCAAAGCGTATTCATATACCTCGGCATACCCTTTATCGCCGGCTTCGCCACCAGGTTCTTCCTTAAAGGTAGGAAGGGCGGCGACTGGTATGAAAAGGCCTTTATACCTAAGATAAGCCCCATTACCCTTGGGGCCCTGCTCTTCACGATCGTGGTCATGTTCAGCTTGAAAGGTGGGGTGATAGTCACCATTCCGTTCGATGTAATAAAGATAGCTTTGCCGCTTCTGCTCTACTTCATCATTATGTTCTTCGTCAGCTTCTGGATGGGACACAGGATCGGCGCCGATTACCCCAGGACAACTACCCTTGCGTTTACCGCAGCAAGCAACAACTTCGAGCTTGCGATAGCCGTGGCTATAGCCGTATTCGGGATAAACTCAGGCGCCGCGTTCGCGGCGGTCATCGGCCCGCTTGTGGAAGTGCCTGTCCTTATAAGCCTTGTCAATGTAGCAATCAGGCTTCAAAGCAGATTCAAAAAAACCGAAGCAGTCTGATTACGCTTTGCACTGTCGTGCGGTTTTTTCGTGTGTCTCGCTTCGCCTTTGCGCTCGGCGGGGCGGGTCAACCCGCCGCATGATCTGCAGGACACGACAACAGCCCACATAAAAAATATCTGCCTGGTTTCAGCGTTGCACTTCCGTGCGCCTTTTTGGGTATGGCTCCCTTCGCTGTCCGGCCGACTCGCAGTAAATACTGATGCCTGCTTGTCGACCATCCTTTAGGCTCATTCCACCATACCCGGGTTATTGTTTCAAGGCAGGACTAAATTCAAGGGCTGGCCGTTTTGGTTTTGCTCCTCCCCTTACTCACAAGGGGAGGCTGGGAGGGGTCAGTCGTAAGCGGCTTTGCTTTTGCGCACTCTCGTGCGCTTTTAGGTTCTTTTTTTAACGATAGGGCAAGACAACGCCCCTTTGCAAAAAACATCGGTCTGACTCTTGCTTTGCACTTCTGTGCGTCTTTTTGGGTATGGCTCCCTTCGCTGTCTGGCCGATTCGCAGTAAAAGCTGATGCCTGCTAGTCGACCATCCTTTAGGCTCATTCCACCATACCCGGGTTTGTTTAGAGGCAAGGGCTAAATTCAAAGGCTGGTCGTTTTGGTTTTGCTCCTCCCCTTATTCGCAAGGGGAGGCTGGGAGGGGTTAATAGTTATCTGATGTGCGTTTTGACCTCGCTTTTTAACTGCAGGACAAGACAACGCCCCTTTGCAAAAAACATCGGTCTGACCCCAACTTTGCACTTTCCGTGCGCCTTTTTGGGTATGGCTCCCTTCGCTGTCTGGCCGACTCGCAGTAAATACTGATGCCTGCTTGTCGCCCATCCTTTAGGCTCTTTCCGCCATGACCCGTGTTGTTTTAAGGCAAAGACAGATTCAGAATTGTAGGGTGGGCCGAGCCCACCAATTTCGTGAGTATAGCTTACAGTAAAACTACTACACGAATCAAAAATAGCTGCCAGTCTTCTTTTGCGCACTGTCGTGCGTCTTTGGGTTCATTTTTTAACTGCATGATAAGATAGCGACCCTTTACAAAAAATATCGGGCTGACTCCTGCTTTGCACTTTCCGTGCGCCTTTTGGGTATGGCTCGCATCGTTTTCGAGCCGGCTCGCAGAAAATACTGATGCCTGCTCGTCGGCCATCCCTTAGGCTCATTCCACCATACCCCGGGTTTTGTTTGAAGGCACATCACGTTGATCTCAGATGCCTGCATTTTTTCTACTCTGCTTGACTAAGCGTGCCCTACCCTTTCAACAACTTAAAGCTTATCTCGTACCTGTAGAAGCTGATGGAAGGAACAACAGCCAGTGCCCTGCGTATCTTCTGATCGTCTTCAAACGCAATAATCACGCCGAAAACATTTTGATCTTTTTCGGCAAGCTCTTCCTGCACATATCCCATATACCTGAGTACCTGCCCTACGACAGCATCAGTAGCGCGCCCCTTTTTCAACTCTACAACCAGCAGGCGTTTTTTATCCTTACTGATTGCCAGAACGTCGAGCGGGCCTGTATCTGTCAGGTATTGCTGACCGACCATTTCTCCGTCCTCTTCATAAATATCATATTCCTTGCCGAGCTCTGTCTGAGACCAGTTCTGGACAAGAAAATCCTCGAGATGCCTTTCCAAAACAAAAACAGCAGGGTCTTCAACCTCCGGATCGGTAGATATAATCGTCGCAGACACGCTGCCGCCCAGCAGTTTTTCTATCTCATCACGATGCCTTGCAAGGTCACAGACCGTACCGATGTATCCAGCGGAATTTTTAAGTGCATCGCTCATGGCAGAACGGTGTATAGTCTGTCCAAGCCATTTGACTGGACGCCGATGAGGTAGGACCTGACCTGAAGCATAATAATAATCGCCTGTTACCTCACCGTTATGGTATGCACCTGAGCCGTCGGGGCAAAGCACAATATCACCTTTTTGGATGTATTTGGCGATAGTCCACAATGCACCGCATGAGAGGCCGGCAGCAATCCTGGATTTGGCAGGATGTATCGCCTGATAGACTGGAATATAATTCTTATTAAACTCGCGGAAAACTTCAGGTAGTTTTCCGCTCAAATCTTCCGCGATACCATAATCTGCGCCTATGAAGCCTTCGGAAAAGCATTGTGGTGCGCAGCCGCTTTTACTACCCAGCATCACTCGAAAATATCTTTTCATTTAATACGAATCCTCCATGTAAAAGTTCAAGCATTTACACGTTATTAATTGTGTGAAGTACCGCCCATCAGAAACGCAAATTGCTTGACGCATCGAAATCCAAAATAAAACACCAAAACAAAAGGGGCCAGCCGATTATGGCTGACCCCTTGTTTTTATCTGGTGGAGGGTACCGGGATCGAACCGGTGGCCTGCTGATTGCGAACCAGCCGCTCTCCCATCTGAGCTAACCCCCCGTCATTCCATCCCCGACAAACGCTACAGGCCGGGGATGAACGCCGCAACAAGACAACCTGTATTTTTTAACAAAAAACAGGCCCAACCGCAAGACATTTAAAGTCAAACCGATTATTTTTCTCTGATTGGCGTATGCTAAAGCGGCCAAGTCTCTTTAATCAGGGTTTGCGGCATGAGAAAGGGACTGATCAGCAAAGCGCCGTCAGTCTTACTTTGTAACGAGCGGAATCAGGGTCTGTCTAACTAAAAAACTGAGAAGGCCTCTTACGACAAGGCAGGCAATCTCAAAACATCACGATTTTTTACCGAGGATATCCTTTATGACCTGCTTAAGCTCGGTAAGGTCCGATGATTTGATCACATAGGCGTCAGAGGCCCAGGTGCCAAAGTCGTGCTTGTAGTGAGGATACGCGGTGCAAAGTATTACAGGCAGGTCTTTCCACTTCTCCTTGACCCTTCTGAGGACCTCGACGCCGTCCATGCCGGGCATCTTGATATCCAGAAGCACGAGGTCAGAGAGCTCTTTATCCAGCATCTTGAGCGCATCTTCGCCGGAAGAGGCGAGTAAGACCGCCCAGCCCTCGTCCTCAAGCTCCTCTTTGTAGAGAAGCCTGAGCCCTTCCTCGTCGTCTACCACAAGTATCCGTTTTTTCATCTCAGAATACCTCATTGGCCCGATGTCTGCGGCCACTGGTAACTCGGCCCTGACCGTCATGGTATCACCTTTTTATGTTTAAACAGAAAGAGCATTAACAAAACAACGCAAGCCTGCACGATACTTTATAAGCGGAGGGCCATGCTCTTGCAGCCATTTATCTATCTGCCTGTCCGTTCTGCGGCATACCCGACGCATGCGGCCCGTTACGGCCCGACCACCGGAGTCGTCTCATATATTATACCACATAATATAGAGAACTCACCCCGCCGGCCGATGAACGGCTTCGCTGTAAAAAACGCGCGACTGAAACCTTTGCAGATATAAGGACAAAGAAAAAACGACTGCAATACCCTGTTCACACAGAAACTAGAGTTTTGCCTCTCTCAGGAACCTGGCTGACTCTTCCGGCGGCGTCGGGTTTATGTAGAACCCTGACCCCCATTCAAAACCTGCGACCTTAGTCAGTTTTGGTATTATCTCGAAGTGCCAGTGGTAATACTGCGCCGCGCCGTCTTTAAGCGGGGCCGCGTGGAGTATGAAGTTGTATGGAGGGTAGTTAAGCACCTTATCCATCCTCTTTAGGACATCAGAGAATAGTATGGAGAGGTTCTCGTAGTGGTGCTTCTGGCAGTTCTCAAAGCTCGCCTCGTGGATCTTCGGGAGAATCCAGACCTCGAAAGGGGCCTTCGGCGCATACGGTGCCATCGCCAGAAAGTCCCTGTTCTCCGCTATGACCCTTACGCCCTGCATGATCTCCTGCCGGACTATGTCGCAAAAAACGCATCTTTCCTTGAAGTTGTAATATTCCAGAGCGCCGTCAAGCTCCTCGGCGACGCGTTTGGGGATGATGGGTAGCGCTATAAGCTGTGAGTGGGAGTGCTCTAATGAGGCGCCTGCGGCCTCGCCGTGGTTCTTGAATATCAGGATGTAGCGCAGGCGCGCGTCGCGTTTCAGGTCGATTATCCTGTCCCTGTATGCCCAGAGGACCTCTTCGAACTGGGCCGGGGTCAGCTTTGAGAGCGTCTCCATGTGATTCGGCGTCTCTATGATGACCTCATGCGCGCCGACGCCGTTCATCTTATCGTATACGCCGTCGCCTTCCCTGTTCAGCTCGCCCTCGACCTTGAGGGCCGGGTACTTGTTGGCAACAACCCTTATGTGCCATCCGGAAGAGTTGGGCTCGCCCCCGTTTTTCCTGTAGCCCAGGATTTCCGGCGGCGTCTTCGTCTCGTTGCCGGGGCAAAACGGACAGAAACCTGTTTTTATGGATGGCTGTGTAAACTCGAACTCGGAGGGACGCTTGCCGCGCTCGGTAGATATGATGACCCATCTGCCAACTATGGGGTCTTTCCTTAATTCTGGCATCGGCACCTTCTCGGGATCAGCGGCTCGATCGGATTATTGGGATGGTCTGAGACAGAATGCTTCAAGCCGGGGCGGCGCGTACGCATCACATCATGCGTTCCTGGCCTTCTCCTGCTCTTCTTCTTCCTTCTTGCACTCTATACAGCTGGTAGTGACAGGCCTTGCTTCGAGCCTCTTTTCGGATATATCCTCGCCGCACAGCTCGCATACCCCGAACGTGCCGTCGTCTATCCTTACGATAGCCTCCTGCACCTTGGAGATGAGCCTGCGTTCGCGGTCTTTCACCCTCAGAAGGAAGTTTCTCTCCGTCTCAAGAGAGGCCCTGTCAGTAGGGTCGGGGAAGTTCTCTTCCTTTGATTCGCTCATGCCGACCACGGCCTTTCCGGCACCGCTTAAGAGTTCCTCAAGTTTTCCGTTCAACAGCGTCCTGAAGTGCTCAAGTCTATCTTTTTCCATCAGCGGATTATAACCGAAAAGCGCCTTTTTTGTAAATAACAATCTCAGGTTTAAAAAATATGGCTCGCCGGCGAAAAACCCTTCGTGACTACTCAGCGATAAACGTCCCGCTCTTTCCACCGGTCTTTTTTACGAGCCTTACATCGGTTATCCTCATCCCCTTGTCAGCGGCCTTGCACATATCGTAAACAGTCAGCGCTGCTACCGACACGGCCGTCAGGGCCTCCATCTCAACGCCTGTGCCCGACGTCACCTTCGCGGTAGCGGTTATCTCGACGGACGGCGGCTCGTGAGAAGTCTCGAAGTCTACCTCCACGCTCGTAACGTTCAGAGGATGGCAAAGCGGTATCAGCTCTGCGGTCTTCTTGGCGGCCATTATACCTGCCACGCGCGCCACACCCAGCACGTCGCCTTTCTTCACCTCTGCCGCCAGTATGAGTTCAAGCGTCGAGCCCTTCATCAAGACGCGCGCCTTTGCAACGGCAACCCTTTCAGTTGCGGCCTTGGCTGTGACATCTACCATCCGCGCCTTTCCTCTCTCATCTATATGCGTAAGTCCCATATCACCCCGCGCCCCCTGTTTTTCCATCTCAACGCGCCTCTGTAATACGCCCGTCCTTCACTGTCAGGTAGAAGAGCCTCTTGACAGCCTCGCCTGAGCCGTCGAAGCTCACAATGCCCGCGGCTCCCGTATAATCTCCGATCGATCTAAGCCTTTTTTTCACGGCCTGCCTATCGGCTGACGCGCCCCCTGACAGGCGTATCGCCGAGATAAGCATCGCGGCCGCATCATAAGCCTGGGCCTCTATAACACCCGGAGGCCGGCCGTAAACCTCATTAAAACGCCTTGCGAACTCTGACGCACCGGGCCTTTTGCTCTCCGGAAAGAAACCATCGACGAATACCGCGCCCTCGACCGATTCGCCTCCAAGTTCCACAAGCCTCTGAGAGTTCCAGCCGTTGGTCCCCAGGAGCTGTACCCCCTTGACATTATAGTACCTGAGGTACGGGACGATAAGGGCGACTGTCTCGGCGCCGTCCGGTATAAATAGCGCCTGGATCTTCGAGACAGGCGTGTATTCTTTTATCTTACGCCTTCCTTCTTTGCGCACCTCCACCTGCACTCCGAAAAGGCGCCTTACCTCAGCGCTGAAGTCCGTAGCGCCCTGCCTGTACTGCGCGGATTTGACGACCGAGGCCCCGCATTTTTTCAGTTCAGCCTCAAAGAACTTCGCAAGCTCGTTGCCGTAATTGTTCTGAGGAGCTAATATAGCGAACCTCTGCAGGCCGAGCGTATCGCAGGCATATTCCGCTATCGCCACAGCCTGCGCCTCCGGGGTCAGGAAATTCCTGAAGACGAAATCTCCGGCAGAGGTTATCCCTTCCTTCTGGGTAAGCGTGACTATCGGTATGCCGTTTGACTGCGCGAGCTTCGCCGCATTTGCAGCGCTTGAGCTGAATAACGGGCCTATGAGCCCGCCAACCGTACGGTCCCCGGCAAGTTCAGAGACAGCAGAAGCCGCTGATTCGCTATCAGTGCCGACATCTCTTGCTACGACCTTGACCCCGCCTTGTCCCTGCCCATTTCCAAAGACGTCTGCCGCCAGAAGGATACCGTTTAAGGCATCTGTCCCGAATACAGCGTAAGGCCCCTTCACGGGAAGGAGCGCGCCTATGACAATAGGGGCCGCCCCACCGTCCTGCATAGCAGCATGATCAACCGCAGGATTGAAGCCCGAAGCGGAGATGGCGCCGCTCATCTCGGCAAGAAGTATCCTGGCCCGGCCTCTCAGTTCTTCAGAGGTATCGGCGCCATCGGCAACCGCTTCAAGCACAGACCTTGCGTCAGTCATGCGGCCGGACCTGTACCTCGCGTATCCGAGGTCATATAGCGACGGGAATTTATAGGAACTTGCCGGAAAGGTCTCGATGAGGCCCTGGAACGCCGTTGCCGCCCTCGGATAATCCTTATTCTTCAGGTAGACCGAACCGAGCGTGTATAATGCCATGTCTGAGAGCGGGTCGTCAGGGTTGGATCTTATCGAGGTACTGAGCGCCTGCGCAGAGGCCACAGTGCCTTTGGCCTGTGCGGCGTCTATCGCAGGCCCTAAGCCGCCCTTGACGCTACCTGCGTACGACGCAGGCACGGCAAATAAACAGATAAGGAGAACGGCACTTAAAACCCGTAGCGCAAAGGCAGAGGCTCTCCGGGACGATGAGCGGGGACTGAGTACGCAACAGGCCTTCATCCGAAGATTTCCTTGACCTTGTCAAAAAAGTTTTTCTTTAACGGGGTCGACTCCTCGCCGCTGATGGAGGCGAACTCTTCGAGGAGCTCTTTCTGCCTCTTCGTGAGCTTCGTAGGGGTCTCGACCGTCAGTATGACCTGTACGTCTCCCCTCCTGCCTGTGCGCACAGAGGCTATCCCTTTGTTCTTTATCCTGAAGACCTTGCCTGACTGGGTTCCCGGCGGCACCTTGAGCTTTGCCGCGCCTTCGAGCGTAGGGACCTCTATCTCGGCGCCGAGCGCCGACTGAGGGAAACTGATCGGCACCTCGCATATAATGTCGTCTTCTTCCCTGCGAAATATCTGATGAGGCGATACCGTCAAAAAGACATACAAGTCGCCTGGAGGGCCGCCGCGCTCGCCAGCTTCGCCCTCACCGAAGACCCGGAGCCTGGAGCCTGAGTCGACTCCGGCCGGGATCTTTACCGTCAGGTCCTTTGTGAGGCGTGTCTTTCCCGCGCCCCTGCAATCCGAGCATGGGTCTTTTATGATGGTGCCGGTCCCCCTGCACGCGCCGCACGGACGGGCAACGCTGAAAAATCCCTGCTGAAACCTCACCTGTCCGGCGCCCCTGCATGTCGGGCATGTCGCGGACTGGGTCCCGGGTTTAGCGCCTGTCCCTGAACAGACCGAGCAATCAGCGGTGCGTATGAGATGTATGGTCTTGTCAGCGCCGAAGGCCGCGTCCTCGAATGTTATATCGAGATCGTACCTGAGATCAGAGCCGCGCTCAGGGCCGGGCCTGCCCCTTCTGCCGCCTGCCCCGCCAAAAAAATCCGAAAAGACCTCTCCAAAGAGGTCCTGAAAATCAGAGTTGAAACCGGCATCTCCCCTGTACCCTCCGGCTCCCGCGCCAGGGGCAGACGACCCGAAACGGTCATAATGCGCCCTCTTGTCAGGGTCCTTGAGGTGCTCGTATGCCTCGTTTATAAGCTTGAACTTCTCTTCCTTGTCCTTGTCCCCGCTGTGCTTGTCCGGGTGCGACTCGTGGGCGAGCCTGCGGTAAGCCTTTTTGATCTCATCATCAGAGGCGCCGCGCGCGACGCCGAGTATCTTGTAATAGTCCTTTTCTTCCATAACCTTCTCAACACCGATCCCGGATCTTTTTTATTCCTTCTTCTTCACGACTGAGACCATGACAGGCCAAAAACCAGGATTCTAGGCATCCGTCTAACAGATCTTTTTTATTCCTTCTTCTTAGCGACAGAGACCATTGCAGGCCTGAGAAGCCTGCCCTTCAGATAATAACCCTTCTGAAACTCGTCGACCACGGAACCCGGCTCCGCCTCGCTTTCAACTTCGCTTATCGCGTGGTGTACGGCAGGGTCGAACCTCTCACCTACGGACTTGACGTCATCTAATCCGAATTTTTTAAGGAGCGCGTACATCTGGTCCATAGTGAGCTTAACGCCTGTACGGAGCGAATCCAGGCTGTGCTCGCCGGTGGCGTGGATAAGGGCCCTGTCCATATTGTCTATGACAGAGAGAAGCTCCTCTATGAACCCCTCGTTAGCGAAGCTTATAGCGTCGGCCTTCTCTTTAGCCGCCCTCTTCCTGTAGTTGTCAAGATCCGCGCAGGCCCTCAGGTACTTGTCATGGTTCTCGCCGGCTTCCCTGGCCTTATCCTCAAGCTCGTCTCTCAGGCGCGCTATCTCCTGCTCAGGTATCTCTTGAAGTTCGGAGTCATGGACTTCGGCCGCCTCGGAAGGCGTCTCCGGCTCTCTGTTATCTATATTCTTGTCTTCCCCGTTACCCTTCATCTCTTACCTCGTTCGAAAGATTGTATTTTGCCGCATCGCGGCCGAGTTTTTTCAGACCGTTTTGAAAGCCCCTGCAAGCAAGAGGCGCGAAACAACTTAGTGGACATAAAAAGTGTGTGCCGGTCAGAGGACCCTGCCGAGAAGCCCTGCCGTATAGTTGACAAGAGGTATGATCCTTGAATAATTCATCCTGACAGGGCCTATGACGCCAAGGGAGCCTAATATCTCGCCCCCGCTGGTATATGGGGCCGTTACGAAACTGAGGCCGCTGAAGCCCTCCACAAGGGACTCTGAGCCGAGATAAACGTGGGGGCCGTTCTCATCCATGCTCTTGTCAAGTATCCTGACGAGCAGGCCCTTCTCCTCAAAGGCCGAGAATATGCGGCGCATCCTCTCAAAATCGTCCCTGAACTCAGGCTGGTTCATGATATTGGCCCTGCCTTCCAGATAAAGATCGCTCGGCTGCAACCTTTCAGGCCCGTCGATAGCCATAGCCCCTAATGAGAGGGCTTTTTTGAGAAGCTCATCGTACAGGTTCCTGTCGTCGCGCATCTCCTCGACTATTCTGGTCCTCAGCTCGCCGAGCGTAAGGCCGTCAGCCATGCTGTTGAGCCTCTGCGAGACCCTGTCGAGGTCAAAGTCAGGGCCAGCCTCCATCCTGATAAGCCTCGTATGGACCACGGAGTGGCTCGACACAATGACTACCATTATCGAGAGCGCGTCTATCGGCACGAGCTTTATGTGCCTTATGACAAAGCTCTCTTTTTTAAGGGCGAACATAAGCCCTGCGCAGCTCGTTATCGAGGATAAGGCCCTGGCAGTGCCGGCAAGGACGTTCTCCACGGTCTGGCCGCTCTCGCAGCCCTTGTGCAAAAGTTCCTTTGCCTCAGATGGAGGCTCTTCAAGCTCAAGGAGGCTATCGACATAAAAACGGAAGCCTTTATCAGTAGGGACCCTGCCCGCGCTTGTGTGGGGCTGGCCTAAAAAGCCGCCCTCTTCAAGCTCTGCCATGATGTTCCTGATCGTCGCCGGGCTTACGCCGAGACCGCAGCGCATTGCAACGGCCTTTGAGGATACAGGCTCGGCAGTGCGGATATAGTCCTGCACTATCGCCTTTAATATCTCCCTTGAACGTCCCTGCAATATACCCATACGCACCCCTGCCTGTCAGCCCTGCATAAAAACCGCAGTCAACAGACATGCCTCCGTTTAACAAAAAAAACGAAGGGATAAGAGACATCAGGCCTTAAAGCGCCCGTATGACCCGTTTTAACTAAGAAAAACAGCCTTTCACGGCAAAGACCTGCATATTTTAAGATACCAACGGGTGGAAAGGTTGTCAAGGCCATTAAAAACTCAAAACCGATCAGACCGAAACCCTCAAAAAAACCTCGTTGGAAAGGAGCGCGCCCTCATCAGTCAGGCACATATCCTCACCTGTGAACCTGACTAGATTTCTACCGACAAGCTCGTCGCATCCGGTGAGAGCCTCCCTCGGATAGATGCCGAACCTTTTCTTGAACGCCACAGCGTCAACGCCCCTGCCGAGCATCCTTAAGCCCAGCACCACCGCCTCATGCAAGGCCTCGCCCCTTGTAAGCTCCTCAGAGCCGGACAGAGCCGCGCCTTGTCCCTCGACCTTATCCATGTAGGCATACGGAGACGGTTCGTTCCACCATCTGCGCCCCCATCCTGGATAGTATAGGTACGAATGGGCGGAACTGCCAAGTCCGATATAATCTTTCCCGAGCCAGTACCTCGAATTATGCACAGCCTCGAAGCCCGGCTTGGCGAAGTTTGATATCTCATATTGGCTGTAGCCGGCATCTTTAAGTATTCGGAGCAGACCGGCATACATCTCGATCTCCGCATCCTCTCCGGGAAGCCTTCCCTTCCCTTCGGCAGTCGAATATATCGGATAAAACGGAGTCGATTCCTCAATAGTGAGGCAGTAGGCGGATATATGCTCCGGGCGCATCTCAACGACCCTTCTGACCGTTTCCAGCCAGACATCGAGACTCTGGCCGGGTATGCCGTAGATGAGGTCAACTCCTACATTATCAAAGCCTGCCGCGCGGGCAGAGTTGAAGGCCTCACGTCCGTGAACGGCAGTGTGGCTCCTGCCAAGGGCGGCAAGTACGGCGTTGTCAAGGGATTGGATCCCGATAGAAAGGCGGTTGACGCCCGCGCGCCTGAACGCCTCCAGCCTCGATCTTTCGGCGCTTTCAGGGTTGACCTCGAGCGTGACCTCGACGCCTTCCATCGGACTAAAAGTCTTTTTTATCGGATTGATTATCGAGGCTACAGCCTCAGGGGAGAAAAGAGACGGGGTGCCGCCCCCGAGATATATAGACTCAAGGGGGCGTCCCTGTAGATGAAGTCCTTCTTTTTCGACTATCGCGGCAAGCTCTGCTTCAAGGCACCTTATGTAGCGCGCCTCCGGGATAGATCGGTCAACAACCGACCTGAAGTCGCAGTACGGGCATTTACTGACGCAAAAAGGGCAGTGAACGTAGACCCCTACTGTCCTTAGCTCTTCTTCTCCGAGTATTCCCACAGTCTTTTAAATATGTCCCACGGGGATATGACCCCTAAAAGCCTCTTATGATCATCAACGACGAGTATCGTCTCCGCAGGCTTCTTGGCGTTCACGAAAAGGGCGGCTATCTCCATCGTGTGAGTCTCCGGAGAGACCGCCACGAACTCCTTTTCAAGGACGTCCTCTATCGACTTGAAGGCGAGCTGGTCTATGTTCTCGATGAACTCGGGAAGCTCAGGGGCGAACTTTACGTCTTCAAGCATCCCCTCCGAGATGTACTTCGGGAGTATCGCCTTCATCAGCCTTCTCGGAGTGACAACGCCCACGACCTTGCCTGCGTTGTCTACGACAGGTATCTGCCTCACCTTCTTGTTGCTTATAAGCTTTATGGCGTCAAGCATCTTATCACCTGTAGTCAGCGTGATTACGCCTGATGTCATTATGTTAGCGGCTATCATGGTAAGCCCTCCTCGTATATTATAACAGATGAAGCGCCCTTTCTGTTGATGAAAGCATCAACAGACCTGCATCAGCCCGCGAAGTACCTGAACCACATGTATACGCTTGATATGATGATGGATATAAGCATCATCGGGAAGGCAAGGAGCGTGAACTTGACGAAGCTTATCTCGTGTCCGTTCTTGTGCGCCATGCCGGCCACTACCACGTTTGCCGACGCGCCTATGAGCGTGCCGTTTCCGCCAAGACAAGCGCCTAATGAAAGCGCCCACCATAGCGGCATTATCGCGTCAGGCCCGCCCATCGAAGGCGCAAGGCCTTTTATAAGAGGTATCATCGAGGCGACAAAAGGAATGTTATCTATGAACGCCGAGGCTATCGCAGAGACCCATAGTATCGTCATCCCTGTCACCTTCATATCTCCGCCAGTCATCTCAAGCGTCTTTTGCGCGAGCTGACCGATGAGTCCTACTTCAACGAGGCTGTGGACTATTATGAAGAGGCCTACGAAGAAGAAGATGGAGGTCCACTCCGCCTTCTCCATGACGTGCTGGAGGTCGTCTCCGGTTATGAGCATCAATACCGCCGCGCCGAAGAGGCCGATGGTAGCGGCCTCTAAGTGCAAGGGCTTTTGAAGGAGAAATCCGCCTATCGTAATAGCCAGAACTATCAGGCACTTTACGAGGAGCTTTTTATCGGTTATCGCCTCGTTCTCATTAAAGGCCATGATCCTTCTTTTAAGATCATCCGCGACCTTCATCTTCTTGCCGTATATGAAGTACATCGGGATGAGGAACCCGGCGAGTATCGCAGGGATTATCACACCGAGGTTGACTACGAAGTCCATGAAGGCAAGCCCTACTGCGCTTCCTATCATGATGTTCGGAGGGTCGCCTATGAGGGTCGCAGTGCCGCCTATGTTCGAGGCGAATATCTGCGCCACGAGGAAGGGGTACGGGTTCAACTTCAGCTCGTCTACCAGAAGGAATGTGATGGGAACAGTCAGAAGTACTGTCGTGACGTTATCAAGAAGAGCAGAGAGTAAGGCTGTGACTATAGAGAGCGAGACAAGTATCCTCCACGGCTCGCCCTTGGCGATCTTTGCGGCCCTTATCGCCAGGTACTGGAACATCCCTGTCTTTTGTGAGATGGCGACTATCGCCATCATGGCAAGGAGAAGCCCTATGGTGTTAAAATCTATGCCGTGTACCGCCGCCTCCTGATTGAGGACGCCGATGAGTATCAGGGCCGACGCGCCGAGGAGAGAGACAACCGCCCTGTTGATCTTGTCCCAGATAAGGAGGGCATAGACCCCGACAAATACAATTAACGCTATCACTTGCGGTTCCATCGTATTCAAGTCTCCAGTGGTTTTTTTCCGCACAGAAGTGCGGTCAGTAGAATATTTTTTCCAGCCTGAAAAGTCAAGGTAAAAAAAAGACGCATCAGCTTGACAGGCGAGCCGCCGAGCAGGCGGCGGGTGTGACCCGCCCAGCCTGAAAGAGAGACGACTTTGCATTCAGTCTATGCCTCTAAACAACCCGGGTATGGTGGAATGAGCATAAAGGAGAGCCGACGAGCAGGCATCAGTATTTACTGCGAGACGGCCGACAGCGAAAGGAGCCATACCCAAAAGACGCGCAGAAGCGCAAAGCTGAAATCAGAGAGATATTTTTTTATAAGGGCCGCTGTCTTGTCATGCAGATCATGCGGCGGGTGTGACCCGCCCTACCGCTCGGCGCGCGAGCGTAGCGAGCCATACCCAAAACGCACTCCAGCGTGCAAAAGCAAAACCGCTACTACTAACCCCTCCCAGCCTCCCCTTATAATAATGGGAGGAGTAAAGACAAGACTCCCAGCCTTTGAATGTGCCCTTAAATTTTGTCTTTGCCTTGAAACAAACACGGGTCATGGCGTAGCGAGCCTGACTGAGAGACGACAAGCAGGTTTTTGTATCTGCTGCGAGTCGGCGCGAAAGCGAAGCGAGCCATACCCAAAAGACGCGCAGAAGCGCAAAGCTGAAATCAGAGAGATAGTTTTTTACATGGGCAATTGTCTTATCATACTGTCAGCAGGCGAGCCCTGATAATGCGGCTAAAACCCAAATGCGCCCCCGCTTGCGACTAACCCCTCCCAGCCTCCCCTTTGTTCAAGGGGAGGAGCGAATACTAAGCTCCAGCCTTTGAGTTGAGTTATTGTTTTAAACAACCCGGATCACAACCCTCTCACCTTGAATTTTTTCACGAAGGCGCACGGCCGGTAGCCCTCCTTGGAGGCCCTGAGGCCGGGGTCCCCGAGATCCTGCTCCCTGTTTATGAACTCATACTTCTGAGGAAGGAGCCCTGCGAAGCTCTTGTTGACGAACTGCAAGAGCCCTTTATAACCTCCGATGCCCTTCTCGAAGTGTATAACGAAGGTCGCAGGGTTCAACTCTTCTCCGAGGATATAGGCCTCAGGGATATCCTCCACATAGTATATCCCCCCGCAAAGAGAGAGCCTCTCGCAGTTTAGAAGGGCCTCTTTCGCCTCAAGATAGTCCTTGCCGGCGCCGTTCTCTTCGGACCACTTCTCTAAGACCGCAACGGCGTCAGGGATATATTCCGCGCGTAGCGGCCTCCCCTCGTACTTGTATGATGCGGCAAAGTAGTTGACGAGGTTCTTCTTTGCGTGGTACCTGCGGCCTGAAAACTCGGATAGCTCCCTTCTTTTATAGATATAGTCGAAGTTAGCCCTGTCTTCTTCTACCAGAAAGCCCTTTGAGGCGAGCGTGAGCGCGTCTTTCTCGGAAACACACCTCGCGAAGTCAAAGTCTTTAAGTAGACCGGAGAAGACCCCTGGCTCAGGCAGTCCGGATGGGCACATGAAAAAAGACCTGCCGCCCTCCCTGCCGCTTATGATGATAGAAGAATCAGGCAGACGCGAGACCCTGTAACCATGCGCCTGCCTGAAGAGGTAGATATTCGCGAATGTAAACTCAGAGATCTCAGGCGCCAGAGCTGAGAGCGCAGGGTGCAGAAACGGGCGCAACCCCATAGTCACTTCTATTGATTCAGGATAGTGGGGCAATTGCTGCTCCATAAACGGAACCCCCCTTTTGAAGAGACCTGGATCATTATACCAGTCTGAGATGGCTAGCGCCGCTCTAATTCCGCCTTAATGAGCGCAGTGTATAATAGGATCAAGGATGAGATAAAAACAAACCTCTAGACAAAGGAGCTGGACAATGGAACTTAAAGTATACGACGTAGCGTCCTTTGCGGCCTCAGCCTTCTTTATAGCCGGGTTTTTCCTGCTCGGCGCCTGACCTGCCTGACCTGAAAGAAGGGATATAAAAACAACGGCCCCTGCGCTTAGAGCGCAGGGGCCGTTTCTATCTTTACCGCAAGAGACCTCAATCGTTGACCCATAGCACCGGGCATGGGGAAAATTGCAGCAGCTTGTTTGCGAGGTGACTTGAGAAGAGGCCGCCCATGATCCATGCCTTGCTCCTTGGAAGGACTATCATCGAGACCTCCTGTTCAGTCGCGATGCTTATGATCTCGTAGGCATTATTCCCGCCCCTTATCTCCTGCTTGATGGAGATGGGGCCTTCCACCCGGATAAGATCCTCTTTCCTGTCAAGAAGGGCCGTTGCCTCTCGCTTCCAATCATCATAGACCGCCTGCCAGCCAGCCGAATCAGTCGCTACCATCTCGGACTCTGCGACCTTCTCTATGACGTAGAGGAGTACAAGCCTGAGGCCTGTAAGCCTTGAGTACATCACGGCCTCTTTCTCAGACCCGCATAAACCTTCGATATCTTCTACCAGACAAAGTATGGACCCGTACATCGTTAAAGATTATCTCAATTACTGCCCTATATCAAGCCTCTTCCTTTCCCTCATCATGCTGATGGGCATGGGCCTTTCCGCCCTTGCCGACCCAGCTTGACGTCCACTTATGCTGGAACAGGAGGAGTACGCCTAAGGCCACGACCGAGGTTATCCCGTAGATCATGAATCCGCCCGAGTAGTTCCCTGTCGTATTCATTGAAAAGCCCATCACCATCGGTATGAAGGCGCCACCAAGGGCCCCGAACTCGCCGACGACCCCTGCGGTAATGGCCTTGGCATGCGGATACCTGAGCGGCAGGAGCTGGAATACCGAGCCGTTGCCTACGCCCATGCCTATAGACATCAGGACTATGAAGAAAAAGAGCATGCCCAGCGACGGACTCGTGCTTGCGCCGATAGCGCCTACGAGGATAAGGATGTATATAGCGTGAAGCACCCTTATGCCGCCGAAGCGGTCAGCGCAGTAGCCGCCTATGACCCTTACGGCACTGGCAGTGAACCCGATGAGTATCATGAATTGCCCTGCCGAGACCTTGCTTACGCCGTACGCGTCAGCCATGAAGGTCGGGATGAAGCTTGAGAACCCGACGTAGCCGCCGAACGTGACCCAGTAAAGAACGTTGAATATCCAGATATCCCTGTCGGCAAGGACCTTCAAGTACTGGCCCATCGACTTTTTTTCCATCTTATCCGGCGGTTCCTTGGCGATAAACCACATGAGCACGAATATCACTACTATCGGTATGGCGAAGAAGCCGTAGACCGCGTTCCAGCCGTAGGCCGCCGCGAGAGGCGGGGCCAGAAGGCCGGCGAATATGGTGCCGCTGTTGCCTGCTCCGGCTATGCCCATCGCGAGGCCCTGGTGCTGAGGCGGAAACCACCCGGCGCCAAGCGGCAGGGCGACGGCGAAGCTCGCTCCGGCTACCCCAAGGAAGGCGCCCATTATAAGGACCTCATTATAAGAACTGACAAAGGTAAAACCATAGACCATCGCTAGTATGGTGATGGCGAGACCGATAAGCGCGGCGGCCTTTCTGCCTATCATCTCGGCGACAAGGCCGAGCGGGATCCTCAAAAACGCACCTGCAAAGACCGGTATAGAGAGCATCAGCCCCTTTTGCGCGGCGGACAAGCCGAACTCCTGGCTGATGAACGGCGCCATAGCCGCGTTGACCATCCAGACCATGAAGCTCATGTCAAAATACAAGAGCGCCATGATAAGTGTCGGCGGATGGCCGGACTTCCAGAAACCTTTTAAAGCCATGATCCTTCTCCTTACGATGAATTTATTAATGCCTCGGCCCTTTTGCCGCGCCTGCCCGAAACTTGCAGAGGCGACGGGCCAAGCGCCTCACAAGACCGGAATATCCGGATTATCCTGAGCAGTCTTTAGACCTCGATACCATAAGACGCGACCACAGCGTGAATCTACCCATAAAACGGATGGAGACCCGCCAGAGGTATCTGAGGCGACAATCTAAGCGACAAAGAGTTTCCTGCCTTTATTGCAATAGCTATGCCACAAAAGCAGACATAAAATCCTATTGATTTATTTGACTTTTTTACATTGCGCCCGCTCAACAGAGGCCTTCTGGCGAGGCATTTTGCCCCGCAAGAGGCATTTTGTCCGGCTGATGGCCAAATAAATACTCGCAGACCAGTCCGTAAAAGTGTAAAATAACACCCGTTAAACCGTGATAACAAACAGACGGAAAAAGGCGAGACCGGCCATCCGCCCGCCTATCACCCAAAGAGATCTTTTACGCGTGAATACCAGTGGGGCAAAGAATGACCATGCGTCTGCTTCGCCTCAAGATCAGACCAATCCCGTACGTTGCGGCTGACAAGCCATGAGAATAAAGACAAAGATACTCTCCATCATAATCGCCACACTTGTCCTTGTCGTCTTCGTCTCTGCCCATTACTCCCAGAGGATGGCGGAAAAGGACCACGAAGCGGCCTTACGAGAAGACGCGGAAAAGATCGTCCGGCAGGTCAGCTCCTATATCCCTGCCAACGGAAGACTTGCCGACAGGGCCGGCCTTGAGGATGAGTTCAAGGAGCTTTTCTTCCTGAGCCACCATCTTGTCAGGATAGACACGTTCATGATCAAAACAGACGGCGCACTGGCCCCCTTCTTTTCAAGAGAACGATACCCTATAGAGCGAACCTCGATCGCAAAGAGCGAGATCGAGCTTGCCAGGGATGGACGGATGTCGCTCGGCTTCGAGGAGAGACCGGAGGGCAACTACGTAAACGTCGTAGCGCCTCTGCGTTCCAACGGCCGCGTATTCGGCATCGCGGAGTTCAAGGTCTCACACGAGGAGTTCTACAACCTTCTTGCCAACAGGCGGCAGACGACGCTTTACGTGACCATCATGGTCGTGCTTGTCATCGCCGGGGCGCTCATCTTCTCTATGGACCGCATGGTCAATAGGCCGATACAACTGCTCCTTACCGCGATCTCGGCCGTTAAGGGCGGCGACCTGGCGGTAAGGGTCGAGCCTGCGGCAAAAGACGAGATCGGCACACTGACAGAACACTTCAACTCGATGATAGAGACGATAAGCAGGAACACCGTTGAAAAAGAGGCGCTCCTGGCCCGGATAAACAGCCATAACGACGAGCTTCAACAGAAGGTCGGCCTCGCGACAGAAGAGATATTAAAAAGGAACGCGGCCTTAAGCGTGGCCAATCAGTCGATATACAACATCCAGAAGAAACTCGGCCACTCAAGAAGACTTGCCGCAGTCGGCCAACTCGCGGCAACCGTGGCCCACGAGCTCGGCACGCCGCTCCACTCCATCTCCGGCCACCTCCAGCTCCTTATGGAGGAAGAAGGCCTCTCAAGGGAGATGAACAGACGCCTGGCCATTATGCAGTCACAACTCGAAAGGATGACCGGCAGCATACAAGAGATGCTCAACACAACGAGACGGCATGAAGCTGGCCTCGACATCATCGACCTTAACCGGATGATCGACGACCTCACGCTCCTGGTCCTGCCGGAGACACTCTCCAGACAGATAGTGATGGATAAGGACTTCGCACAAAACCTGCCTGTCGTTCTTGGCAACAGCGGCAGGCTGCAAGAGGTATTCTTGAACCTCATAGATAACGCCTTAGACGCCTCTTACGACGGAGGGAAGATCTCCATATCGACAGGGACTGCGGACCCGATGGCTGAAGGCCTTTCTTATGAAGGGCCGAACAACGGCGGATGGATCAAAGTGGCTGTCACAGACAACGGCCGCGGCATACCCGAAGGGCAGATAGGCGACATATTCGCTCCCTTCTACACCACCAAGGCGCACGGCCGGGGTACCGGTCTCGGCCTGTCGATCGCCAATGAGATAATCCAGGGCCACCACGGGCGCATAAAGGCGGCAAGCAGGCCTGAACAGGGGAGCACCTTCACGGTCTTTCTTCCTTCAACAGATAAAAAGGGGTAACGGACAATGGGTTCAAGGCCGTCGATACTTGTAGTTGATGATGACATGGTTGCGGCAGAGCTCCTCTCGGAGGTGCTCACAAGGGAAGGATACCGCGTGGAGATCGCGACCCACGGCAAAGATGCGATACTAAAGACAGCGGGCGCGCCCTTCGACGCGGTTATCACGGACCTGAAGATGCCTGAGGTGACCGGGCTTGAAGTCCTGAAATCGTTCAGAAGAGCGAGTCCGCAGACGACGATATTCGTCATAACCGCTTTCGGGTCTTTCGAGACTGCTATCGAGGCGATACAGAACGGTGCTTATGACTACATAATAAAACCGTTCAAGATAGAAGAGATAAAATCCAAGGTCAAGTGGTGCCTTGAGCAGAAACGCCTGCTTTCAGAGGACTCATCTCCCGGGATACTGCCGGACCTGCCATTCAAAACGATCATCGGCACAAGCCCGAAGATGCTCGAGATCTACAAGATGGTAGCCAGGGCCTCCGGGAGCACGGTTCCGGTCCTCATCCAAGGCGAGAGCGGGACAGGCAAGGAGCTCATCGCAAAGGCGGTCCATGACTGCAGCCCGCGCGCCGACGGGCCTTATGTCGTCATCAACTGCGCCGCATTCCCGGAGACACTCCTTGAAAACGAGCTCTTCGGCCATGTCAAGGGGGCCTTCACCAACGCCTTAAACGAGAAGAAAGGGCTTTTTGAAGAGGCAAACGGCGGGACCTGCTTCTTAGACGAGATCGGGGATATGCCCTTCCAGCTCCAGGCAAAGCTCCTGCGCGTCCTGCAGAAAAAAGAGATACGCCGCCTCGGAGACACGCATAACATCTCGATAGACGTGCGCTTCATCGCCGCCACCAACAAGGACCTCGCCTCCCTTGTCAAGGCCAAGCAGTTCAGAGAAGACCTCTTCTACCGCCTCCATGTCGTCTCGATAAACCTCCCGCCTCTGAGGGCGCACAAAGAAGACCTTCCTCAGCTGGTCAACCACTTTTTTCAGATGGCGCTTAAAAAAACCGGCAAGGAGGTCCAGGGCATCTCAAGCGAGGCATTGGCCGCGCTTACTGGGTACGACTGGCCCGGCAACATCAGACAGCTTGAAAACGTCATCGACAGGGCGATAACGCTTACCAACAACAAGATACTCCTGCCTTCCGACATCCCGGCAGAGCTCTTTGCCACGCGATCGAGCCATGAAGCCTCAAGCGGGCGAACCATGCCTACGCTTGAAGAGGTCAAACTGAAATACATCGAAGAGGTCCTCGTACATACAGACGGGAACCAGATCATGGCAGCCGACATACTGGGGATAGACAGGAAGACGCTTTACAGGGTCCTGAAAAAATCAGGGATAGGGACGAAGGAATGAGGATCTGCGGATGCCTTGACAGTCTCGCATGGAGGGGTGTGCCCGCCATCTTTTCTGCCCGAAGCTTTTGCACTTTTTGTTTTACAGCAAAGGATAGCTTTTGATTTTCCCTCCCCTTACCATAAGGGGAGGCTGGGAGGGGTTAGCTGGCAAGCGGTTTTCTTTTGCGCACTGACATGGCTTTGGGGTATGGCTCGCTTCGCTTTCGCGCCGTTTCGCAGCAGATACAAGAACCTGCTCAACGCCTCTCAGTCAGGCTCGCTACGCCATGACCCTTTTTGTTTTACGACAAAGAATAATGTCGATTTTTCCTCCCCTTATCTAAGGGGAGGCTGGGAGGGGGCATTGCAAAAGTTTTCACTATGGCGGGAGCAGGTTTGCAACCTGCTCCATAAATATCAAAATATGCCTTGACGAATCATCGGGTTCAAGTTGCAAACTTGAACCCGCAATTAGCAGCCATCAGGCCATGCTCAAAGCCTCTGTATTATCCTTGCGTACAGCTCAGGGAGCTTTCTCGCGAGCATATCGACTCCGGGCACTACAGCGTAGTTGCCGCGGCCGAAGAGCCCCGGCAGGTAGTCGCCTGCCCCTGCATCGACCGTAATGCAAAACGGGGTTATCCCCGCGCTCTGGGCCTCTTTTATCGCCATCCTGGTATCCTCTACGCCGTATCTGCCCTCATAGATGTCGATATCGTTGGGCTTGCCGTCCGAGATGATAAAAAGAAGCCTCGTCCCGGCCTGCTCCCTGGCGAGGATAGAGATTGCGTGGCGTATCGCAGGGCCCATCCTTGTGTACGAGTATGGGATGAGGCCGCCTATCCTCTCTTTCACCGTATCCCCGTACCCTTCGGCAAAGCCCTTTATGCGGAAGAAACGGCACCCCTTCCTGGACTTGCCTGAAAACCCGTAGATCGCGTACCTGTCGCGGAGTTTCTTTAACGCCTCGCAAAGGACGACGAGAGACTCCTTTTCATGGTCGATTATCTTCGTATCCCCTATCCAGCCGTCGGTCGACATGCTTAGATCGACAAGGAATAAAGCTGACAGGTCTCTCTCTGTCCTTACGTACTCGGCATATAATCTGTCATCAGGGGTCTGCCCTGCCTCAAGGTCGGCTATCGCGTCTACAGCGGCGTTTATATCTATAGAGGCCCCGTCGGTTCTTCTGCCTACCAGCCTGACTGACGGAGAGAGGAGCTCGAGGTTTCTGGTGACTTCTTTTATGACCCCGCGCCTGTCGCTCATCACCTTCGCGCAAAAGCCCGCGTCAGCGCCGTCAGGGATCGTCTCCGTCAGGCGCGAGTGATCCGACCTGTATGCGCGCTTCTTGTAATCCCACTCAGGGTAATAGAAAGTCTCAACCCCGGGCTCTTCTTCAATATCATCAGGGCCTGAGTAGCTGTCTGCCTTCTCAAGCTCGGCGTCGAAGGTATTGACAGTCGTCTTCTCGATCTCGGCCATTGAGAGCTCCTCGCACTCATCAGCCTTCCGGCCTGCGTCGTTATCAGGGTCGTCGTCAAACGGCCTCTTCACGTTTACGAACTCTGCCCAAGAGATTATCTTGTCGTAGATATTGAGCGTAAGGCCATTCTCGTTCTCCTTCTCGTCGACCTTCTCTGTCTTAGCCGCGTACCTGCCGCCCTTATTCGGCTTCTTTTCAGCAGACTCGTTCGTGACCCGCGTAGATGCCGTTTTTTTCGAGACTGTGCCGTATTGAGTTGTGCCTTCGCCTTTTATCCTGCCTGCTATGAGCTTGCCCCAGGGGAAGAAAGGGATGACGGCCCTGTACTTCCTCAGTTTAACGCCTTCGGCCGTCCACTTTTCTTTAAGCTTGACCGCAAGGCTGAGGCTCTCCCGGGCGCCGGCTGATCCGAATGAAGAGACCGCCTGAAGAGAAAAAGTCCCCTCTACAGACTCCCTTAAAAGCCCTTCCACCTTCTCTTCAGCCGCATTCAAGTACCTTGCGCTCGGCCTCTTCTCAAGGAGCGATCCGGCGATCTGCGCCCAGTTGCGCACGGCTCCCGGGTACTCCCGTCTTATCTCGCCATAAAGCCGCGTATTCTCGATAATCCAGAAGATGTCTGCTGTCAGGCGGTCGGCCTCGAGCATCGCGCTGCTTCCATAGGCGGTATCGAGAGAGCCGCATCTTGCCTGAAAGGAAAGGAAAAAGAGGAGCATCCTTGCGAGGTCTTCCCTTGAAGCCTCATCAGGCATCTCAACGACCGAGACAGGGAAAAATAACTTTTCTCCGTCAGACCATCCGAAGCCGTGCTCAGGAAGGAGCGCCGGATGGGCCATCTTGTAAAGGACCGGCCAGTACGGCCTGGGAGGCGTATCGCCCCTTATGTCAGCCACCTCAAGGATGCGCCCTGCCACCATCGAGGCGAGCGCAGAGAACCTCCTGACGTTGCCCTCTACGATAAAAGGCGCGCCCTCGCCCTTCCAGGCGTCCATGCGTTTCCTGTGGACGAACTGGATGGCCTTGTCGACCCCTTTCGCTATCAGATGCTCCATCTCCGGCCTTCTCTCTTTTCAGAACTGCTTAAAAATCTCATGGATACTGACATAGGCCTTGGCGACAGCAGAAAACTCTTACACCTCTATAGCCCGCCCCTTAAAAAAACAGGACGCAAAGAGACCCCTTCGGCAACCGCCGCTTAAAACGACGCGTCGAGTATGTCCATCATCGCCTTGTGAAGCTCCGCGTCATCAGTGATAGGCCTTACGATCGCCGCCTCGCAAGCCTCTTTCACGCCAAGCCCGTGTTTCATGATCGTGGCGGCGTGTACAAGGAGCCGCGTCCCCGGAGGGGATTCAAGCCCTGAATCAACGAGCTTTCTCATCCTGCGCCCGGCCCGCACGAGGTTTGCCGCAGTAGCGTTGTCAAGGCCGCTCTCTTTAGCGACTATATCCGCCTCGATATCTTCAGGCGGGTAATCGAACTCAAGGGAAATGAATCTCTGCCTCGTCGATGGCTTGAGGTCTTTAAGGATATGCTGATACCCCGGGTTATAGGAGATGACCAGCATGAAGTCATCAGGGGCATGCAGCTCCTCTCCGGTCTTCTCGACAGTGAGGATGCGCCTGTCATCGGAGAGTGGATGGAGTATTACGGTCGTGTCCTTCCTCGCCTCTACCACCTCGTCGAGATAACAGATGCCTCCACCGCGCACGGCGTTTGTGAGAGGCCCGTCGATCCAGACAGTCTCGCGCCCTTTGATCAGATACCGGCCGACGAGGTCCGAACTTGTCAGGTCGTCGTGGCAGGCTACAGTGTGGACAGGCAGGCCGAGCTTCCAGGCCATGTGCGCCACGAAACGAGTCTTGCCGCACCCGGTCGGGCCTTTCAGGAGGACCGCCATCCGCGACCTGTACGCCGCCTCGAAGATCTCGATCTCGCGGCCTACCGGCCTGTAGTAAGGCTCTTTAAAAACAACGCCGGCTTTCGCCGGCGTCTCTTGATGATTGATGTTGTTCATGCGCTGTCTCCGATGTTATGCGCCGAAGTGCCTTTGCTTCGACCTGTTCCCCGTAAAAAAGTCATAGAGGTAGGCTATAAGCCCTATGGCGAACGTCACTCCGAAAAAGAGCCTGATCACGTAAAATATCTTCATGTAGCTCTGCGTATCCATGTACGACATGGCCAGAACCCTCTGGAGATATACCTGAACAATGCCTGCTCCGGTAAGGGCAAGGGCTATGAAGATCATCGATACTGCCATCGTCCAGAAGGAGAATATTTCCATCTTCTGGCGGGTTATCCCTGGAGTCGACTTCCTGAGGTTCGGCACCGCGTAGCTGATCATTGCAAGCACTATCACGGCATACGCTCCGAAGAACGCGAGATGTCCGTGGCTTGCCGTTATCTGCGTGCCATGCGTATAGAAGTTGATCTGGGGAAGTGTGTGCATGAAGCCCCAGATGCCGGCTCCGATAAAGCTCAGCACAGCCGCCCCGACAGTCCAGAGAACCGCCGCGCGATTAGGATGCTGGCGCGACCGCTTGCCTATCATCTTGAAGCTGAAGGCCACCATCGCCGCGAAAGGCAGTATCTCGATAGCGGAGAACCATGCGCCCCATGTCTGCCAGAAGGCAGGGGTCCCTATCCAGTAGTAATGGTGCCCTGTCCCGATGACTCCGGTAAGGAAGGTCAGGCCGACTATCACATAGAGCCACTTCTCTGCGACCTCGCGATCGATGCCTGTAAGCTTGATGAGCAGGAACGAAAGGAACGCGGCCATGATAAGCTCCCAGACGCCCTCGACCCAAAGGTGCACTACCCACCACCAGTAATACTTGTCAACGGTCATGTTCGCCGGCTTGTAGAAGGCGAAGAGATAAAATACAGCCAGACCTAAAAACCCTGTCAGAAGGACGACTGTGATGCTGGTGGTACGCCTCCCCTTAATCATGGTCATTATCATGTTGAATATGAACATGAGGACGACAACGACTATCGCCGCCTTGATAATGGTCGGCTGTTCGAGGAACTCTCTGCCGTCGTGCCACCTGAAGAGGTAGCCGACTATCGCCGTAGCGCCGCCGACAAGGAAGAGCCAGAACTGAAGCATGGCAAGCTTTGTACTGTATATCTCGCCTTCGACTTCTTCAGGCAAGAGGTAGTACGCGGAACCCATGAACCCGAAGATGAGCCATACTACGAGCAGGTTTATGTGGATCATCCTGCCGATATTAAACGGTATCGCCGGAAAGAGCAGGTCCGGCCAGATGTACTGGGCGCCTATGATGAGGCCGAAGAGTATCTGTGCGGCGAACAGCGCCATCGCCGCAACAAAGTACGGGTAACTGACCCGTTGCGATTCGAACTGGTATTTCATTCACTTATCTCCTGATTGAGTATCTTCATGCGAGTTTCGTTTCTGCCGCTGCTGCACTACCTGAGAGCCTCAACCCTCTATGTTCGGAGGCCAGTTGTTTGTATCGACCTCGTTCATCCACTTGAAAAACTCGACAAGCGAATCGATATCTTCTTTAGAGAGGTCGAACTGCGGCATCTTTCTCGTGGTGCCCCAACCCTGGACGGCCGCTGTCTCAAGGACCGTGCGGACAAACGGCTCGCCGCGCCTTTCGATCACGTTGCCCAGCTCAGGCGCGTAGTAAGCGCCCTCTCCAAGCAGGGTATGACAATCTATGCATGCGTGTCTCTCCCAGACCTTCTTGCCGTGTTCCACCTGAGCCGTTATATTCTCAGAATGGGTCCTGGCGGCGAAGGACATGTGCGACAGATAGGTGAGGTATAAAAATACCGCCGACACCACTACCGTCGCGACGATGAACATGTTTCTTGCTGACATCTTGGTCATTAGTCGACTCTCCTTTTTTCTATAGCGCGAGTCCTGAAACGATGCGCGGCGCTGAAGATGAGATGAGCAGACAGCCTGGCGAAAGAAGTACGGACGATCAATGACAACGTCCATCTCGTCAGAAGGGCTTGCCACAGACCACTCACAGGCGCGTCCGCCCGAGTTGTCTCTAACGCCCGACACTAACGACAGCCCATCGCTACCGCACCCTAAACACCGCGAGGCACCATAAACCCGGCCTTCCTACTCTAAGCAATCCTAGCACAACTTATGTAAGATTCTACCAATCCTGCAAAAAATCAAAATGATTATTGTCATACTTCAAGGAAAATGCCATTACAGCCTGCAAAATGAATGGTTGCGACTGCGGCCACAGGCAAAAAAAACCCGCGTACGACTGCAAAAACACGCAGGCACGGCGCTGATCGCAGCCTGACTGGGTGAAAGAGCAGTGCCACAGATCCAACCATAAGCGCGGCCTCCGATAAAAACCGCTCCTGTTTCCGTAGTGACTGACGTCAGCCTGATACGTCGTTTGAATAAGGCCTATGTAACATTGGTCACCGAGTTTTTTCAGAGAGGGGGGTAGATTGAAGGTGTACGGACCGCTGATCGACATCTACAAACGGAGGTAGCGCCATGAAGAGACTTAAAAGGCTGGCTGTCATATCATCACTTCTTTTTTTCACGGCCGCAGGCGTTGCCCAGGCCGAGATGACGACCATATACGGCCCTGTATATTTTTCCAAGGCCAACAAAAAGGAACACGGCCACGGCCACGACAAGGGCTTCAAGGTCACTTTCACAGCCCCGGTGCCTGGTAACGGCGTCATAGTCGTCAAGAACGGCGCGGAATCAGGAAAGAAATACCGTGTCTCCAAGGCTGAGATAGAGCTTAACGGGCAGGAGGTCGCCGGACCGAGGGACTTCAACAAAAATGCCGATGTGCTCAATTATAACGTAGAGCTACTTGATGTCAACGAGATGAAGATCGAAGTGGAATCCTGCAAGACCTGCAAGATCGAGGTCTCCGTTCTCGGTGAAAAGCCAGTCGTCAGGGAGATCCCGGTGCCGGTCGTAGCGCCAGCGCCTCTTGCGGCGCCTTCCAGAGACTTCGTCCCTGTCCAGTTGCCGCCGCTGCCTTAAGAGGCAACAAAACTGGTATCGACTGAGACACAATATAGTCCCGGACTCCAAGACAAAGGCCTTCGCGCTCATTTGAGCGCGAAGGCCTTTGTCTTGGTCCATCTTTACAGAACGCATCATGATAGAAGCAAACTACAGGGACAGAGCCGCAAGTACGCCTTCAAATACACGGCAAACGTCTAGCTTGGCGAGATCCTTCATTATCAGTCAGCGGACCGAGGACAGATCACACATCACTCTCCACCTATAATGCAGACCAAAAAACCCTGAGCGGCAAGAAGCCTCTTCAGGGATCGCGGCCTGTCAAGTAGCGCCGGCAGTACGGTCACCATATTGAAAGAGATGGAGTTTCGTTATAATAATAGAGGCAAGGACCTGTTCAATCTACTGGCTCAAAACCTCCGCAATTTAGTGCCAGTACTCTTTTAATCACAAATATAAAAGAGTACCCGCCTGTCTCCTTCTGGCTGACCGGCTATCCCTAGCGCCAAATCTACGCCCAAACAGAACGCCAGCACCGCATACGGCCAGATGCCCGCGCTCCTAAAGCTCTACATAGCGGCTTACCACATAAAGGATTCTTCTTCGCGCTCGATCTTTACTTATGCTGCGGCAAAGTCAAGCCGCCAGATACACTTACGAAGAATACTGATATCTCTTTAAAAAAACCCTCTGCGTGATCTTATCGCCTCTCATTTTCATTCTGATAGTCGACATGCGACCGGGTCCATTCTGACCTGCCGATTTCCGGATAGACGAGTTTGCTTCAATTCACCCGCCAAGTCTTTCGCTCTGATAACAGACTTAACCCGGCTCATACCGGAGACATATCAGGGCAGGCTCAATGCCAGCTCCGATCAGCCGGAAATACAGACGCCCCGCGGCCAAAGGCCGCGGGGCGTCGAAAACTCTATTTCGACTGTGGTTAAGCGATCCTGCCTGCTATGAAGCCGAGAAACTTGTTTACGGAGCTCTGCCTGGAAAGAAACGACAGGACAGGCCTGCGCCTTACCCCGAGCCTCCTCATCTCCAGGAGTATTGCGTAATGAGAATTATCGATCTTGAGCCCTTTCCTGAACGCCTTGATAGCGACCGACTTCTGGTTGTTCAGGAGGAATATCCTTCCGAGGTTTAGATAGATCTCAGGGTTGTAGAACTCCTTCTCAGCGGCGATAAGGCAAAGGGATATTGCCTTATCGAAGTTGCCCTCTACCATCGCCAGGCTAAGCGCGTAATATGCCATAGCCGTAGGGTGCTGCGTAAAGCAGAGGTCCTCGTCAAAAACCCTCAGGGCCTCGTCATACCTGCCGTCACGCGCGAATCTGATACCCTTTTCGACAAGCCCGGTTGTCTCCATGACCTAACCTCCAAGATTCAATTCACCTGCATTGCAATAAAATATATGCCTGCGCAATAGTAGCGGCGCATGCTCTCTTATCGTCGATTCTTTCCTGTTCCTGAATACTATTATACCCGGGCAGGCATTTTTTTAATGTGACCACCGTCACGGCCGCTCCCGCAGGCAGAATCTAACGGAATATACAGGCATCTGACATGAATCAGGAGGCTCTGGCGCAATAAGAATATGGTTTGAAAAAAGAACGGGGTAATGGATAATATCGAAGGGAACGTCTATCCTGAGATCATCATCAGAGATCTCTCGGGTGATGATCCTCAAAGAAGCACCGCGAGGCGCCTGCCCTGCGGGAGCGATAGCCTCGCTTTGAGTCTTGGGGAATAGACACGGCGCGACGCATAGGTATAATAAACCTTACCGAAGGCCGCGCGTTACAACAAGCAACCAAAGGATCACTGCAGCCTGATAGACGCGTCTACTGTTTTTGCATCTGCACCGTACTTCAAGAGAAGCTCCCCCTTCATGCCTACGCAGAAGGTGACAAGGACATCAGCCTCCACAGGTCCGTCAAACGGCAGTGCGACTATCTTTACGCTTTTAAGCGGCACGTCCATCTCCTGGCCGACCATCTCCTGTTTTATGAACTCTATGCCGGACTCGGAGACCCATCTCCTTGCTATCTGGCTTTCAGGGACCTCGAAGATCTCGATGTACATCTCTGTCTGCGGGGATATCTTCTTCGCCGGTCCCACCCTGAAGGTCTTCTCGAACGGCAGGGTCTCGCCTTTTTCAAGGACTATCGTATATGAAAACGGAGACTCGCCGCTCTGTGTCGAGTACTTCACAGCATACGCCATGCCGAGATGCCTGTCCGTAATGTCCCTTGTGCCGTACATGGCCGCGCCAAGGCCTACCGCTGCAAGCGGGCTGTGGTCATATATAAGGTTCTTCTTTCTGAGGGCCGGGAATACATCCCCGATCTTTTCCTTGAAAGACGGTATCTGCGACGAGCCGCCTGTTAAAAGCACCACCTCGATAGACTCTTTCTTAAGGCCTACCTTCTCAGCTCTTCGTAAAACGTAAGACATCGTCCTGTCGACCAGCCTGTAAAACTCATGGCTGTCAAGAACCTCCTCGAACGCCTGCCTCGTGACCCTGCAGACCTCAAGCCCGTCCCAAACGAATGCCGCGTCCCTGCTCTTCGAAAGCTCTATCTTTATCTCTTCGGCGGCCACGAGAAGCTTATACGGGATCTCCCCGGCGACGCTTACCCCGACCTTTCCGGCAAGGTACTGGGCGAGCCATACGTCTATGTCGTGGCCACCGAGCATCTGCGCCCGCTCCGGCTTGGCGATGACGTTGACCTCGTTTATATTCAGCCTCACTATCATCGTATTGAGCGTGCTTCCGCCGAAGTCTATGATCATCATCACCCTGTCGACGGCGTCTACGACCTCGTAGCCTACGGCCGCCGCCAGAGGCTCCTCTATCAACTCGGCCCTGGAGCCCTTTACAACGCCGTCTGCTATCCGCTTCATAGCGGAGCTATAATCCTGGTACCCTACAGGGACGGTTATATAGAGGATATCCGTCGTGTTCTTTGAAAAAAGCCAGCCTGACGCGAAGGTCTCCTTTTTCAGGTGGATGTACAAAGAACGGAAAAACCGCTCCATATACACTGCGCCCAACGGGTTGCCGTCAAGGAGCATCTGTTTCAGGTCCGTGACAGGGTTCTCGTCAACGACCTCTGTACCTATCGCGTTGGAATCCCTGCTTATCACAGTCGGCACGATCGAGATATTCTCGAACTGCCTTGATATCCCGGCAAGCTCCACGAACTCGACAGGGGCCTTTCCCTTCTTCCTCGCTACGACCGTGTTCGTGGCCCCGAGGTCTATTGAGACGCACTCGCTCTCAGGCCTCTGCCTCTTGTTGACATAAGCCGTGCCGTCTTCGGCAAAGTGTGTTTCGGTGACAAAGACAGGGCGGGTTAGCTCCCTGCCATGGAAGCTCTTGCCGAGCGCCTCGAGGTGCTCGACGACCTTTTTCGCCGCGTCTCGAAGCTCGCGGGGCTGTATCCAGACGTGGGTGTACGGCTCAAGCGTCTGTATGAAGCGTATGTCGTTCAACTCCGGGCATAGCTTTTCCAGAACGTCAGCAATGAGGTTCGCGTACTTCTCGCGCACGAACCGCTTCTGCTTCGAATCGGTCATCCCGGTCTCTTCAGCTGAAAGTATGTAATCTACTACGTCGTATACCTCGACGTCCTCCATCCACTTCCTGACGGTAAAGAACGCCAGCGCCTGATCGAGCGCCTCCTGCAAAAGCGGATAGAACTCCGGGTCCCTCGGTATCTCGGCGAGCATCTCTATAATGGCGAACTGCCTGGCGAACGAGTCCTTCGTATCTACGGCGGCCTTGTAAGCGTCGGCAAAGGCGCGCATATACAGGTCGTGGGCGCATCCGGAGTCCCTTAGCTCATGCGCGATAAAGACAAGCGAGTACCGTTTATAGAACGGCTCCTGATGGAACTGCACCGATGCGATGGCAAGCGCCATCGCATCTCTATAGACGTCGAGAAACGGGCCGTCCTTAGGCATCGTCCTTGCGATCCCAAGGAGCGTATAACGTCTGTAGAAGGCGAGGTCAGAAGGCTTTGGAAGCTCCTTTGCCACCCTTTCGTGGTCAGGCGGCTTCATCCGCGGCTTGTCAGACAGGCCCAGGACAAGCCTCCATGAACGCAGGCGTCCTTCAAGGAACTCAGGCGTTGAAGGAAGGTCTGTAGCGATCCTGAGTAACTCGGTAGTTCGCCTGTGCGCCTCGTTCCTAACCTCGTCCATAGAGTCGGCCGCGTCTATCGCCTCTTCCATGACCTTCTTGTACAGGTCTTTAAAGAGCCCGGTAAACGGTATCTCTCTGGAGAGGTCGAGTATGGCCATCTGCCTCTCGAATTCGTCGTCTATCCTTTTAAGGAGATAGTAGGCGAGATTGAATAGCTCGAAAGACTCGGCAGACTTCGGCAGGTTCCTGACAGCCGTTATGACAATGCCCCTGATTGTTGAGTCTAAAGCGTCCGGCGTATCTCTGATCTGATAAAAAGTTTTTTTTATGATTTCAAGTTCGTTCATTTTTTTAAATGATCAGTTCCCTCGGTGTCGTGCGGCTGAAACCTGTCTCGGTAACGATGCCGCCCGGCGATATTGTTATCTCCGACCTGCCCGGCATCAGAAGGTCGCCTGCCTTATAGCGTCCGGTAAGAAGATGCACCCGCTGATTCGTAGATCCCCTGGCCAGGAGCGTCGGCTCTCTCAAGCCCTCGATAAAAGGCCCGTCTATGAGCACGTCGATATATTCCAATGGTCTTGCCATATCAGGGTCCGCACGGAGCTCTTCTCTAAGATAGCCCGTGTATACCAGAGTCGAAAGCCCTCTGGTGCGAGCCAGAAAGAGGAGGCGTCCAAGCCCGGCGCTTTGCATAAACGGCTCTCCGCCGCTTACGGTAAGCCCCTCGACCTGACCCGCCTGACCCGCCGAACCCATAAGATACGCCTCAATAAGATCCTCAGCGGAGTACAGCGTCCTTGCTTCCTTCGAGTGGGTATCAGGGTTGAAACACCCCGGGCACCCCCTATCGCACCCCTGAAAAAACACTACGAGCCGCGTGCCAGGTCCGTTGACCATGGAGCGCTTCAGCACCCCATGTATATTAAGCAGATTTCCCATTGTCAGAACTACCTGCGCCTTTCATCAACGCAGGCCTCTATGAAAAAACAAACGCATTTCAGTCTTGGCGTAAGTCACATTAAAAACACCGCCGACACGCTAGCATGACAAAAAACCATCGCAAAAAAACAGACAGGGCTGCCGGCAGTAAGGCCCTACTCCCCTGTCTCGATCTTGACCCTTACGGTCGTATCCATCTCGTCTTTTTCGTAAAAAGATTCTATACTGCCGAGGGGCTTCGTAAGATGCTCCGCGACCTCCTTGCAGTCTTTAAAGACCGTTGAGTCTATCTCCACCCTGCCGTCAGGTGTGATCTTTATCCTTATCTGCCTGTCCATAGGTAACTCTCCGTTAGGGTTCGCCCCGGGAACTATCCCTTGAGCAGGATATGTATCTCGCCGCCGATCTCGGTCTCCTGCGCTATCTCGAAGTCGAGCGGGATATTCTCTTTTATAGCCTCATACGCGTAGAACTGCTTCAGCCTGTTGGAAAATGAGTTGACGACCCTGTTATCCCCGCCTATCTCATAAGCTCCCTCTTTCTGCTTTGAGATGCCGAGGATGTCACCGTCCCTGTCGACCTCTATCTTTTCCTTCTTCTCGTTGTGGACGTAGCTCTTTATCTCGCCCCTCTTTTTCATCTCGTCAAGGGCGCAGATCAGGAATTTTTTACTGCCAAGCTCGGTCTTTATGACGGTATAAAATGACATCTCTGAGCCTCCTTGCCCTCGGGCCGTCAGACTATAGGGTTTTCTGTAAAAAACCTGTTCAAGGCGTCCCCGTTCATTAACACTTCTTTCAGGAGCCTGTCAACAAGCTTAAGTAGCACCGCTTTGTTCCTCGATATGATGCCCGAGGCGGTTTCCTTCGCGCCGTCGAGTATCCTCTGTATATCGTCTAGAACCTCGGCTCCCGAGGTGAGCGCGTAGTCTTGCAGGACGACGAGGCTCCTGTTCCTCATAAGGTTGCCGAAGCCGTATTCAACGACCATCTTCCTTGCTATCTCGGTCGCGGCTATCAGGTCGAACGATGCGCCGAGCGTCTTGGCGTCGCTCCCGGAGATCTCGTCTTCGGCCACCATGCCGCCGAGTATCACGCCTATCTCGTTTTCTATGTCCTTCTTCGTAAAGGTCGTCCTTACCGCATCGTCGACCGGTATGTAGGCCGAATGGTTCTTGTAATTGTCGATGCTGATGAAGGCCGGGGCCTTGCCGAAGTGATGCCTCATCATTATGACGTGGCCTGCCTCGTGCACCGCGATGTTCCTCTTCTCGGACTCGGAGAGCTGCTCAGCCCTCTGCTGAAAGAGCGACTTCGAGGCAGGGCGCGCCCTCTGGTGGCTCCACCTTCTCAGCTCTTCTATCTCCTCTTTTTTAAGTACCGAGAGAGGCGTGATGTGCCTTATCGCTGACAGGAGCGCTTCCTGCGTCACGTCGAGTGCCAAGAGCACGTCGATCTTCTCTTCCAGCTCCTTCTGCGAGAGACCCTCGCCCTCATGGAGTCTGTTGAACGTCGAGACAACGGCATCCTTGACGGCCTGCTCTATCTCTGCCCCTGTGAACCCCTGGCTGTTCTGGGCAAGCTCCCTCATGTTGAGCCTTGAGAGGTTCTGGACCTTGCGCTCAAGGTGTATCCTGAATATCTCCTCCCTCTCTTCCTGGCTCGGCAGGTCGACGAAGAAGACCTCGTCGTACCGACCCTTCCTCCACAGCTCAGGCGGGAGCTTCATCGGGTCGTTGGCAGTAGAGATGACGAATACCGGCTGCTCCTTTTCCTGGAGCCACGTTATGAACGTCCCGAATACGCGGAGCTGGGTGCCTGAATCGCCCTGGTACCCGCCTATGCCGCCGAACGCCTTGTCTATCTCATCTATCCAGAGTATGCACGGGGCAACGGCCTCCGCCAGCTGGATGCACCTTCTGATGTTTTTTTCCGACTCGCCGACAGTCGAGCCGAAAAGCTTTCCTACGTCCATCCTGAGGAGCGGCAGGTTCCATATCCCGGCCAGCGCCTTGCAGCAGAGCGACTTTCCTGATCCTGGGACGCCTATGAGAAGAAGCCCCTTGGGTATGTCCAGCCCGAGTGTTTCGATCTTGTCCTTGCTCAGGCGGAAGACATGCTCCCTTTCGATGAACCACTTCTTTATCTCGCTCAGGCCGCCGATATTCTCTATCGTCTCCTTGTGCGGGTAATAATCGAGTATCTTCTGCTTCTTTATTATCTGCTGTTTCTCGTCCTGAATATACGAGATGCAGTCCTCGTTGAGCGTACCGTTATTGAGGCTTATAGCCTTCCTGATGACGCGCTTGATGTTATCCATGGATAAGCCCTGCAGAGACTTATACAGGATAGAGCGCGTAGAGGTGTGCCATGTATCCGGCATCATGTGGCCGTAGGTCTTGGATACCAGCTCGGCTATCTCGTCGTAGTCCGGAAGCGAGAGCTCGAGGACGACTATGTCTTCTTCAAGCTCAGGAGGTATCTCGCTGAGCGTCGGAGAAAGTATGCAGACGACGTTCAAGGAATGGCGCTCCTCGACTATGGCCGGAAGGTCTCTGAAACGGCGGAGGAACTCGTGGGAGGTGAAGTACCCGGCTATGTCCTTTAAAAGAAAGAGGTTGTTGACCTCATCGCCCTTGGTTATCTTCTCCTCTATCGTGGAGAGTATCTTCTCCTTGCCCATTATCTCGCGTTTCTTCTTCTCTCCTCCGTAAAGCCCCCTTGAGACAGACCACGACCAGTAGTTGAACTTCATCTGCTCGCACAGGGTCTCTATAAGGCGTTCGACCCTTCTCTCTTCAAAGGACACAAGCCACAAGACAGGGTATCTCGCCTCTATATGGATCTTAAGCTCGTTCTCAAAGTCTCTGGTTCTCATAGACACCTTTCGTTTTGCGGTTAGCGCCCTGGATGGAGATTATGTCAGCCTTTTCAAGCATAAACTGATCTCATGATACTGCCTTGGATCCTGGAAAGACCCGTAGCATGGCAGAGCCTCGCCGCTTTGGAGGTAATCAGGGCGAGCTATAAAACAGGCGGTCGCCCTGGCGTGAAGGATCCCATGTAATCTGCGGGAGGATCTGCCCATAAAGAAGTTTATAAAATTTTAGCACAAACCGCACCTTCTTCGACAGAAAAAACTATCGTTTATGCGTTTAAGACGAACCGGCCTTGTTTTTCAGCCAATAGACGCTTGGGATGCCGTACTGCATGGCAAAAAATCCCAACACTGCTTAAGAGTTACCTTTGCGCCTGCCAAGTACCAGACCTCCATCTATCCTCACCCTTGCCCCTCTCAACCTCAAGATCCATGACCACGCCTGCCTCAAACCCAACAAATCCCTTACTGCCCCGGACTTCCATCGGGAACCAAAAGCCGTTGACTATCCATGCGCATATAACTTATTATAACAATCGCATCCTATAACTATTGTATCTTATTTTTCAATGAAAGGGCTCTAATGGAATTTCTTGCGGCATTCATCGATTTTTTCCTCCACCTGGACAGGCATCTGAGCGTCATCATACAGGATTACGGGGTATGGACATACGCGATCTTGTTCCTCATAATATTCTGCGAGACAGGCCTTGTAGTAACGCCGATACTTCCGGGAGACTCGCTTCTGTTCGCTGTCGGGAGCTTTGCGGCTATAGGCGCGCTCGACGTCAGCATAGTGCTTCTGACGCTGACTATCGCCGCTATACTCGGGGACACCGTCAACTACGCCGTAGGGCACTTCATGGGGCCAAAGGTCTTTCTCAAGAAAGACAGCAGGATATTCAGGAAGGAGTATCTGGACAAGACCCATAGGTTCTACGAGAGGTACGGCGGAAAGACGATCATATTCGCGCGTTTCGTCCCGATAGTGCGCACCTTCGCCCCGTTCGTGGCAGGCGTCGGGGCCATGTCATATTCGAGGTTCATAGCGTTCAACATAGTCGGGGCGGTTGCATGGATAGCCGCGTTCATACTCGCAGGCTACTTCTTCGGCGCGATACCGATGGTGAAAAAGAACTTCACCATAGTCATATTCGCCATCATATTCCTATCGATGCTCCCGGGCGTGATCGAGTACCTCAGACACAGAAGGCATGCGGCCTGAGGGCTGACGGCTTATACCCCTCCGCTCTTTTCCCACTTGGAGACGAGCGCGTAATCCCCGAATTGACGCTCTTTTTCCCTGAACGCCTTTGAGTGCCAGACGCGCCTTGTGCTTTTACGCTCAGAGCCCAGTTGCGCGTGGAGCATCTCATGATAGACTACGAACCTGACGTAATACGCAGGTACTGACAGGTTATCGAGAAGCGGGTTTATGCTGATACCGCCTGTCATGCGGTTATAACTGCCGAGCGTGCGCCTCCTTACGCTACGCCGCCTCCTCTTTGCGCCCCATGATATCGGAGCCGCGACCGAGTTGGCGAAGTACTCTGCGTTTACAGAGTCGAATATCTCCCTCAGATCGTAGTGCCTGCCTGTAGCCGCCTCTCTCGCAGGCGAAACGCCAGCGCGTATCTCATGCTCCATCCCGCATACGAATGCGTTTAAGAGCGGGGTCCTGCCCCTCTTTCCCTTGACAAGCCCGGCCACCTCTTCAATCACGTCAGGAGGGGCAAGCAGGAATACCCTGTGCAGGCGCATCGTAACGCCTGTGGCGGCCCTTCGGACCGAGACCATCTGCCTTGAGTTCGTTGTAAGCGTCATGTCAACGGGAAAACCCGATCTCTCCTCGAAAAACGACCTGAGGCAGTCTTTGTCCCTCTCAAGCAAGAGCATCTGTTCCATGTAGGTCATTTTAGGATTGAAACCGGATGGGGTCAAGGGATAATCCGGCAGATGCGCTTTTATAAATATCCTGACCTTGTCTTTCAAACCCGAGTCATGGCGTAGCGAGCCTGACTGAGAGACGACGAGCAGGTATCAGTATCTACTGCGAGTCGGCTCGAAAGCGATGCGAGCCATACCCAAAAGGCGCACGGAAAGTGCAAAGCTAAATCCAGACAGATATTTTTTAGAAGGGCTGTTCGAGCCATATTCCTTGCAGGTTCAAGTTTGGAACTTGAACCCCATAATTCGTATAAGGTACATACGAATTCTACGGAGCAGGTTGCAAACCTGCTCCCGCAACAGTAAGCTCCAGCCTTTGAATTCAGCTTTTGCAGTTGCCTTTAAAAAAGCCAGGGTCATGGCGGGATGAGCATAAAGGAGGGCCGTCGAGCAGGTATCGGTATCTAATGCGAGAAAGCCCGACAGCGAAGGAAGCCATACCCAAAACGAGCACTGAAGTGCAAAGCTAAATCCAGACAGATATTTTTTCTAAGGGGCGTTGACTTGTCATGCAGATCATGCGGCGGGTGTGACCCGCCCTACCGTGAGGCACGACAGCGAAAGGAGCCATACCCAAAAGGCGCACTGAAGTGCATAGCTGAAATCAGAGAGATGTTTTTTCTAAGGGCCATTGCCTGGTCGTGCAGATCACGCGGCGGGTGCGACCCGCCCTACCGCGAGGCCCGCTAGCGAAAGGAGCCATACCCAAAGGCGCACCCGGTGCGCAAAAGAAAGGCCGCTTACGACTAACCCCTCCCAGCCTCCCCTTGTAAGCAAGGGGAGGAGCGAAGACAAAGCGCCCGCCTTTGAATGTGCCCTTAAATTTTGTCTTTGCCTTGAAACAAACCAGGGTCATGGCGGGATGAGCATAAAGGAGGGCCGTCGAGCAGGTATCGGTATCTAATGCGAGAAAGCCCGACAGCGAAGGAAGCCATACCCAAAACGAGCACTGAAGTGCAAAGCTAAATCCAGACAGATATTTTTTCTAAGGGGCGTTGACTTGTCATGCAGATCATGCGGCGGGTGTGACCCGCCCTACCGTGAGGCACGACAGCGAAAGGAGCCATACCCAAAAGGCGCACGGAAAGTGCAAAGCGAAAATCAGACAGATAGTTTTTATACGGGCCGTTGTCTTGTCATGCAGTTAAAAAACAGACCAAAACGCAAAAGCAAAATCGCTACGACTAACCCCTCCCGGCCTCCCCTTGAAAAAAGGGGAGGAGCGAAGACAAAGCTCTCCCTCCTCATATATCCACTATCACTGTCGCCCTCCATCCCTCATCTTCCCGCACAAGCGAAAAACGGCTGAGGGTCACTGCCTTTACATCAGCCAGGAGCCTGTGTTTCGAAGGGTCGATCTGCTCGCCTGTTGCCTTGCCGGTAAGCTCAAAGCCGCCGCCCTGTTCGGCTATCTCGACCTTTTCAACACGTAAAAGAAGCCTTTTTGCGTCTTTGATATAGACAAGTTCGTTCAAAAAATCAAATAACACCATCTCAAGCTCGGCATTAAATAGCCTCAGTTCGACAGCCTCCTTTCCCTCGATCAGAGAGATATCGTCGACCATCACGCCGGCAAGCGCGTCCGCGCATGAGATAAATACGGAGTCAAGGGTATCTCCCCACGCCTCGAATGCCGCATCTGCTATAGCTATGTCAGGAAGGTATTTAAACGGCATATCTCACCCTTTTATATTGCCTATCGGGACGAGGCGCACTACACGCCTACTGAGGCCTGAAAGCTCGGTCGCCTCCACCACTTCGTCAATGTCCTTGTACGCGGCCCCTGCCTCTTCGGCGAGTCCGCCCCAGGCGTCTGTCCTGACGTAGATGCCCCTGTGCTCCATCTCTGCCTGCAACTTACGGCCGCTGTAGAGGCGCTTGGCCTGATGCCTGCTCATCGTCCTACCCGACCCGTGCGCCGTAGTATAGAAGGCATCAGCACCGGTCGATAGCCCTGCAAGAAGATACGAGCCTGTCTCCATCGACCCTCCGATTATCACAGGCTGGCCTGTCTCTTTATAGACTGCGGGTATCCCCTCCATTCCAGGGCCGAAGGCCCGTGTAGCGCCCTTCCTATGGACAAGGAGCCGTCTTCTTACGCCGTCGACCGTATGCTCCTCAAGCTTGGCGGTATTGTGCGTAACATCATAGACCATGCGCATGCCGAGGTCTTCAGGCGACCTTTTAAAGACCTGAGAGAAGGCCTCCCTTATCCTATGGAGTATCACCTGCCTGTTGGCAAACGCCATATTCACCGCGCACTTCATCGCCTTAAAGTAGTCCTGCCCCTCATGGGAGTTAAACGGCGCGCAGGCAAGCTCCCTGTCGATTACCCTGATATGGTACTTCCTCTCCATTGCCTTCAAAAATATCTGCAAGTAGTCTGTCGCTACCTGATGCCCGAAACCGCGGCTTCCGCAATGGAACATGACAGCCACTTGATTCGGGAGCGTAAAGCCGAACGAACGCGCGAGACCCTCGTCGTGGATGTTCTCAGGCCGCGCCACCTGTATCTCGCAGTAGTGGTTGCCTGATCCGAGCGTGCCTATCTGATCAAAACCTCGCTCTACAGCCTTCCTGCTCACCTTCGAGGAGTCTGCGCCCTCGAAGCACCCGGCTTCTTCCGTAAGCTGAAGGTCTTCTTTCCATGCGTAGCCCTTTTTAAGGCACCAGCGGGAGCCGGTCTCAAGGACCTCGTTGAACTCTTCGTGAGATAGCCTCAAGACGCCTGCCGACCCGACGCCTGAGGGGATCTTGTAAAACAGCGCGTCCACGAGCTCTTTGAGCTTAGGCGCGACGTCGTCATAGGTGAGGCTTGTAAGGCAAAGCCTCATGCCGCAGTTTATATCAAACCCAATACCACCCGGGGAGATAACACCATTTTCAGGGTCAAATGCCGCGACCCCTCCTATCGGGAAGCCGTACCCCCAGTGGCCGTCAGGCATGCACTGGGCGTATTTTACTATCCCCGGCAGGCACGCCACATTCGTGATCTGATCAAATACCCCTGCGTCCATTTCATCTATCATCTTCTCTGTGGCATAGATGCGGGCAGGCACCAGCATCCCGGGCTTGTAAGACGCAGGAAGCTCCCAGACGGTAGGAGCGACTCGTTTTATACCTGAAGGACGGGGCATTTAAAACTCCGTTTGCGAAGACGCGACGATCATACTGATACCTATCCAACTCTATCACAAAAAAGGGAGTCTCTTGAGAAGGCCGGGGTCACGAGGTAAAAATATAGCAGAAGAAAGTCCATAATGGGCTACAGGAGCGGAGAGATCATCAATATGCGAGATCATCCGGAACATACGGTCTGACCGGTCTTTGCTATCTGACTTGTCCAAAAAAAAAGGCAAAACAGCACCAGAGGTGTTGTCTTGCCTTAGCACATCTCAAAAGCAGGCCTCTCTTTTATATCGCTTCGAGCGAATCGACATGTTCTACTCTGGCTAGGTTCCTGAGCTTTACAAGGACCTTTGACTCTATCTGCCTCACCCTCTCGCGGGTAACGCCAAAGGTCTTGCCTACGGCGTCGAGCGTCTGAGGGTCTCCGCCGTCGAAACCGAAACGGAGCCTTATGACAGACTGCTCGTTTTTCTCAAGCGTTGCTATCCAACCTGCCACAGACGCCTTTCTTCTCGCGTCTTCGATCGATTCCATAGGCGTAAGGCCGCTCTTATCCTCGAACTTGTCGAGAAGCGATAGGTCCGAGGTATCAGGCAGAGCGGCATCAAGGGAATAGTTCTTCCTTCCCACCATATCGAGGTGCTTCACATACCTGCCGGATAGCCCGGTATTTTCAGAAAGCTCCGTTACAGACGGCTCCCTGCGAAGCGTACGGGTCAGTTCTTTTGTCGCCCGTGCGATTCGGGCCATATCAGTTGAGACGTGTATCGGGAGCCTAACCGTATTTGCCTGATTGGCTATTGAGCGCTCGACAGCCTGCTTGATCCAATAGGTGGCATACGTCGAGAACTTGCACCCCTTTGAGGCCTTAAAGCGCTCCACGGCCTTTATAAGCCCGATATTGCCTTCCTCAATGAGATCCTGAAGAGGAAGGCCGCGGTTGATGTAGCGCCTTGCGATATTGACTACAAGCCGGAGGTTCGATTCTATCATGAGGCTTCGCGCCCGCTCGTCCCCCTTTGTGACCATCAATGCCGTCTCTTTTTCAGCGGCAGAACTTAAAAGCGCGCACCGCCTTATAGATTTAAAGTAGATGGACAAGGCGTCTGTCGGTGCGCTTTCACGCACCTGCGTCTCTGATGTGTCGTAACTGCCGCCGTCTTCCTTAAGCTTGAGGCCTATACGCCTGCGGGCCACCTGCGTCCCCAGAGTATGCGCCAATTCGTCGCGCCCTGCCGATCGAGTCCTTTTTTCCGCCAGCATATCAATCCTCCTGAAGTTCAGACGTCCGGATTATTGCAAATAGACAAAAGCTTACGATACGTGCCCTAATGTTGCCTAAAGACCCATCCATAACGATGGTTCAGCTCGCAAGACGCTCGTTAAGGGTCGGAGCCTCTCTGACCGGCCTGATAGAGCCGATTATCGATAGAACTGGCAGAGGCGTCGGAAAACACAGCCCTGAGAGGTTCATTCCTCCGCCTGCGCCCCTGGACCAGACAACGGTCGCACCCCTTAAAAGGTCATTGCCGTTTATCCTTGCGTAGACGCCGAGGTCAGAACCTGGCTCAAGTGCGTCCCCCTCGTAGCTGACCTTCAGCCCATTTCTCGATATATCCACTGCGGTAGCACTCAGGCCGCCGTGGTTCCTGACATCCTTTAAAAAAAGCTCGCATACCGAGTTCAGAGGAAGCCTGTCAGCTCCCCTCTTCTCATCTCCCTTACCTTTGACCGTTGTTCCAGCGGCGCGTGACATGGCATCATCGACGTGCGCCAGAAGTTCCGTTATCTTAAATGGCTTATGGAGGCACTTCCTGTCGCTCTCTTTTATCAGATCGCTTGTATCTATCGAGAATATCCCTGCGGTCATGAAAAGGAAGGACTCCTTCATCAGCGGCTTGTCTTCCACCGCCTTCCTGTAAAAGTCCATACCGTCCAGACGCGGCATATTGATATCCGTTATAACAAGATCATAATCGGCCGCTTTGAGGCTTTCCAGCCCATCAAGTCCGTCATAGGCCATATCAACGGCGTAGCCAGCCGCGCTCAGGACCTCTGAACAGAAAAACCTCATGCTTTTGTCGTCATCAACTACGAGTATCCGCTTTGAGAGGCCCTCGCCCATACATTCCCCCTATCTATCGATGATCATCGCCATAATTTTGACGAAGATTGGCACCTATAAATAACTTGCAACATTTGTGCCAATTCTTCGACACAAGCAAAAATAGTGGGTTACACGAGTTGCGCGTCATTTTTTGACTGTCTGTGATAATTTTTTGACCGGTTAATTTGACGGTCAAGCGGTAAGAATATTATCGATTGTTGTTTTGAGGAGATACTAGAGACTCAGGAATATGAGACACGGTTAAAGATCAGCGGAGGCGCATTTCATTTAATAAGATCCGGAGAAGGTCATGCGGGGAGGATCTTCAGCAGGAATATCGAGTGATACCCGGATGAGGTCAGGCAGTTAAGTCCGTATGTCGGCGAAGTTACAGGGATAAGGGGAAGACCGCTACGAAGGGCAGATCAAGATCCATGCTATCTATAGAGAGAGATTACGGCCGGCAATCAGCCATCCTCACCTTGAATCTTGATCTTTTCGCGTAAGGTGAGGCGCGATATGCCGAGTATTTCAGCGGCGCGGGTCTTGTTGCCGCCCACCTTGTCAAGGATGAACCGGACGTAACTGCGCTCCATCTCATCGAGGGTCATAACAGATGAGAACAGGTCTTGCGGCGCTACGGCCTGCGCATCGGACCTTAGCTCAGACGGCAGATGGGCCGGCAATATCTCATCTGCAGGGGCGATAAGCACCGCCCGTTCAATAGCGTTTCTAAGCTCGCGTATGTTGCCGGGCCAGGGGTAGCGCATGAGAGACTCCCTGCCGTCATCTGAAAGCCTTTTAAGCCCGCACCCCAATGACCTGCAGTTCTCATTGATGAAGCCCTCGGCGAGCGGGATTATATCCTCGTGCCTCTGCCTCAGGGAAGGCAGGCTTATTACCATGACCTTCAGCCTGTAATAGAGGTCCTCCCTGAACCTGCGCTCCTTTACCATCAGCTCAAGGTCTTTATTGGTCGCGGCAACGACCCTGACGTCGACGGTGATATCCCTCGTGCCGCCCACCCTTCGAAACGACCTGTTCTCTAGTATCTGCAGGAACTTGGGCTGGAGCCTCGCGTCCATGTCGCCTATCTCGTCGAGGAATATGGTTCCGCCGTCAGCTACCTCGAAAAGCCCCTTCTTCATCTGCCTTGCGTCAGTGAAGGCCCCCTTCTCGTAGCCGAACATCTCGGCCTCAAGTAGCGAATCCGGGATAGCGCTGCAGTTGAGCTTTATGAAGGGCCCTTCCTTCCGGCTCGACGAATAATGTATGGAATTGGCGATAAGCTCCTTTCCTGTGCCTGTCTCTCCGATGATCAGGACCGATGTCCTCGACGTCCTGGCGACCATCTGGGCAAGGCCAAGCGCCTCCTTGAAGCACTGGCTCGTACCGACCATCTCCTGAAAGGCCGAGCCCTCTACCGAAGGCCCCTTGACAGGCGCATACGGTTCAGGAACTCCGACCGTATGCGGCCGGAGCCCCTTGTGTCTCTCTATAGCGAACCTGATGGAGCGCGCAAGTATGCCGGAGTCGACCTCGCCTTTCACAAGATAATCCTGCGCACCGTCCTTAACGGCCCTTATGCCCATAGCCTCATCAGAAAGACCCGTCAGAACTACTACAGGGGCGCTGGGTGCCTTTTGATGGACAGACGTGAAGGTCTCCAGGCCGTGGCTGTCAGGGAGGCTTAAGTCGATTAGTATCACGTCGTACGCCGCCCCTTCAAGGAGACGCTCGGCCTGCGAGAGCCTCTCCGCGCGAATGACCTCGTAAGAGAGCGGGAATATCCCGTCTGCGGCCGCATCCCTGAGCATCTCCACGACAAGGCGCGCGTCAGCCGCGTTATCCTCTACCAGGAGTATCGATACACTTTGGGCGGCAATTGACATCAAGACCTCACATCACCGGCAGTTTTACGACAGTAAGCCAGAAATCCTCGACAGCCTCTACGACCTTCATGAACTGATCGAGATTGACAGGCTTGGTGATGTAAGCGTTCACATGGAGGTCGTACGCCTTCAGCACGTCTTTTTCATCCTCGGACGTAGTCAGGACTACGACCGGTATGCGCTTTAGTAGCGGGTCGGACTTTATCTCGGCAAGGACCTCTCTGCCATCCTTCTTAGGGAGGTTGAGGTCAAGGAGTATCAGGTCCGGCCTCGGCGCGTCGGAATAAGCCCCCTTGCGGCGCAGGAACAAGAGCGCCTCCTCGCCGTCCCCGACGACACTCATGTTGTTCAAGACCTTTGCGTCCTTGAAGGCCTCTCTTGTAAGCCTTACGTCGGCAGGGTTGTCCTCGACCATCAGAATCTCCACCAGAGTATCTTTTCGTATCATGCCTTGTCGCTCCTTATAGCAGGTATCGTGAAATAGAATGTACAGCCTTTTTCAAGGGCGGATTCGACCCATATAGCACCGCCATGCCTTTCAACTATCTTCTTGCATATCGCAAGCCCTATGCCTGTGCCAGAGTACTCGTGCTTGCCATGAAGCCGCTGGAATATGACGAAAATCCTGTCATGGTATTTCGGGTCCATGCCTATGCCGTTATCCTTTACGGAAAAGACCCAGTCGTCGCCCTTGCGCGCCGCTCCGACGTGTACGACCGGAGGGGCTGGGCCCTTGTACTTTATGGCGTTGCCTATCAGGTTCTGGAAGAGCTGGACGATCTGCGACCCGTCGGCAAGGACCTTCGGAAGACCGGACATTGTGACCACGGCGCCGCTCTCCTCGATAGCGGTCCTCAGGTTGACCATCGCGCTTTTCATCGCTGCGGCGCAATCGGTCAAACCAAACTCTCTGGCCGCAGAGCCTACCCTCGAATACGCCAGCAGATCGCTGATGAGCCCCTGCATGCGGTTTGCCCCATCTACGGCAAAACCTATAAACTCATCAGCGCTCTCGTCAAGCCTTCCTTTGTATCGCCTTGCGATGAGCTGGACATAGCCGGATATCACCCTCAGAGGCTCCTGAAGGTCGTGCGAGGCAACGTACGCGAACTGCTCAAGCTCCGCGTTGGACCTGGCAAGCTCCCTAGCGTGCATCTCGGCCTCATCCTCCGCGCGCTTCCTTTCCGCTATCTCTTTTTCAAGGTCGATGTTCAACCATGCAAGGTCCCTGGCGTGGCGCTCAGCCTCGTCTTCCGCCTTCTTCCTTTCAGCGACCTGCGCTTCGAGCCTGAGGTTCGCGGCCTCTGTCACCCGCGCCCTTTCGTATGCCTTCTGCCCGAGATATACAGAGAGAGCAACGAACGCTGACAAAAGTATGCCGGCATAAAAAACTACCCAGGGAAGGGCCGAGCGCATCTCCCCGATTGAGTCCTCTGAAGGCCAGACGCTGACGGTCCAATCGACGCCGTAGATACCGACGTCGCCATCCAGAGCCCATACGCTCTTTTCAACAGCTCCATCGGAAAGACGGGTATAGACAGTCTCATGGTCGTTGTATATCGAGACGGAATAACCGCTGCCTACCTCATGAAGGAGTATCGAATCAAAGAGGGCCTGAGAATCAAAGACTCCCAGGACAAAACCGTCGCGCGCGCCGCCTTTTGATATCGGGACGTAGGCCATGAAGACCCTGGAGCCTCCTTCAAGCGTCAGAACGGGAGAGATGCCCGGCCTATCTGCCGGTGCCTGCGATAAAAACTTTTTTATCCCCGTGACAAGCGCACGCTCAGACGCCGCGCCGCCCCGATCCCTCAGAGAAAGCCACCTGACGGAGACCTTATCGTCGACCATCGCCATTGCGTAGTAGCCGTCGAAGTGGTCGATATATAAATGCGCGTCAGACTCCCAATCAGCCCTTGTCAGATGGCCGTTCGCCTTCCAGCGTCTGGCCATGCGTTCAATCGCCTGGACCCTCAGGCCCATCTTGTCACGTATGTCGAAAGCGGCCTGGGATGCCGTTGTGGATACCGCGCGCCTGATATTGCCGCGTTCCTGTTCCCTGGCCATCATCCAGAGCATCATGGATAGCATCAAAACGGCAACGAGCGCGACCACGACAGGGAGCCTTCTACCGACCCCTTCGGACCTGTCTCTTGCGCCTATCCAGCAAAACGAAGTAACGGCAGAGCCTATGAAGATGAACCCTACGCCTGTAGGCAGGGCCATTGCGACGAGGCCGCCCCAGACGCTTACCGAACTTATGCCACTCACGAACCCGATAACAGCGGTCGCCCCGATAGAGGCGACTATCGAGCCTGCGAGCCCGGTAGCTACTACCAGCGGGTTGGAGAGGACCGGGCGGCTCATGATAAAGAGACTGCCGCCTGTAAGTACAAACGTAGTGGCGGTTGAAAACGCCATGCGCCCTGGATTGGCTGATGAGATCACATCTTTTACGAAAAGCTCGTCTATGCCGAGGTCGACCCCGTAGATATATTCGATCGCCGCCGACGCGCCGATGACCGCTACCGCTACAGCGCAAAAAGAGCCGTAGACGCGCCTTTCAAGCCATATCAGGAAAAGACCGGCCCCTGAGACAACAAACCCGAGGGCGGCGTTATATCTCATAGGCTCGAAAGAGGCGAAGCCCCTGACAAGCGCGCTGCTGCCGATATGCCAGCCGATGATAACGGACAGGCCTATGGCAACAGACGCCGTAGCGCCCAGCGGAAGCATCAGGCCTGAATCAAACCTTTCAGGCGGCCTTACATCCATAGTCAGATCCTTTGTCCTTGCCGGAGATAGTCTGGATGAAAGACGATACAGCCGCCCAGGCCGACCGGACCAACAACAGATGTAGCGCCCATAGGAGCAAATATTCAAGACCCTGGCAAAAGACCCTGCCTGCAATATTTAGCAGATAAAACGACGCAAATCGATCCGGATAAACGAGATAGAGAAAACCGTTTCATTATACTTGTATAAATAAACCTGTGTCAAATCTTTACGCTATCGAGTGAAATATCGTTAGATGTAGGATGGACTCGGCCGTCGAGACAAAATAAAGCGCTCTCGGACGGCAGGTCGTTTTTACGTTCAGATCCGCTTCACCTGATAAGACAAGAGATCTCATAAGAGGGCTTTAGAAGAATACATCATCTCAGGCAAAACACCCTCTACAATAAACGGCCGGAGAACTGAGGGGCAGATACCAATGCACATTCAGAACGGAAAAAGACCTGCAACCGATAAATGGGGCTTAATATGTCCATATATAGACAAAAGAGAAGATACTGATAAGAACCTAGATCGGAAAAAGATATGCCATAACGAAACAAGCAGATGCCAGAGGCCGCAAGGCGACACTATCCTGCCAAACCTGCATTCCGTTAAATATCAGCCATTTAAGGGCCTATTATGGCCGCCATATCAAGGCCGGGCTTGCAATGCTAGACCGCTGGAGGCAACTTTGTCGATTTTTCTTACACACCTGATGACTGACCGACAGGATTAAACACCTATTTCATCCAACTGCTGTCGGTTTTTGTTACACAAAGGCGGCACGAAAGAACCCGCAATGTTTTTTCACTTGACAAATCAGGCACTTTATATGTTTGGCATCAACCTTGCGTATTAAATCAAGCAGAGCGTATTTCTTAAGGAACCTTCAAAAACACTTTAAGGAGGGTATATGTTTAAGAAAAAAGTTTTGGCAGCGGCACTCGGCATCGTGCTTGCCTGCGGCACCATGGCCACAGCGGCCCCGATCACGGACACGATCGAGTCTCCTGCGCCGTATTTTGCACCTAACGCGTTAAGCACTTACGACGCGCCGTATTACCGTTGGTTCAACGAAGACTGGGGCTGGTCGCATAACGCAATAGCCGCCCCCTTTGCAACCGCTACACTCAACATAAGCGCCTGGGACGTCGATGCGCCAAGCGAGGTAGACCTGATATACGCCTATGACAACGGCACCCCGGTGCTCCTCGGATCCCTCGCAGGCCTTGACAATGCCTGGGGGTACTCGACCTTTATACTCGGCGCGAACTTCTTCGATGACATCGCAACCGGCCTCCAGATATGGATGGACATAGACTCCACCCATCAGTCGCAGTACTGGGCCGTATCTCTTTCAAAATCCGTCCTTTCGCTTGATGGCGGGACGCTGCCTCCTCCAAACCCGCACCCGACACCAGAGCCGTCTACATTCCTTCTTGTAGGCGCTGGCCTTGCCGGTGCGGCGGCGTTCAGGAAAAGGTTCAAAAGATAATCAGCGTTCAGCGATTGCTAAACGCATCGACTAAAGAAAGAGGGCGGCCTGAAGGCCGCCCTCTTTCTTTTACACGCCCAATACCAGAATATTAAGGAAGCGCCTTTAAATCTATCATGGGGTGACGCCTTGCAAAACATTCAGCCGCCTGTCAGGCGGCCTGAATGCAACATAAGGCCGAACGCTAAGAGGCGCATGAGGCCGGTCCGCTTTTGAATTCAGCCGCTGCCTTTAACAAAACCCGGGCATGGCGGGATGAGCATTAAGGATGGCCTACGAACAGGTATCTGTATCTACTGGACGGAGGCCAGACAGCGAAAGGAGCCATACCCAAAAGGCGCGCAGAAGCGCAAAGCTAAAATCAGAGATATATTTTTTACAAATGCCGTTCGAGCCATACCCAAAAGCCACGACAGTGCGCAAAAGAAAAACCGGCCTGGAAGGGTAGTTTGAAAAGCCCTGATGTAATAATGGCGGATTGCAGGATGTCAGACGATCATGCGGCGGGTGTGACCCGCCCTACCGCGAGGCTCGCGAGCGTTGCAGGCCATACCCAAAAGACGCACGGAAGTGCAAAGCGAAAATCAGACAGATATTTTTTATACGGGCCGCTCAAGCCATATTCCTTGCAGGTTCAAGTTTGGAACTTGAACCCCATAATTAGTATAAGGTTCATGCGAAATATATGGAGCAGGTTGCAAACCTGCTCCCGCAACAGAGATCAGCTTAAGGTATGGCTCGATGAAAAGGGTGGGGATACGCCCCCTGTTGGTCAGGGGGCGGCGGGTAAAGGCGTTGTCTGACGGAGATATCTCCTGCAGACGTTCTATGCGCTTGGACAGCAGGGGTCGAATAAGATTGGTTTCTCTTTCGAGGGATGGATTCTTCCAAGATCATCAGCGTTTTCAGACACCGCTATCACTATCTCATTCATATCCTCCATCAGACATCTCCTGCCTGAACCATGAAGAGGCCGGATAAAGAGGCAACCTGCCTGCAAGAGCCGTTTCCATTGTGCTGATAACCGGCATAGCCTCCTTGCACTCCCGATGAAGGAGTACAACATCCGGGCATATACTATATATCGGGAGGCATGCGGAAGTCTCAATAGGCTGATAGACCGATTTTGCGGTGTCCTGAGGCTTATTTTAAACGTAGTCCTGCGGATGATTGACGCTTTAAGAATGGGCAAGGATGGTTCATGCGTAAGCGTGTGCGAGGTAATGGACGGGACACGTTGATATGCCCTCTTTGAGGAAGCTCTGGAGGATACTCTGGTAGATCAGGAGATAGTGATTGCGAGCGTGGAGAGATATCCTATACAGCGGACCAGAAAGCCGCAAGACCCGTCGTCGCAAAAGGGTCCCTCAAAACGACATACGATAGGTTTGATCAGAGGTTCTTTAAGGGGGGGCGAGGCAATACTCGATGTCTGATAAAACGATGGGGCAGATAATCGCGCCGCTTGCTGGAGCAGATTCTTCTATCAACTGCGAAACGAGCGACAGCAAAAGGAGCTATACCTGAGAGGCGCACGGAGGTGCGCAAAAGAAAGACCGCTTACTACTGACCCCTCCCAGCCTCCCCTTGAAAAAAGGGGAGGAGCGCAGAGAAGACGCCCCTCAGCACTACCCGTCTATTTTGTCTCGACAAGACCTTTCTTAATAGCGATCTTTACAAGGCTGGCGGTCTCTCCTACCTTCAGCTTCTTCATTATGTTCACCCTGTGGCTCTTGACCGTCGAGACTGATATGAAGAGCCTCTCCGCTATCTCCCTGCCGGAGACTCCGTCGGCTATGAGGCGGAGCACGTCTTTCTCCCTCTGGCTCAATGCGTCGAAAGGGTCCACTGAATGGTCCCTCTTTATCACATCGACAAAATCGCTCAAAAGGTCTTCGGCAACGGACGGAGACGCGTACTTCATCCCCAACGATACCTTCGATACCGCCTGGAGCAGCTCCGCCGGAGGTGAATCCTTCAAAACATAGGCCAGCGCGCCGGCCCTGAAGGCGTCTATCGCATGGGTTAAGTCCGAGTGCATCGAAAGGATTATGACCTTTGTATCGGGGAGCTTCTCAAGGAGCCTCTTTGTGACGGTTATGCCGTCCAGCTCGGGCATAGTGATATCCATAAGCACGATATCAGGCTTTAGTTCCAGCACGCCTGAGAGCGTCTCCGTGCCGGTAGCGCCCTCGCCTACGACGACGTATTCCGCAACGGCATTGAGGACCGTCTTAATACCATTTCTAAGTACCGGATGGTCGTCTGCTATGAATATACTTGTTTTTTTCATCACGCCTGGATGCTGTCTCATGGTGCCGCGCTCATTTTTCCGGTCTGCCATGCCGCTATGCCCATAAGCGCGCGGCTGAGCTCTAAATATAATCTCAGTCGCCGAAAAACGCAACTGTTCATTTTATATTATAGCCTGTCCGTCCATGCAAACAGATCACCGGTAGAAGGCAAGCCCCATCTCTATGAGGATGAGTATGAATATGCCGACCTCGACTGCGTACCCTCTTTTTATCGATATCTCGTCATGGAGCATCTTATAGGTGTTCATCACGACCTGGAGCTTGCCGTTTATCGAGACCTCCCAGTCGCGGCTCCTCAAGAGCATCATGAACGTCCTGTAGATGCGGGCGTAATAGACGTCTTCCGTCACCTTGAGCGAATTATTGACCCTGCCTGTCACCTCGGTCACGTCCAGCACCGTCTGGCTCATCTTCCTGGCAAGCCTCTCGTACTTCTTGAGGCTCAGCACGGAGACGCGCCTTCTGGATAGCTCCGCGTAGATCCACGCAAGCTCCCTGTCCATGACAGCGTCATAGAAGCGCAACTCGAAGATCTGGGCATTCGCGAACTCGAGTATGTCAGGGAGATCGAAGGACCCTGACGGCTCGATTATCAGCGCGTTATCGGTATGCACTATCACAAGGTCGTCGGGATAATAGCTGAAGGAGTGCAGCAGCGTCTCTCTGCTCATAAAAGGGCTTAGCGGGCGCGACTCATAGAGGAGGAGCCGTGCCGGGTCGTAGCTCTCAAGAAACTCCTTGGCCGTGGCCCCGCCTGAGAGCCTCTCGATATAAAAGACCATGTAGTCTTCTACAAAGCCCTCTTTTATCTCAGGGCCTTTTACTGCCGGGCCTAGGCTCTCTACAAGCTGAACAAGGTACTGCTTAGCCGTCTCCTCAACGGAGCTGTCAGCGTCTAGAGCGGCAGCGGCAACCTCAATATCCTCGAAAGACGTATGTACAGGTATCGCGAGATCGAACGAGATGGAGATGACGCCGAAGTCGTAGGCCCTGGCAATGACACTGATGCTCGCCTCTCCGTTAAAAAACACCCTTGAAAAAGGAGCAAGCTCAAAGGATATAGGCGGGTTTGCGAACTCAAGCGCCTTCATGTAGTGGTTTTTTGAGAACTTGAGCCTCTTCGAGCCCTCCCGCTGAAACCTGTCGATCATAGACAGGTCTATCTCCTGAGCTACGTCAAAGAGCCTGTATATGAGTATCCTGCCTTTTTCAACAGAGACCATCTCTATCCTCTCATGCCGCGCGCCCGGCGGCTGAAAACCGCAATGTTACGGCGCGCGGCTCGCCACGTCCGCCTTCATGTCCGGAATAAGGCCGCATCTGAAAAACAAAAACCCCCTCTTGCCGGTCCCGGCAAAAGGGGGCTGTTAACAGCTAGCCTACTTAGGCTCGACCGGAAGGCCGGCCGAGACCCACGCGTTGAAGCCTCCCTTTAGGGCCAAGACATCTCTGAAACCCTTCTCTTTCATAAGGAGCGCAGCACGTGCGCTCGTGGCCTCGTCAGGTCAGGTACAGTATAATACCAGCGCACTGTCTGACGGAAACTCAGTGGCTGACTTGAATAGCTCATTCGGAGCGACCCGGACAGCCCCCCTGATCTTTACGGCGCTTCTTTCATACGAACCCGGAGAACGCACGTCTATAACAAAGATCCGTTCGCCTCTTGCAACCCTCGCATTCAGCTCCTCAGGCGTTATCCTGAGCACGTCGCCGCCTGTCGCCGAAAACGCTACAGACGCCAGAAGAAAAACAAATATGACCGCCAGACCGAAGTATCTTGCCATATCATCACCTCCAGAGCGCTTATGAGACTTTCAGAGACCCTTCTGCCAAAGACTTTTTTCCAAACGCCAGACTTCCGGCCAGAGCCGCAAAGACTGAAAAGATACGAGAGCGACGCCTACGCTATCAACGTCGAGATAGCAGACTTGAGCTGATCGATAGAAAACGGCTTTCTAAGAGAGATATTGCCTGTGGACTTGAGAAACTCCTGAGTCTCCTTATTAACGCTGTCACCTGATATAAATATGATCCTGCCTGCGGCCTCCGGCTTCAATCTCAGCGCCTCCCTGTAGAAGCCCTTGCCGTCGAGTCCCGGCATCTTTATATCGCTGATGATGATATCGTAATCGTTTTTCTCGAAGGCTGCAAGGGCCGTTTCCCCGCACGATGCCCTGTCAACGCACAGACCGAGCGAGGCCAAAGCATCGTGGATCAGCTCCAGGACTATCAGCTCGTCATCGAGGACCAGCGCCCTTTTCCCTGCAACGGACGAGATGTGCGCCGGAGGCCCTTTAAATACCGCCTCCTTAAGCTTGTCCTCTAATGCCTTGCCTGCGACAGGCAGCTCGACCACGAAAACGGTCCCCTTTCCAAGCCTGCTGGAGGCGTAGATATTGCCGCCGTGTTCGTTAATGATGCCGTAAGTGATCGACAGGCCAAGGCCGGTGCCTTTACCAACGCCTTTTGTAGTAAAAAACGGATCGAATATCCTGTTGGCAACCGCTTCAGGTATACCCTTGCCCGAGTCCTCCACCTTCACCACGATCTTATTCCATACGTGGCGTGTTGATATCTTTATCTTTCCCCTGTCGCCCGTCTCTTTTATAGCGTCGCTCGCGTTGTTTATCAGGTTCAGTAGGACCTGATGCATCTGGTTGTCATCAAGCATAGTGGGCGGCACGGAGGCTTCGAGGTCCAGCTCGAGATCCACGTTGTCGATGTTCAGCTGGTACATCCGCATCTCAACGCAGTCGTTTATGATCTTGTTTATCTCCTGATATGTCTTTTCAGGCCTCTTCCATCTCGCGAACGTCAGGAGGTTGTCTATGATCTTCTTGCACCTGTGGGAGGCCTCGTTTATCTTCTTGAGCTTGGAGTTCATCTCAGGCCTCAGACCGTCGTCCATCAAAAGCTCGGAGAAGCACATGATCCCGGTAAGAGGGTTATTAAGCTCATGGGCTACACCCGAGACAAGCTCGCCGAGAGACGAGAGCTTGTCTTTTTGCGCCAGCTTCTGGGACATGAGCCTCTGCTCCGTTATGTCGCGTATGTAGACGACGGCCTTCCTGCCGCCGTCTACAGGGTCGATGAGCGGGTAGACCTGCCATGTCAGCACCTTTCCGTCGTTCGTTATCATCTCGGTCACGACCGAGTTCATCGCGCCAAGCGCGGCGCCTACAGGTGATGAATCGGCATCTACGTCGAGCTTGAAAAGCTCATAAATGGACCGGCCCGCCGCCTGTCCCTCATCAAGCCCGAACTCGGAGAGAAAGAACCTGTTCGCCTCAGTCACGCGGCTATCCGGACCGACAAGCAGCACATAATCCCTGATGCTGTCGTATATGAGCCTCAGTTTGTCCTTGGCCCTCTTAAGCTCGCGTTCCTCGCTCGTTATCCTGACATTGGCGCGTTTAAGCTCGTCGTTTTTCCTGTCGAGGTCCTCGTTGAGGAGTTTCAGCTCTTCGTTTATCGCATGGAGCTCCTCGGTCTGGCTCTGCGTCTCCTCGTAGGCGAGTTCGAGCTCCTCGTTGGTCCTCTTGATCTCGGTATTGACCTCGGCAAGCTCCATGTTCTTAAGCCCTATCTCCTGAAGGTGGCCCTCCCTCTCTTCAGAGCGCCTGCCGACGTCGCTTATCATGGAGTTAAAGGCCCTGGCTAGCGCCATTATCTCATCACCCGTCTCTCCGTCTTCGACCTTCATGCGGACCGTTGTGTCGCCGCCGCCGAACGCGTCGAGATTGTCTTTCAGCTCACGCACAGGCCTTGTTATCATAAACGTCGAGATGATGGCGGCTAATACGGAACCGCCGATGCCCAGGAGAGCTATGACCAGTATGACCGTCTGGTTCTCCCTCTGTATCGCCCATAGGCTCGCCTTCTGTATGCCTGCGTCAACGGACCCTATGATCTCTCCCCTGTGGTTTCGTATCGCTTCGAAGGCCGAGATGTACGCTATGCCTGACTCGGACCATTCGCCTGTCACGACCGTGCCGATGCTTATAGACTCCGCTATTGAGGGCGACAGCACGGATAATCTGCGGGAGAGCCCCAGCTGGTCGGCAAGGTTCGTAGAGATACGGGTCCCGCGCGCCGAGATCGAAGTATAAAACCCTGGTATCTTCTCCGCCAGCGCATCCGGGACATGCCTGTCGTTATTGAGCACGTCCATAGTCACGACCGAACCCCTCACTGCGCCCTGCCTGTCGGCAACAGGGGTGACCACGACCACGGCCATCACATCTTCAGTCGCCCATTTTTCAGGGCTGAGGCCGAGGACCTTCTCCCTGAATATCGCACCCTCCCTCTCGATGCTCTCTGCCGGGATGATCTCGGTAGCAACCCCGGGCTCGGAAGAGGCTATGACCGCGCCAAGGAAGCCGTTTATATCAAGGGTGTCTCCTGTGACGGAGCTGTTGAGGCGCGTTATCACCTTGCCGTCTTCATCCGTGACAGCCCATATATCGACATAAGGCCGGGCCTGCTTCCACCCCGCCAGAGTATTTTTGAGATAACGTCCGTCCCTGGAAGCGACTGCGGCCTTGACATGCTCGGATGAGGAGGCTTGGACCATGCCGTATCTCATCTGCTCGCCTCTTATGCCGTATTCGACCCACGCGGACTTAAGCCCCAACCCTACCCTGGCCCTTGCCTCCTGGGAGAGCCGTCCGTCCATAACCCTGTAGGAGACATACGCCAGAAGGGCCATTGGGATGGTTATGACGATGACGAAGACCACGGTGAGCTTGAGCCCCATCGGCTTTTTCTTGAAGTAATTAATCACCCTCACACCTCTTTCCCTGCTTCCTGAAGATATTGTGCCCGTCTCCGAGCTCTATGTAGTTAGATGAATATGAGGCAGGCAGGACCTCTGCCTTTCCAAGCACCAGAATGCCTCCTGGCTCCAGAGAATAATCGAGCTTCTCGAATGCGCGCTCCTGAAGCGGCTTGCCGAAGTATATAAACATATTCCTGCATAATAACAGGTTGACGTGGGCTATCGTTGGGTCTTTTACTATGTCAAGGGCCCCGAACCTGACCAGGTTGCGGATATTGTATTTGACCTTATAACCGCCCTCGGTCTCGATGAAATACCTCTGCCTGACATCGGGCTTCATGCCAGCCGTCGCATCCCCGGAAAAGACGGCCTTTCTTGCCTGCTCAAGTGCCTCTTTATCTATATCAGTGGCAAGCACCTTTGAAAGGGACAACCCCTCTGAGGAAAGGACGTCCGTCAGGATCATTGCCAGAGAGTACGCCTCCTGCCCGTGGGCGCAACCGCAGGACCAAGCCTTTATCCCTTCGTCATGCGGGAAAAAAGACGCGAGGTATCCTCCAAGCGCGTCAAAGACCTCTGGCTCCCTGAAAAACTCGCTTACCTTTATCGTCAGGCTTGAAAAAAGTCTGGCATATTCGGCAGGGTCAGAGTCAAGCACGCGGGCGTATTCCTCGCAAGACGAGACATCCACTGCGGAAAACCGCTTGGCTATCCTTCTCGATACGCTCGAACGCTTGTACCCGCGAAAGTCCCTGCCCTTATCCAGAAATATCTTTTCAAGGAGCGCCTCGATATCGCCGGATACAGCAACGACACCGCCTCTTTTGGGAACTCGCCGGATCATAGGACGCCTGACATCTGTTTTTGTATCAACTACTTGTAACACAAATCCCGAAAAAAAGCATCCCAAATATAGCGTTTATGCACAGAGCGCGCCTGTATGCTATGATTTATATGTATGGAGATATCCGGGATAATAAAATCGGTCGCTATCGGTATAAGCGGTCCCAGGGCAAAAGACCATTCGACCGTCCTTGAAGAGATGACGCGCGCCCTCATCGAAAGCGCAGGAAAGGACTTTGCCGACAGGGCTGTCTGCGATCTGAAGACCCATGAATCGATGGAAGGGTCTCTTGCAGGTACCGGTTCCGCGATATTCCACTGCATCACCGAGGGCGTACAAGAGCCTGTCATGGCGCTGGCCGTCTCGAAAAAAGAGATACGGGGCGTCTCAGGCAAAGGGCCGGCAAGGATATTCTTCCTCCTCGTCTCGCCCATGAAAGAGAGCGGGACGCACCTGCAGCTGTTATCCCGGCTCGAAGGGCTGATACACGACTCAGCGCTAAGGCTCGCTCTGCTTGCGGCAAAAGATACTAAAGAGGCCATAAAGGCGGTAAAGATGGCTGAGGCCTCTACGCGCTCGCTCTACATACCGCTATCTAAAGAAGAGCTATTCGAGGAGCTTCGCACAGGGGGAAAAGGCCTCAGCGCTCAAGAGGCAAAGAACAGGCTCTCACTCGCCGGGCCCAACACACTTAAAAAGACCGTCAAGGGGACGCTCCTTAAGGATTTTTCCCACAACCTGTTCCTGAACCTCTTCGCTGTCCTTCTCTGGGCAGGCGGGCTGATGGCGTTCATAGCAGGGATGCCTGAGCTGGGTTGGGCCATATTCCTCGTTATAATCCTCAACGCGATATTCAGCTTCTGGCAGGAGTACAAAGCGGAGAAGGCCGTAGAGGCGCTTAAAAAGCTCCTGCCGCAAAAGGTCAGAGCTGTCCGGGACAACACGGACGTCGAGATAGACGCCGCAGGGCTCGTCCCCGGAGACATCGTCAGGCTCTCGGAGGGTAACAGCATCCCGGCCGACGGCAGGCTCATCAAAGCCGACGAGATGAGGGTAGATAACAGCGCCCTTACCGGTGAGAGCAGACCTGTATACAAGATCTCAGAGCCGCTTGCCAGCGCCACGGGCTTTCTCTGGACAGAGATGCCTAACATGGTATTCGCTGGCACAGGGGTCGTCTCAGGCAGAGGTACGATGGTCGTAACCTCTACGGGGATGGACACCGAGATAGGCCGGGTCGCCTACTTCACGCAGACGATAAAGGCGGAAAAAAGCCCTCTCCAGATAGAGCTTGTCAGGATAACCAAGACCGTCACGATGATAGCAGTTGGACTCGGCGTCCTCTTCTTCTTTCTGGGCTACGCGATAGCAGGCCTTACGTTCGCCGAAAGCTTCATCTTCGCCATAGGCATCATAGTCGCCAACGTCCCGGAGGGACTTATGCCTACAGTCTCACTCTCGCTCGCAATGGGTGTGCAGCGGATGGCAAAGAAAAACGCGATCGTCAAAAAACTCTCTGCGGTAGAAACGCTCGGGTGCGCGACAGTAATATGCACGGACAAGACCGGGACGCTCACCTCGAACAAGATGACGGTGACGGGAATATGCATAGGCGCAGAGACTTTTGACGTTACAGGCGACGGCTACGGTCCGACCGGTTTTTTTTCGTCCAAGGGCGCTGTCCTGGCCCCTGAAAGGCTCGAAGAGACAGGTGCAAAGATGCTCCTTTCAGCCATGGCGCTTTGCAACAACTCAACCCTCCATCCGCCTGACTCCCCTCATGGAGAATGGACGATAACAGGCGACCCGACAGAGGCCGCCCTGTTGACTGCGGCGGCAAAGGCCGGGATAGACCTTGAGGGCCTTAAAAAAGAATATCCGAGGACGCACCACCTCCCGTTCGAGCGCATAAGAAAGAGGATGACGACGATTCACGAGATATCCGCAGGCGGCGCGAAGAAAAAGGTCGCCTTCATAAAAGGCTCGCCCAAAGAGGTGATCGAGCTATCTGCCTTTGTCTATGACGGAGAAACAAAGCGCCCGATGACCGCGTCTGAAAAATCAGAGGCGATGAGGCAGAACGACGAGATGGCTTCAATGGGCCTCCGAGTCCTTGCCGCAGGGAGCACTGAGGTCGGTGAAAAGGCCTCTTACACGGCGGACGAGGTCGAACACGACCTCGTATTTTTAGGCCTTGTCGCCATGCTCGACGCGCCGAGGCCGGAGGTGAAGGCCGCCATAGAAGAGTGCAGGAACGCGGGGATACGGGTCATCATGGTCACAGGCGACTACGGGCTTACAGCCAGGGCCATAGCCTCGCAGGTAGGCCTCGCAGTAAATCCGCTTCTGATAACCGGAGAAGACCTCTCTGCCATGCCGCACGCGGCGCTGAGAGAGGCTCTCAAAAATGAAGAGGTCATCTTTGCGAGGGTCGCGCCTAACGACAAGCTCCGCGTAGTGACCGCTCTTCAGGATAACGGAGAGGTTGTGGCCATGACAGGCGACGGTGTCAACGACGCACCTGCTCTTAAAAAAGCCGATATCGGCGTTGCCATGGGCCTTCGCGGAAGCGACGTCGCAAAAGAAGCCGCTGAGATAATACTCGCGGACGATAACTTCGCATCGATCGTGAACGCGATAAGGGAAGGCAGGGCGGTCTACGCTAACATAAGGAAGTTCGTCACCTATATATTCGCCTCGAACATCCCGGAGATCGTCCCTTTTATCGCCTTCGTCTTATTGAAAATCCCTCTTCCGCTGACAGTCATGCAGATACTCGCAGTAGACCTGGGTACCGACATCATGCCGGCGCTGGCGTTAGGCGTGGAGCCTCCTGAAAAAGGGATCATGCTCCAGAGGCCGCGGCCTAAAGGGCAGAAGCTGCTTGATCTTAAGACGCTTTCAAAGGCGTACCTCTTCCTCGGCCCTATCGAGGCAACACTCTGCCTGCTGGCTTTTTTTGGCGCGTACTGGTTTAGAGGCTGGGTCCCAGGGACAGGGCTGGCCGATACAGGGGCCATATACGCCGCGGCTACGACCATGAGCTTTGCGGCAATAGTAGCCTCGCAGATAGGCAACGTCTTCGCCTGCAGGACGAAGACGGCTTCGGTCTGGAGCGTCGGGATCTTCTCCAACAGGTTCGTCCTTATCAGCATAGCCGTGGAAGTAGCGCTGACGCTTACGCTCATCTATACGCCTTTTCTCGCAAAGGTCTTCGGCTTCGGGCCTCTCGGGATGAAAGACCTGCTCCTGCTCTCGGCCTTCCCCGTGATAGTGCTCGCTATGGCTGAAGGACGAAAGTATCTGATACGCCGTTTTTCCCCGTTAGATACGCCACGCCCGGCAAACAACTAATCTGAAATCCCTTGAAGAAATACCCTCTGCTAAGATATTATATTATATGGAATAGAGATCCGCGCGCCGCTTAAACGACACGCGTGACAAGGGGAAGCCATGCAGGGACAACAGAAAAACGACAAGGGTTCAGTAACCATAGTATTATTCAGCGGCGAGATGGACAAGGCGATAGCCGCGTTCGTCATAGCTACGGCCGCGGCCTCCATGGGCATGAAGGTAAACATATTTTTCACCTTCTGGGGGCTTAACGTCATAAAGAAAAAGGGCGGCCTGATAAAAGGCAGAAACTGGATGCAGCGGATGCTCAACATGATGAACTACGGACACGCCAGAAAGCTCGCCATCTCAAAGCTCAACATGGCCGGCATGGGTCCAGCCATGTTAAAAGTCATGATGGCGCAAAAACGGGTCCCATCGCTCCACGAGTTCATAAAGATGGCGGCTGCCTTAGGCGTAGAGTTCTATCCGTGCGAGATGAGCATGTCCGTGATGGGCCTTGCAAAAGAAGACTTCATCGACGAGTGCAAAGACGTGATAGGCGCCGTATCATACCTCGCGATAGCAAAGAACACAGGCATAAACCTTTTCATATAATTACCGTCAGCAATAGAGGATAGAAAAGATGGGAACGTATAGTGTGACAAAGACTCTGGACGCAAGGGGCTTATCGTGCCCGATGCCTTCGGTAAAAACAGCCCTTACGCTTGAGAAGATGGAGACAGGTGATGTGCTGGAGGTGCTGACCGACGACCCTGTATCAAAGAAAGACCTTCCGGTCTGGGCTGAGAACACCGGCAATACGCTCCTCGGGCTTGAACAGGAAGATACGACGATAAAGATATACCTGAAGAAGGGGTAAGGGGCGGAGTTTGTTTTTAGCCTCCCCGTTACGTTGCTTTTTCACCTCCCCATATTACAAGGGGAGGCCGGGAGGGGTTAGGCGGTAGGGCGGGTCACACCCGCCAATTCGACATCAGCGGCGTAGGGTGGGCTCAGCCCACCAGAATCACTTTCGATGTTTTTTGTACACTAGGGTGCGCCTCCGGGTATGGGACGAATAGCCCTTGTAAAAAATATCGATCTGATTTTAGCTTTGCACTTCCGTGCGCCTTTTGGGTATGGCTCGCTTCGCTTTCGAGCCGTTTCGCAGTAGATACAAAAACCTGCTCAACGGCTCTCAGTCAGGCTCGCTACGCCATGACCCGGGTTTTGTTTCGAGGCAACGGCTGGAGCATGATTTATGCTCCTCCCCTTACTCACAAGGGGAGGCTGGGAGGGGTTAGATAGTAGGGTGGGCTCAGCCCACCATAATCATTCTTGCTATTTTTCTTTTGCGCACCA
>ERZ1292633.166-Hain-H41-02um-R1-166-length-88033-cov-14_pt1 | contig 88033 bp, 68 predicted proteins | sample MGYA00564406_ERZ1292633 | MGnify/ENA primary metagenome ERZ1292633 (study PRJEB36523, sample SAMEA6512639) | groundwater metagenome | collected 2019-01-08 | study: AquaDiva: Metagenomics assemblies of 32 groundwater samples
AGTTGCCTCATACGCCCCTCAAACGTACGCGTATACCAATTCCGCCACCTGGGCAGGTGTCGCCGTGTGCGTGGATCCGGGAGGGAGAGGTGGTGGTACCGAGGAAGGGACTTGAACCCATACGCCCTTGCGGGCACTAGCTCCTGAAGCTAGCGCGTCTGCCAATTTCGCCACCTCGGCTCGGATCCCGATGCATCGGTCGCCGAAGCTCACGGGTCGTAAGCGAGGCGCCATGTTAGCACATCCCAGAATCGGTCCCCGGGGTCCCCGAGGGTCCTGATTTGGGGTCCGCTGAGCGTGTCGCGGGCCACGACGACCAGCTCGCGGAAGGCCACGGGGAGGAGGTACTGGCGCTCGGCAAGGTGCACCTGGAGGGCCTTGTAGGCCGCCAGCCGCTCGTCGTCCGTGCCGGGCCGCCGGGCGGCCTCGAGCAGCCCGTCGAGGACTCGATCCTGGACGCCGCTCACGTTCGACCCGCCGTGCACCGCCTGGGTGGAGGCGAGGAGCGGATACAGGTCCGGATCGAGACCGATGCTGATCGACAGCACGGCGGCATCGAAATCGCCCTCACGCAACCGCGCTCCGGAGAAGTCGGCGGCCGGCAATGGAACGGCCGCCGTGGTCACCCCGACTGTCGACCAGCCCGCGGCGATCGCATCCGCCACGGACCCCGCGAAACCCGAGGCCGACTCCGGGTAGATCAGTTCGAGGCTGAATGCGTCGACGGCAGCGGGCGGCCGGAGCTGCCCCTCGACCTTCGTCCATCCGGCCTTGAGCAGCTCGCTCACCGCGGTGGATGAATCGAACGCGATTGACGGCGACGACGCGGCATCGAAGGCCCACGACGTCGGCGGGATCGGCGAATCGGCGACGCTCCCAAAGCCGTGGAACGGGCCGGCGACGATCGCGGCGCGATCGATCGCCGCGAGCAGCGCCCGCCGGACCTCCATCGCACGAAAGAGCGGCCGATCGGGGCGCAGGTTCAGGACGACCGCGGTCAGGGTCGTCGTGGGGTAGCGCAGGACGCGGCTGTCGGGCGCGGCACCGAGGCGCGCCGCGTCCTCGAGGCTCAGGCCGGAGGCCACGTCGAGGTCGCCGGCCTCGTAGGCCGCGGCCACCTCCTCGATCGTATCGAAGAACCGGAAGGTCATGCCCTCCAGGTACGGGATGGGCTCGAAGTTCAGGGCCGTCGGGGATGGCTCAAGCACCTCGGGCGCCGTCGGCGCCGCGGGCGCGGTGGGGACCGCCGGCTCCGTGAGGGCCGCGCCGGGATCGATCGTCGGCGCGTGTCCGGCCGGCGCCAGGACCGCCTCGGCGTCGGTCAGGCTGACCAGCCGGAACGGTCCGGATCCGATCGGGTTGCGGCCGAAGGCGCCGTCCGCAAGCTCCGCGAGCGGAGTGTCGCGCAACAGGTGCGCCGGCACGATCGGTTGGGTGGCCGCCTGGAGGAAGCCGCCCAGCGGCGTCTTCAGGCCGAACCGGATCGTCCGCTCGTCGATGACCTCGAAGGCGACCTCGCGCCATGACGCCGCCCCGGGTCCGGTGTACTCGGGGTCGCGCAGCGTGGCCACCGTGAAGGCGACATCGGCGGCGGTGACCGCCACGCCGTCCTGCCAGTGTGCGTCGTCGCGCAATCGGAATGTCGCGGACGAGCCATCGGGCTCGAACGTCCACTGGTCCGCGAGATCACCGACGAGTGTCCCGCCCGGTCCGTTCCTGAGCAGCCCGCTGAAGACGAGTGCCACGAGCTCACGCTCCACCTCGCTCCGGGCCGAGAGCGGGCTGACCGACGTCGCGCGCCCAACGACGCCTTCGACATACGGCCGCGCGACCACGGTCGAGGGCGATGGCCCGTCGGGACCGTCCGACGGCGGGATGGACTGGATCCCGATGGCCACCGCCAGCGCGCCCATGAGGAGCACGAGGACCGCGATCACGGCCCGGTCGCGGCGCGTCATCGCGCTGCGTTCGAGCGGCTCAAGCCACGGAGGGCGCCAGCAGGTACGCCGCGACCGCGAAGAGGATGAACAGCACGAGCAGGATGATCGTGAACTGCCACAGGCGGCGCTCCACGCCGCGGCGGCTTCGATACACGGCCGAGTCGCCGCCGAAGGCCCCCGACAGTCCGGTGCCGCGCGCCTGCATCAGGACGGCCACGACCAGGCCGAGGCTGACGAAGAGCTGGCCGATGGACAGGAACGGATTCACGCTGGGAAACCTCCGCTGGGATCGGCGCTGGATCGTAGCACAGCGGCCGCGATCGCCGGTTCGATGAGGCTGCGGCCGGTCATGCCGTCCCAGCGCGGGAGCCCGGCCAGTTCGAGGATCGTGGGGGTCACGTCGGCCAGGATCCCATCGCGCAGCCGGGATCCAACGACGGCCGGCCCAACGGCGAGGATCGGAACAGGGTTGAGCGAGTGGGCCGTGACCGCCCCACCCGTTTCATCTCGCAGCTCGTCGGCATTGCCGTGGTCGGCGGTCACGAGGAGCAGCGACCCGGGCCCCGCGGGATCGGCGGCGTCGTGCCCATCGAGCGCTCCGGCGATCCGTCCGAGCGCCACGTCGACGGCCGCCAGCGCCTGGAGCGTGGCATCCCAGTCACCGGTGTGGCCGACCATGTCGGGATTCGCGATGTTGGCGACGATCAGGTCATGCCGATCAGCGCGGACGGCGTCGACGATGGCGTCCGCCACGCCGGAGGCGCTCATCTCGGGTTGCAGGTCGTACGTGGCGATCCGGGGACTCGGGACGAGGATGCGGTCCTCGCCGGGAAAGGGCGCCTCGCGGCCACCGTTGAAGAAGTAGGTCACGTGGGCGTACTTCTCGGTCTCGGCGACATGGAGCTGGCGCCAGCCGACGTCGGACACGGCCTCCGCCAGCGATCGGACGAGCTCCGGTGGGAACGCGACGGCGACCGGGAGCCCGGCCTCGTATTCCGTCATCGTCGTCACCCGCAGTGCGGCCGGGGCCGGGCGCCCGTCGGGCCCAGCCCGATCGAAGGCCTCGAACGTCTCGTCGACCAGGGCGTGCGTGAGCTGCCGTGCCCGGTCTGCGCGGAAGTTGGCATGCACCAGCTCATCGCCGGGATCGATGAGGTCGTTGCCGGGCCCGATCACCGTGGGGGTCGCGAACTCGTCGTCCTCACCGCGCAGATGGGCAGCCGAGACGGCGTCGCGCGCGGAACCGGCGCGCTCCCCCACCCCGTGCACGATGGCCCGGTAGGCGCTCGCCGTGCGCTCCCAGCGACCGTCTCGATCCATCCCGTAGTACCGCCCGCCGACCGTGGCGATGCGGGCCGCAGGATGGGCGGCGGCCAGGCGCCGTTCGAGCGAGTCGATGAATCCGAGGGCGGACCGCGGCGGCGTGTCGCGGCCGTCCAGCAGGGCATGCACGACCACGCCGGACACGCCGTGCCGCCGCGCCAGCGCCGCGAATGCGACGAGATGACGATCGTGGGCATGGACGCCGCCCGGCCCGATGAGGCTCACCACGTGGATCGGGCGGCCGGATCGCGCCGCCCGCCGGCAGGCATCGACGAGTGCCGGCCGCGCGTCGAACGACCCGTCGGCGATCGCGGCATCGATCCGCGGCAGGTCCTGGAGCACCGGACGGCCGGCCCCAAGGTTCAGGTGGCCAACCTCGGAGTTGCCCATCTGGCCCGGCGGGAGGCCGACCGCGCCCTCGGACGCACCGAGGCGGGCATGGGGCCAGCGCGCCAGGAGGGACCGCCAGACCGGCATGGGTGCCGCCGCGATGGCGTCGGCCGCGGGACGCCGACCGATGCCGAAGCCGTCGAGAATGAGCAGGACGATCGGCCGGGGCCGGGCGTGCCCGCCCGCGACCGGGCGGGCACGCCCTCCCGCGACCGGGTTTGCCTCGGTCACCTCGCCCCGGACCCGGCCGTGCGGGCGCGGGCGGTGCTGCGGGCGCGGGCGGTAATGCCGGCGCGGCCCACGATCCCGGCCATCTCGTCCGCCTTGAGCGAGGCCCCACCGACGAGCGCACCGTCGATGGCCGGCTCGGCCAGGAACTCCTCGATGTTCGCCGAGGTGACGCTCCCCCCGTAGAGCACGGGTACGGCGTCGGCCGCGGCGCCCCAGCCCAGGTTGCCCATCGCGCCGCGGACCGCATCCGCCATCGCGGCCGCGTCGGCGCCGTGCGCACTTCGGCCGGTCCCGATCGCCCAGACCGGCTCGTAGGCCACCACCAGCCCCGCCTCGCCGAGGCGCACCGGATCGTGGCCGGTCAGGGCCCCCCGGAGCTGCCGCTCGACCACGGTCTCGGCGCGACCCGCCTCGCGATCGTCGAGCTGCTCCCCGACGCACAGGATCGGGCGCAGGCCCGCATCGAGTGCCCGCCCCAGCTGGCGCCCGATGATCTCGTCCGTCTCACCGGCGTCGCGCCGACGCTCCGAATGACCGACGATCACCCAACTCGCGAGCCCGACCAGCATCTCGGCGCTGATCATCCCGGTGAATGCCCCGCGCGCCTCGTGGTGGACGGTCTGGGCGCCGATCGCGACGGGCTCGTCGAGCAGGGCGTCACGAACGGCAGCGAGGCACACGAACGGGGGGCAGATGACCCGGACGACGTCGGGCTCGCGGGTCCGTGCGGCGATCAGGCGGGCCAGCTCGCCGGCCTCGGCCGGTGTCGTGTGCATCTTCCAGTTGGCGGCGATGACGACGGGTCGCATCACCGAATCATGCCAGAGACGGCCTCGAGCGCCGCGCGGCCCGCGGGCGTTCATCGTCGGGATGCAGGGCGAGCCGCTCGATCCGGTCGAGTGCGCGCTGGACGGCCGACCGGTGGAGGTCGAGACGCTCGGCAAGCTCGGAGAGGGTCGCCTCGGGCGTCAGTCGTCGGCCCTCGGCGACCACCCGCACCACGTGAAGCTGCTCGGCCAGGCGGCCATCGCCATCGAGCAGGTCGATCGCGGCCAGCTGACGGCCGGCGGCCGCCACGATTCGCTGGAGATTGGCCGATTCCGCGTTGAGCACCCGATTGAGGTCGCCGCGCATGGCCCTCGAGACCTGCCGAGCCTCGAGTTCGAGGAGCATCGGCCCAGCCCCGGCCCGTCGCAGGAACGTCACGACGAGCTCGGCACTCTTCCAGGTCACGACGCCGCGGCCACGGCGAATCCGCCACGACGCCGGCAGCTCCATGGCGGCGAGGCGATCGGCCAGGATCGGGGCAGCGGTCGCCGGCACGACGAACTCGAGATGGGTCCGGCCGCCCGCGAGGCTCAGGGAACCCGCGGCAAGGAACAGGCCGCGCAGGTAGGCGATCCGACAGTGGTCGCGCGAGCCGTCCCAATCGAACGGGGCCGCGAATGCCGCCGGGACGCCGACCCCGGCCTCGCGCTCGGACTCGGCGCGGACCGTCTTCGGCCTGCCGCGCGCCCGCAGGAGGCGCCGCGCGTCCGTGCCGTGGCCCAGCCGCACGGCAAGACGGGCGACGGCCGCGTCCCGCGTCGAGAGCCTCGAGCCGAGTCCGGCGGCCTCGGCGGCGCGATCACACGGCCGCGCCGGGTCGATCGCCGCCAGCTCGTGGCGAAGGGCCGCCGCCAGGTCGCGTTCGGTGCCCGTCACAGGGGCCGGCCCGGTCTCAGGCCGTCCTGGCCACGCCGGATCGCCGGCGGCCGGCGACCTCGCGCTCCGCAAGGGCAATCAGCGCGGCCGCCAGCCGGGTGGGATCGTGCCGATGCGCGTTCTCGGGGTCGACGACATCGTCGAGCACCAGGCGCGGGGCGCGGTCGACGGCCGGCGGCCAGCGCAGGCGGACCGGGTGGGCCGGCCATCCAGCGGGGATCCGCGCGGCAAATTCGCTGTTGGCCAGGACGATGTCGACCAGCCCCGCCGTCGTGTGGCCGATGAGAGCCTCCACGTGATCGGCGAGGTCGAACTCGGCCGTCTCGCCGACCTGCGTCGCGACATTGCACACGTAGACGCGCTGTCCGCTCGCGGACGCGATCGCCTCCGCGAGCCCGGGGACGAGCAGGCTGGGAAGGAGGCTGGTGAACAGGCTGCCCGGACCGATCACGATGAGGTCGGCCGCGGCGATCGCCTCGATGACCTGATCGCTCGGTCGGACGTCCGCGGGCTCGATCCAGACCCGCTCGATCCCCTCCGCGCGCATGATCACGCTCTGGCCGATCAGGTCTCGCCCGTCACGGAGGTGGGCGTGCAGCACGATCGGGGTCGGCGAAACCGGCACGACCTGGCCACGAACCGCGAGGACGCGGTTCATCTGGCGCACGCCCTCCTCGAAGTCCCCGCCCCGGACGGCCGTCAGCGCGGCAAGCAGCAGATTGCCGACGGGATGGCCGGCCAATCCCGGCTCACCGCCGGACGCGGGAGTCTCGTCTCCGGCCGGGAACCGGTACTGGAGCAGCTCGGCCATGATCGGTTCGCTGTCGGCCAGCGCGGCGATGCAGTTGCGCAGGTCCCCGACGGCGGGAATCCCGAAGGCGTGGCGCAGGACGCCGGACGATCCCCCGTCGTCGGCCACGGTGACCACCGCCGTCAGGTTGGACGTGTGCTCCTTGAGCCCACGGAGCAGCGCCGAGAGCCCGGTCCCGCCGCCGATGGCCACGATCCGTGGGCCGCGGGCGAGGAACCGCTTCTGGTAGATCAGCTCCACGAGCGGTTGATCGGCCTCCGGTTCGCGCAGCGGCTCCGTGACGGCCCGGACGACGCGCGCCGCACCCATGATCACGAGCGCGAGCCCGAAGCTCCCGACGACGAGGCCGCGGAGCGCATACGGAAGGGGCTGGAGGGTGACCAGGTCGAGCAGCGCGCCGCCGAGCCCCGTCGGCTCCACGTCCCGGGTTGCCTGGCGAATGACGTGCGCCGCCGCGACCGCCAGCAGGACCAACCCGGCGAACAGCACGAGCATCCAGCGCTTGACGCCGATCCCGATCGCCAGCCAGCGGCTGAGCCTCACTGCACCGTCCGCTGCCGATCCAGCTCGCGATGGAAGACGGCCACCGGCCCGAGCTCCTGCCTGCGCAGCCACTCGGCAAGCTCCTCGGCCAGCACGATCGAGCGATGCTGGCCCCCGGTGCAGCCCAGGGCGATCGTGAGGCGCGACTTGCCCTCGCCGATGTAGGCCGGAACGGCAAAGGCCAGGAACTCGCGCAGCCAGTCGAGGAAGCGGCCGGCCACGGGTTGTCCGAGAACGTAGTCACGGACCTCGGCCGTCAGCCCCGTCAGCGGTCGGAGCTCCTCGACGTAGTACGGGTTCGTGATGAACCGCACGTCGAAGACGAGGTCCGCCTCCAGCGGCACCCCGAACTTGAAGCCGAAGCTCACGAGCTGAATGCTGATGCCGTCGGGCGGCGCCATCTCGCCGAGCCTGGCAAAGAGTCGCTCGCGCAGCTCGCGAAGCGAGAAGTCCGATGTGTCGAGGACCACATCCGCCTCGGCCCGGATGGGATCGAGCAGACGTCGCTCTTCGATGATGGAGCTGGCGATCCCCCGCTCACTTTCCAGCGGGTGGCGGTGGCGGGTCTCCGAGAACCGCCGGATGAGCGCCTCGTCGCGGGCCTCCAGGAAGAACAGCTGGGGCCGAATCCCGCGGCCCTCGAGCGAGCCCCGGACGGCGGCGAGGGCGATGCGCGGGTCGCCGGCGCGGACGTCGATGACGATCGCAACCTTGGCGAACCGGTCGGGATCCGTCGATACGAGCTCGGCCAGATCGGGCAGGAGTTCACCGGGAAGGTTGTCGACGACCAGGTAGCCGAGATCCTCGAAGAGCTTGGCCGCGGCCGTCTTGCCGCCGCCAGAGAGCCCGCTCAGGATCACGACGTGCGTGGACTCGTCTGATCCTTCGTTGGCCATCGAACGTTCCTCTCCGCGCCGGTTCAGCGACCGCTCCGCCTGATGAGCAGGATGGTCAGCTCGTAGAGAAGGTACATCGTGATTCCCAGCACGGCGGGCGACACGAGATCGCCGCCCGGCGTCGCGACCGCGGCGAAGACGGCGATGCCGAGGAGGGCGTAGCGCCGCGACGCCCGGAGCCGCGCCGAGCCGATGATTCCCACGCGCGCCAGCCCGTACAGCAGGATCGGAAACTCCATCACGACGCCGAAGGCCAGGAACATCGTCGTGACGAAGTCGAAATACGGTCCGGCGGCGAGATTCGCCACGAGAGCAGGCGAGGTGAAGCTCAGGAGGAAGGCCGTGGCGAAGGGGAGGACGAAGTAGGCGATCCCGACGCCGATCGCGAAGAAGACCAGGGACAGGATCACCCACGGAGCGACACCGCGGCGCTCGCGCTCGGTCAGGCCCGGCGCGATGAACCGCCACCCCTGGTAGAGGATCACCGGCATGGCCACGATGACCCCGAAGATCACGGCGATCTTGACGTTGATGAAGAACGCGTCACCCGGGGCGAGGACCTGGACCTTGCCCGTCGGCAGCGGCGCGATGAGGATGTCGATGATCCGGGTCGCGAGGGTGAACCCGACAACCGACCCGATGGCGACGGCGATCAGGGCGCGGACGACGCGCCGACGCAGCTCATCGAGGTGATCGATCAGGGACATGACGGCAATCTCGCCGCCCGGGGCGCTCGGGGGTCCCGGGGTGCTCGCGGGTCCCGGGACAATCGAAGATCCCGGGCCGGGCTCGTCAGCGGCCATGGCGTGCCGGGATCGGGGTCAGGCCGTCGGCGTGGACGCGTCGTCCGGGTTCGTGGCTCCGCTCGCGTCGCCGGCAGGCGCCGCAGCCTCCGGAACGGCCGGTGCCTCCGGGGCGGTCTGAACTGCCGGCGGGGGCGCGTCCTGGACGGCAGTAGCCTTCGCTGGGAGCGGACTCGTGTCGATCCTCGTCGCTTCCTGGATGTCCGAGGACGCCTTGCGGAACTCGCGGATGCTCTTGCCCAGGGCCGACCCGACATCGGGCAGGCGCCCGGGTCCGAGGATGATCAACGCAAGGACCAGGATGATGACGAGTTCGAGCGGGCCGATCTGGGGCATTCGAGACTCCGCGATTGGCTGGACGGCGGTTAGGTTAGCACAGCGAGCCTGGTCGACCAGGCTCGGGCGGCAGCGTCCACGCGTTCGGGCAGACCCGACCTCGCGCCGCCGGGACCGGGTCCGGCGGCCAGGCCGGCGATCCCCCGTGAGACGTTGACGAGCAGGCCGCCTCCGGGCCGGCCGCCTGCCGGCGGATCGGACGCCGGGCCATCGACCAGGACGGCCGCGACGTCGCCGCCCTGAGCGCCGATGCCGGGAACCAGGAACGCGAGCCCGGGAGCCACCCGGCGGATGGCCCGCAGCTCGTCGGGCGCGGTCGCGCCGACCACCAGGCCGACCGTGCCACCCGGCCCCCACCGCGTCGCGAGCCGCGCGACCCTCGCATGGACAGGTTCCGCGGGCACGCCTGCACCCTCGTTGGCCGCGACCACCAGGTCCTGGAGTTCAGACGCCCCCGGGTTGCTGGTGCGGCAGAGAACGTAGGCGAACCGGTCGAGTCGCTCGAGCAGCGGCTCGATGGCCTCCGATCCGAGATACGGGTTGACGGTCACCGCATCGGCGCCCAGCGCGTCGAAGAGCGCGACCGCCTGGCGCGCGGCGGTCGAGCCGATGTCACCGCGCTTGCCGTCGAGGAGGACCGGGACGTCGGCTGGAATTCGCGCCCGGATCCGCTCCAGCACGGCAAGCCCCGCCGAGCCGAACGCCTCGAAGAAGGCCAGGTTGGGCTTGACGGCCGCCGCATACGGCAGCGCGGCCTCGAGAACGAGCCCGACGAAGTGCTCGATGCCCGTCAGGTCCGGCTCGAATCCGTCGGGCAGCGCCCCGGGGTCGGGATCCAGGCCCAGGCAGAGCGTCGAGCCGACCGCCGCGGTTCGCTCGGCCAGACGGTCGAGGTACGGGCGGGTCACGAGACCGCGCTGCTCACGGGCCCGGGCTCCGCACCGCACCCCGGCTCTTCACGGGACCGGGCTGACCGGCACCGCGTCCGAACCGGCCGGGGCCGGCGTGGCCAGCGGGGTCGGGCTCGGCGTCGGCGCCGGCAGCTCATCGGCCGGGATGAACCAGGACGGGCGCGATGCCGCGTCCAGCCCCGACACCTCCGTCAGGTTGAGCGCGTCGCCGGCCGTCCAGTCGGGGCCCGCGCCGACCAGCGGCACCATCCGCAGGTCGACGATCCCGTGGGCGACGTGGAAGTAGGCGATCGCGTCGCCGGCCGGCGACCACGCCGGCGCGAACGAGCGCTCGTCGGAGGTCAGTCGGAGGAGTTCAACGCCGGTCGCCGCGTCCAGGATCACCACGTCGGTGCCGAAGCTCGTGACCCGGGTCGCGGCCACGAAGCGTTCGTCGGGCGACCACGAAGGGGCCACGTATCCCGGCCCGGTCAACGCCGAAGTCTTGCCGGTCGAGACGTCGTAGCGCTGAATGGACGGGGCGCCCCGGGTCCGGTCGCGATCGTTGCGCACGAAGAGCAGCAGCCCGCCGGACGGCCGCCACGCCGGATCCTGGTGCCCGAGCGGCGCGGTCTCCTTGGCTTCCGACACCGTCAGCGCACCGGTGGCGAGATCGAAGAACTGGAGAACGACGTTGCGCTTCGTGGGATCCGGCCCGTCCGACATGATCGCCAGCGTCGTCCCGTCGGGCGACACGGCCGGCTGGCGCAACCAGTAGAACCACGCGCCCTGCTTCGTCGTGAACCGGCCGCTCGCCAGTTCCTCCGGCACCGCCGCGCTGGCAAGGCCCACGCGCATCAGCAGCGGGTACGTCAACAGGTAGCGGGACGACTCGCCCTGCCACGGGTAGCGTGCGTCCTCTTCCACGGTGCGGATGAAGTAGATCCACTCACCATCCGGTGACCACGACGGCGTCGCGTCCTTGCCGCCGTTCGTGAGCTGCCGCGCCGACGCGCCCGACTGGATCCAGATGTTGCCGCTCTTGACATAGGCGATGCTGCCCGGGACCTTGGTGCGAGGGTCCACGACCACCACGTTCGACGGTGCGGGCGTGCGCGCGGGTCCGCCGTTGTCGCCACCACCGCCCCCGGCACCGAACGGCAGGGCGCCACCGAGCAGGCTCAGCGTCCCCACGGCCAGGATCGCCAACCCCACGGCGGACAGGAACCCGGCATCGAGGAGAATCGCCAGGAACGCCGGCCGGCCTCGGCGGGACGATCGCGCCCGCCGTGTCATCTGGCGGCCACCACGGCGCCCGGGCCCGGCCCGACGGCGACGAGCGGACGGGCTGCCTGTTCGGCCGTCAGACCCGCGATGTGGCCGACGCCCGCAGCATCGCGGATGTCCAGCTGCAGCGACTCGAACCCGCCGAAGCGGCGGCTCGACAGTCGGGCAACGATGTCGATCTGGCTGCCGGCCTGGACCGTGTCGGCGAGATCGGCCCGCCCGAACGCGATTCCGTCGAGGACATCGAGCCTCCGGCGCAACGTGAACTGGGTGTGTCCACCGGTGGCCGGCCGAACCCGGGTGGCAGTCAGGCCGGTGATCGCCAGGAGCGGGTCGGGGTGACCGGGCCCGAATGGCGCCAACCGGGCCAGATCGCGCAGGAGCGCGTAGTCGACGGCCTCCGCGTCGACCACCAGGTCGAGCGAGAGGCTCACCCGCGGATCAGCCGGGACGGCTTCCGCGGCCAGCGCCAAGAACCGATCGCGGAACGCGTCCCATCGATCGGCCGCGATCTCGAACCCGGCTGCGCCACGGTGACCCCCGTAGCGGAGGAGGAGGTCGTCGCACGCTCGCAGCGTCGCCGCGAGATCCAGCCGGCCGTCGCTGCGGCAGGACGCCCGGACGATGCTGCCAAGGTTGGACCCCACGACCGCAGCCCGACCGTGCTCCTCGGCGAGGCGAGCGGCAACCAGGCCGACGATGCCGACCGGCCAGTCGCCACGGATCACCGTCGCCGGCTCCGCGTGACCCTCCGGGATCGTGGCGCGAGCCTCGGCGACGGCCGTCCTGGTCAGGTCGCGCCGCTCGAGATTGGCCGCCTCGAGGAGATCGGCCAGCCGGTCGGCCTCGGCCGGGTCGTCGGTCAGGAGCAGCGCGGCCGCGTCGGCGGCCTCCCCCACCCGACTCGCGGCGTTCAAACGCGGCGCGATCACGAACCCGATCGTCTCGAGATCCACGGAGGCAGGCTCCGTCCCGGCCCGGCGCAGGAGCGCCGCGATCCCCGCCGAACGTCCGGCCCGGATCGCCTCGAGGCCGAGCCGGGCGATGGACCGATTCTCGCCGAGCACCGGCGCCACGTCGGCGACGGTACCGACGGCCGCCAGGGCGGCCAGTTCGGCGAGGTCGTCGTGGCCACCGGGCCTGTCGAGCAGAAGCGCCGCCAGCTTGAACGCAAGTCCCGCCCCGGTGAGGCGCCGGTCCGGATACGTCGCGTCGGGGCGATGTGGATTGACGATTGCCACGGCTCGCGGCGCCTCCTCGGGCACCCGGTGGTGGTCGCTGACGATGACCTCGATCCCGCGCGCGGCCGCGGCGTCCACCTCGGCCACGCTGGTCGACCCGCAGTCGACCGTGACGATGAGCGTGGCACCCGCGTCCACTGCGGCCTGAATCCCGCCCTGCGACAGCCCGTGGCCCTCGTCCACGCGATGCGGCACGTACGGAATCGCTTCGATCCCGGTTCGTCGGAGCGCCCGGGTCAGGACGGTCAGGCCGGTGAGACCGTCGGCGTCGAAGTCGCCGAACACGAGGACGCGCTCACCGCCGGCTCGTGCGCGTCCGATCCGATCGAGGAAGCGCTCCGCATCGGGCAGCAACCGCGGGTCGTGCAGGCCGTCGGCCGCGGGAGCAAAGAAGGCCCCCAGCGCATCGGGATCCGCTACGCCGCGCAGCGCAAGCAGCCCAAGGGCGTGCCGCCCGAGACCGAGTTCCAGGCCTGCCGCGTGGACCGCCGGCGAAACATCGACGGGCGTCGGGAGCGCCCAGCGGAAACGCGGCTCGACCACGGGCTCAGGATGCCACGGACGGATGCATTGCGACTCCACGGCCTCGGGGTCGGCGCCCGGCCCCGTGCACGATGCTCAGGACGCGCTGGGGCGACGCACGGCGACAGGAGCCTGGCGCGCCTTGCGCCGCTGATCCCACTCGGTCCACACGACGAGCAACGGGCTCGCGTTGAAGATCGACGAATACGTCCCCGACACGATCCCGATGAGCAGGGCGAAGACGAACTCGCTCGTGGCCGAACCGCCGAACAGCAGCAGCGCGAAGAGGGTCAGGACGACCGTGAAGCTGGTGGTGATCGATCGGCCGAGCGTCTGGAGGATCGAGTGGTTGACGATCTCGGCAAATGGCTCGCCGACATGGCGGACGCGGTTCTCCCGGATCCGGTCGAACACCACGATCGTGTCGTGCACGCTGAAGCCGATGACGGTCAGCATCGCGGTCACGAACAGCGCGTCGATCTCGAGTCCGATGAAGGTCCCGAGGATCGCGAAGACCCCGAGCACCACGACGACGTCGTGGACGAGCGCGATGAGCGCCGTCACGCCCATCTTCACGTCCCTGAAACGGACGGTGATCCAGGCGAGGATCCCGAGCGACCCGATCAGGATCAGGAGGATCGCCTGGCCGACGAGATCGCTGCTGACGACGGCCCCGATCGAGCTGAGCGACGATTGCTCGGCGATCGGACCGAACCTGGCCTGGAGGGCCGTGGCGATCGCGCCGATCTCGCCCTCGGTGGGGATCTGGCCGTTCCCGCCCGGGACGGGCGAGGCAGACGCGCTGGGCGACGGCTCGGCACTGGACGCGTCCGGACTCGGCGAGGCACCCGGACTCGCGGATCCGCCCGGGCTCGCGGACGCTCCGGTGCTCGCAGACGCCTCCGGGCCGCCCGTCGGGGCGACCGACGGCGCCGGGGTCGGCTCGATGCTGCGCAGGTCCAGCTTCGAGAGCTTGATGTCGAGGAAGCCGCGTCCGGTGGTCACGACCGTCGCCTCGGGCTGCCCCAGCCCCACCAGCTCGGCCCTGACCGCATCCGCGGTCACCTTGGGATCCTCGAACCGGATCGTCCAGCGCGTGCCGCCGGTGTAGTCGATCGAGAATCTCAAGCCGACGTCGTTGTTGATCGGCGTCGCCAGGATGAACAGCAGGCCAGGAACGGTGATGATCAGCGAGAAGATGAAGAACCAGCGGCGCTTGCCGATGATGTCAAACACGGCGCGCGTCTCGGCGAGCCGTCCGCGACGTTGGCCACGCGATGAAGTCCTCGCTGGCAACGCCGTACAGCCCCGCCTTCCTCGCCCAATCGTGGTCCACGAGGACGCGCAGCACCTGGCGCGTGACGGTGATGGCGGTGAACATCGAGATGAGCACGCCGATGATCAGGACCAACGCGAAGCCCTGGATCACCGACGAGCCGAAGAAGTACAGGATCGACGCCGTGATCAGGCTGGACACGTTGGAATCGAGGATGGAGTTCCAGGCCCGCCCGAAGCCGGCCTCGATCGCCGCCGGCAGCGACTTGCCGAGGCGTAACTCCTCCTTCGTCCGCTCGAAGATCAGGATGTTGGCGTCCACCGCCATGCCCACCGAGAGCACGAAACCCGCGATCCCCGCGAGGGTGAGCGTCACCGGGATGAGCCGGAACACCGCGAACACCAGGACCGCGTAATAGATCAGGGCACCGCCGGCGACGGCACCCGGCATCCGGTAGTGAATGAGCATGAACAGCAGCACCAGCCCGATCCCGATGAGGCCGGCCGTGATGCTCTTGTCGACGAATTCGGCGCCGAGCGTGGGGCTGATCGTGTCGCTCGAGAGTTCCTCGATCGGAAACGGCAGCGAACCAAACTGGAGGACGTTGACCAGCTCCTGCGCCTCCCTCAGCGGGTAGCCGCCGATCGTGCTGCCCTGGGTGATCTGGACCCGACCGCCCGTGATCGCGTCCTGGATCTGCGGTGCCGAGATCACGACGCCGTCGAGGACGATCGCGAAGTAGTCCTGGATGTGTTCGCGGGTGTACTCCTCGAAGAGCTTGGACCCGTTGTCCTTGAGCACGAAGTCGACGGAACGACCGCCGTTCTGGTCCTGGCCGATCGATGCAGACGACAGCTCGTCACCGCGGAAGAGCGGCGGGTAGCGGGCCAGGTCGATGGCCGTCCCGACAGGAGGGATGGGTTCGCCGGGCGGGATCGGCACGAAGTTCAGCTCGCCGGTCTGGCCCACGAGCCGGCGCACCGTCTGGGTGTCCTGCACGCCGGGCAGCTCGACGACGATCCGGTCGGTGCCCTGCGTCTGAACGACCGGCTCCGCGACACCGGTCGAGTTCACGCGGCGTTCGATGATGTCGCGGATGACCGCCAGGGCCGCGGCATTGGGGCGCTCGTCGCCGACCGGGTTGACCCGGTACTCGACGGCGAGGCCGCCCTGCAGGTCGAGGCCCAGCTTCGTCTCGAGGCGTCGCGTCCCCCCCTCGGGGCCCAGCTCGGGCACGCGGAGGTTGGGTGCTACGTCAACGAAGAGGGCAAGGAGGCCGAGGACGGCGATGAAGATGAGGCCAGCTTTGCGCATCGAGGGCGGATGATACAGGGGATGCCCCGTGCCCGTTTCGCCCCGCCTCACGGCGGGCGGCGATTCCCGCTACCGCGGATTGCCCCGATCCGGTCCCGCCCCGGGGGATTGCCCCGATCCGGTCCCGCCCCGGGGATTGCCCCGATACCGGCCGCCGACTACCCCGAGTAATCAAGTCCGCCTTCAGCGTGCTCGGCAGTACACGAAAATCGGCAGATTCGGTGCACCGCCCTGCTCGCTGAGGTCACGTTCGATGCCTGGGAGTAATCTCGGCGACCGTGGCGCGGTTGCTCAGGGCTCCGATGGAGGGTCTGCCGATGAGGCCTCAGGGTCTCCCGTGGAGGGCTCCGCCGCTGGCACCAGATCGCCTTCCATGGTCCTCGATGCCCGCCCCGCGACATAGGCCGTGGCGAGCAGGAGCAGCCCCAGGACGGCAAGGGAGATGACTCGGTAGGCGACGTCGACAGCCGACAGGTCGACCACGAAGACCTTGGTGGTCGCCAGCGCCAGGAGCCCCAGGCCGGCGACGCGAATCGTCTGGAGACGACGCCGAGCGCCCAGCCCGAAGATCACGGCACCCAGGAGGATCCAGGTGACGCTCAGGGCGACCTGGGCCTGGGTCGCGAGTTCGGCAGAGGTGATCAGCCCTCCGATTCGGACGCGGAACAGGTCCACGACAAGGATCGAGACGAGGTACAGGGCCAGCATCCCGGCCGTTACGGCGGTCCACCGCCTCGAGACATCATTCGGAGCCGTGAGAGACAGGCCCAGGTTCAAGGCGACCACGGCCGAGAGGGTCACGAGCGCACCTGCCGCGCCGCTCAGGCCGCTCCGAAGCGGACCGGCGTCGATCGCGAACTGATCCACGACCAGACGATCCAGCGTCGCGACCGACAGCACGGCCAGGGCGACCCCAGCGACCGCCAATCCAGCCGCAGCGCGCCAGGTCCACGACGTCGCGAGCCTGTCGATCCCAGGCGCCCAGCGACCGACCGCGAGGAGTCCGCCCGCGAGGGAGCTCCACACGACGACCACCGCGTCGTCTCTCATCTCGAAGAGCGCCACGTAGGCGATCAACACGGCCGTCCCGATCAGGCTCGCGGTCTGCGGTGCCCGGAGCACGATGCCGCGACCAGCGATGAGGCCCGACAGCAGGAGTCCCGCGACCGCGATCCCCGTGACAAGGCCCGCCTCGTCGACGAACGGGATCGAGGCAGTCGGCATGTTCGGTGCCTGCCACGGCGGCATGAGATCCAGCAGGAACGCGCCCGCGGCGCCCGCGAGGACCGCCCACGCGCCTCCGAGGGACCGATCGACACCCGGGACGGCCCGAAGTGGCGACCGGTCGTAGCGCGGCAACAGGGAGCCGACAGTGCGGTCGAGCGCGAGGGCCGCGACCGCCAGGGCGACCCACAGTGCAAGCCGAGCCGGTCCGTCGAGTTCGAAGGTGGCCGCGTAGCCGATGAGGAGGAACCCGATCGTCAGCAGGATCGCTCCGATCCGGTGGTCGCGGATCGCCCAGGCCCCAACCACGAACGCTCCGACCACGAACGCCAGCGTCAAACCCGACGAACCACCGAACGGCAGCGGTCCTCGAACGAACTCGAAGACCCCGTACTCGACCGTCAGGAGATGGAGGATGGCCAGGGCCCCCAGGACGGCCGCCGCCGAGGCGGCGTATCCATGGCGGCGCAACCCGGAGACCCAGGCCAGCGCCGCGGCCTCGGCAGCCCAGGCAAGCGGGATCAACGGCCCGGACAACTGGACCGGCACCGCCAGGGTCAGTGCCGCGACCCCCGTTCCAGCGGCCAGCAACCCGAACGGATGACGATCGCCTTCGCGCAACAGGAAGAAGCCGGCAAGCAGGCCGTGGACGACGGCGACGAACACCAGGAAGAGGCCACGGGCCGACACCGCATCGCCATCGAGCACGACGAGTCCCGACCAGATCAGGAACGCGGCCGCGCCAACCAGGAGGGTGGCGGATGACGGACGGAGCGCTCCACCCGGCAGTCGAACCGCATCTCCGGCAGCGCCCGTCGCGTTGACGGCCCAGAACGCGACGACGACGAACAGGCTGATCGGTGTGGCCGACGCATCTGCGAACCAGGACGCCGCCTGCGGCGCCGCAAGGATGAAGCCAAGCGCCGGGAGCCAGACCCAACCGCGTGCCAGCGAGATCGCGGTCGTGCCGGCCAGCACGAGCCCGAAATAGGCGATCGTCGTCAGGTCGGCCTGCGCGCCAAGGATCGGGGGCGCCGCGAGGACGGCGAGCAGACCGAACGCGCCCACGGCCTGCGATCGATTCCGGATGGCGATCGCAGCAGCGCCGATCGACGCCAGCAGCGAGCCGGCCAGCGCGACGGGAGCATCCACCATCCCGTAGAGACGGGTCGCGGCGTACAGCGCGAGTGAGATGACGGCGAGCCCAACGGCGACCGTCACGTGCGCGACGACGTCGCTCCGGCGTTCGAAGAGCCACCCCGAGACCGCGAGAAGGATGCCGCCCCCGCCGATGCCGAGGAGGACCCTCGCTTCCGAGCCGATCCAGCCCCGGCTGAAGGCCAGGCTCAGGAAGAAGGCCGCGGCGATCACGAGGGCGATCCCGCCGATCCAGGCCAGGATCCGACCGCTGAGCAGCGCCTCAAGATCCCCCATGGAAGGTGCCTTCCAAGGCGAGGGCGTGGTCCACCCGGTCAGAGGTGGGACGGCGCCGGGGTCTGCACCTGACGCTGACGTCCACCCTGGAACGCCGACGGGGCCCGCTATGCCAGCGGTGTCCTCGGCGATCGGCGCGGGAGGCAGCGGCGCGAAGGCCGGCGGCGCGGCGGCCACGATGGACGACGGGTCCGGCGCCGTGACGGATGGCGCGAACTCGGCCACCCGACGCTCGAGTTCGGCAACTCGGGCGTTGAGATCGACGAGTTGCTGCGTCACATCCCGTTCGGGATCTGGCACCGTGTCCCACTTTCCGCTCGATGTTCGAGCGACAAGCTGTCGCCCGAACCATACACGCCGTGGGAGGCTCGATGTTACCGACGGGACCGCCGGAGCGCGTCTCCGCCTCTGAGCGCGCGACCGTCGAGGGTGGGCTCGATCAAGCCTCGAGGCCGGCCTTGATCCGCTCGGCCAGAGCGGCACTGATCCCGGGCACTGCCGCGATCTGCTCCACCGGGGCCTCGCGCACCCGCTTCGCCGACCCGAACACGCGGAGCAGCGCGCGCTTCCGCGCGGGCCCCACGCCGGGCAGATCGTCGAACGCGGATCGGACGGCTGCCTTGCGGCGCAGCTCGCGGTGGTACGTGATGGCGAAGCGGTGCGCCTCGTCGCGAAGCCGTTGCACGAGGTAGAGCGCCGGCGACGTGGCCGCGAGAAGGATCGGCTCGGGGCGGCCGGGCAGGAACAGCTCTTCGCGCTCCTTGGCGAGGCCGGCGAGCGGCAAGTCGTGCAGGCCCAGCTCGTTGAGGACCTCGGCAGCCGCGCTCACCTGGCCCTTGCCGCCGTCCACGATGACGAGGTCCGGCAGCGCCCAGCGAAGCTCCTCCTCGCTCCCCTCCTGGCCCGACCTGGCCCCGCGGAACCGTCGCCGCAGCGTCTCCTGGTGGCTGGCGTAGTCGTTCGGGCCGCTGACGGTGCGCATCCGGAACCGGCGGTACTCGCCGGTCCGCGGGCGACCCTCCTCGAACACGACCATGCTCGCGACCGTCTGGCTGCCCTGGATGTTCGAGATGTCGTAGCACTCGATCCGGAGCGGCGGGCCGGGCAGCCCCAGCGCGTCGGCCAGTTCCTCGAGCGCCCCGAGCGTCTTGCCCTGGTCGGCCAGCCAGCGCGCCTGTTCGCGTGCGAGGTGCTCCGCCGCGTTGCGTCGGGCGAGGACCATGAGCTTCCGCCGCTCACCGCGCTGCGGGACCCGCAGGCGCACCGGCCCGCCGCGCCGCTCCGCGAGGAACGCCTCGAGCGCCGTCCCCCCGGCCCCGCCCGTTCCATCGGCCACCTCGGCCGGGACGCTGGGAACCAGGATCTCGCGCGGGATCGACTGGGCGCGCGTGTAGTACTGCTCCAGGAAGCCGACGAGGACCTCGTCGTCGGTCGCCTCGCGGGCAGCGTCGAGGACGTAGACGTCGCGGCCCAGCAGCTTGCCGTCGCGGACCGCGAACAGCTGGACCGCCGCCTGGTTGTCCTGCTGGGCGAGGCCCACGAGGTCCAGCTCCGTTCGCGCGAAGGCGGCCATCTTCTGGCTCTCCATCGTCCGCTCGATCGCCTTGACCTTGTCGCGCATGGTGCCGGCTCGTTCGTACTCGAGGGCGTCGGACGCCTTCGTCATCTCGGTGCGAAGGGCCTTCGCCAGCGTTTCCTGGCGACCCTCGAGGAAGAGTTCGACCTGGGCGATGTCGGCGCGGTAGTCGTCCTTCGAGATCGCCTCGATGCACGGGCCCTGGCAGCGCTTGATGTGGTACAGCAGGCACGGCCGCTGGAGCGCCCGCTGGCCGTCGCGGATGTCGATGGTGCACGTCCGGAACGGGAACAGGCGCCGAACCATGTTCATCGACTCGTCCACGCTCGAGGCGCTCGCGTACGGCCCGAAGTAGCGGCTCCCGTCGTTCACGAGCTTTCGCGTTCGTTCGATCCGTGGGAAGTCGTCGCCCAGGCCGATCTTGATGTACGGATAGCTCTTGTCGTCCTTGAGCCGGACGTTGAACCGAGGTCGGAACCGCTTGATGAGGTTCGCCTCGAGGAGGAGCGCCTCCGACACCGAATCGGTCTCGGTGATCTCGACGTCGGTCACCCGGTCGATGACCTGGCGGATCCGGTGGATCTCGCCCAACGCCGACTCCTTCTGCCAGTAGCTCCGGACGCGGCTGCGCAGGCTCTGCGCCTTGCCGACGTACAGCACGTCGCCGCGGGTGTCCTTCATCAGGTACACGCCAGGGCGATCGGGCAGGTTCTTCAGCGTGGCGGCGAGGGCGGTCGGGAGGGTTGGGGTCACCAGGAGATCGTACGGCAGGCGTTCGACTGGGTTCGGCGGGAGCCCGTGCGACGCTGCCGCTATCGCGGCGAGGTGACCGTGGTCAGCGAACGCGCGGACGCAGGACAGGAGTTACGAGGGCTCTGCCTTCTCCGCAAGCTTCACGTCCGGCATGCGCTCTGGCTGCCTGGCTACGCCGATTGTCGTGACGGCGTGTTACGGGCAGTCGAGAACGCCGCGACCGCGGCCGGGATCAAGGGCGTGATCTGATCGATGACCAGCCGCAGGGGGTGGATCAGGACAACCGCAAGGTCATACGTGGCGAGATTCTGCTGGTGCTCAAGGTTCGTGTCGCGGGTGACGAAGATGTCACAGGTGCCCGACAGCGCCGAGAGCAACGCTCCGTTCTTCTGCCCCTTGAGCCCGATGTCCTCGACGTGCTGGACTTCCAGGTTGGCGCCACGGAACAGCGGCACGAGTTCGCTCGGGATGTCCTCGTCGATGATGATCCGCACGGGATCTATGCCGTCACCTCAAGGAGATGCCCGACCTCCTCAAGCGCCGCGATCCGAAATCGCCTTGCCACCCTTGAACACGCCGTTGTCGCCGAACACCTCGGCGGACCACGCCTGGACCGTTCCGTCACAGGCGAACCCTTCTCTCTGGAAATCGCACGGTCCGCCCCATGCGAGGCTGCGTCAACGAGATTACGCACGGACTTGGACGGACGCGAGCCCCGTCCGGCGGTCTACGGCTGCGCCCGGCCGCCTTTCGTCTTCGCGGACTCGGAGCTCCGGTCGGAGAGACGAACCTCGACGCCGCCGACATCGGCGCCATCGTGGATCGCCCGCACCTCGTAGCAGCCGGCCGCGAGGCCGCGCGTTCGCCAGTGGCCGAACCAGCGGTCGCTGCCGGCTCGCCACTCCATCTCAACCTCGGCGACGGGATCGCCGCCGCCGCAGGGCGTGATGACGAGGATGAGACTCCCCTCCCCGACCGACGTGCCGTCCAGCATCAGGCGGACCTTCATCGGGATCGTCCGACCCGCGTGTCCGTCGAGGCCACCGTCCCCGATGGGCGGGCCGAAGACGGCGGTCGGGAGTGATTCCGAGGCGGGCGGCGCAGCTTCCGGGCCCACGCTCACCACGAACGTCGCCGTGGCGCTGTTGCCCGAGGCGTCCGTTGCCGTACAGGTAACCGTGGTGGCACCGGGGGCGAAGGTCGATCCCGAGGCCGGAAGGCACCCGACGGTGGGGCTCGCATCGACGACATCGGTCGCCGTCGGATCCGCATAGGTGGCGATGGCACCGGCGGGATCGTCACTGACGACGGCGGTGTCTCCCGCCACGCCGTTGATGGCAGGCGGCGTCGTATCGACGACGGCCACGTCGAAGGAGCCGGCCACCTCGAGCCCGCCGGAGTCGGTGGCCGAGCATTCGATCGTCGTCGTGCCCAGCGGCAGGACATCGCCGGTCGTCGGTACGCAGACGGGTGTCGGGTCCGGATCGTCCTCGGCATCGGTCGCCGCGACCGTCCAGGCCGCGGTCCAGCCGTTTGTCGTGTCGCCTTCGACGGTCATGTCCAGCGGAAGGTCCAGTTCGGGCGGCGTGTTCGTCACGACGGTCAGGAAGAAGGTTGCGCCGGTCATGCCGCCGATCGCGGCCCCGTCGTTGGAGCCCGCCGGCGTCGGCGTGCGCTCGAAGAGGACCGAATACTCGTGGGAGCCCGCCGTCGAGGGCGCGGTGATGACCACGGTGCCGGTCACCTGCAGCGGCACCTCGCTGCCGCTGCAGTCAGCGTCGTCCGCGGGCCAGCTTCCGGGTACCGGGCCGATCGTGACCGCGTCCATCGCGATCGCTCCGCCGGCCGGCACGGTCGCCGAACCGATCTCGACGAGGACGCTCTGGCCCGGATCGACGTGCTCGAAGCCGCCGCAGGCGAGCGTGAAGGCGATCGGCGTGTTGCTGATCGTTCCGGGCGCCACCTCGCCGAGGTCGCGGCTCGACTGGTTGCCCGCCATGACGGCGTCCGCGTCGCGGCCGACGGTGTCGGCAAACGCGACGGCGACAACGACGAGCGAGAGCACGACGGCGGCCCCTGCCGCGCGCTGCAGGGGCGAGTGGCGCATCAAGTTCCTCCCTCGGGCGACCTGCTGTGGACAGGATCGCTATCCTTCACGCTCGCGAGCGGGCACGTCGATAGCCCCATCGGGGTCAACGGTGCGCGGCCGCGCCGCCTATCCGTACGGGTCGGCGGACCGCCGGGGCGTCAGATCGCCGCGGCGACCGCCGGGGCGTCAGATCGCCGGGGCATCAGACAACCGGGGCGACCGCCGGGATGTCGGGGAAGACCGCGAGATCCGCCTGATCGGCGGTACGGACCCAATCGGCCAGCTGGCGATTGATGATGAGCGTGTCGATGTCCCTGGCCTCGGGACCCTCGGCTCCGTTGTAGGCGAGGGTTGCGTTGGTCATCGGGATCATCGGCAGTCGCCGACCGATCGCGACGAGGGGCATGCCTCCCGGCATCGTGTGGAGCTGGCCCAGGACGACGTAGCCGCCGAGGTGGACCTCGAGGCGATGGCGGACGGTCTGGATGCGGCGCTCCTCGGGGCCACGCGTCCCGGGCGCCTCGACCGCGATCATTTCGTCGCGTGACAGGGTGAGCTCGTCCAGGATCACGAGGCGGCCGTCGGTGTGGGCCACCACGGTCGGGTGGATGATCGTGATCTCGGCGACCTCGTTGAGGACGTCGGTCAGCCGCGCCTCATCGTCGATCTCGACGTGACCCGACACCCGACAGTCCTCGGCATAGACGATGATTCCAGCGCGCATGGGCTCCTCGGCTCCTCACGGCAAACAATTCCTGAGCCGCGATGGTGCCAACTCGATGCCGTCGCGCGGTATGGCCCGAAGGTACGGGGAGGCGGGACCTTACGACGCTGCGGGAGCCCGGAGATGCATCGAACGCCGGCCCCGCGACCCGAAAGAACGAGCGAAGCCGGGCCTCGTGGCCCGCGTCAGGGGCGTCAGCGCCGCAGCGGCGATGGTGCCTCGAGAACGAAACCGGGAGGGCGGGGCCAAGCCCCGCCCTCCCGGGCGAACTGGGTCATGCGACCCGTGCTACGGAGTCACGACCGGGCAGGCAGGCGTGCCGCCTGTCGTGCAGGTGATCCGGCCAATGACCGGGCTGATCGGCGAGTTGCCGCTGACATAGTCGGCCAGGACCTGGTCCATGATGTCGCGCGTTGTCGCCCGACTGAGGAAGTTCGGATAGAGGTCTCCGCCGGAGGCCATGAAGTCGTTCTCGGCGATCGTGTACGTGGAGCCCGCCGTCAGATCGATGGCAGCCCCCGTGCACGAGCCGTCCAGCGCCTGCCGTACGGCTCCCGTGACCCGGGACCCGACCGCCGCCGAGATGTTGTAGGTGAAGCACAGGCCGGAGACCTGGGCGAAGCGGCCGTTGGCGGCCGGCATCGACGAGACGCCGTTCTCCAGCATCGTCTTGAGCTCCGCCCCGTTGATCTGCAACGTCACGACGACGTTGCCGAAGGGCAGGACCGTGAGGACCTGGCCGCGGCTGATCAGGAACGGGGGCGGCGTGTAGGACGGGCAGAAGTCACTGGGGTTGTCGGTCGTGGGACAGGTCAGGTCGGCCCGCAGGCCGCCCGAGTTGGTGATCGCGAAATCGGTTCCATACGTGGTTCGCATCGAATCCGTGACCACGTTGCCGACGAGCGACTCGCACAGTCGTCCGTCGAACCGGCCGCACGCATCGGTCCGCGGGATGAACCTGGTGGAACTGCCGATGACGGCCCCGAGGATCGGGGCCAGATCGGCATTGATGCTGTCGATCCGGGCCTGGATGGCTGGATCCGGGGTGACCCCGATGTTCCACGGCTTGTGGAAGTCGGCGGTCGAATAGACGACCTCCTTGGTCGCCGGATCGATGACGAGCTGGAGTCGGGTGAAGCGGATGCCCTTGCTGCGGTTCTCGATCACCAGCGACCCATTGGCACGGCGCGAGATGACCTGGAAGTCGGTGTGATCGCCGATGACGGCGTTCACGCCGGTGAGCGCATCGGCCAGGCTGACGAGCGGCCCCGTCGGATTGGTGAGGGTCCCGGCGGTCGCGCCATCGTGGCCGATGACGACGATCGTCTTGACCCCCTTGGCGCGCAGCGCGTTCACCTCGGTCTGGACCTTGGCGAGCCGCGGAACCACCGAGAACGGCGTGAAGGAATTGGGGAACACGAGCGACGGGGCGTCCTCGTTGGTGAACCCGACGACGCCAACCTTCGCTCCGTCGAACAGGTCGAACGTGTGCGACGGCTTCCACTCGGCCGGGGTCTTCCCGTTCGTCCCGACGACATTCGAGGAGAGATACGGGAAGTTGGCCAGCGGGATCAGCGTGTTGCGCAGATACGTCTGGCCCCTGTCGAAGTTGTGGTTGCCCAGCCCGTCGGCGCTGAAGCCCATGAGATTCATCATCTCGATCGTCGGCGTGTCGCCGAAGAACGAGCTGATGGGTGGGGAGGCGCCCACCGAGTCGCCGGCGGCGACGGTGATCGAACCGTTGGGGGCCTGGGCCCGGTAGTAGTCGAACCACGGCTTGAGGAACGCGGCACCGCCGATGGTGAACGACGGGTTGGCCGAGCCCGTCCCCGTGACGGTGTCGGCCGCCTCGCTAAGGGGCACGAGCTGACCGTGGAAGTCGGAGATGTCGAGGATCGTGGCAACCTTGAGCGACGGCTTCGTCGTCAGGTCGACGCGGATGGAGCCGCTCGCGTTCTGGGGACCATCGATCCCCAGGAGGAATGCCAGGGTCGGCGCCACGTCGACCGCGCGCAGGCCGGCGACGGGATCCTGCTTGCGGATGCCCGGGCCGCTGGCGACGAATGTCCCGTGCATGTTCACGTTGTTGGCGATGTCGACGAGCTCCGGCATGTACCCGTGCTGGCCGAAGAACTGGCTGAAGGCGATCCTTGTGCCCGGGGTCGCCGCATCGGTCTGATACGGCGGCCGGAAGACGACGACGACGTCGCCGCTCCGAGATGGATGCAGCGAATTCGATCCGTCGACGTTGCCGAGCTCCTCCTTGAGGAAGACGCGGTCGACGACCTGCTTGCCCGGGTTCGCCGGGTCGGTGAGGTTGAGGAACGCGTCCTTGATCTGCTGACGGACGGTCAGGTAATTGGCGGCCGACACCTGTGGGGTATTCGTCGCGCCACCGGGATCTCGGCCGGCGAGGTCGATGTAGATCTCGGCCGTCCCGCCCGCATGGCACTCCTTGGCCAGCGTCGCGGCAACGGCTCGACAGTTGCTGCCCTGCTCGGGGCCCATGCCGATGTCGGCCAGGACCTTGCTGACGTTGACCGCGTACCACTGCGCCGCGAAGCCGTGATCGGACGAGGCCATGACCGTGGTGTTCGAACCCATCAGGGTCCGCGCGAGCGCGAGTGTCTGATCCGCCTCCTCGTAGGCCGAGCGGATGTAGCCCTCGCGGATCGCGACGCGACCGTCGGGAACGTCGTCGTCGGTGAGGTCGTCGTAGTACGGGTTGGGATCGCCGTCCATGTCGGTGGGCGTCACGAGGCCCATGAACTGGTGCGAGAACTCGTCCGTGACGGGATTGCCCATCAGGAGCAGATCGGTGTCCGGCTGGACGACGGTCAGGATGTAGTTCGCGGCGGCCCAGTGGAAGTCCTTCCACATCAGGCCCTGCTCGACGTAGGTGTCCTCGTCGACGATCCCCGCCTCGAGCGGCGCGAAGTCCGCGGCGGTGCTCGTCGGGAACATGTCGACGAGCGTGCTCTCGAAGGTCGGGTCGCAGGCGCAGCGCGCGTTCGCACGGGTGACCGACGTGAAGTACAGCTTGTAGGAACTCAGGTCGCTCGCGAGGTCGGTGAGCTTGACGTAGAACCCGGCCGTCTGGCCAGCACGGGCACCGATGAGTCCATCCGCGCCGGTCAGCCGGATCTCGGCCCAATCGCCCTCGCCGAGGTTTGCGGAGGCCATCGACGCGTTCTTGGCCACGCCGGTGCGGGTCATGACCATCCGGTCATAGGCGGCGATGCTGTCGACCACGCTGTCGTAGATGTACAGGTCGTAGGTTCGGTTCGGGTTCTGGGCCCCGAACGTCGTCGCGACCTGCAGGACCGCCTGTTGGGGCGGCGCCACGCCGTCGTCGCCGGTGGGCGTGTTCGACCAACCTGCGGCCGCGCCCGGCGTGCTGACCTGATAGGAAACCCCGAAGGTCGTGGCCCCGGCCTGCTCGCTCGCGACGAGCGGTGACGTCACCACGCCGCGGGTCGAGAAGAAGTTGCGGAAGTCGATGACCGGACCGGCCAGCGCGGGAGAAATGGTCCGCGAGCCGACCCACTCGATCGAGGCGATCTTCTTGCCGGCGCGCTCGGCGGCCTGCTGGATCGTGTCGGCCTGGAGGAGCCCGGTCGTGGCGAAGCTCGTGCGGTTGTTGAAGTTGCCTTCGCCGACCCGATGGAACGTGTTGTTCATCGAGCCGTGCTCACCCGGCCAGGTGCCCGTGGCGAGCGTGGACCAGCCGACGCCGGTGTTCGGGGGGAAGGCCTGGACAAGACCGTTGTCGCCCTTCAGGCCCGTCGCGATGAGATTGGCATACGTGGGCATGACGCCCTCGCCGACATACTTGTCGACGAGGTCCGGGCGCATCCCGTCGGAGGCGAAGAGGATGGCCTTCTCGGCCGTCGGCTTCGGTGGCGTCTTGGGTGCTGCCACCACGGACGACCCGAACGCCGGAACCAGCAGCGCGACGATGCTGAGCAGGACGATGAACCGGGCGCGCAACGAGCGACTCACGATCTGTCTCCTTCATGAGGTCGGCATCGAAGCGCCGACTGAATCCAAACCGTCTGAACTGCCCCGCAGGGCCCTGGATCGCCCACGATACCCCGACAGCCCGGCCGCCGCCCAGCCCGCGCGACGTCGCATCGGCTCTCCGCCCAGTTTCCGGTGCGGCGACGCACCGGAAACGGCTTCGTCCGGCAGCCAAGGCGCCGCTGCCGGCTGCGGCGTGTTGGCCGCGATAAGCGCTCGATGCGCGAGGCACGCTGGAATCGATGGCCATGCCACCCGCGCCTCGCAGCTCGTCGGTTGCCGACCGGTTGGCCCGTCTCGCCCCGGACCAGCGGGCTGCCGCCACGGCCGCCGCGGGACCGGTGCTGTGTGTGGCTCCTGCCGGATCCGGAAAGACGACGGTGCTCGTCGCCCGCATTGCCTGGCTCATCGACGGTGGTGCTGACCCGGAACAGACCTGCGCGGTGACGTTCAACCGCCGGGCGTCGGTCGAGCTTCGCGAGCGTGTCGACCCGGCCGTCGCTCCACTGGGGGTGGCGCCGCGGGCGGTGCGAGTGGCCACGTTTCATGCCCTGGGCCGGGAGATCCTGCTCGATGCCGGCAGGACCGGCGCCGAGCAGGTGGCCGATCGCGATCCGCTGCTCCGCGAGCTCTTTCCGGATGCGGCGCCGGCGGATCGGCGCACCCTGGACGATGCCTTCTCGCGCCTGAAGCTGGACGCCTTCGTGACGGCCGACGACGTCGCCGCCGATCCCGAGCCGGGAGCGATCGGCATGGCCTTCGTCGCCTACCAGCGGGGACTTGCCGACCGCGGCCGCCTCGACTTCGATGACCTGGTCGCCGAAGCCGTCCGGGCCCTGGAGTCAACGCCCGCCCTGCTGAAACGCTGGCGGACCCGAACAGCGGAGCTCCTGGTCGACGAGGCGCAGGACCTCGATCGCACGCAGCTTCGGCTGGCCCTCCTCCTGGCGGCCCCGGCGAATCGAATCTTCCTGGTTGGTGACGACGACCAGTCGATCTACGGCTGGCGGCTGGCCGATGTTCGGCGGATTCTCGGCCTCGCGGCCGAGCTGCCCGGCATTCGCCGCTTCGACCTCGAGACCAACTATCGATGCCCCGCCGTCGTCGTCGATCGAGCCGACCGGCTCATCTCGGTGAACCGCGAGCGCTTCGTCAAGCGGATTCGGCCGCGCCCGGACGCCCCGGGAACGCTCGTCCTGGCCGGCGACGGCGCCGACGACAGCGAACGGGCGGAGCGCATCATCGAGGGCTGGCCGGACGGGACGTCGAGCCGGGCGATCCTGGCCCGCACCAACCGCAACCTTCACCCCGCCGCGGTGGCTGCACTCCAGCTCAATCGGGCGTTCACGGCACCCGATCTGACGCTGCTCGTGGAGTCGCCCCAGGTCGATGTCCTGATCGGTGTTGCCCGCGCCACCATCGCCTCCCGGCCGTTTCTTCCTGCATTCGCGCGCGCCGTCCGCGGTTCGGCCGACGCACCCGGTACGACGCGCGGGCCCGCCGAGGTCGGCGAGGCGCGCGTGGCCGCCGAGGCACCTAACGCGGGCGGCGCCGAGGCACCTGACGCGGGCGGCGCCGAGCCGGACGGCGCGTCGCGCACGGAGATCGCCGAGGCCCTCGTCGCCTGGGCGGCGCCGTACACAACCCTCGACGAGCTGGCTGCTGCTATCGCCGGTGTGCGTGCCGCACTGGCCACGTTGCGACGTGACGATGCGCCGCTCACGCTCGCCACGGCGCACGGGACCAAGGGCCTCGAATTCGATCACGTCGCCGTGATCGACATGGACGAGGGCCGATTCCCGAGCGGCCGGGCGCTCGCCGAAGCGAGCGATCCGGAGCGAACGATGGAGGAGGAGCGGCGACTCGGATACGTGGCATGGACCCGTGCCCGGCGGACGTTGACGCTCGCCTACGACCCGGGCGCCCCGTCGACATTCCTTCGCGAGGCGTTCACCGATGACGAGCTCGCCCCTCGGCGCGACCCGCGTCCTCGCTAGGGCCGCCGACGCGCGCATCGCTTCGCGCACCCCGCAGCCGACGCGCTAGGATCGGTCTCATGACGAAGCTGCCAACCCTCGGACCGCGAGGCGAGGGATGGGTTGCCCTCCAGATGATCTTGCTCGCTTCCGTCGCCCTCGCCGGGACACTCGGCCCAGCCTGGGACGGTGCCACTCGAATCGGTAGCGTCATCGCCGGCGTCGCGCTGATCGCGACCGGCGGGACGATGGGCATCCTCGGCCTCCGCGACCTGGGCGCCAACCTGACGCCGCTCCCCTACCCGCGCGACGAGGCTCGGCTGGTCGAGACCGGGATCTATGCTCGAGTTCGCCATCCCATCTACGGCGGCCTCGTGCTGGGCGGCGCGGGTTGGGGTTTGGCCACGGCCTCGCCGATCGCCCTCGTCCTGGCGCTCATCCTGCTGGCCTTCTTCAACCTGAAGGCGCGGCGCGAGGAGGCCTGGCTCACGATCCGCTTCCCGGACTACCCCGCCTACCGGCTTCGGACGCGGGCGTTCATCCCGTTTCTCATCTGAGCCAGTGCGCCGCGGCCCCGTGCCGGGGCCCGCTCAACGGGATTGCACGTCGAGCCGGTTCAGCGCCCTGATCAGTCGGTCCAGCGCATCGAGCAGCGGCTCGGTCACGTCCGGCGCAAGGGCATCGCGGATCGAGTCCTTGGGTCCGTAGCAGGCTCGGGCGCGCATCGCCACGCGGCGCAGCCCGATCACGGGTTCGTCCCGCAGCTGATCGGGCAACTCCGCGAGGACCCGCGCCCAGCGGTCCGCGCCGCGATCCAGCGCATCGGCCAGCGCGACCTCGGCGCGTCGCGCGGCAATGAGCGCGGCCTCGTCGATCGCGGGGTCCTCGTGACGCGGCGCGGGGCCGCGGGACCTCGCCCCGGCCGAGGGTGAACCGGCCGCCGAACTCACGTCAGGCGTCGAGCCGCCGCTCGGCCGCGGCGCCGTCGGGTCCCTCCCCGGTGACGATGGTCAGGAGCAGGGGCAGTCGCTCCCGCTCCGACCCGTTGACCATGATCCGCACCGAGTGATCGCCTCCGGTCGGAAACGTCAGGTTCCACAGATCGACGGCGAAGGTCAGGACCTCGTCGCGGACGTCGGGCCGCTTCTGCATCGCGATCGTAGCGGTCGCGGACGCGATCTCGGCGCCGTCGGGGTCGAGCACCAGGAGTCGAACCTCGTGGCTCCGGTCGGTTTCGGTGGCCGTGACGCGAAGGCCGACGACCAGGGCCAGGTGTGGGTGGCGAAACGGGAATCCGCGGGCGCCGATCCGGCTGATCCCACCTCCCAGGAGGTTGAACTTCTGGCCGGGGATCGTCTGGGCGGCGTCGGCGAGGAACGCGTAGGCGATGTCGGGCATATGCACATGCTAGACGCTGACCAGGCGATTGACGATGTTTCCCGTTCGAGCCGACGGCCTCGCAGCACCGTGTCGCAGCAGAGTGGATGTGGTCACCGAGCCGTGTTATCGTGACTACATGGAGATCGGCGTCCGTGAGCTGAAGGCGAAGTTGTCCGAGATCCTCTCCCGTGTCGAGCGCGGGGAGGTCGTGGGTGTGACCAGTCGTGGCCGGCGGATCGCGCAGATCGTGCCGGCTCCGGGTGGCGCGAACATCGAGCGTGGCCTGGCTGAGGGCTGGATCACGCGCGCTGTCGACGGCCCACCGACTGCCGTGACCCGCCGACCGCCAAAGCCCGGCACGGCAACCACGAGCGAGCTCATCCGCGCCGACCGCGACGCGTGACCCTCTATGTCGACAGCAGCGCCCTGGCGAAGCGATACGTCACGGAGGCCGACAGCGACGCCGCTGAAACGATCCTGCTCAATGATCCCGACTGGGTCTCCGCGAACCACACGTTCGTCGAGGTGGTCCTCGCCCTGACCCGACGGCTCGACGATCCTGACATCGGGCTCGCGCTCTCCGGGTTCGACTCGGACTGGCGCCGGACGCTGGTCGTGGGGCTCGACGACGCCGTGTGCCGGCGGGCAGCCGAGATCGGGCGGGTGACCGGCTCGAGGACGCTCGACGCCCTCCACCTGGCCGCGGCCGAGCGCGCAGGCGGGCGATCGCTCCCCTTCGTCACATTCGACCTGCGGCTCGCCCAGGCCGCCCGGGCCCTCGGGTTCGCCGTCATCGGCGCCTGATCCGCCCAGGGGACGATCCAGCGGTCCCGGGCCCCGGTCGGGCCGCGGCGGGCCGGCGGACCTCAGCGGGCCGCGGCCGCTCGCTTGCGGGTCGGTAGGCCCGGAGACGCGTCGGGCGGCGCGCCGTGCCCGTTGCCTCGTCCCGCCGCTTCCGCGAACGTGACATCGCTGAGCGGAACCAGCGGGTCCCCGCGAAGCACCCGCGCCAGGTATTCGCCCGTGGCCGATCCCTTCGTCCTGGCCACCTTCTCGGGCGTCCCTTCGGCGATGATCCGGCCACCGCGATCGCCGCCTTCCGGACCGAGATCGACGATCCAGTCGGCCGTCTTGATCACGTCGAGGTTGTGCTCGATCACGAGAACGGTGTTGCCCTGATCGACGAGTCGGTGAAGCACCTGCAGGAGCTTCTCGACGTCCGCGAAGTGGAGTCCGGTCGTCGGCTCGTCGAGCACGTACAGCGTCCGCCCCGTCGCCCGCCGTGACAGCTCCGTCGCCAGCTTGACCCGCTGCGCCTCGCCGCCCGACAGCGTCGTCGCCGGCTGGCCCAGATGGACGTAGCCGAGTCCGACGTCGAACAGCGTCTCGAGCTTCATCCGGATCTTGGGCACGGCAGCGAAGAACCCGACGGCCTCGTCGATCGTCATCTCGAGGACGTCGGCGATCGAGCGACCCTTGTAGTGGATCTCCAGCGCCTCGCGGTTGTAGCGCTTGCCCTTGCAGACCTCGCAGGTGACGTAGACGTCGGGCAGGAACTGCATCTCGATCTTGAGGATCCCGTCGCCCTTGCAGTGCTCGCACCGGCCACCCTTGACGTTGAAGCTGAACCGCCCCGGACCATAGCCGCGGACGCGCGACTCGGGGACGCCGGCGAACAGCTCGCGGATCGTCGTGAAGAGGCCGGTATAGGTGGCCGGGTTGGAGCGCGGGGTCCGCCCGATGGGGCTCTGGTCGATCTCGATGATCTTGTCGATGTGCTCGGCGCCCTCCAGCCGGTCGTGCGCGCCCACCGACTCGCGCGATCCGTTGAGCTGGCGTGCGAGGGCCCGGTAGAGGACCTCCGTGACGAGCGTGCTCTTGCCGCTCCCCGACACGCCGGTCACGGCCGTGAACGTGGCGAGCGGCACCCGCAGGTCGATCGTCCTCAGGTTGTGCTCGCGGGCCCCGCGGATCGCGACGGCGAGGCCGTTGCCGCGGCGGCGCTTCCCGGGAATCGGCACCGAGCGTTCGCCGCGGAGATAGGCGCCGGTGATGGACCTGGGTTCCGACAGGAGCGTCTCGAGCGGCCCGTTGGCGATGATCTCGCCACCGTGCTCGCCGGCCAGCGGGCCGATGTCGACGACCCAGTCGGCGGTACGGATCGTCTCCTCGTCGTGCTCCACGACGAGGACCGTGTTGCCCAGGTCGCGGAGACGGGTCAGGGTGGCGATGAGCTTGGCGTTGTCGCGCTGGTGGAGCCCGATGGACGGCTCGTCGAGGATATAGAGGACCCCCATCAGCGTCGTCCCGATCTGGGTCGCCAGGCGGATTCGCTGGGCCTCGCCGCCGGACAGCGTCACGCTGGCCCGATCGAGCGTCAGGTAGTCCAACCCGACGTCGACCAGGAAGCCGACGCGGGCCGTGATCTCCTTGAGCACCTGGTAGGCGATCGTCCGCTCGCGCTCGTTGAGCTTCGCCGAGAGCTCGCCGACCCAGGCGAGCGCGTCGGTCACCGACGTCGTCGAGACATCGTGGATCGATTTCCCATCGATCGTCACCGCCAGGATCTCGGGGCGGAGGCGCTTCCCGCCGCAGGTGGGGCACGGCCGCGACACCATGTATCTCTCGAGCTCGGTCTTGATGTAGTCCGACTCGGTCTCCCGGTAGCGGCGCTCGAGGTTGGTGACGACCCCCTCGAACGACGCGACATACGAGTTCTCGCCGCGCTCGTGGCGGTAGCGAATGACAACCTTCTCATCCTTGGCCGCGTAGAGCAGGCTGTCGACCGCCTCCCTGGGCAGGTCGCGGATCGGCACGCTGACGTCCCAGCCGTGCGACTCGAAGACCGCCTCGACGATCTTCATTCGCCACGACGCGTCGGTCGGCATCCGCGCCCAGGGCACCACGCCTCCCTTGACGACGCTGACCGAACGATCCGCGATGACGAGATCGGGGTCGATTTCCAGCTTGGTCCCGAGACCCGTGCACTGGGGACACGCCCCGTGCGGCGAATTGAACGAGAAGTTGCGTGGCTCGAAGTCGTCGATCGTGAACCCGTCGTAGGCGCACGAGTAGCGCTCCGAATAGCGCTGTTCCGGGAAGTCCACCGCCTCGCCGTCGCGGGCCGCCGGCGCGATCAGGACCACGCCGTCCCCCAGCCGGAGCGCGGTCTCCACGGAATCGGCGAGCCGGCCCGCGTCCGGATCCGGGATGATCCGGCCGGATTCGGGGTCGATCGGCCGGCCGTCGGCAGCGCGCTCCGCGCCATCGGGCGCCTCGGCGTGGCGCACGACGTATCGATCCACGATGACGTCGATCGAGTGGCGCTTGTACTTGTCGAGCTTGGGCGCTTCCGAGAGGTCGACCATGGCGCCGTCGACGCGCGCGCGCACGAAACCCTGCTTTCGGGCCGTCTCGAAGATCCGGTCACCCTCGGTCTTGCGGTCCTTGATCAGCGGGCCGAGGACGAGCAGTCGCGTTCCCTCCGGCAGCGCCAGCACCTGGTCGACGATCTGCTGTGTCGTCTGCCGCTCGATCCGATGACCGTCCGGGCAGTGCGGGATGCCGATCCGCGCGAACAGCAGGCGCAGGTGGTCGTAGATCTCGGTCACCGTGCCGACCGTGGACCGCGGGTTGCGGCTCGAGCCCTTCTGGTCGATGGAAATGGCCGGCGACAGCCCGTCGATCTGGTCGACGTCGGGCTTCTCCATCTGTCCCAGGAACTGGCGCGCATAGGCACTCAGGCTCTCGACGTAACGGCGCTGGCCTTCGGCGTAGATCGTGTCGAAGGCGAGGCTCGACTTCCCGCTCCCGCTGAGGCCGGTGATGACCACGAGGCGGTCGCGCGGGAACGCGACGGTCACATTGCGCAGGTTGTGCTCGCGGGCGCCGCGAACGACGATCTGATCGAGGGGCATGATGGCCACCAGTGTACGCGAACCGGGCGAAACGGAACAGGCGTTCTAGCGCCGGGAGGTTGACTCCAGCGCCGTCCGCCAGGCACGGGCCGACGACCAGAACGCGTCGTCCGGCGGTTCGGGGACAAAGAGCCAGTCCAGGTGCCTGTACGTCGGATCGCCGCGGATCTCGTCGGCCTCCTCGGCGGGGAGATGGTCGGCAAGCGGGTACCAGCGATATCCCAGCGGCCGCAGGATCTCCATCAACTCGACCTCCGTCCGCCCGGCGAGCACCTCGCAGACCATCCACGGTCGCGCCGTCCGCAGCATCTCGAGGGCCCCGCGCAGGACGTCCGGCTCCGTCGACTCGGTATCGATCTTCAGGACGCCGGGGGTGCGACCGGTCCGGGCGATGTAGTCGTCGAGACGCTCGAGGCCGACATCGACGACCCGGGTCCCCGGCCGAAATCCGCTGCGGAGCGAGTTGGAACTGTCGGTGATGTCGGACAGGTGGAGCGTCGCCCGTCCCGAGGTGGCGCCCAGTGCCAGCTCCTCGACGATGCACTCGAGCCCGTTGGCCGTCACGATCGAACGGAAGGTCGCGGCGAGGTCGGGCGTCGGCTCGAACCCCACGACGGTCGCGTCCGTCGTCGCCGACGCGACGACCGAGAAGACGCCGACGTTGGCACCGACGTCGAAGACCGACCGGTCCGGGTCGCGTTCGATGGCGGCCAGGAACACGGCCATGGCCTCGGGTTCGTAGCGAGCGAGGCCGTCGGCTTCGAGCCGACGCGGCACGTACATGCGCCAGGGGACCTCGATCTGAAGCGCTGCGCGCGTCAGGTGCCGGGCCGGCGGCGCCGGCAGCCGAAGGTCGAAACGGCGGATCGCCGGCGGCGGGGCGAACCGGTCCGCGCTGACGATCCGACGAAGCACCCGCTTGATGGGCTCGGGCAGGCGGCGAGCCACTCCACGCACGCCGCGCCGGGCCCGAGCGACCGTCATCGCGAGCCCGTCCGCGCCAGCGCCGCCCGTGCCAGCGCCGCGCGCGTGTCGCCGCCCGCCCGCGGCATCGCTCGGGCCCCGACCGCGAGCGTGGTCAGTGCGGCCATCACCATCGCCGTTTCCGCCGCCTCGCGGAGCGAACGCCCATGCGCAAGTTCCGCGGCGAGCGTCCCGTTGAACGCGTCGCCGGCGCCGGTCGTGTCGATCGGTTCGACGCGGTGGGCCGGCAGGCGTTCGACCTCCCTGCCCGGCGCGACGAGGAGCGCCCCATCGGACCCGAGGGTCACGATGACCGGCGACGCGGTTCGGGCGACGAGGGCGTGGGCGGCATCGAGGGGATCATCCATCCTCGTGAGGGTCGTCGCCTCACCGCGGTTCGGCGTGAGGATCGGGCCGAGTGCTTCGAGGCCCCGGTCCATCGCGCGGGCCGGAGCGGGATTCACAATGACTGTCGCCCCGACGGCACGAGCGGCGATCGCCGCGGCCAGAACGGCGGAGGCGGGAACCTCGAACCCGACGAGACACACGTCGCCCGGCCGGAGGGGGTCTGCCGCGAGGGCCGAGTCGACCATGTCGGCGTCGAGGCGGCCGTTGGCGCCCGAGGCCACGGCAATCTGGTTCTCGCCGGTTGGTCCCACCACGATCAGGGCGATTCCCGTGGGCGCATCGGCAAGGACGGCGACGCCCGAGGTGTCGATCCCCTCGGCCGCGAGATCGGCGGCCGCGGCCCGCCCGTCGTCGTCGTCCCCAACCGCGCCGATGAACCGCACCGACGCGCCGGCCCGCGCTGCCGCGACCGCCTGGTTGGCGCCCTTGCCGCCGCCGTGCCGCTCGAACGTTCCGCCGACGACGGTCTCACCGGGTCGGGGGAGATGGGCCACACGAACGATGAGGTCGGCGTTGACCGATCCGACCACGACGACGCGCCCGCGCGCCGTCTCCCGCGTGCCGGCCATGCCGTCTCAGCGGCGGCGCGCCGGGCGGGAACCCGTCCGGCGGCGGATGTTCGGGGTGACCGTCCGGTCCCACGTGGGCCGCTCCACCCAGCGTGACGGCCGGCCGTCGTCGTCATCGTGCTCGTCGCGGATCCCGGGGAGCCAGTCCGCGGCCGTACCTTCGGCCGCGCCGTCCTCGGCCGCGGCGTCGTCACCGTCGTCGTCCTGGCCGACGGGAACCACCGAAATCGACGTCACCTCCAGCGCGGGACCCTCGGCCGCAGCCTCGCGTGCCCGCCGCCCACGCGCGCGATCCGCGGCCCCGGTCAGCCCGGAGGCCCCCGTGAGCCCGGACCCGGCGGCACGCTCCCCCGCCTTCTCCGCCGCCCGCCCGACCTGAATGGAGGCATCTTCCTCGAGAACCTGGAACCGGATCTGCTGGATCTCGTCGCGGAGCGCGGCCGCGCGCTCGAACTCGAGCTCCCGCGCCGCCTGTTTCATCTCGGCCTCCATACGCTTGACCAGCGCCTCGACCCTGGCCCGGTCCGCAGCCCCGAATTCCCGGGTACCACGCTCCGAGGTGTAGACCACCGTCGATTCCGCCACCGAGCGCAGGCGCTGGTTGATGTCGTGGATGCCCTTGACGATCGTCGTCGGCTCGATCCCGTTCTCCGTGTTGTAGCGCTCCTGGACCGCGCGCCGGCGATCCGTCTCGTCGATGGCCGCGCGCATCGATTCGGTCACCCGGTCGGCGTACATGACCACCTCCCCGCCGATGTTCCGCGCGGCCCGTCCGATCATCTGGATGAGCGACCAGCTCGAGCGCAGGAACCCCTCCTTGTCGGCGTCCAGGATGGCGACCAGGGTCACCTCGGGCAGGTCGATCCCTTCGCGGAGCAGGTTGATCCCGACGAGGACGTCGAAGACGCCGAGGCGGAGGTCGCGCAGGATCGCGACGCGCTCCAGTGTGTCCACCTCCGAGTGGAGGTACTGGACCTTGATCCCGAGTTCCTTCAGGTAGTCCGTGAGATCCTCGGCCATCTTCTTGGTCAGGGTGGTGATCAGGGCCCGCTCGCCGCGCTCGGCGCGGACCCGGATCTCCTCGATCAGGTCGTCGATCTGGCCCTCCGTGGGACGAACCGAGATCGTCGGGTCGACGACGCCGGTCGGGCGGATGAGCTGCTCCACGATCCGCTGACTGCGTTCCAGCTCGTACGGTCCGGGCGTCGCGCTCAGATAGATGGCCCGGCTGACAGTCGCCTCGAACTCCTCGAACGTCAACGGCCGGTTGTCGAGGGCCGACGGCAGGCGGAACCCGAAGTCGACGAGGACCTCCTTGCGCGTCCGATCGTTCTTGTACATGCCGACCGACTGCGGGATGGTCATGTGCGACTCGTCGACGACGAGCAGCCAGTCCGGCGGGAAGTAGTCGAGCAGGGTCCACGGCCGGCTTCCGGCCTCGCGTCGCGAGAGGTGCCGGGAGTAGTTCTCGACGCCCGAGCAGTAGCCGAGCTCGCGGAGCATCTCCAGGTCGAAGGTCGTCCGCTGGCGGAGCCGGGCGCCCTCGAGCGCGCGACCCTCCGCCTCGAGCCCCGTCACCCGCTCCTCCATCTCGGCCTCGATGTCGACGATCGCGGCAGCCAGCTTGTCGGCCGGGGTGACGTAGTGGCTCGCGGGGTAGACGTTGGTCTCCTTCCGATCGGCGAGCAGCTCACCGGTCAGTGGATCCAGCTCGGTGATGCGCTCCACCTCGTCGCCGAAGAACTCGACCCGGACGATGTGCTCCTCGGACGCCGGCTGGTACTCGAGGGTGTCGCCGCGCACGCGGAAGCGCGCGCGACCAAGGGCGGCATCGTTGCGCTGGTACTGGAGGTCGACGAGCTGGCGGAGCACCGCGTCCCGCCGGTACTGGCCGCCGGTCCGAAGGCGGAGGACCGTCGCGCCGTAGTCCACCGGGGCGCCGATGCCGTAGATGCACGACACCGAGGCGACGACGATCACGTCGCGTCGTTCGAACAGGGCGTGCGTGGCCGCGTGGCGAAGCCGATCGATCTCGTCGTTCCGGCTGGAGTCCTTCTCGATGTACGTGTCCGAGCGCGGGAGGTACGCCTCGGGCTGGTAGTAGTCGAAGTAGCTGACGAAGTACTCGACGGCGTTCTCGGGAAAGAACTCGCGGAACTCGGCGTAGAGCTGGGCGGCGAGGGTCTTGTTGTGAGCCAGCACGAGGGTGGGCTTGTTCACCGCCTGTATGACAGCAGCCGTTACAAAAGTCTTGCCCGTTCCGGTCGCTCCCAGCAGGGTCTGGTGACGGAAGCCTCGGCCCAGCCCATCGACGAGGCGCTCGATCGCCGCCGGCTGGTCGCCGGTCGGCTGGAAGTCGGCTACCAGCTTGAAGTCGGGCACGGCCCGAAGTCTATCAGACGTGACGCTCAAATCGAACGGGTGTTCATGATCGGCCTGACTGGCGTCTGGCATGTCGTGGGACGAATGACCCATACCGCGGGGGACTCCCCGACCCGAGACTTCTGAGCATGGTTCGAGCAACCGGCGGGTCCGCCGTGCCCGCGCGTCGCGAACGAGGTCAGGGTCTGGTCGAGTTCGCGCTCGTCCTGACTCCGATGATGCTGATCCTCCTCGGGATCATCCAGTTCGGCTTCATCTTCAACGCCTACGTCACCCTCACCAACGCCAGCCGCGAGGCTGCCCGCGAGGGCTCGATCTATGTCTACGACCTCACCCTCACGAAGGCCCAGAACGACACGGCCCGAAACAACCGGATCAAGTCGTCGCTGACGGCCTCGATGAACCTGCTGACCAAGACGGCACCGAATTTCACCACCGGCACCACCTGGTCACAGAGCGGGCAGACGTTCTCGAACGGCGACCTCACGGTCGCCTACGTGATCCCGACCGGTGTCACCGATTCCGAACCGCGCACCGGGCAGCAGGTCACGGTTTCCGCGGTCTATCACCAGGACCTGCTGATCCCGCTGATTTCCGCTCTGCTTCCGAAGGACGGCGGCGGACGGCTGGCCCTCACCGGGCAGGTCACCATGGTGATCAATTGAACCTGCGCCGTGCGCTGCAACCGCGCGCCCCGCGCTCGCGACCCGCCCCACGTCGTCCGGCGCGCGCTCGGGACCGCGGTCAGGTCCTCGTCCTGTTCGCCCTGTCGGCCGTGATCCTGCTCGCCGGCGCCGGTCTCGCGATCGATGTCGGTCGGTTCTACTCGGAGCGACGATTTCTCCAGAACGCCGCCGACGCGGCCGCCCTCGCGGCCGCCAACGCGCTCATCCGTGGCGAGTCCGACGCGAACGCCGATGCCGCGGCGCGCGACGTGCTGACGCGCAACTTCGGCGTCGATCCCAACGGCGTCACGCCGACCCTTCCCCCGGTCACGCCGGTGTACGAAGCCGGTCACGCGGGCGATCCGCTCTATCTCTCGAACGGGATCCTGATCACCGGCGGCGACGTCCGGGTGGCGGTCGCGAACAGCATCCCCTACGTCTTCGGTGGGGTCGTCGGGCTGGGCTCGAACCAGATCGGCGCTCGCGCCCGAGTGAACCTCAACGGGAACCTCCTGCCGATCGCGGTTCGTCGCTACGTCAACGCTCCGGGCCCCCAGAGCGGCGCGACCTCGCCGTGCCCGGGCAACCAGGGCCAGTTCATGGATTTCTTCGCGACCGCGGACACGTCGTGCCTCGGGACAGACGCCGACGCAGTTCTGCGGACCAATCCCGGCCCGGGGGCGGCTTTCGACGCGGTCACCCCCGGCGGCGACCCGGCCAACCACGGTCCGGTCGTGGCCATCCTCGGACAGGGGGCACAGCCGTCGAATGGCGCTGACTTTCGGGGCTTTGTGGCGCTCGACATCCGTAACTTCGCGACGGACGTGTCTCAGCTCTACTACAACAAGGTGACCTCGGGCACCACCTCCAACACCTTGAAGGCGATGGAGGCGAACTGGATCCTGAACGGCGGGTACCCGGGACCGAAGTTCCCATCGATCGTCAGCCCGCCGGACCCCAACGACCAGATCGCGATCATGAGCGGGAATGCGACCGGGATCGCCATCGACGCCGTGAACAGCCGGTTTGCGCCTGGCAAGGAGATCCTCGTCCTGGTCTATTCCGGTCAGACCATGGCGATCCCCGACTTCACGATCTCGCCGCCGGGGACCATCGTGCTGCCCACATCCGGACTGACCGCCTCGGCCGGATCGTTCAAGGTGTCGCGGAACCAGGCGTTCACCGGGGCGGTCGATCTCAGCACGCTCAGCGACGCGCTGGATGCCCAGAATCCGATGAATACCGGTTCGCTGCTCGGTGGAGCCAGCCCGTTCACGTACAGCCCGAACCCGGTCACACCATCGATCGGGTCGGGCACCAGCGTCTCGATGCAGAACGCGACGACCAGCGGCGCGCCGACCGGGATCTACACGCTGTGGGTCCAGGGACAGGCCGGCAGCCCCTACCTGACCACGAAGCTGGAGCCCTTTGCGCTCCAGATCGGGTCCGTGTCGCGCGACTTCACCCTCACCTCGGATTCCAGGCAACAGACGGTGGCCAGTCCCGGCGACACCGCCACCTTCACGCTCAACCTGAAGCGGTCCGGCCCCCCGTTCGACGGCACGGTCACCCTGTCGGCCGACACGCCACTGCCGACCGGTGCGGGCGCGGTCTCGTTCTCGGCAAACGGGGTCACGCCGACCCCAGGTTCGGGGACGGACGTCACGCTCACGATCAACACCGGCACGATGGCCCCCGGCCAGCACAGTTTCGTCATCCGGGCGACCGGCATGAACGGCGACACGCCGAGCGTGCCCGTGACCCATCTGCTGCCACTCACGATCTATGTCGGGACCAGCAGTTCCGGCGGCAACCAGGAGTACGTGGACATCACCGGCTTTGCCGTGATGCGGATCGCATCCACCAACACGAACACGGTCGAGGCGTATGCGATCAGTCCGGTCATCACCGACATGAACGATCCCCAGCTGCGTCGCGGTCAGGTGGCGCGCCTGGTGCCCTGGAACTAGCCGGCGGGGCACGGTGCCAACGACATCGGGCGGCGCGGCGCGCGTCGACCCTCCACGGGAGGCACACGCACCATGGAGATGGAGTACAAGGATCCGAGCAGGCGAGGGCGCTATATCGTCCTCTTCGGCGTGATCCTCGCGATCGCCGCCGGCGGGGCGGCGTTCGTCCTGCTCAACCAGGCCCAGCAGCAGGCGGGTACCGGCGAGACACCGACGGTTGCCGTCGTCGTGGCCATCCGTGACATTCCTGCGCGAAAGCCGATCGAAGCCGGCGACGTCGCCGTCCGCCAGGTTCCCATCGACCGAACGAACGAGAAGGGCGTGTTTTCGACGCTCGACCTCGTCCTGGGTCGGGTCCTGGCGATCACCGCCCTCGACGGACAGCTGATCACGTCGAACATGCTCGCCTCGACCACGACCGGCGGCAAGTTCTCCATCCTCGACCCGACCGAGACCGTTGCCCCCGATTCGGAGGCGTGGCGCGCCGTCTCGATGACGGTCACCGACGATCGCGCGGTCGGCGGCGTCCTCGAGGCGGGCAACACGGTGGATGTGTTCGTGACCGCGACCGTGAACGTGCCCCAGGACCTCCTCGATGAGGGTCGCTATTACACCGACAAGTCGACCAAGATCACCTACCAGAACATGGTGATCCTGGCCCGGACCGGGACGTTCTACATCCTCAAGGCCACGCTGGCCCTGTCCGAGGAGATCGCCCACCTCCAGGCAGCGGGCAATGCCCAGTTCACCCTGATCCTCCGACCCGATGTCGATGTGCGGATTGCCGACGTTTCGAAACTGGGGGCCACGACCAACCGCCTGATCACGAAGTACGGCCTGCCGATCCCCGAGACGTATCCGGCCGGGAACGGCCCCGTGGTCACGCCGCCTCCGCTCGAGAGCCCGTCGCCGTCGCCCTCGCCCTCGCCCGCGCCGTAATCACGGGCGGGGCTGGTCTCCCGCCCGATCGTGCATGCATCTCCGCGCCGCTGACCCGGCGCGCCTCCCCGGCCACTCGGTCCGCTGCCGCGGCGGGTCGAGTGGCCGCTTCGTGTCCGACGCGATTCAGCTCGGGTGGGCCCGGAACTCGGCCTGCGCCGCTTCGAGAGCCGACAACACGGTTCGGCGCACGTCGGTGCGCGGGCCGTCCGTCGAGACGACACGGTCGGCCACCGTCGCCGCCCGGTCGAGAAGCCCGCGCTGCGCCCCGACCCTCCGCTCTGCCCCTGCACCTTCGAGGCCGCGCAGCGCGAGGCGGGCCAGTTGCGTCTCCGGCTTGCACGTCACCAGCCAGACCTCGTCCATGAGCGGCCGATAGCCGGCGTCGACCAGGCGGATCGCCTCGAGAACCACGATCGCGCAGCCATCCGCCTCGGCAGCCGTCAGCGCCGCCAGGATCCTCGGGCGGACAGCCGGATGAACGATTGCCTCGAGGCGCGCCAGGGCGTCCGGATCGTCGAACACGCGCGTGGCCAGCGCCGCCCGGTCGAGCGACCCGTCGGCCAGAAGGAGGTCGTCGCCGAACGCGACCACGACCTCGTCGAGTGCCGGCTCACCGATGTCGAGAACCGCCCGTGCGTGGCTGTCGGCATCGATCACCGCCGCGCCCGCGTCGGCCAACCAGGCGGCCACCGTGGACTTGCCGCAGCCGATCGGCCCGACGAGACCGATGCGCAGCGCGCGCCGGCCGGCCGTCGACCGGGTCACGGGGCCCGCTCCTCGAGCTGCAGCCAGGCGTCTTCGGCCGCCGACAGCGCAGACTCGACGTCCGCCAGCTCACTCGCGATCCGGCGCAGCTCGACGAAGTTGGCCTGAACGGTGGACGAACCCATGGCGAGCTCGAGGTGGCTCTTGCGCAACCCGAGACGGGTCAACTCGGCGTCGGCAACGTCCTTCTGGCGGCGGTACGCATCCTTGGAAAGCCGCTCACGGCGGCGCGGCGGCGAACTGCCGGATCGGCTCACCGGCGGAACCTTCGAGCTCGCCGCGGCCCCCGCTCCGGCGTTCGGCGTGCCGTCCGCCGGAGTGGCCGCGTTTCTCGAGCTCGCCCGTCCCGCGGACGAGCGCAGCCGCTTCGACTCCTGTTCGATCGCTCCGGCGACCGTCCACCCATCGGCCACGGCCGCGCGCCACGCCCGATAGCCCCCATCGAACGGCGCCGCGAATCCGGCGTCCACGACCCACAGGCGCGTACAGATCGTCTCGAGGAACCGTCGGTCGTGGGAGACGACGAGGAGTGTCGCCGGAGAATCGGCGAGGAACCCTTCGATCGCCTCACGTGCGGGAATGTCCAGGTGGTTCGTGGGCTCGTCCAGCAAGAGCAGGTTCGAGGCCTGGATCCCGAGCAGCGCCAGTTCGAGCCTCGAGCGCTCACCGCCCGACAGCGCGCGGACCTCCTTGAACGCGTCGTCGCCCCGGAACAGGAACCGGGCGAGGTAGCCGCGTGCCTCGCCGGGCGTCACCGGGATGGCCGCGAGCAATGCGTCGATCACCGTGGTGCCCGGAATCGCCGCACCCCGCAGCTGGGCGAGGTAGCCGATCTGGACGCCGCTCCCGAACGTCAGGCCGCCGTCGATGGGCGGCAGGTCCCCGGCAATCGTTCGAAGCAGCGTGGTCTTGCCGGCCCCGTTCGGACCGACGATCCCGACGCGATCGCCACGCTGAGCCGCCAGGAACGGGATCCGCGCAACCTCGTGCGCCGCGCTGGCGGGCGCCCCATCGGCATCGACGGCTCCCCGGCCCGGGAGGTAGCCGGCAACCAGGTCCTCGATGCGGACGACGATCTCACCGGATCGTGTCGGGCCGCCCCCGGCGAGCGCGGTCTGCGGCAACTTGAGTCGCCGGCCTGCGCGGGGCGCCTCGCGCCGTTCGGCCTGGAGCCGCTCGAGGCGCGCTTCATGCTCGTGCATCTTGTTGAACTTGCGGTGACTCCGGTAGCGCTGGACCAGCTCCTGCTCGCGGGCGATCTGGTCGGCCTGGCTGTCGGCGTCCTTGACGGCGCGCGCGTCGCGGTCCAGGCGCTGGCGGTGGTATGCCGCGTAGTCGCCGCGAAATGCCGTGAGATGGCGGTCGCGCAGCTCCCAGACCCGGGTGACGGTGGCATCGAGGAACGCGCGATCGTGTGACGCGACAAGCAGCGAACCCGCGCGTCGCCGGAGATGCTCTTCGAGCCACTCCAGGGCGTCGAGATCGAGATGGTTCGTCGGCTCGTCCAGCAGGAGCAGATCGGGGTCGGCGATGACCAGCCGTGCGAGCGATGCGCGCGTCTGTTCGCCCCCACTGAGCGCCGTCGGCGGTCGCGTCCAGTCGCTGCGCGGGAAGCCCAGCCCCGACAGCGCCGAGTCGACCCGCTGATCGAGGGTGTACCCGCCGAGCAGTTCGAATCGGTGCTGCAGCTCGGCGTACGCGGGTTCCGTCACGTGGCCGCCGACCTCGAGGCGGGCCAGCTCGGCGGCCATCAGGTCCAGATGCCCGGCGCCGGCCCGGACCGCGGTCCGGAGGTCCGGCGCGGCCATGAACACGTCGTCGAAGTGTGCTTCCTGGGCCAGGAGCCCAAGGGTCAGGTTGCGCTTGCGCTGGACCGTCCCGAGATCCGCCTCATCGCGACCGGCAGCGATCCGCAGGAGCGTCGTCTTGCCGGCCCCATTTGGACCCACCAGTCCGATCCGATCTCCCAGGGCGATGGACGCGTCGATGGCGTCGAGGATCACGAACGTGCCGATCTCCCGGGTCACCCCGGTCAGCCGCAGGATCGACATCAGCGCGTCCCCGGTGTGGTGGTGGCAGCGGCGGACTCGCGCGCCGCGGCACGTCGGGTCGCGGCGGCACGCCTGGTTGCCTCGGCCCGCCTGGTTGCCTCGACCTGGGCCGCCGCCGGGGTGCCCCCGAGGTCGGACCATCGCGGACCCGCGGATCGAGTCCCATCGGACGCCGTCCGCAACGGCGCCGCGGCGGCTCGCCGGTCGGCCGACGGCAGGCGCTGGCACCACGAGCAGAAGTGGGTCGACCGGGCCCCCAGAACGAGTCGCTTGATCGCCCGCCCGCAGCGCGGACACGGCAGGCCGGTCCGCTGGTACACCTGCAGCCGATCCTGCATCGAGCCGTCGCCGTCGGGCGCCGTGTAGTCGTCGACGGACGACCCGCGCCGCTCGATCGCCTCGGCAAGGATCGAGCGAAACGCCTCGTACAACCGTCGCTCGTCGGCCGGCCGAAGCGTCGGCGCCGTCCGGAGCGGATGCAGGCGAGCGAGCCACAACGACTCGTCGGCGTAGATGTTGCCGATGCCCGCCACGAACGACTGATCAAGGAGGAGCGGCTTGAGGCGCCCCTTGCGGGCTCGCAGCCGGCGCCGAAACGCGCGCAGGTCGAACGCCCGATCGAGTGGTTCCGGGCCGATGTCGGCGAACACCGCCCCCGCCCCGGGCTCCGTGACCAATTCGCCGGTGGCCCGGTCGCGCGGATACAGGCCGACCTTTCCGAACTTGCGGATGTCGCGGAAGCGAAGCTCGCGCCCGTCGGCGAATGCGATCGCCAGGCGAACATACGGGTCGTCGGGTCGACCGGCCGGCACGACGAACAGCTGGCCGGTCATCTTGAGATGCACCGTGAGGGCCATCCCACCCGAGAGATCGATCACGAGCTGCTTGGCTCGACGACCGATACCCTCGATCGTTCGCCCGGCCAGCGCCGCCCCGATCGTCCCGGGTGCGTGCGTACGCAGCGTTCGCGCCCACGAGCAGCGCGCGTCGACGATCGTGGCGCCGACGAGCAGCGGCCGCAGGTCGCGGGCGACGGTCTCCACCTCGGGCAGCTCAGGCATTGCGCGCCGGCTCGACAGTACGATCGGCCGTGGTCACGTCGCGACCGGCGCCGTTCCGACCTCGGGTGCCGTTCCGACCTCGGGTGCCGCCATCGGCGTGAGCGCCTCCCAATCGTCGCCGACCTTGACGTCCACCGTCAGTGGCACGTCCAGCGGCAAGGCCGATTCCATGGTCTCGCGCACCACCGGCGCGAGCCGATCCACCTCGTCGCGCGGGACCTCGAACAGGAGCTCATCGTGGACCTGGAGGAGCAGGCGAGCGGCAAATCCACCATCGCGCAGCCGCTCCGCGACGCGAACCATCGCGATCTTGGTGATGTCGGCAGCGGTTCCCTGGATCGGCATGTTGATCGCCATGCGCTCCCCGGCCCCGCGCAGGGCGGCATTCGCCGCGCGCAGCTCCGGGATCTGCCGCTTCCGGCCCAGGAGGGTCGTGACGAACCCCTTCTCCCGCGCCTGTTCCTTGATATGGAGCATGTAGTAGCTGATCCCGGAGTAGGTCGCGAAATACGTGTTGATGAAGTCCTGCGCCTCGGCGCGGGGGATGTTGGCCCGCGTCGAGAGGCCGAAGTCGCTCATCCCGTAGGCGATCCCGAAGTTGACCATCTTGGCCATCGAGCGCTCGCCGTGCGTCACGTCGGCGCCGTCCTTCTTCAGCACGCGGGCGGCCGTCTCGCGGTGGATGTCGGCCCCGCGCGCGAACGCGTCCTTGAGGTGCTGGTCGCCGGACACGTGGGCGAGGATGCGCAACTCGATCTGCGAGTAGTCGGCGGCCATCAGGGTGAGCCCCGGGTCGCCGGCCACGAACGCTCGCCGGATCCGCCGGCCGAGGGGCGTGCGGATGGGGATGTTCTGGAGGTTGGGGTCCGAGGATGAGAGCCGTCCAGTCGCAGCCACGGCCTGGTGGAAGGTCGTGTGCAGTCGGCCGTCGTCGGCGATCAGGGCCGGCAACGCTTCGATGTACGTCGAGCGAAGCTTCGTGTACGTCCGCCACTCGAGTAGCTTGTCGACCATCGGGTGGGCGGTTCGGAGCTCCTCGAGAACCGAGGCGTCCGTCGAGTAGCCGGTCTTCGTCCGCTTGCCCTTCGGGAGGCGGAGCTCCTCGAACAGGATCTCCCCGAGCTGCTTCGGGCTGCCGAGATTGAACTCATGACCGACATCGGCGTAGATCCCTTGCTCGAGGCGGTCGATCTCAGCGGCGAACTCGGTGTCGAGCAGGGCCAGGGCGGAGCGGTCGAGGGCGACCCCGGTCGCCTCCATGTGGGCGAGGACGGTGATGAGCGGGAGTTCCAGTTCGTGGAAGAGTCTTGCGAGGCCCTCGCGCTCGAGCGCGGCCGCGAGCGGCTCCCGGACGGTGAGTGCGGCGAGCGCCTCGAGGCCGGCCCGGGCGGCGGGCGTCAGTTCGGCGGCCGGCGGCAGGATCAGGTCCACCTGCTCGGCGACGATGTCGGCGATGGTCTGGCTGCGCAGGGCGGCATTGAGCAGGTACGCGACGACCTGCGTATCGAAGGCGACGGGGAGATCCGGCGCACCGGGATCCGCGGCGATCCGTTCGACGAGCAGGCCCTTGATCTCGTGGCCGACGAGCGGGACGCCCGACGCCGCGACCAGCCGCGCCAACCGATCGACGTCGGGCGCGCCCTCGACCGCGACGACCCGCCCGTCCATCCCCGCGACCGCCATCGCGAGTGGCGTCCCGGCGCGGGGCCGAGGATCGTCCTTGAACAGCGCGGCGCCGATCGCGGACTGCGCGCCGATCCACGACGCGAGGTCATCGAGAGCGTCACCTCCGTGGACCTCGATGCGGGCGGGATCGGCGATCGCCACGGCGAGGGCACTCGGGAGGTCGTCGGCCTCGAGCGGCGCGAGCGGGCCGGGCGGGCCTGCGGCGCGATCGCCGGCGACCGGAGCGGCGGTCGACGGCGCGACCGAATCGAAGTCGAGCGACAGCTGCAGCTCGCGGCCGTCCGCGGGCCGTGAAGGACCCGCCGCCGCCCCGGCGCGAATCGGGCGTCCCGGGCCCCACCCGGTCGGGCGCTCCGCACCGGCGACGCGCGCGGCCGGGATCGGGTCGCCTCCGTCCGCGCCGCGCAGCGCCTCGACGGTTTCCATGGCCGATTCCCCGCTGATCGGCGGCAGGCGTTCGATCAGCGATCGGAATTCGTACTCGCGGAACAACCGGATCACGGTGTCGCGGTCGTAGTCGCCGAGACGCGCGGCGTCCAGATCGAGCCGCGCCGGGAGATCGCGCACGATGGTCGACAGGTCGCGGCCCAGGAGGACCTGCTCGCGATGCTCGCGCAGCTTCTCGCGCAGCTTCTCGGGCGTCACCTCGTCCAGGCGCGCGTACAGGGCATCGAGGGTCTCGTATTCCCGAATGAGCTTCGCGGCGGTCTTCTCCCCCACTCCGGGGACGCCCGGGATGTTGTCGGTGGGATCGCCCTTGAGCGCCTTGTAGTCGATCATCTGGTTCGGCCGCAGCCCGAACCGCTCCTCGATCCGGGCCGGGTCGTAGATGATCGTGTTCTCGACACCCGAACGGGTCGTCATGAGGCGCGTCCGGTCGCTGACGATCTGGAGCATGTCCAGGTCGCCGGTGACGATGGTGGTGTCCAGGCCGAGCCGCTCCGCCTCCACGACGAGCGTGCCGATGAGGTCGTCCGCCTCGTACCCGGCGAGTTCGAAGACGGGGATGCGCAGCGCCTTCACGACCTCACGGACCTTGGGGAACTGGTCGCGCAGGTCGTCCGGCATGCGCTGCCGGGTCGCCTTGTAGTCCGCGTACTGCTCGTGGCGGAAGGTGGGCCCCTGGAGATCGAAGGCGACCGCCAGGTAGTCGGGACGGAGGTCCTGGATCCCACGAAGCACGATGCTGCAGAAGCCGAATACGGCGTTGACCAGCTCACCGTGTGACGTGGTGAGCGGCGGAAGCGCGAAGTATCCGCGGTAGATGAGCCCGTTGCCGTCGAGCAGCATCAGGCGTTCCATCGGCAGGCCTCGGGACGGGTCGAACGGGTCCAGGTGGATCGCGATCAGTGTACCCGGACGGTGCGGCTGGACGGGAACGCCGCGCTGGTCGGGAACGCCTCGGCCGATCGACGTCAGGCGGGGCGTCAGACCAGGCGGCCGGCGATCCTGCGCAGCGCGAACAGGGCGAGGCCGACGGCAAGGAAGGCCGCCGACACGACGAGGAGCGGCGACCAGCTGGTCGCCTGGGTGAGTCGGCCGTGGGTCTGCGCGGCGACATCGTTCCCGGCCGACGAAGCCACATCGAGCCCGCCCGACGAAGCCGGCACCGGCGCACCGCCCGGTGCCTCCGCCGATTCAGGCGAGTCGGTCACGAACGCGGACGATCCGACCGGGATCAACGGCGTCCCGCTGCCCAGGGCGTCAAGCGAAGAGCCACGGACGGCCTTGGTGCTGGAAGGTCCTGCGTCCTGCAGGGGCGCCGGCGTGAGATCGCGCTCGACCGAACCTCCAGATTGACTGCCGAAGTAGTTGCCCCCGGTTTCCGATGAGGCCGGGCTTGCGCCTGCCGCCGCGCCGCCGAGGATCCCGGACGCCGATGCGAAGACGATCCCGGCGACGCCGAGCGAGGTGACCGTGGCGGCCAGGGGCCGCCCCACGAACCCGCGCGGCCCGGCCAGTCCGAGGAGCATCCGTCGGAGCGACGGGCGACGGAGCCGTGCGGCATCCTCGCCGGTGAGCGTGAAATCCCGCGGGCGGACCGGTTCGGGCATTCGGGCCATCGCGTCGGCGATGGCGAGGAGGTCGCGATGGACGGCCGCGCAGTCCGCGCAGGCGGTCACCTGGCGATCGGCACGGTCTCGATCATCCGAGGTCAGGTCGCCGGCGGCGAGGGCCGCGACGAGCAGGAGGTCGTGGGACTCGTGAGAATCGCCGGACGGGCGGGGAGCTGGCATGTCACGGGCTGGACGGCCAGGAGCGCCGTCCGGTTCCCCGTCGTGCGGACGCCGATCCGATTCACCCACGAAACAGCTCCATTCGATCGCTCAGTCGGTCGCGGAGCGCCAGGCGCCCGCGGTGGATGCGCGACTTCACCGTGCCCAGGCTCACGCCGGTCAGCGCGGCGATCTCGCCGTAGTCGTAGCCCTCCACGTCGAACAGGACGATCGCCGTGCGCTGGTCGTCCGTGATCGCGGCGAGTGCCCCGTGCAGCACCCGGGTTCGTTCCGCTCCGATGGCCGTCCGCTCCGGGTCCGCGTCGGCGCCGGCCGGCGGCTGCCAGTTGTCGTCCTCGAGCTCCGGGTAGGGCTGCGCCGGACGCCGCTTCTTGAGCCGCTGTGCGTCCATCGCCGCGTTGACGCAGATCCGGCTCAGCCAGGAGCGCACGCTGCCCCCGCGGAACCGGTCCATGTTCCGGAACGCGGAGAAGAATGCCTCCTGCACCGCGTCCCCCGCCTGGTCGCGGTCTGGAACCATCCGCACGACCAGTGAGTAGAGGTGGTCCTGGTAGGCGCGGACGAGGTCGTTGAACGCCTCGAGATCCCCCGTCCGGGCACGTTCGAGAAGAATCAGGTCCCGGCGCTGAATGGGGTTGTCCTCGGCCGGCGCCGGGCGAGCGTCCTCGACGGGCAGCGTGATCCTCCCAACGGCGATCCTCAGGCGCGGCGAGTCTAGCATCGGTCCGGCGCCAGACGCGGCAAGGTCGTGGTCGGTTCCCGTGACGCGATCGAACGGCCCCCGAGCCGCCCGTCCTCCGCGGCTCAGGCTACGATGTGGCAGCCTCCATCCCGAGCCGGAGTGGCGGAATCGGCAGACGCGACGGTCTCAAACACCGTTGAGGGCAACCTCATCCGGGTTCAAGTCCCGGCTCCGGCACCACCTTTGGCACCTTCGCGGCACCTTCGCGTTCTCGGACGTTGGCGTATACTGACGGACACGCGAGACGCCCCCCGGGGCTAACCGAGGGGCGTCTTGGTCGCGATCCTGTGTAGGAGGAACGCCACCGATGGTCAAGTCTACCGCCCGGAGAACCTCGCGGCGATCGGCCGGCGAAGGCGCGATCATTGAGACTGCCGACGGCCGCCTACGCGGACGTGCGATCCTCCCCCACCCCGACGGTACCCGGACCGTGCGACGCTACGTGTCGGGCCGAACCCGGGCCGAGGTTGTCCGAAAGCTTGACGATCTCAAGCGGGAATCGGCAGGCGGCTTCGCGACCGGCCAGACGATCGGCGACTACCTCAGCCATTGGATCGTCGCGGTCCGGCCGCGGATCCGGGAGTCGACGCATCGCGAGTACGCCCGCCACGTCACGAGCTACTGGGCGCCCCTGGCGCGTCTTCCGCTGACAAGGCTGACTCCGGCGCACGTCGAGTCAGCAATGGCCGGGCTCCAGGCTCGAGGCCTGTCGCCGCAGACCGTCCGGCACGCTCGCTCGACGCTCCGCAGAGCGCTCCACGACGCGCAGCGCGATGGCCTGCTCACTCGGAACGTCGCAGCCCTGGCACGACCGCCGCGCCTCGAGCGACGCGAGATGCGGGCACTAACGGGCGCGGAAGTCGGACGCCTGCTCACAGCGACGGCAGACGGTCAGCACGGCCCGCTGCTCGCCGTGGCCGTGGGCTGCGGGCTCCGCCTTGGCGAGCTGCTCGGACTGCGCTGGACGGATATCGACCTCAACGGCCGCTCCCTGGTGGTCCGGCGGTCACTTGTGAAGGCGGCCGGAGGCGGATACGAGCTCGCCGAGCCCAAGACGGCACGCTCCCGGCGGACGGTCATGCTCCCGGGCGTAGCTATCGACGCGCTCAAGCGCCAGAAAGCCCGCCAGGCGGTCGCGAAGCTCGCCGCGGGCACCGCGTGGCAGGATCGCGAGAGGCTCGCCTTCACGGACGTCCTGGGTCGCCCGCACCGGCCCGATGCCGTCTCGGCCGCCTTCCGATCCATCGCGCAACGCCTTGGGTTGCCGGTGCGGCTCCACGACCTTCGGCACACGGCAGCCTCGATGATGCTCGCCCAAGGTGTCCCGCTGAAAGTCGTCTCCGAGGCCCTCGGGCATTCGTCGATCGCGATCACGGCCGACGTCTACGCCCACGTCACCCCGGACCTTCGGCGCGAGGCCGCCGATGCCATGGATCGGGCGCTCGGGGGAGGCGCGGTGTGAGCGGGCCGAAGCGGAGCCCGTACGGCGACGCCGGGCAGGGAGCGCGGGGGGTGTCGTACGCGGCGGACCCGCGGGAGTCGCGGATTCAGGAAGCTGGCGAGGCCGCGATCGCCCATCACTTCGCCTGCCCGCCTGGCGCGTCGCTCAGGTTCGCGCTCGTTCCCGACGCGATCAACTACCTCTGCGAGGAATGCGGGGCGCGAGTGTCAGTCGGCGCCGACGGACTGCCTGCTGGCGCGCCGGCCAGCACGGCCGCGCCCGATGAGATGACACGAGAGGCCATCCAGGCTGAGAGAGATCGGCGCCAGGCAGTCGGCGAGCGATTCGGATACAGCGCGCTCGCCAACCACTTCCTCTCGACATCGTCGACCATCCGGCGTCGCCTTGGGAAGATCAAATAGACAGGGCGACACCCTGAAAACGGCACCCTGACACCCCTTCCGACACCCGCGCCCGCTCGTCTAGCCTCGGAGCATGCGATCGGTCTACATCCCGCTACCAGAGGCTGCCGTCGATCGGCTCCGCGAGCTGGCTGCGCGCGAGATGCGCGACCCGAAAGCGCAGGCGGCCTGGCTCGTCGTTGACGGGCTCCGCAGGGCGGGACTCGACGTCGACCTGGCGAGCCGCGAGCGCGCCGCTCTCGTGTCGGCGCCGGCCCGACGATGAGCGACCGTCTCGCGGCTGCCCTGGCCGAGCTGGTCGACGCGCTCCGCGCCGACGTCATCGCTGAGCTGGCACCCATCGCAAAGGCGCCCGATCGGCTCCTGAGCGTCGATGAGGCCGCGAACGCGCTCGGGATCGGTCGGACGGCCGTCTACGGCGAGATCCAGGCCGACCGCCTTCGCTCCATCAAGGTTGGCCGGCGCCGGCTCGTGCCGGCCACGGCCATCGCGACCTACATCGGAGGACGAGCTGGCGATGCTCGACGTCCCGCGGCCTGACCGCGCAACCACACAAGCTCCGGGGGCTGGCGGATCGCCACGCCGGCCGTCGGGGCGCGTTCGCTCGCCTCGACGACTGACGAGACGGGTGCTCCCCCCGGTCGTCGGGCGTCCCGCCGGGCGGCCGGGGGTTTCGTGCGGAAGGTCCACATGACCGCCGACCGGGACCGATCGGCCGTCGCCGCTGAGGCGTGGCTCTCCGAGGTAGCCGCGGGGACTCCAGGCGATGAGATCCCTCCTCACCTCGCCGTGCTCGCAGTCGAGGCGGAAGCGAGCGACGGTACGCCCTCGTCGATGTCGTATGCGAACGCGCGCCCGTCTGAGAAGCTCACCCGGCTTGCAGAGGCCGCCGCGTTTCGTGACGGTGCCGATCGGTCGGTTAAAGAGGCCGGTTTTGAGAGTCGGGAGGCGTTCGAGCGGTACCTGGATGGTCCGGCGCGTGCCGCCCCTGACATTACTTCTCCCGATCATGCTCCCGATCATGGGAGAAACATCCTCGATCGCTTCCGAGGAGCGGATGAACTGGTCGGCGAATTGCCCCAGGCGATCGAGTGGGACTGGCGTCTGTACGTCGCGCGAGGAACGATCACCGAGCTCGTCGGCCGTGCCAAGGCGGCCGGCAAGACGACCCTGATCGGCCACCTCATCCGCGCCAAGCTCGACGGTCACCTCTTCCTCGATCAGCCCACTTCCGCGGGGGCCGTGGTGCTCCTCACCGAACAGCCGCCGGCGTCGCTCCGGGCCGTGCTCGAGCGGACCGGCCTGTCGACCCGGGCTGATCTCCGGATCCTCCTCTGGCGCGACGTCCGCGGATCCAGCTGGAACGCGATCGTGGAGGGCGCCGTCGCTGAATGCAGGCGCGTCGGATCCACGCTCCTGATCGTCGACACGCTCCCGGCGTTCGCAGGCATCAAGGGCGACTCGGAGAACGACGCCGGCGCCGCGCTGCAGGCGATCGAGCCGCTCCAGGTCGCGGCCGCCGCTGGTCTGGCCGTTCTCGTGGTCCGCCATGAGCGTAAGGGCGGCGGGGAGGTCGGCGATTCCGGCCGCGGGTCCTCCGCGTTCACGGGCGCGGTCGACGTCGTGTTGCGGCTTGGCCGCCAGGACAACCCGGTGCGTCCGACAGTTCGGACGCTGTCGGCGTTAAGCCGGTTCGACGAGACACCGGCTGAGCTCGTAATCGAGCTCACCGACAGCGGCTATGTCGCACTCGGTGATCAGACCGAGATCGCGTTCGCGGTCGCGCGCCAGGCGATCCTCGACGTCGTTCCCGAGCCGCCGGCGAACGGCATCTCCGAGGGGGAGATCATTAGGCTGGTCGGCGGCGCCAAGTCGACCGTCGGCGCCGCCCTCAGGTCGCTGCTCGGTGTCGAGGTCCAGCGTGACGGTGAAGGCCGCAGGGGGGCGCCGTTCGTCTACACCAGGGTCCAGTCCGACTCTGGATTCGATTCTCCCGACGCCCCCTACGGGGGAGCGTCGTTGGGGAGAAAGCAAATCCTGCCCGTTTCGGTTGGCGATCGCCAGGCCGCGATCTTCCACCCGGTCGACGACGACGAGCCTGAGGACGTCGACGCCGCGATCGCTGCCGCGTTCCCCTGGCCCGGCGAGGCGGCGTCGGCATGACCATCCGCGCACCGCGTCCCGTCGTCGCTAGTCCGGAGGCGGGCGAACTCCCCGGCCGGCCGGCAGCCTGCGACGGGACGCGGGCCTACCCCGATGCGACGCGGCTCGCGGTCGACCCGGGGCGTCGAGGGGGGGGTAGCCCTTCGCCCGAATCGGGCTGCGAGAAGACCGCGCCTGCCCCCTGCGCGCCCAGCGGCGAAATCGGGACCACCTTTGATGAGTAAATCCCCCGTCTCAGGCGTATCGCGCCTCTGTGCCGTCTGCCACGCCGTCCTGGCGACGCCGGTGGGCCGTGGCAAGCCGAGCCCGTACTGCGGTCCGAGGTGTCGAGACGCGGCTCGCCGGCTCCGCGCCGAGATCCGGTTCTGGGAGCGGACCGTCGCCGGTTGGGAGCCGATCGACAACGCCCGGCAGCTCGCCTGGTGCCGGGCCCGCCTCGACCGCGCCCGGGCAGTCCCGCCCGCGTTCTTCCTCGACCCGGCCAACCGCTGGACGCTTCGCAGCTGAAAGGGACCGCCACCGACGACCGCCTGACCGCCCACGCGGCCAACTCCGCCCAACCCATCGAAAGGAGAACACCATGCCACTCGACACCGCCAAACGATCCCGGGACCTCATGAAGCAGCTCGGCCGCGAGGCCGCCAAGCTGCTCGACGGCTACCGCGCCGCCCGGTTGAAGGTATCCGCCGAATGGAACCCGTCCACGCGGCGTGAACTGCTCGCGACCATCGCCGCCGCCGCTCGAGCGCAGGTCACCGAGTTGCAGATGACGCATCGCCAGGCGGCCGAGACGTTCCAGGCCGAGATCGACCGCGCCCGCGGCAAGCCGAGCGCGATGGGCACGAATGAAACCGCCGGCTGGGAGCGCCTCCGGTCGCACCTCGAGGCCGCGGCGGCGCGGGGTTCCACCACACCCGCGGCACAGACCGCCATGCTCCGCCTCGAGCGCGCGGCCAAGGAGGGCGACGTCGCGATGATCCGCGCCGGCCGGACGATGTTGCCCGACTTCTTAGGTGAGCCGCTCGCCCGGGATTATCGGCGCTGGCTCGACATTCAGGGCGGTGACGCCGAGACCGTCGAAGCCGTCACCCTCGACGAAGAAGGCCGGAAGGGCGTCCCCTGGACGCGCCAGGCCATTGATTGGGTCGCCGGCGAGGTCGAGGGCAAGGTCGACAATGTCACCTTGCTGCCCGAGTGGTCAGGAACCACCGTCGCCCTCGCCGACGCTCCTGATTACGCCGCCGTCCAGCGTGCGGCGACTGCCAACGCGGCCGAGACCCTGGCGGCGGCCGGCTACCGGCCGACAGCGCAGGGCGGGATCGCCAACACCGGCGGATCCGGGCCCGCACCGGCGCCGGCAGGGGCAACGTCGACGACGACCCCGAGTTCATGAACTGATGGCCAGCATAGCGGATCTATTTTTTCAATTTCGCGGCGACGATAGCCAGCTTCAGGTCGATGCCTCCAAGGCCGGAGACAAGGCCGGGCAGACGCTCGGCCAGCGGCTCTCGGCAGGTGCCAAGGTCGGGCTGGTCGGGCTCGGCGCCGGCGCCGGCGCCCTGTTCGGGATCGCGTCCAAGGGCGGCGCCCAGCTGACCGAGGCCGTCGCCGCCTACCGAGCGGAGACCGGGGCGACGGCAGAGGAGGCCGAGATCGCCCAGGCGTCGATCGGCAAGCTCTACCGCAACAACGTCGCGGGCTTCGAGGCGCTCGGCGCGGTCCTCGCCGCGGTCAAGACGAACCTCGGGCTGACCGGCGCGGAGGGCGAGAAGGCCGCCCAGCGCATCCTCGACTTCGCCAAGGTCACCGGGCAGGACGCCGTCGTCGCGACGGGCCAGCTCGACGACATCATGGACTCGCTCAACCTGAACTACGAGCAGGGCTCGGCCGTCCTCGACCAGCTGGTAGCCAGTCAGCAGAAGTTCGGCGGCTCGGTCGACGGCAACGCGGCGGCCCTCGCGGCCCTCGCCCCGGCGCTCAATGCGGCGAACCTGTCGGTCGACGACGGGATCGGGCTGCTCAACCTGTTCGCCGCTTCGGGCATCGATGCCGCCGACGCGCCGGCCGCTCTCACGAAGGCGCTGACGAAGGTCGAGAGCCCGGCCGAGCTCCAGATGCTCATCGATGACATCAACGCGACACAGGATCCCTTCGAGCGCGCCGAGAAGGCCGCCGAGCTGTTCGGTAAGAAGGCCGGGGCGAAGCTCGCCAACGCCCTCGACGGCGTGGACTTCCAGACCTTTGTCATCGGCGCGACCGAGGCGGGCGGCGCGATCGACGAGGCGTCGCGGGTCATCGACGAGGCGCCGCTCAACCGGCTCAAGCTCGCGCTCAAGGGGGTGGCCGGGCCGCTGGCCGACGTCGGGACGAAGTTCGGCCCGTTAGTCCTCGGTTTCACGCAGCTCGGCGGGGGCAAGCTCATCACGGGCGTGACGACATCGCTCGGCGCGCTGGCCGGGAAGCTCATTCCGAAACTGCTGATGCAGATTGGGCTCATGGCACCCGCCGCGGCGATCGGCGGGACCGCGACCGGCGCGACCATCGCCGGCGCCATGCCGATCGGCATGGCGCTGCTGCCGGCCCTCCTGATCGCCGCACTGGTGGCGGCCATCGCATTCCTGATCGCCAACCCCGAGATCACGGCCAAGATCGCCGCGTTCGCCGGCGACCTGATCACCAACCTCATCGACTTCCTGCTCGACCTGCCGGGCAAGCTCCTCGACCTCTTCACGGTCGGCTTCAATGCGGTCGCCGCGGCGCTGCCGGGATTCATCGGCCAGGTGGTCGGGTTCATCCTGTCGATCCCGGGCAAGGTGCTCGGGCTCCAGGCGAAGCTCCTGGGCTTCTTCGGCGGGATCGGCGCGAAGATCCTGGCGGGCATCGGGACCCTGGTCGGGGAGGTCGTCAAGTTCTACCTGTCCATCCCCGGCAAGATCGTCGCCCTCGCCGGCGAGCTGGCCACGTTCTTCTCAGGGGTCGCCGCTCGGATCTCCTCGAGGGTCGGCACGTTCGTCGGAGAGGTCGTCAGGTTCTTCCTATCGATCCCAGGGCGCATCGCATCGCTCGGAGGTGAGATCGTGAAGGGCATCATCGGCGGCATGGCGAGCCTGCCGGGCAAGCTCGCCGACACGATCCGCAAGGCGTTTCTGTCCATCTTCCCGATCAACATCGGCCCGTTCCACATCACGAGCTCGGGCATCCGGATCGATCCCATCAAGCTCGACGTCCCCGGCTTCGCCACGGGCAGCCCGTTCGTACCGCGCGACATGCTGGCGATGGTCCACGAGGGCGAGATCATCATCCCGGCCGCCGAGTCCGAGGCGATCCGCGCCGGCCGGGCGAACCTCGGCGAGAGGGTGCAGGCCGGAGACGTGACCAAGGTCACGAACTACAACCTGACCGTCCAGGGCGACCTGCGCGCCAAGTCCGAGGACGACGTCGTCCTCACCCTCCAGCGCATCGCGTCGTTCGCTCGCTGATGGCGGGGATCACCGAGGCAGACGCCAGGCGGGCATACGAGGTGCTCGCCTGGGCGCTCAACGCTGGCGAGATCGCCACGGCCGCCTTCGTTCCCGACCCCGACGACGAAGAGATCCATGGGCGCCTCGGCATCCAGCCGGGCCGGTTCCCAGAGAGCATCGTGATCGGCGCGCTGGAGATCGACGCTGACAGCCTTGTTCTGTTCCTCAGGTCAACAGCCGACCATGACATACCGATTTGGATGACGAGGACTGCAGCGGGCTGGCGCATCGTCGGCCGAGCTTCCTTGATCACCGTCACCCTCGCCGCGCTGGCTCAAGGCGGCGCGTTCGTCCCGTTGATCCCGATCCCTCCACTGCCCGCGTCCCGGCTCCAATGACCGCTCCGCGGCCGACAGCTCCGAAGGTCAGCCCCCTGACACCGGCTCCCGCGTGCTACGATGGCCGTGCCGGATGCGTCCGGCGACCGGGTACTAGACGGTCTCAATCGCATACCCTGACGAGGTCCCGACCGCTGGTGCTAGTACCACCTCCGGCCGGGACGTTCGATTCTCAGGAGGTCAGCGATGACCACAGCAACCACGCCGGTTCGCGTCGCACCGCGCACCGTGCGGATGCGACCGGGGCAACTGTTCTGGTGGGCGGACGACTACCTCTGGAGGGAGGGGCCGCGCACGCCGGACGGATTCTGGATGGTCGAGCGAACCGGCTACCCCGCCCGGGCGGCCGTTCGGGTCATCCATGACGACGACGCGCCGGAGCGAACCGGACGGGAGTTCGCCCGGGCGCTGACCGAGGCCCGGGACGCCGAGAAGCTCTCGGCGGAGGACGACTACCTCGCCGCGCTCACTGTGGCGGCCGAGATCCCGGCAGACGAGCTGCTCCGACTCCGGGATGCAGTCCGCGTCGGCCGGGCCGGCGGATCCGCGGACGGACGCGTCAGCCGGAAGAGAGCCAAGTCATGACCGCGCCGACCGAAACCGAGGTTCGCGTTGCCCTCGGTGTGTCTTGGGTGACTCGCTACCCCGTCGGAGGCTGGCCGGCGAATGATTGGGACACGGCCTGGAACTCCCTCCATGGGATGAGCGACGACCTGTACGACCTCGAGGAGATGCGCCCGAGCGAGATCGAGCGACTCGACGAGATCGTGTTCGATTCGCTCAGACCGATCCGAGAAGAGGCTCAGACGCGCGCCCTCGAGGCGATCGTCGACGCCGTCGTCCGGTTCGGTCATGAACACCCCGACGTGCCTCGAGCCGTCCGGGAGGCCGTCACCGCCTGAGAACGTCACCATTTGGTGACAAAACCCGCCCCGGTCGGCCATCCGGCCGTCCGATGAACCTGACCGCGAAGGGGAGACACCATGAGCGCCCTCGAATGGCACGAGGTACTACCGCCGGAATGGAATCCCAGCCAAGTACGCCTTGTCGCTCGCAGGGGCGACTTGCAGGCCGTCATCACCGAAAGCTATCCCGGCCATGTCGAGCTGGCGATCTATGACGAGGGCATCCCGCCCGACGTGGTGACGGTGCCCGATACCGGCCAAACGCTGACCCTCCCGAACCTGATCCGGTTCGGTCGCCCGCAGTCCGTCGCCGCCGCCAAGCGAGCCGCCAATAGGTTCACGGCGACACGGGAGACACCATGACCACACGGAACCGTTCGACGGAGGGCTGACCGTCACAGCGCCCCGGTAGGCCGTTCGGTCGCCGGGGCGCCTGGCACCTTCGCTGGCACCTTCACGCCCGCACAAAGGCGGATTCGAGTCACGCCAATCGAACGCGGTCCCGCACAAACCGAACGCTCGCGGACGGCCCCGGACCCCCGGAGACGCTCTCAAACACCGTTGAGGGCAACCTCATCCGGGTTCAAGTCCCGGCTCCGGCACCAGTTCTGGCAGCGTGTCGGCAGCTTGACGAGTACGAATGGCGGCACCCTTCGGTCGGTGGGGCGCCTCGTCGCTGGGGCGCCTCTCCGGACGTGTGTAGAGCCGAGGGTAAGCGGCGCCCGTTAGCGTATGAGACGGCAATCGGCATGCGACACCCAAGGATCGAACTGGTGCTTGCATGCAACGAGTGGTGCAAAGCGGTCTAGACCGTGCTTTACTGTTCCCAGCGGGACCGTGACGGAATCGACCGTCGGGGCAGGAGTCGCATTCGTACGTGCCGCTGGGGGACCTTTCACTCATAGCCCACCAAGTGATCAGAGGGACAGCATCCTCGCATCCGAGGATGCGATCACTGAGGACATGCCGATGACAGCGCGGACCAAGCCTTCCCGGGCATCCAATTCTCCGTCGCGGGTCTCGCAGACCGCGCCAGCCAGCAAGTCGGCGTCATCGAACGTCTGGGCGATGCTCGAGCGCTCGCCCGACTTCAATGCCCGCGTGGATCGCGGTAAGGCACAGCTGGACGCCGGCGAGCGCGTCGAGTTCGAGCCGGACGACGATCGGGCCCGCTAACCGCCTCTGGCTCAGCGCCCAAGCCGAAGAGGCTCGGACGGGGCTCCCCATTGGGCTGCGCCATTCTGTCAATCAGGCACTCCGCGAGATCAAGGCTGATCCCGATTGGATCGCCGGCGTCCGGCACGTGGCCCCCGTCAACTCCCGGCACGCCGGCCTGATCGTCGATCTCAGCGTGACCGGCGTCGTGATCGTCTATCGCGTCCACGGCCGGGACCGCGAGGTCGAGGTCGTCGACATCTACCGGATCCTCATGTAGCCCCATCGGACGATCCACCCGTTGCCACGGGCGGCCCGGTCCGTGGCGGCGCTCGTGGCGCATCTCAGCGAGGAGTGGCCCTGGATCCATCGGATCGTGCGTACGCGGCTGTAATCAAGGTGTCCCATGGGCACTGGCTGGGTACAAGGCCATGCCCTCCACGACAGCACACGGCCGTGGACGCTAGCCGCTCTCGCATCCAATGCCGTCGTTGTTCCTGTCGAAACGATGTGGATCAGGCGGAAGAACCGTGAAATTGCGGAACGTGACATCCCCGCAGTCCAAATCCGGTGGAGCAGGCGGGATACAGACCGTGGGATACGATGGGTCGCAGTCTCCTCGTGGTTCGGGCGTTGGCGCTGATGCGGGCGCCGAGGTGGGCGTCGGGGTAGGCGTCGGGGTAGGAGTTGGAGTGGGCGTAGGTGCCTTGGCAGGCGAGGGGGTTAGCACCAAGGTGGGTGTGGGCGCAGCGGTAGGCGCCTCGGTAGGGCCAAACGTCGCGATGTTCGTTGGGCTTGGGGAGACATCGACGCCTGCGTCTGGCGAAAGGCCACCGCCGACAGCCGTGATACCGACTAGACCGGCCACGACGACCGCGATCTTCTGTCGTCGCGATGCCTCGCGGAATGCGGTCCCGATGAATGACATCAGTTCGCCCCCCAGGGCATGGCCGGGATGTGCCAGATGCTACTCCGCGAGCACAACCTCGACGGGCACGCTTTGGCACTCGGAATACGCGCCGATGACGGACTTCTCGAGGGAGTCAACCGCCAACCCCCACCGGGCCTTCACGGCCACCCAGTTCGCGAGATACGAGCAACGGAAGCTACCGAGTGGCGGCATCCAATCGGCGGGGTCCTTGTCCGACTTGCTCGTGTTCGACCATGCCGATACGGCGATCAGAGACCAGCGAACCCCGAGATCGTTCGCGAACGATTCGCGGCGGGCAGGATCCCAGCCGGAGGCGCCCGAATCCCATGCCTCCGCCAGCGCAACGACATGATCGACGTCAAGGTCGCTCGGGTTGGAGAAGGTGAACCCGTCATAGGCACTCGACCACTCGCCTCCCGACAGGACGCATCCTGCCGAAATCGTTGGGGCGACGAGTGCCTCCTGAATCAATACTTCGCGGCCGGCGTCGCAGCCATCACCATCAGCATCGATCCAATGACGGAACAGTGAGCGGTCGTACCCCGTTCGGTCCTCCGCGGCGACCAGCAGAGTCGCGAGGACGACTCCAAGAGCGAAGGTGCCCGCCAGCGCGCTGGGCCGTTGTGTTGTAGGCGCCGAAGGTGTTGGACCTCGGCTTGAGCTCGGGCTCGGCGCCGGGCTGGCAATCGCGGTATCTGTAGGCGTAGGCTCCACCGCTGTCGGAGGACTTCGGAGGCTCCGAGACCCCGCGACGACGACCACGACCAGTGCCGACACGACAGCAATCAGCACCAGTCGACTGGATGGCGACAGATCCCGAAGCACGCGACTCCTCATGATTGTGGCAAGCGATGAGGTAGGCGCGGCAGAGGTAGGCGCTACGCCGTCAACCAAGTTGGTCATTCTGTCACGCCGCCGTTTCTCTGAAACTGGGGCGGCTGTACGCTGAGGCCGTGACCTCCCGCTCCGCGATCGTATCCACCTCGCCTACCTCGGGGCCGCCGAGCAAGACTCGTGGAGGCCCCTCAGGCGCGGCCTGACGGCCCACGGGCGGCGGATCAATGCGCGGTTCCCGGAGGGAAAGGCAATCAGACATCGAGAGGCGTCGAGCCCACCGGAGTTGGAGAGAGGATGAGTCGAGAGCGATATCGCGCCTTCATCGCCCACCACGAGGTGGCATGGGAGCTCGGCATGGCGGGGCTCGCTGTGCTGTTCGTCCTGGTTGGTCTGGCGAGCGACAACGCTGCCGGGGACCTGATGCCGACGTTGGCAGCGATCGACGCTGTGCTGACCGCGATCTTCCTCCTGGAGTTCGGTTCGCGTTTCCTCGCCGCCGTCGATCGGCGCGAATACCTGCGCGGCCACTGGATCGACCTCGCGGCGCTGATTCCGTCGATTCGCGGTGTTCGCCTGCTCCGACTTGTACGCCTCCTGCGCCTCGTTCGCGCGCTGGCGGGCATCTATCGCGCCAGCCTGCAAGTCGAGCGGTTGGCACGCCATCGCGGCCTTGCCTGGGTCTTCGTCGCTTGGTTCGGCGTGATGGCAATTTCAGCGACCGCGATGTATGTGGCCGAGAAGGGTGTGAATGCGGCCGTCGACTCACCGTTCGACGCCATCTGGTGGGGCGTCGTCACCATGACCACCGTCGGCTACGGCGACGTGTATCCAACAACGACCGAGGGCCGGATCGCCGCGATAGCCCTCATGCTGCTCGGGGTTGGACTCTTCTCGGTCATCACAGCCACGGTGACGAGCTTCCTCCTACGGTCGCCCGACCAGCCCGGCGCGGGCGGGATCGCCACTGAACTAGAACGACTCCATCACCTTCGGACGATCGGGGCCATCGATGACGATGAGTTCGCCGCCGCGAAGCAGCGCGTCGTCGACCGATAGCCTGATGACACCAGGGATCCGGTCCCGGACCTGCGATCCCGCGGGCCTGCGGCCAGCGGCGTCCGGGCAGACGAGGGGGCTTGCGGCGCCTCATCGCGCCGCCTTGAGGACGGTTTGGGCGAGGTGTCCCCGTTACGCGCGCCCTGGGTCGACGGAGTCGGGCGGCTCGGGCGAGGCCACAGGTGTGGCTACCTCGAGCTGGCTCGGAAGCTTGGGCGCAGAGGCGGTCCAGACCTTGAGGTCCTGCACGATCGCTCGGTAGAAGTCGATGGTCTGCCGTTTGGATTCGATGACGAACGAGCCAGGTACCTTGCCGCGCTTCGAGCCCATTTCATCTGACAAGGACACCCGGAACATCCGCGGTTCGCGGTGAGCGTCCGCGGCAAACAGGAGGCAGTCCGGCCTTTCGCGCGCTTCCCCGAGCGTCGCGGACACTGTCTCCTTGGCGTTCGGATAACGAACTTCGATACGGACGTTGTTGGGGGCCTCTTTGAGTTGTCGGACGATCCAGGTGATGCGGGTCTTCGCGCGGCCCTCGCGTGGAGCGGCGAGCTCAAGGCTCGTAGTCAAGAGCCTCGTGCGCAGGTCTGCCGAGAGGTCGATGGGAGCAGCTGCATCGGGGACACGGATCGTCGCCTCGAGTCGACCCTGATCGACGAGCGATCGGACCGCCACATCGAGTCGACCAGCAGCCTCGAGCTTCTTTGGCCACATCACCTCGACGTTGCGGCCCAGCGTTTGGCACAGCCCTAGCGCCAGGTATTGCACGAACTGCTCCCAGCGCGAGGCGACATCGCGAACCCCCTTGTCAGCGAGGCGCAGGGTGTGTTGGCGTGCGCCGTCGCGGACGGCGACCCAGCTGTCGCCCATGTCATCGAAGCCACCCGCACCCGCCTTCTCGTGGTCGAGGTAGGCGATCAGCTCGCCGACGATCCAGGCCTGGTCGGTGTCGGCAATGTGACGGTGCTCGTGCTGGACACGCGCCTCGGTCATGACCTGCCACCAGGACAGGTGCCGAAGCGCGACCTTCCTGGTCTTCTTGTTGTCGATCGGGACTGGGCTCTCCGTCGGGGAGGCGGTGATCTGGTTGCTGATCGTGAGTACCGCCGCGAAGCCGTTTGCCCTCGCGACCTCGAGGTACTTCTCGACCTGCTCGGTCGTTAGCGAGGCGCCGCCCGTCTTGACTTCAACGAGGCATACCCATCGCGTCTTGCCGCGCTCGACAACCACGGCGCCGTCCGGGATGACGGTTTTCTGATCCGCGTCAAGGAAGCGGACCTCGGTGAAGGTTTCGATTCGGCCAGCCGGTGCGTCGAGATGGGAGAGGAGCGCTTTGCCGAACTGCGGCACCGCGCGCATGACCGCGAGGAGCGACGAGGTTGCCCGTTGCTCCTGCTCGGCCTGACCGCCGATCCCCGTGGTGGGGATCAACCGTGCTTGATGCCACGCCTCTTCGGGCTTTAGTGCCGGCTTCGGTGCTGGCCTCGCGACTGCCATGATCTCGCCCCTCTCAGCATGCGCGGCCCTCGATGGACCCGGTTCCCGTACAAGAGTGACACGTGCGCAGCCCCTGTCCAGCGCCAGGACGATGATTGAACCGTACTGACTTCAGTGGAGACTCTGGCCTGCCCTGAGTTCCGCGGCGTCTGGCGGTCCGGGCCGACCGGGGGCGGTGCGTTGGACGCAACTTGACAGCACAACCACGCGTGAAAGGGGTCCCTCCGATCCCGCTCGGCGGCCAGCCTGGACGGCTCGGCCCTGGGCTGCCTCAGACGATGGCGGAGTACCGACAGCCGCACGGCCCCATGGCGGCGTCGACACAGGCTTCATGTGGTACCGAAGGCGAGACGATTTCAGCCTCGATCGAGACGACTCGGTCTCCGTCCACCACACACGCCGAGCACGGCCCCGTGTGCGAGTCGTAAGCGATGATCCGGACGTCCGTGACGTGGGCCTTCTGGAGCTTGCGAAGTTCCGCCTTCGAAGCCTCGCGGGCCACCGCCAGATAGGGCTTCCCACGCTCGACCAGTTCGTAGACCTGGGTTTCGAAGATTCTGGAGACAGCGCCCCAATCTGCGCGCCGCAGCGCGTGGAGGAGCTTCTGGTTCAGAGCCGCGCCGTAGATGTCGCGCGGCCCAAACTTCGGGTCCTTCGCCCTCATGTTCGCCTCGAGCTCGCCGTAGTCGATACCCATCCGATCGAGCGTCGCAGCAACGTCATGGCGCTCCGTTGCCTCCTCCGTCAGGGCAACGCGCCGTCGTACCCAAAACTGCCGTCCGCAGGTCGGGCACTTCCGGCCGCGCCTCGGCTGTCGGTCGAAGACGTGGCCGCACAGATACGGGCAGGCCGCGGATGCGGGTGCCGGCCGTTCGCGCGCCGTTGGACTGCCGAGCCATCGCCGGAGAAACTCCACCGGTGGATCGTAAACCCGACAGGCTGCGGCCGATGAGCTGCAGCCGAGCGGCGATCGCTCAAACCGAACGCCGGCGGACCCCGCCGGACACGTCCGAGAAAGCTCAAACACCGCTGAGGGCAACCTCATCCGGGTTCAAGTCCCGGCTCCGGCACCACGATTTGCGTTGACGGCGCGCATCATCTTGGTCCTTCTGGGCCCCATTGCAGGTCCCCTTCGCCGCCCCGGACGCGTCGCGGATGTATCTTGTAGGCGAGCGCAGCGTGACCTGCCCGGTCGGGGCCAGGCCCCGCCGGACGGGCTGCGCACAACCTGAACTGACGCCAGCCCGAGGGAGGCCGAAGTCAATGTCCCTGCTCCAGCGAGTCGAGCGGGTACGCCAAGCCGAAAACGCGAGGGCCGAAGCGGCGAAGGCCGGCCTGACGGTCGAGGCCGCAGCAACCGGCGCGACGGCCGAGGCCGCCCCAGCGGGCGCGACGGCCGCCGCCCCAGCGGGCGCGACGCCCGACGCCGCGCAGGCCGCCGCGATCGTTGTTAGTCAGCCTCCTGCTCCCCCAAGGCAGGCTCGGAGTTCTGCCCGCGACGAGTTGCTTCGCGACATCACCCTTCGAGCCCAGCACGAGTTCTCGCGAGAACACGGCTCCCGCCTCGACATCGCTCCGGACGCCCTGCGTACCAGGATCGAGGAGATCTTCGATCGGATCCTCGTGCAGCAGGGCTTCGCCGTCACGCGCGACGAACGCGTCCGCCTGGTCGACGAGATGCTCCAGGAGATCACGGGCCTCGGACCGCTGGAGCCGCTCCTGCTCGACAAGTCGATCACCGAGATCATGGTCAACGGCCCGCAACGGATCTATGTCGAGCGAGGGGGGAAGATCCAGCGCGTCGATGCGCACTTCATGAGCAACGAGCACGTCCGCCGGATCATCGACCGGATCATTGCTCCCCTGGGTCGACGCATCGACGAATCGAGCCCGCGCGTCGACGCCCGCCTTCCCGACGGCTCACGGGTCAACGCCGTCATCGCCCCGCTCTCGCTCGTGGGACCCGTCATCACGATTCGGAAGTTCTCCGCCACGCCGTTCACCGTGGACGACCTGGTCGGCTTCGGGACGGCGACGAGCGAGATGTTCGACTTCGTCCGGGCGTGCGTCGAGGCTCGCCTCAACATCTTCGTCTCCGGCGGCACCGGCTCGGGCAAGACGACGACGCTCAACGTCCTGTCGTCGTTCATCCCCGACGACGAGCGGATCGTGACGATCGAGGACGCGGCCGAGCTGCAGCTCCGCCAACGCCACGTCGTCACGCTCGAAGCACGACCGCCCAACCTCGAAGGCAGGGGTGAGATCACGATCCGGGATCTGCTGCGCAATGCGCTGCACATGCGCCCCGACCGGATCATCGTCGGCGAGTGTCGGGCCGGAGAAGCGCTGGACATGCTCCAGGCGATGACCACCGGACAGGATGGATCGCTGTCCACCGGGCATGCGAACAGCCCGAAGGACATGCTCCGGCGGATCGAGACGATGGTCCTCATGACCGGATACGAGCTGCCCCTCCGTGCGATCCGCGAGCAGATCGCGTCGGCCGTCGATGTGATCGTCCATACCGCTCGCCTCAAGGACGGCTCGCGCAAGATCGTCAACATCAGCGAGATCTACGGCGTCGAGGACGACGAGATCCTCATGCAGGACATCTTCGTCTTCGAGCAGACCGGCATCCGGGACAAGAAGATCGAAGGAACGCTCAAGGCGACCGGGATTCGCCCGACGTTCATGGGCAAGTTCAAGGCGCACGGGATCCAGCTCCCGCCTGGGGAGTTCGGCATCCCTGCCGAGGAAGTCGCCGCGCGAGCGGTGCCGGTCGGCCCCGGAAAGGGCGGATCACTCGCCGGTGATCAAGGACGGTCGCCCGATGAGTCGGGTGGCTCGTCGGGTCGTGGTCGGGCAGTCACGGCCGGCGGCATGGTCTACGTGTCCGGTGTCGGTCCCGTTGATCCGGATACCGGTCGGATCGTCAGTGCAGGGATCAAGGAACAGACACGCCAGTGCATGCGCAACCTCGAGGCGCTGCTTGGTGCCTCGGGAAGCTCACTCGAGAAGATCGTCTGGGCGAACTGGGCGTTGCGTGATCCAGCGGAGTCCGACACGTTCAGCGAAGAGTGGGTTCGCTGGTTCCCGAACGACACGCCCGTCGGGCAAGCCACCATGATGCCTCCGGCGCAACGCCGCGCCGGGTTCCGGGTCTCGATCGGGGTGATCGCCGAGGTTTAGGCCGTCCGCGATGTCGGGCGGCGGGTACGATGAGCGCCGATCTCGACCCGGCTCGACGACACGAGGAGAGGTGCCATGGACTCGGCCGCCGCCGCATCGATCCCGATCCTGTCCGTCCTGTCCTCGAAGGCGCGGGGCCAGGTCCTGAAGTCGGCGAGGGAGCGCACCTTCGCGCCCGGCGACGTCGTGGTCCGCCAGGGCGATCCGGCCCTCCACGTCTATCTCGTCACTGCCGGAACGGCCCGCGTGGAGCGGGACGGCGAGTCGTGGTCCGGACGGCTTGGCCCGGGAGAATTCTTCGGCGAGCTGGGGATCATCGAGGAGCATGGGCGAACGGCAACCGTTGTCGCCGAGGATGAGCTGACCTGCCTGCTGCTTCCCGCCTGGGAGTTCCGAGCCCTCCTCAAGGAGCATCCCGAGATGGCCCTCCCGATGCTCTATGCCGTGATCGCTCGTCTGCACCGTCGCGAGCGCCACGCCGGCTGAGACCGGAGGGCCATCGGGACCGGAGGGCCTATTGGCCGCCGAGAACGCTGAGCAGGTCGCTCGCCCGGTCAGTCCACGGGCGGCGGCCGTGGTCCTGGGCGGTCCGCCAGTCCGGGCCGGTCGCGAGGTCGGCGACCTCCGAGTACGCACGAGCCATGATCACCCACCTCGACGCATCCACGCGACCCGTGTCGGTCGGCGCCGGAAGGTCTGAGCCGGTGATCGCGATCAGGCCCAGCTCTCGCGCCCCGGCAGCGACGACGGCCTCGAGATCGAGGTAGCGATTCGAGACGTGGATCGCGACGACCCCGCCCGGCGCCATCCGATCCATGGACAGGCGCAGCGCCTCGACGGTGAGCAGATGAACCGGCACGGCATCCGAGCTGAACGCGTCGAGGACGAGGAGGTCGTACGCCGCGGGAGCCACGGACTCGAGGCCGAGCCGCCCATCGACGATCACGACCTCGACCGCGGCGGGCGTGTCGGCCAGGTAGGTGAACAGGGCCGGATCGCGGGCGATCGCCTCGACCGCCGGATCGATCTCGAAGAACTGGAACGAATCGCCGGGCCGTCCGTACGCGGCGATCGTGCCGACGCCGAGGCCCACGGCCCCGATTCGGAGCGGGCGCGGGTCCCGCTGGAGCGCGGTGATGACCTGCCCGAGGGGCCCTCCGCGGTGGTAGTAGCTCCGCGGCTCGTCCGCCTCCCCCGGCGCCGCATCCTGCATGCCGTGGATGGTCGTTCCCGCGTACAGGACGTGACGCCCGGGCGCCGTCTCGACGACCCGGTAGGTGCCGTAGAAGGTCCGCTCGATGAGGATGGCCGCCGGCTGGACCACGATGCCGACCGCCAGGGCCGCGGCTGCCAGCGGGGCGAACAGGCGCGGTCGCGAACCGACGAGGACCGTTGCCGCGACACCGGCGGTGGCGAGCGCGCGCCAGCCCTCGATGGCGGCCGGAAGCTGAAGCGCGACGATCGCGACGAGGAGGACGCCGGCCCCGTCGGCCGCGGTGAGCGGCCCGAGGCGCAGCCGATCCGCCTCGCGGCGCGCCGAGCGAACCAGCAGCACGCCCACCAGGGCCAACTCCAGCTCCAGCGGGATGGGCAGCACGACCGGCCCGATGACGGCGGCCCCGAGGCCGCCCAACGCCCCGCCGAGGGCCACGAGCAGCGTGTACTCGGTCAGACGCACGGGGGCCGGTCGGTCGATGGCCAGGGCGCCATGCAGCACGAGGCCGGCCAGACCCAGCGTGGCGAGGTGAATCGCGAACACGAGCTCGACCGGTCGGGCGGTGATCCCCACGAGGGTGATCGCCACGAGCGCGATCCCCGCGGGCAGGAGTCGATCGGCCAGCGCCATCCCGATCGGCGCGGTGCGGGCGTAGGCGAGGACGAGGGTGAGCAGGTAGATCGCCAGCGGCACCACCCACAGCAGCGGCACGGCCGCCACATCCGTGGACAGATGTCCGGTCGTGCCGACCAGCAGCGCCGCCGGGAGGGCGGCGAGGACGACCCAGCGCAGCCGGCTCCGGGCGCCCGGAGCCGGCTCACCTGACGCCTGGTCGCCTGGGGCCGAGTCGCCCGGGGCCGGTTTGCCCGGAGTTGGTGCCGGACCACCATCCCCGGCGGGTGCCGGCGCACTGGTGTCGTCGCGACCGGATCGACGGACCGCGATCGCCGCTCCGGCGGTCAGCACCACGAACGCGGCGAACCCCAACGACCACCAGCGGGCCTGCTCCGCGAGATCGAGGTTCGGCTCGATGAGCACCGGGTACGCCAGCAGGCCGAGCAGGCTCCCGGCGTTCGACGCCGCGTACAGGCGATACGGCTGAGTCCGGCCGCGAACCGCGAGCGACGCGAACCAGCGCTGCATCGTTGGTCCACTCGTCGAGAGGACCACGAACGGGAGACCGACGATGATCGCGAGCAGGCCGAACAGCCAGAGGGCGGTCGGGATGCCCGCAGGCGGGGCGGTGCCCCCGGGAAGCGCGACGGGCAGGACGACGAGCGGCAGCGCGGCGAGCACAACCTGCACCACGGCGTGCCGGCGAACGCCCAGCCAGCGGAGGGTCAGGTGGGCCCAGGCGTAGCCGGCGAGCAGCGCGGCCTGGAAGAAGACGAGCGACGTTGTCCACACCGCTGCGCTGCCACCGAATGTCGGGAGCAGCAGCTTCGCCACCAGCGGTTCGACGGCAAAGGCGAGCGCCGCGGACACGAACGCGGTCGCCACGACAAGCCAGCTCATCGGGCGATGACGTCCCCGTTCACGAAGTCCGACGGACCCACCACGATCCGCCCGCCCTGGACGACGATCGACGGCGTCGCGAGGGTGGTGAGATCGGCGATGGGATCTCCGTCCACCACGAGGAGGTCGGCCTGAAGACCCGGCGCGATCCGTCCAACCTCGTCGCCGAGCCCCAGGAGCTGGGCGGCGTTCGACGTTGCCGCCCGGATGGCATCCATCGGCGCGAGGCCGTGACCTGCGAGCAGGCTCAGCTCGCGCCAGGCCATGTCGGCGGTCACTCCGACCTCACCGGTGTCCGTCCCGGCCACGAGCGTGACGCCGACGCTCACGGCGGCCTCACAGGAGGCCCGGTGGCGCACCTCGATGAGCCGCTGGCGCTCGCGCTGGACGGGTGTGAGCCCATCGAGTGTTCGGTTGACATCCGTCACGATGAGCGTGGGGACGAGCGCGGATCCGGCCTCGGCGACCGCCTCGATGGCCGCCCGATCGGCGAGCCAGGCGTGCTCGATGCTGTCGACGCCGGCACGGGCGCAGCGCACCACCGATTCGCCGTCCTGTGCGTGGGCCATGACCCGGCGACCCAGGGCGTGCGCGACCTTGACGATCGCGCGCAGCTCGGCATCGTCCAGTTCCGGTCGGCCGAACACCATTCGTCCCGGTTCGTGGCCGGTTGTCGTCAACATCGCGGCCTCGGACGCGACGATCTTCACCACGTCGGCGCCGGCGTCGATGACCGCCTCCGTCGCACGGGCAAGGGCGTCGGGGCCGGTCGCCTCGAGGCCGAACGCGGCGCCGTGTCCGTCGACCGAGCCCACGGCCGTGCCGGCGGCCACGATGCGCGGTCCGGCGATCCTCCCGGCGGCGATCTCAGCGCGGAGCGCGAGTTCGAGTCCGCGGATGGAACCGGCTCCGCGGGCCGTCGTGATCCCGGCGTGGAGGGCCCGCCGCGCGTGCTCCGCGGCGGTCGCCAGGATCTCCTCGTCAGTCCGCGCCGCGATCGCCTGGAGCGAACCCTCGGCGGGGTCGAAGGTGTAGTGCGCGTGAGCATCGATCAACCCGGGAAGGAGCGTCCGGCCGCGGCCGTCGATCACTCGCGTGGACCGACCCGGTTCGGCCGCGAACTGGGCAGCCTCTCCGGGATCCACGACGACGGCGATCCGCTCGCCCTCGACCACGACATCGACGGGGCCCCTGGGCGGAGCGCCGGTCCCGTCGATGACACGGATCGCCCGGAAGACGAGTTGCACCGGGTCAGGGTAGCGGGTCGACCGGTATGCTCACCCCATGCCCGAGGCCAGCGTCCAGGTCCGCTACGCCCCGGCCAGCACGTGCTTCGGATGCGGTCCGGCCAACGAGCACGGCCTGCGGATCGGGAGCCACGAGACCGCCGACGGCGTACTCGAGGCGGAATGGCAGCCGGCGCCGCATCACGCCGCGTTCCCGGGCGTGCTGAACGGCGGGATCATCGGGACCCTGCTCGACTGCCACTCGAACTGGGCCGCGGCGATGCATCTCATGCGCGCCAGCGGGGCCGCGCGCCCACCCGCCTGCGTGACGTCCGAGTTCCACGTGCGCCTGGTTCGGCCGACCCCGACCGATCGGCCCGTCACGCTGCGCGCGTGGGTCGTCGCGTCCGGCGAGGACCGGGCGACGACCGAAGCCGAGCTGCGAAGTGGAGACGTGGTCACCGCGACGTGTCGAGGCGTGTTTGTCGCCGTCCGGCCGGGTCACCCAGCCTACGAGCGCTGGGACTGAGCGTCCCGTCGGGCGCGGTCAGACGAGGTCGAGGCGAGCCACTCCCTCGCCGAGGCGGCGACGCACGTCGGCGAGCAGTTCGCTGTCGTATGCGACGGCCTGCTTCAGCGGCATCGGCAGGGTCGCCCCTCCGGCGGCCGGGATGTGGACCACGACGGGCGTCTCACCGGGATGCTCGCGAACCAACGCTCTGAAACCCTCCATCGCCTGGACGATCCGATCGGCGGGAGCGCCGCCGAACCATACGTGGAGCACCTGGCCCGGGCCGGACCCCTCGAGCGGCCGGGTGGGTTCGGCCGCTTCGGCGGCGACGCGTGCGCGGGCCTCGTCGGGCAGTGCCGGATCGAGGTCCCACTCGGGTTCGTCTCCGGTCATCGCCGCGCGCACGTCTGCCGCGATCGGCTCGGCGGGGGCAATCTGGGGCAACTCGCTCGACCCCATCGTCGCCGACCGGCCGCGCAGCGGCGACACGGCCGGGACGGCCGGCAGGCCGGGGCCGACGGCGACGGGCGGCCGCGGCGTTGCCCCTGCCGCCCCGCTCGTCCTCTCGGGTCCGCCGAGGGGTGCGACAAGCCGGGTCCTGCCGGTCGAACCCCCGCCGCTCGAGCCGCTGCCGTTTCCGTTGCCGTTCCCGTTGCCGTTGACGCCGACCCCGACGGGCGGGCTCCCCCGCCGACGAGACCCACCACCTCGGTCGCCCTTGGCCACCTCGCGGGCGAACGCCTCCGCGCCGCGCGCCTCGGCCTCGTCCCAGGCGACGACGAGGTCGCCCAGGAGCGAGACCTCGTCGCCGCGATGATCGACCCGTCCCGCGATGAGCAGGATCGCGCCGTCCACCCAGGTGCCCAGCGTCTGCTCGTACGTACGGGGGAACACGACGATCTCGATGGCGCCCTGGAGATCCTCGATCGTCACGATCGCCATCGTGGCCTTGGCCTTGGTGATGACCGTCCGCAGACCGGTCACGATGCCGCAGACCACGACCCGCTGGGCGTCGAGCGATTCGTCGCGAAGGTCGCCCGAGTAGGCCGTCACGAACGGCCCGATCCGCTCGGCAACCTCGCCCATCGGATGCTCCGACAGGTACAGGCCGAGCAGCTCTTTCTCCCAGCGGAGGCGCTCCCGGGATGGAACCTCCGTCGCCGTCGGGAGCGGCGCCTCGAGGAGCACCGCATCGTCCGCCGCCATGTCGAACAGCGACGTCTGGCCGCTGATCCGATCGCGCTGGATCGCCTGCCCGGAGGCGGTTGCATCGTCCAGGCCGAGGAGGATCTGCGCCGGGTGCCCGAACGCATTGAGTGCCCCGACCTTCGCGAGCGACTCGAGCACCTTGCGATTCGATAGTCGGAGATCGATCCGCGAGCAGAATTCGGCGAGCGAGCGGAAGTCGCCGCCCTCATCGCGCGCGGCAATGATCGATTCGATGGCCCCCTGGCCCACGTTCTTGACCGCGAGCAACCCGAACCGAATCGCTGCACCGTCCACGGTGAATTCGAGGTGGCTTCGGTGGACATCCGGCGGCAGGACGTGGATCCCCAGCCGGCGGCACTCCGCGATGGCGGCCGCCACCTTCTCCTCGTTCGATCGGAACGCGGTCAGGACACTGGTCATGTATTCGACCGTGTAATTCGCCTTCAGGTAGGCCGTCTGGTAGGCGATCAGGCCGTAGCACGTCGCGTGGGCCTTGTTGAAGCCATACCGCTCGAACGGCTCGAACGCGGTGAAGACCTGGTCGATGGTCCGCGCCGCGACCCCGCGTTCGGCGGCCTGGGTCACGAACTTCTCGCGCATCGAGCGGAGCACGGACGATTTCTTCTTGCGGATCGCGTAGCCGAGCGTGTCCGCCTCGGGTCCGGTGAAGCCACCCAGGGCGATGGCGGCGGACATGATGTCCTCCTGGTACACGAAGATCCCGTAGGTCTTCTCCAGGTAGGGCTCCAGGAGCGGGTGCAGGTACGTCACCGGCTCCTGGCCGTGCTTGCGCCGGATGTAGGCGGGGATGTTGTCCATCGGGCCGGGGCGATACAGCGCGACCATCGCGGCGAGGTCGAAGACGGACGTGGGGCGCAGCTCCCGGATGTAGCGGCGCATCCCCGCCGACTCGAGCTGGAACACCCCGGTGGTTTCCCCGGACGCCAGCAGCTCGAAGGTCTTCGCATCGTCGAGCGGGATCGTCTCGAGGTCCACCTCGATGCCCCGCTCGGCGCGGATCAGGTCGACGGCCTGGCGCAGGATCGTCAGGTTCGAGAGGCCCAGGAAGTCGAACTTGAGCAGGCCGAGCGCCTCGATCGCGTGCATCTCGTACTGGCTCATCAGCCCATCCGAGTTTGTGGCGCGCTGGAGCGGCATCAGCTCGGTCAGGGGTTCGCGGCTGATGACGACCCCGGCGGCGTGCGTCGACGCGTTGCGCGCGACCCCCTCGAGCTGGCGGGCGAAATCGGTGATCCGCTTGACCGCGGGGTCCGCGTCGACCTGCTCGCGCAGCGCCGGGGCGATCTGGAGCGCTTCCTCGAGCCTGATCCCGAGCTGGTTGGGAACGGCCTTCGCGATCCGGTCGACCTCGCCGTAGCTGTGGCCCAGCACGCGACCAACGTCGCGGATCGCCGCCCGCGCGAGCATCGTGCCGAAGGTGATGATCTGCGCGACATGGTCCTGGCCGTACTTGCGGCTGACGTAGGCGATGACCTCCTCGCGTCGACCATCCTCGAAGTCCACATCGATGTCGGGCATCGTCACCCGGTCGGGGTTCAGGAATCGTTCGAACGGGAGCTCGTACGCGATGGGGTCCACCGGGGTGATGCCCAGCGTGTAGGTCACGATCGAGCCCGGGGCACTGCCGCGACAGGTGGTCTGGATCCCCTGCTCCCGCGCAAAACGGATGAAGTCCGCCACGATGAGGAAGTAGCCCGCGTAGCCCATCGACAGGATGACCCCGAGCTCGTAATCCAGCCGCTGCTGGAGGACCGCCGTGACCTCGCCGTAGCGCCGCGTCAGCCCGCGCTGGCATTCCGCGCGCAGCCACGACTCGACGGTCTCGCCGTCCGGCACCGGGAAATGCGGGATCCGGAGCTGCCCGAGCGGCAGGCGCACGTCGCACATCTCGGCGATCCGCTTCGACGCCAGCAACGCGTCGCGCTGGTCGGGGAACAGCGCCGCCATCTCGGCCGCCGATTTCAGGTAGAAGTCGCTCGACTCGAACTTCATCCGGCCCGGCGTGTCCAGGTTGTTGCCCGTCCCGACGCAGAGCAGGACGTCATGCGCCTCGGACTGGTCGCGGCGGACGTAATGGAGGTCGTTGGTGACCACGAGCGGCAGGCCGGTTTCAGGCGCGAGGCGGAGGAGCTGCTCGTTGAGACGGCGTTGCTCCGGCAAGCCGTGGTCCTGGAGCTCGAGGAAGAAGCGGTCCTTGCCGAAAATGTCGCCGTACTCGGCGGCCAGCCGGCGGGCGAGTTCCCAATCGTCGACCTCGAGTGCCCGCGAGACCTCCCCGTTGAGGCACGCGCTCAGCCCGATGAGCCCTTCGCTGTACTTGGCCAGATGCTCACGGTCGATCCGGGGCTTGTAGTAGTAGCCGTCGAGATGCGCGTCCGTGATCAGCCGGCACAGGTTCTGGTAGCCGACGAGGTTCTCGGCCAGCAGGATGAGGTGGAACGGCTGGGCGTCGGCCTTGCCTTCCTTGTCGGTCATCGATCGACGGGCGACGTAGGTCTCGACGCCGATGATCGGCTTGATCCCCCTGGCATTCGCGGCCTGGTGGAAGGCGACGGCGCCGTAGAGCGCGCCGTGGTCGGTGATCGCGAGCGAGTCGAACCCCTGCTGCGCGGCCGAATCGACCAGGTCCGTGATCCGACCCAGCCCGTCGAGCAGGCTGAACTCGGAGTGGACGTGGAGATGCGTGAAGTCGTTCGGGGCGATGGTCGTCACGGGAGGTCAATGGTAGCCCGCCACGGTAAGAACGTAGCCGAGACGGACGCCTCGACGTGACCCGACGGCAAGGTGGTCCTTCTCATGGGCCGTGCGGCCCTGCGCCGGCGGAGCCGCGTCGCCACCACCAACGCCACTGCCCACGCCCACGCCTGGACCGGTCACCGTGGAGTTCAAAGCGACGGAACTGAGCTTCGCTCCCGACACGGCGGAGGTCCCCATTGGGCGACCCATCCGGCTGGTCCTCGCCAACGACGGCCAGATTGAGCACGATCTCACCGTCGACGTCCTGAGTGTCAAGATTGTCGCGGCAGCGGGGACGTCGGCCGAGGTGACGGTGGACCCGATCGCGCCCGGGACGTACGAGATCTATTGCGCGGTCCCCGGCCACCGCGATGCCGGGGTGACGGCCTCCCTCGTTGTCAAGTAGTGCGTCGGCCAATCCCTGCCTGCGCCAGATCAAGGTTTCGGGCGCAAACTCGGCCTGCGACGTAGCGCCGAGGCACATGGCCCGGGCTCAGAGGATGTCCTGCAACCCTTGGAGCGCGACTCGCGTCGGCCACGGGCCGGGCCCCCGGCCGTCCTGTGGCCGCCCGAGGAGATAGCCCTGGCCGAAATGGACCCCGAGCGAACGGAGCGCTCCGAGCTCCTTCTGGGTCTCGACCCCCTCGGCAATCAGCTGGATCTTGCGCTTTACCGCGAAGTAGCTCATCCCCGCGATCAGCGCCTGGCGAGCGGGATCGGCGTCGATCCCGCGGACCAGGCCGATGTCGAGCTTCACTGCCTGGGGGGCGAGCTCGAGGATGTGCCGGAGGCTGGCGTAGCCGGCGCCCGCGTCGTCGACGGCGACGCCGACCGTCGGCCCGAGGGCCGCGAGCTCCCGACGGAGTGCCGCGTAGTCGTCGATCGCAACGTGCTCGGTGATCTCGAGGATGATCGGTCGTGTCTGGCCGGCGAGCAGCCGACCGAGATGGTCCGAGCGGACCATCTCGCGTGACACGTTCAGGCTGAGGTAGGCGGAGGACGGAAGAGCCGCCGTTCCAGCCTCGATCGCGGCCGTGATCGCCGCCGCCTCGAGCTCCGCCCCCAGTCCGGCCTGGGCCGCTGCGGTGAAGGCGAGATCTGCCCGTTGGCCGTCCGCGAACCGGGTCATGGCCTCATAGCCCACTACGGCGCCCGTCCCGAGATCGACGATCGGCTGAAAGAACGGAGTGAAGGCTCCGCTGTCGATCAGTCTCTCGATCGCCAAGCGGTCCTCGCGGTGCGTCGCATCGGCATCCAGCCCCGGGCCGAGAACGGCGGCTATCATCTCGGCGAGCTCGCTGAACAGGGCGAGCCGTCCGCTGAGCGCGACCGACGGGCGATCGATGGCGGCCGGAAGGCCCAACACGAGCAGCCCCAGCGGCGCATCAGCGCCCGGCAGGGGGACGTAGGCGAGATCGCTGTGCTCGCCAGCCCGGCCGCGCTGTCGTGCCGCCGAGCCCGCCTCCAGCCACGGGCCCTGCGCGGCCCGCTCGCGCAGGCGCATCCCTTCCGCCTGCTGGAGGGGGACGCCCGCGCGGATCTGCAATCGCACGTTCCCTCCCACGGCCAATGGCGTCGCTGCCCCGTCCGCAGCGAAGGTGAGCACCGCGATCGAGTCAAGCCCAAGGGCGGGCACCAGCTCCGCGACGAAGGATTGTGCCACGACCTCAGGCGACCGGTCCGGCCGCACCCTGCGGAGCACGCCTGTCAGCCGACGGCGCTCCTTCGTGGCTTGCTCGAACACATCGGTCAAGGCCGCATGGCTGCGCAGCTGGGCCTCCACCCGTGCGACGAGCTCATCAAGCGCGACGGGCTTGGCGAGGTAGTCGTCCGCGCCGGCCTCAAGCCCGCGGACGCGATCCTCCAGATCGGCCTGGCCGGTCACGAGGATGACCGGGAGCGTACGGGTCGCGTCGCGCGCGCGGAGGGCCCGGAGGACGCCGGGTCCGTCGAGCCTGGGCATCGAGCTATCAAGCAGGACGAGACTGACTTCTCGCTCTTCGAGCAGCTTCAGGGCGTTGACGCCGTCGTCCGCCTCGAGGGTCTCGTATCCGGCGTCCCGAAGGACCCGCGTGAACAGACGCCGCAAGTCTGGCTCATCGTCGACGATGAGGATCGGCCGGTGATCGCGGACCTCGGAGGCGGGGATCGGGTGCAGCATCATTGGGCGGCATCAAGGACGGCGCGCACGGCGCGCACGAGATCCTCGCGACCGTATGGCTTGGAGTGGAAGGCCACGCCCGACTCCGCCACGCCATGCTGGATGACAGAGTTCTCGGTGAAGCCTGAAACGTAGAGGACGCGCAACCCGGGTCGCTCGGCGACGAGCCGATCGGCGAGCTCGATCCCATGCATGCCGGGCATGATCACGTCGGTCAGGAGGAGATCGATCATGCCCGCGTACCCGGTGGCGAGCGCCAGCGCGTCCGGTCCGCCGGGCGCCTCGAGCACGGTGAAGCCGCTCGCCTCAAGCACCCGCCGGGCGTAGGCCCGAACGGATTCGTCGTCCTCGACGAGGAGGATGGTCTCCGATCCCGACATTGGCGCGGTTGGTTCATCGACGGCGCCGGCCGAGGCCCACGCCTGCACGTGGGCGCGTGGGATGTAGATCTTGAAGGTCGTGCCCCTGCCGGGCTCGGAATAAAGGTAGATCGAGCCGCCAGACTGCTTGACAATGCCGTAGACCGTCGCGAGGCCCATGCCGGTCCCCTTGTCGGGTCCTTTCGTCGTGAAGAATGGTTCGAACGCATGCGCCTGGATCTCGGGATCCATCCCCGCTCCGGTGTCCGAGACGGCGATCAGCACGTGTGACCCGGAGCTGGCTCCCGGATGGCTCGCGGCATGGGCGGCGTCGAGATCGACGTTCGCCGCCTCGATGGTGAGCTTCCCGCCCGTCGGCATCGCGTCGCGGGCGTTGACCGCGAGGTTGACGATGACCTGCTCGAGCTGGCCTGGGTCGACCGAGATGTGTCCGAGGCCGGGCTCGGGGAGGACAGACAGCTCGACGTCCTCGCCCAGGAGGCGCCGGAGCAATGGGGCGATCCCCTCAATGACCTCGCCGGGATCGAGGACGCGTGGCAGGAGGATCTGGCGCCGGCTGAAGGCGAGGAGCTGCCGCACGAGGTTCGCTGCCTGGTCGGCCGCCCCGACGACGTGGTCGAGATCGGGGCGGTTGGCATCGTCGGGAGCCAGGTTCCTGAGGACGAGCTCGGTGAACCCGCGGATCGCGGTGAGGATGTTGTTGAAGTCGTGGGCGATCCCACCGGCGAGCTGGCCGACGGCTTCGAGCCGTTGGGACTGGCGAAGCTGTGCCTCAAGCCGCTTGCGCTCGGTGATGTCCTGGATGATCGCGACGAAGACCGCCGGCGTCTCGTTGGGCAGGAAGTGGAGGCGCATCTCCACGGGGTACGTGGAGCCGTCCTTGCGGCGATGGATCGTCTCGAAGGCGATCTGGGCGCGCTCGCCGGTCCGGAGCGGAGCGAGCAGCATCTCGAACGACGCTCGCGTGAACTCCGGCTTGAGGTCCAGGGGCGTCAGCTCGCGCAGCTCGTCGATCGAGTATCCGATGTTGCCGAGCGCGCCGGCATTCATCGCGGCAAACCGCAGGGACTCGGCGTTGAAGATGTAGATCTCGCTCGCCACCTCGTCGAGCAGCCGCGCGAGCCGCGTCTGCTGGGCCTCGGCCGCCACCAGCTCGGTGATGTCCTGGGTCGTGCCGACGAACCGAATCGGGCCCCCGTCCGCGTCGCGGATGACGTCGCCGACCTCGCGGAGGGTCCGCACCGTGCCGTCGGGCCGGATGATCCGGTAGCGGATCTCGGTCGGGCCGCGCTGCGCGAGCGCCTCCCGGCTGGGAGCCGCCGTCGCACGGTCGTCGGGGTGGACGAACCCAAGGAACGTCTCGACCGTCCCATCGAACGTACCCGGTTCGATCCCGACGATCCGGTACGACTCGTCGGACCAGCTGAGCGCACCGGTCGTGAGGTTTCGCTCCCAGCTCCCGATGTGGGCGATCCGCTGCGCCTCGGCGAGGTTGCGCTCGCTCTCACGGAGCCGCTCCGCGGTATCGGTGAGTTCCGTGATGTCCTGGACCGTCCCGACGAGCCTGGCCGGAACGCCAACCTCGTCGCGGACGAGCTCCGCGCGTGAGGCGAGCATCCGGACCGTCCCATCGCCACGAACGATCCGGTGGCGCATCTCGAGTGGACGGCCGGATTCGACGGTCGCGTCCGTGTCGGCCTGGACGGCCGCTCGGTCGTCGGGATGGACCAGGGCGAGAAAGTCGCTGAGCGTGGCGACGCGCTCCGCGGGCGCTCCGAAGATCCGGAGCGCCTCGGCCGACCAGCGAAGGCGGTCCGCGGCGATGTCGAACTCGCCGCTTCCGATGCGGGCCATACGTTGCGCCTCGGCGAGGGCGGCCTCGCTGGCCATCACCTCGCCGCGGCGACGTGCGTCGCGGATCGCGATCGCGGCATGGGAAGCAAAGAGCTCGGCCAGGCGTTCGTCGATGAAGCTGAACTCGGCCGACCCGAGCTTCTCGGTGAAGTACAGGTGGCCGTAGACGGCGTCCGCCGTCTGGATCGGAGTCCCGAGGAATGAGCGCATCGGCGGATGGCCGGCCGGGAAGCCGCTCGATCGCGGGTCGGAGAGGATCTCTGGAGTCCGGATCGTCCTCCGCTCGGTGACCATCGCGCCGAGGAGACCCTTGCCCTCGGGCCAGTGGGCGATCCCGGCAATCTCGGTCCCGGTCAGCCCGTCGGGGATGAACCTGACCAGAGCCCCAGCCTCGATGACCCCGAGCGCCGCGTAGCGAGCGCCGAGCAGCGCGCGGGCGACCTGCACGATCTCGGCGAGGAGATCGTCGCCGGGTGCGGTGAGCAGGCCCAGGACCGAGGCGTTGAGCCGCTCGAGCCGGGCGATTTCAGGGCCGAGATCGCGGACCGTGGCGAGGATCCAGCGCGGCTCGCCCTCCCGCAACCGAACGACCTCGGCGGTCACCTCCACCTGGACCACCGTCCCATCGGGTCGCTCGTTGGGAAACACCTCGCGGAGCGTCCCGCGCTCGAGGAGCGAGGCGAGAAGGCCCGCGCTGCGCTCGCGCAGCGCGTCGGGGAGGATCGCGCCGATCGGCTGGCCGCGAAGCTCGTCCACGGTCCGCCCGAGGAGCCGTTCGTTGGCCGGGTTGAGGTGCTGGATCCGGCCCTCGATATCGAGGAGCGTTATCGGAATGTCGAGCAGGTCGAACGTCCGGGAAACCGACGCCAGCGAAAGAGTCACCCGAACCTCCGCCGTTCGTTGGCGACGAGCCGCCCCGAACTGGCCCACCGACCCGCGGCGAGGTCGGTCACGGACAACCCGATCCGGGCGGCGGCCTTCTCTTCATTGCGCGAGGATCGTCGCTCTGGTCGCCGGCGATCGGCCGGGGCGCTGCAGGCTGTTCTCTGACGTCAGTACCCGGGTCCGCTTTCTGCCGAGCACGGGTCGTCCGGCGATGGAGACGCTCGCCTGGCGGGGAGCTCGTCCGGTGCACGCGCATGAGGCTCATCTGTTGGGTCATCCCGACGCCGGTCCCTCGGCATGGATCGGTCATCGTGAGGCGCACAACGTACCACTTCGTCTTCCTGGAATCGCGATCAACGGGTCGATCGTCCCCAGCTACCGGCGCTTGCCACGCCTGGATCACGCCGGAACGGTGGGCCCACCCACGGGACGCGGCGGTCGCCCGAGCCGTGCCTTCGAGGCGATCCCGGCGCCTGCCGAGACTGCTGCCCTCGCTCCAGCGTACGCCCGAGCTGGCGCAGGACGTCCGAAGAGATAGCCCTGACCGAGGCCGACGGTGAGCGCCTGGAGAGCGGTGCGCTCCTCCCTGGTCTCGACCCCCTCCGCGATCAGAATGTAACCCGTCTCTTGTGCGAAGTGCACCAGTCCCGCAACGAACGCCCTGCGGACCGGGTCCTGCCCGATCGCGCGCACGAGGCCGATGTCGAGCTTCACGAAGTCCGGGCGCAGCTCCACGATGTGGCGGAAGCTCGAGTACCCGGCGCCCGCATCGTCGGCCGCGAAGCGAACGGACGATCCAAGCCGGTCGATGGCGCCGCGGAGTGCCGGATAATCGTCGACCGGCGCGTGTTCGGTGATCTCGAGGACGACCGGCGCACTCGCTCCGAGCAGGAGACCCGCAAGGCGGTTGCCCTCGAGCACGAGCTGGGGTGACACATTCAGGCTGAGGAACCCATCGCCCGGGAGTTCCCGGGCGGCGGCGATTGCCGCGGTCAGAGTCGCCACCTCGAGCTCCAGGCCGAGCCCGACGGCCGCGGCTTCGGCGAACCGACGGTCTGGACGCACGCCATCGGCGAAGCGCGTGAGCGCCTCGTAGCCAACCGTCGTGGCGGTCGCGAGATCGACGATCGGCTGGAAGACCGGCGTGAAGGCCTGCTCCTCGATCGAGCGCCTCACGTTGAAACGCACCGTGTCGTCGCGCTGTCGCTCCTCGATCCCGGGCGCGAGGAGGGCGGACGCGATCGAGGCGAACGCCTCGAGCGCCGGCACGCGGCCGGCCAGACGGTCGGCCGCGTCGAACCCCGTCCCGCCGGCAGCGAGCAGTCCCAGCGTCGCCGACTCCGATCGCAGCGGGACGAACGCGGCGGCCGTGAAGCCCGCCTCGACGAGAGGTCTTCGATACGTGCCCACGGACCGCTTGATCGACAGGGATTCGACCCAGGTCCCCTTCGCCGCCTGTCGGCGGAGCATGGTCGAGTGGCCGGTCGGGATGGGCACGTTCACCGCCAACCCAAACTCGATCGGCACGGACAGTGCGAGCGGAACGACGATGCCTCCGACCCCGAACGCGAACAGGGCGACCCCGGCGAGATCGGGCAGCGTGGCAAGTTCGGCACAGACGGCCGACGCGGTCGCCTCCGCCGACTCGGCTCCCGTCAGCCGCGCGAGCCCCTGAGCGACCGACCGCCAGTGCGCCTCGACCTCGACCAGCGCGTCGCTTGTGGTCCGAACCTTGGTGGTCAGTTCGAGGTTGCGCGCCCGCACCACGGCGTGGAGCTGGCGGGTCCGGATGAGGTTGCGGGTGCGGAGAACCACCTCCTCGACGTCGAACGGCTTGATCAGGAAGTCGGTCGCACCACCCGTCAGGGCGCGCGAGCGGGCCTCCCGGTCGACGTCGCCGGTCAGGACGAGGATCGGCACGAAGTCATCCTCGGGGATCAGCTCGCGGAGGGCCGCGAGGACTCCGAACCCGTCGAGCCCGGGCATGTGGAGATCGAGCAGGAGCAGGTCCGGTTCGCTGGTCTCGATCGCGGCCAGGGCCGCTCTCGGGTCGCTGAACGAGTGGACGTCCTCGAACCCGGCGCGGCCGAGGAACCGCTCGAGCAGCCGCAGGTTCGCCGGCTGATCGTCGACGAGGTAGACGCGCGCGCTGAGAATCGGGTCGATCGTCTCGTCCCCGACATGGCGGGTACCCGCGCGGACAGCGGGACCCGTGCCGTCGTCGCCGACGATGGTTGTGGACACGCCTGGTGAGATTCCTCGTATTGCCACCGCGGCACCATACGCCGAAGGAGTACCGGCGGACCATGGCGCGATGGTCATCCCCGACGGAGCGGGCTCAGCCCTCGCTGCGCACCTTCATTGGTCCCCGAGCAGCCTGTCCACGAGCTCGAGGAAACCTTTGACATCCAGCGGTTTCGTGAGGTATGCCGCTGCGCCGCGGGCGGTGAGGCTCGCGATCTGGGAGTTCGTCGCATCGGCGGAGACGATGACGATCGGGATGTCGCGCGTCTCTGGATAGCTCTGCAGGCGGCGCAGGATCTCGTCGCCCGGCGCGTCCGGCAGATGGAGGTCGAGGAGGATGAGATCGGGCCGGTGCTCGCGGGCGAGATCGGCTCCGACGCGCCCCTGCGTCGCCGTCACGAGCACGATGTGCGGCCGGCGGGCGAGGATCCGCTCGACGAGCTTGAGGTTCGAGAAGTTGTCCTCGATGTAGAGGAGCTTCCGGGTCCGGCCCGGGCTCGGCCCGACGCTCGCCGCTGCGACCGGCTCGCGGCCCGATCGTCCATTTTCGTATCGTTCGAGCGCACCCTCGACAAGCCCGAGCTCGACCCAGAACGTGGCGCCCCGATCAAGTTCGCTTTCGACCCCGATCGTGCCCCCCATCGCCTCGACCAGCCCCTTGGATAGGGCGAGCCCCATGCCCGTTCCCTCGACCGCGGTCTGGTCCGCGCCGAGGCGCTCGAACGGCCGGAACAGAAGATCGAGCTGGCCCGGTGGGATCCCGTAGCCCGTGTCGCTGATCGAGATCCGCAGCCGGTCGCCCTCGACGACCGCGCAGGCAGCCGTGACCGAGCCGCCCTCGCGGTTGTACTTGACAGCGTTGGCGAGGAGGTTGACCAGGACCTGCCTGAGTCGCTGTCGGTCGGCGAGGACGTGCATCTCGCAGCCGGCCGCGCTCGGGTCGAGCGTGACCGATCGGCCGTCGGCGAGCGGCGCGATCAGCGCGATGGCCTCCTTCAGGAGATCGGCGACGTCAACCGGCTCCGGCGAGATCGTCATCTTGCCGGACTCGATCCGGCTGATGTCGAGGACCTCGTTGATCAAGTCGAGCAGATGGCGTCCCGCCCGGCTGATCTGCGCCACACTGTCGCGATTGTCGTCGGACAGCGCATCGAGCTCGATGAGTTGGGCGAAGCCGAGCACGGCGGTCAGCGGCGTCCGCAGCTCGTGGCTCATCCGCGACAGGAACTCGCTCTTGGCAAGGTTCGCGCGCTCCGCCTCGGCCCGCGCCTCCAGGGTGGCCGACTCGGCCGCCTTGCGCTCGGTGATGTCGATGATGCTGGCAAGGACCAGGAACCCATCTTCGCTTCTGACGGGATTGAGCCCGATCTCGATCGGGATCTCCCGGCCGTCCCTGGTCGCTCCATAGAGGTCTCGGCCCACGCCCATGGCCCGAGCGCTTGGATGGGCGACGAAACCGTTCCGGAGGGCGGGGTGCCCGTCACGGAACCGGACAGGGAGCAGGATCTCGAGCGGTTGGCTGAGCAGCTCAGCCTTGGCGTAGCCGAAGAGCTGCTCTGTCTGATGGTTGACCATGACGATCGTGCCTGCCTCGTTCACCACGACGATCGCATTGGGCGCCGACTCGAAGACGCGACCGAACGTGTCGACTTCCCACTTCCGTACCGTGATGTCGCGCGCGGTCGCGTAGACGTAGCCACTGTCGGGCGCTCGGCTGCTGGTCCACTCGATCGTCCGGTAGGACCCATCCCGATGCCGGTACCGGTTGACGAAGGAGAACGTCGCCTTGTCCTGCTCGACGATGGCGGCAAACTCGGCCAGGGTCTCCTCCCGATCGTCGGGATGGACGAACTCGATGAACGGCCGTGCGGCGAGCTCTTCGAGACTCCAGCCCAGGATGCGCGTCCAGGCCGGATTGAGACGGCGGAAGAAGCCGTCCGGCGACGCGATCGCGAACCCGTCGTTCGAGATCTCGAACAGACGGGAGAGCTCAAGCTCGCCTGAGAGCTCAAGCTCGCCTGCTGGCTGCGGTGCCCCGTCATCAGCGGTCATGAAAACAGGCTCCGGGACAAGGTCCGACGGCTACGGCTGGATGTTTCGGTTCACCCGGAACAGGTTGGCCGGGTCGTACGTGGCCTTGAGCGTCGACAGGCGCGTGAAATTGTTCCGGTAGGACTCCGCGGTGCGCTCGTCGGCCTCGTCCTGGGTCTGGAAGTTGATGTAGTTGCCACCGGTCGAGAACGGCTTGAGCGCTTCCCACGCGCTCCTGACCCACCGGCGGTGATCATCGCCGGCCGGGTCACCCTCGCGCCACGTCGCCTGAATGACGCAGGCAAATGCGGCCTCGCGGTTGCCCACCGCTCCATCGTCCTCGGCGTGATCGTTGAGCGCGCCGGCGAGATGAAACAGAACGATCTGGTTCGCCGGCGCCGTATTGCCGACGAACTGCGCCTTGTAGGTGTCGAGGACGCCGTCGCCGAGACCCGGGAGGAACTCCGACTTCCAGTAGTAGTGCATTCCCTTCGGCTGGGTCGCATCGAGCATGGCCTGCTGAGCGACATATGGCTTGACCTTGATCACGTCGGCCCACGGCTCTCCAAAGGATCTGACCTCGGCCAGATCCGCCGACGCCTGTTCCGGGCTCCCGGAGTGGCACACCACGAACGCAATGATGGGTGTCCCGTGGGCCGCCTCGGGCAGCCACGGGGCGGGCGGCGCGTTGCGCATCAGGGCGGCCATCGTCAGTTCCCGCGGCGCGGATTCGGTGACCCTTCGAAAGAGGTCCAGGACGCCGTCGGCCTGGCTCGCCGGCCAGGCGATCAGGCCGGCCGTGACGTCTGGGCCAAGCGCATGGAGCCGATAGACGAACTCGGTGACGACGCCGAAGTTGCCCCCGCCGCCGCGTAACGCCCAGAAGAGGTCCGCGTTGGTCGTCCGCGAGGCGCGCCGGATCGTCCCATCAGCGGTCACGATCTCGACCTCCTCGAGATCGTCGACCGTCCACCCGAATCGACGGGTCAGGTAACCGAACCCGCCGCCGACCGTGAGACCGGCCGTGCCGGTCTCGGAAACGAACCCCAGCGTGCTGGCCAGGCCGTGTTCCTGCGTGGCCCGATCGACGTCGCCCAGGGTGCACCCCGGACCCACCCGCGCCAGGTTCGCAGCAACGTCCACGCCGACGTTCTTCATGTTCGACATGTCGAGGGTGACGCCGCCAGCGGACAAGGCGAGACCGGCGATGTTGTGCCCGCCGCCCTTGATCGACAGTTCGAGCTGGTTGTCGCGAGCGAAGTCGACGGTGCGCACGACGTCCTGGGCACTGCGAGGCCGGACCACCACGGCCGGCCGCTTCTTGATCATCCCGTTCCAGAGGAGGATCGCCTCGGCAAACCCGTCATCGTCCGGGTAGAGCAGCGAACCCTCGAGGCCGGCCGCGAAGGCGTCCAGCTTCTCCTTCGAAACCTGACGTGGGCCGCCCGCGAGACCGTTGATCATCAGGTTCGTCATTGGACGCTCCATTTCTTGGCGCCGGATCGGTTCGGCGCGGCGCGGCTGCGCGCGGCTGCGCGCGGCTGCGCG
>ERZ1292633.121-Hain-H41-02um-R1-121-length-106991-cov-14_pt2 | contig 87417 bp, 79 predicted proteins | sample MGYA00564406_ERZ1292633 | MGnify/ENA primary metagenome ERZ1292633 (study PRJEB36523, sample SAMEA6512639) | groundwater metagenome | collected 2019-01-08 | study: AquaDiva: Metagenomics assemblies of 32 groundwater samples
GTCGCCTGAGCGACGTCCCCGTGTACGAGTCCGAGACCGCCGCCCTGCGCGCTGAATTGAATGGGGCGGCGACGGCCGCCGGCGAGCGCCCCGAGACGGCGCGCGTCGTCGTGCTGATGTGCCATGCGGAGCGCGACGCCGTCTTCGAACTCCTCGATCGGCTCGGCGCCCGGGCCATCGAAGCGCCCAATGATCTGCTCCGACTCGTTCCGCGGCTGCGCGGTCGTACGAGCATCTGACGCGAAACACCCCTTGCGGAAGTAGCCCGCGCACGGTCATGATCCGCGGGACGGCCACGGGGCATCCCGATGGCGTGGAGGCTTGGAGGTCGAGAACACATGGAAATGCTCATCGGATTCGCGCTGGTCGTGATCGCCGCCATCGAGATCGTCGGGATGGTCCGCGTCGTCAGCAGCAACCTGAAGATCGGCGGCTGACGCCGAAGCCGGTCAGCGGCTGATCGGAGCCAGGGCCGGATAGCTCGGAGCCAGGTCAGCCCTCGGGAGCCCCCAGTTCGCCGGGGTCGGCGAACGCCGTCTTGGCGTGGCCGGGCCCGGACGCCGCCATCGCCGTTCGATAGACGCCCACCGCATCGTCGACGCACGCCACGACCAGATCGCCCTGGCTGGCCCGGCGGAGCGCGGCCCGAACGGCCGTCATCTCGTCCAGCACCTTCTCCGCGCGGGTCGAGCGCGCGCGTCCTTCGGATTGGGCACGGCGCACGCCTTCGACGACGTTCGAGGCCGTCTCACCCGGTGACCGGCCGCGCAGGTTCTTGTCCTCGCGGACGATGATCTCGTCGAAGGCGCCGGCCGCGATCGCGCCGTAGTCGCGCTGGTCGTCGTCGCGCCGATCGCCGGGGATGCCGATGACACCGATGGCGCGTCCCGCGCGCGACGTGCCGTTGCCGGACCGCCCGCGCGCCGCGGGGTCGACCATCATCCGCTCCACGAAGTCGGCCAGGGCGCGCATGCCATCGACGTTGTGGCAGTAGTCGATGACCACCCGGACGCCGTTCACCTCGAGCATGTTGAGCCGCCCCGGTGCCTGGAAGAACGATGTCGAGAACGTGCGCAGGCCCTGGCGAATGTCGTGGAGGTGGGCACCCGCTGCCCATGCCGCCGCAGCCGCGGCCAGGGCGTTGGCCACGTTCATCCGGGCGCGACCCCCGAAGGTGGCCGGGATGAGGTGCGTGTACAGGACCGGCATCGTCCGCGAGCCCAGCTTCAGAACCACCAGCTCGCCCTGCGGGGTCTTGTCGAGCGTGAATGCCGCCCCACCGCGGCCGGTGTGCCCGTCGACGCGATCGAACCCGTCCTCGCCCTTCGTCGTCGACATCGAGAACAGCACGACCCGCCCGGCGCAGTGGCGGGCCATCCGGGCGACGTACGTGTCGTCCGCGTTCAGGACGGCGGTCCCGGAGCGGGGCACGGCTTCGACGACCACCCCCTTCACGTTTGCCAGCTGGCCGAGCGAATTGATCCCCCCGAGACCGAGGTGATCGCCGGAGACGTTCGTCACCACGGCCACGTCGTTGCGGTCGTAGCCCAGGCCCTCGCGCAGGATGCCGCCGCGGGCCACCTCGAACACCGCCGTGTCCACGGTCGGGTTCTGGAGGACCATCTGGGCCGATTTCGGGCCGGACATGTCGCCCTTCTTGATGAGCCGCCCGTCGATCACGATCCCGTCGGTCGACGTCATCCCGACGCGCCGGCCCATGAGCTTCAGGATGTGGGCGATCATCCGGACGGTCGTCGTCTTGCCGTTCGTGCCGGTGACGGCCAGGATCGGGATCCGCGCGGCGGTGCCGACCGGGAAGAGCAGGTCGATGACGGGCTTCGCGACGTACTGCGGCTCGCCCTCGGTCGGGTGGGTGTGCATCCGGAACCCGGGCGCCGCGTTGACCTCGACGATCCCGCCGCCGGTCTCCCGCACGGGCGTGGCGATGTCCGGACAGATGAAGTCGATGCCGGCCACGTCGAGGCCCACGATCCGTGCCGCCGTCTCGGCGATCTCGACGTTGTCGGGGTGCGCTTCGATCGTCCGGTCGATGGACGTTCCGCCCGTCGACATGTTGCCGGTCAGCGCCAGCTTGACCCGCCTGCCCGCCTCCGGGACGTCATCGAGGCCGAGGCCCTGCTCTCGCACGAGCGCTTCCGCCGCCGCATCGAGGGCGATCCGGGTCAGGACCTTCTCGTGACCGATCCCCCGCCGCGGGTCGGCATTGGCCGCCTCCACGAGCGTCCGGACGGTCTGCTCGCCGTCGCCGACCACCGATGCCGGGACGCGTTCGGCGATCGCGGCGACCTTGCCGCCGATGACCAGGCAGCGATAGTCGTTGCCCGTGATGTACGACTCGACGACGATGTCCCCGGATCGACTCTGGCGGCGGGCATCCGGGAACGCCGCACGCACCTCGTCGTCGGACTGGAGGTCGAGGTGCACGCCCCGTCCGTGATTGCCGTCGAGGGGCTTGATCACGCACGGGTAGCCGATCCTGCGCGCGGCGGCCACGGCGCCGTCCTCGGAGTCGACGAGGTCCGCCCTGGGTACGGGCAGGCCCGCCGAGTCAAGGAGCCGGTTGGTCAGGCTCTTGTCGGAGGCGACATCGACCGCGATCCCCGAGGTCTTGGAGGTCATCGTCGCCCGGATCCGCTGCTGGTGGACGCCGAGCCCCAGCTGCACGAGCGAGTGACGGTCGAGTCGGATGTACGGGATGTCGCGACTGATCGCCTCGTCGATGAGCGCCTGGGTCGACGGGCCGAAGGCCTGCTTCTCGGCAAGGCGGATGAGCCGCTCGAGCTCCGCCATGAAGTCGAAGGCGTACGCCTCGTCGTCGGGGGCGACGAGATGATTGACGAGGGCCACGGCCATCTTGCCGGCTTCGATGCCGACGGCCTCCTCGCGATACTCGTAGATGACGTTGTACTGGCCGTCGACCCCGGTCGAGCGGGTCTTGCCGTGCCGGACGTCGGTCCCGGCCAGGTTCTGGAGCTCCAGGGCGATGTGCTCGGCGATGTGCCCCGTCCACGTCCCGTCGCGAAGGCGGGTCAGGAAGCCGCCGCGCCGCCCCAGCGAGCAGGCGTGGTCGTCGAGAGTCGGGAGGCACTGCTCGAGCGCTTCCACGAAGCCCGGAATCTTGTTCGATGGAAAGTGTTCGAGGACGCCGAGGTCGACGACCATCCGCACCACGGGTTCGCGGGCCCAGTAGTTGGCGCCGCGCAGGACGCGGGTTTCCAGGATCCGGAGGGTGGGTTGGGGCTTGAGTCCACGCGGGGTCGCCGTCCGACGCGCGGCTCGCGGCGCGCTCACGCTCGCCGGGGCCGGCCGCTTGCGCTTCGGGGCGGGTGCCGTCTGGGCCACGTGGTCTCCCTCTGTGCGCCGAATCGGCCGGTCAGCTGGACGCGGCGGCCTCGCCGCCGGGAAGGGCGTGGAGCGACGTTGTGGCCACGCGGACCCGCCGCGCAAGGTCGAAGCGATAGCCGCTGGGCAGCGAGTGAAGGACGACCCCGCTGATCATCAGGGGCTTGTGACCCTTGATCTCCCAGGCGTCCGTGTCCGATCCGGCGCCATCGATCACGGTGACACTCCCCCTCCCGACCACCTCCATGACATGGTCGGGTCCCACGATCCCGGCGGTGTCCTCGTCCACGCCAAGGCCGAGCAGGCTCGGGTTCGAGGCAATGAGCGACAGGAGCCGGCCGAGCCGGTTCCGCTGCTGGAAGTGCTGGTCGATGATGACGCCCGGCAGCACCCCGAGCCCTGCCGCGATCGTCGCCATCCGGTGCTTGGGCGTGGCGCCGGACGAGCCGAAGGCGATCATGTGCGAGCTCATCGCCGACGCCCCGGCCGACGTACCGGCCACCACGGCGCCGTGCTGGAACCGCTCCAGGACGGCCGAGGCGAGACGCGTCCCGCCGATCGTCGACGACAGGCGGAGCTGATTGCCGCCCGTCAAGAAGATCCCGGTTACGTCACTCAAGGCGTGGCCCGTCGCCTCGTCGTTCGCCTGGGGCCGGGTCATCGCGTGGATCGTGCGGATCGTCTTGACCCCGAGGTGGCCGAAGATCTCGGTGTACCGAGCGCCGGCCTCCGGCCCAAGCGACGACGCCGTCGAGATGACCGCGATCCTCGCATCTTCGCCACCGGCGAGCGACACGAACCGGCTGAGGATGACCCGATCCCGGACCTTGTCCTCAGCACCGCCGATGATGATGACCGTGCCGTCGCCCACAGTGGGCGGGAGTATAGCCCGAGCGCCCGGACCCTCGGCCGGAGCAGCCACGGCCGCCGCAGCCACGGCACCGTTCCACGCTCCGCGCACTCCCCCAACTCCAGGCTTCCTGCGGCCTGCCGCGGTGACTCGGAGTCAACACGGACGCGCCGTGTGCTGGCAACGGATGGATGTCTCTCCCCGTCGGCGTGCCTCGCGCCTCGATTCGTGTCCCGGAGTCACCGGAACTCACTCGGGGCGACCCGTCGGCACTTCGTGATCCGCTCAGCCCCGACGCCAGGCGACTCGACCCGTCGGTGTTGACTGGCAGACACGGTCGCCCCTGAGATCCCGGATGAACGGCGACGGCGGCTGACCGCGATCGCTTGCTGGGTCAGGCAACCCCGGACGAAACGGCACCAACGTCAGGCAACCCCTCCTCGCGGCGCCGCTCGTCGACCGGGCGCAGGAGGATCGCAGCGACCACGAACAGCGCCACACCGAGGGCCAGCGCCGCACGCGGTCCACTGCCCAGCCGTTCGGGACCGCCGATGATGTCCATCAGCGTTCCGCCGGTCGCCAGCGCGATCACCCCCGCCGAGGCCGTGGCCACGTTGCTGATCCCCATGAACCTCCCGGACGAGGCCTTCGGGATGATGTCGGTCATGAGCGCCCAGTCGACGGCCAGGAACGAGCCCGTGGCGAGGCCGTAGATCACGACGCCGACCAGCGCGACCGGGATCGACGGCGCGACGGCGACGATCCCCAGTCCGAGGGCGCCGATCGCGCAGCTTGCGTAGATCACGCGTTTCCGTCCGACCCGGTCGGAGAGGCGGGCAGACGGCAGGACCGCGACGATCGTCCCGAGGGCGGTGAAGCCGAGGATGATCGTCAACGTCCCCCCGGCCTCCTCCTGATCGAGCCCGTGGGAACGGGACAGGTAGAAGATCGCGAGCTTGATGAGCATGTTCGTGGCCATCAGGAACGCGAGTCGCGATGTGACGAGCCAGATGAAGCTTCGCTCCTTGAGGATGTCGAGGCCCCACGCTTCGGCGGCGACCGAGAGCCAGGATCGGCCCGCCCGGTCCTTGGCCACCCGTCCCTCGTTGACCCAGAGGAACACGCTGATCATCGTCAAGAGCTCGATGATTCCGACGGCGATCGTGCCCAGGAAGAACTGGTTTGTCGCAACGGCCACGGACGCGACGATGGCGCCCGTGATGTTCCCGAGCACCTGCATGAGGCCGACCAGTCCACTGGCGAGGCCCACCTGGTGGGCCGGAACGAGGTCGGGGACGTAACCCTGGAACGGCCCCTGCGCGAAATTCGAACTGAACTGGAGGAGGATGACGAAGGCGGCGATCGAAACGACGGTGTTCGAACTCGCCACCCCGAACAGGAAGACGACATCGAGGAGCGACCCGATGAGGATGTACGGCTTCCGGCGCCCCCAGCGGCTGATCGTGTAGTCGCTGATCGAGCCGACGGTGGGCTGGACGAGGACGGCCACGAGGGCACCCCCGACGGTCATCGCGACCAGGGCCCGGCCCTCCTCGCCCGCCGGAACGAGCGCCTGGTACTCGAGCCGCCCGCCGAGGATCGTGTCGACCGCGATGAAGATCGACGACAGGCCGAACCAGTAGAGGGTCATCCGGAGGAGCTGCGAGACGGGCAGCGTGTCGGTCGGGCGGCCGTCACTCAGGCCGGCGGTGGGCGTCGTCATGCCTGCATGCTATGCGGCGCCCGTCGCGCTGCCGTCTCGGGCAAGGCTGGCCGTGGTCCGGATCGAGACGAGCCGCCGGTCCGTGGCCCCCGGGGCGGCGAACCGGAACACGGACCGGTCGAGCGAATAGAGGCCCGTCGAGGCGATCCCGATCCGACCGAGGCGGAATGTGAAGACCGGGTTCTCCGTGTTTCCGGCGTAGTGGTGGACGTCGCCGCCGGCCTCGAGCAATGCGAGGTTCGCCTGGCCGGCGAACGTGTCGTGGAGTGCGCCGAGGATATGGCCGGCCGGCTCCCCGGCCCGATACTCGTCCTCGAGCCAGCGGATGCCGGGCTCCGTGTCGGCTCGCCCGTGGATCCGACCCTGGGCGCGATACCGGCTGCGCCACTCACGATGAAGCCTGAAGTCGCCGTTGTGGCTGACGATGTAGCGACCGGCCGGGTCGTCGAACGGCTGCGTGTCGGGCAGGTCCAGCGTGGACAGCTTCGAGGGCCGACGAAGATGGACGAGGACGGACGTGGTCTCGACGCTCCCGATCTCCTCGCGCCGCGGGTCGTCGCGAAACGCCCGGACATCGCGATGGCTGTGAAGCCCTCCGTCGTCGCCGAGCCAGCCGGCGCCCCAGCCGAACCCGGCAATCCCGAACCGCTCGACCTTTTCCACGAATGGCCACAGCTCGTCGATCCGGAACGGCTCGGCGGCCCGGGCCACGAAGTGCTCGCACATAGCCGGGGATGATACGCGGCCCGACGGCCGCCGATCGCCGGGCGGTCAGTCCGTGGTCCGAGTGATCTCGGCCTCGAACTCGGGGAAGAAGCGGCCGATCACCGGGAGGTCGAAGGCGGCCAGGATGGACTCCTTCGGCTCGCGAGCGAGCAGGAATACGAACGAGCGCCGGACGAGGTCGATTGGATCGGTCGCGCCCGGACCAAGCCGGTCGAGGTCCTCCGCGCTGACCGCGACGCGGTGACGGGTCGCGGACCCATCAGGGTCGCGCACGTCCACCGTGCAGGTCCAGCCGGCTCCATCCGGGGTGCAGGTGACCTCGATCACCGTCATCGGGGCTTCGACCCTACCCGCGCAGAACGAGGCCGCGGTAGCCGGCGCTGAAACCGGCCTGGATCAACGTTGCGCGGGTGGGCGAATCGGAGACGGGAATCCCGTCGATCTTGCCGACCACGAGTTCCCGGGTGCGTCGCTCCGTGGGGATGGCGCGCAGGGCGCCGATGGCCGCCGACGCGACCTCCGGGTCATCGAAGGCAGGCAGGGTCTGGAGCGAGCGACCGCCGCGATCGACGTAGAGGGCCGCGACGCCATCGACGAGCACGACGTAGGCACCGGCTGCGCGCTGGAGGGGCCGCCGGTCAGCCTCGCTGCGGCGCGGCCACGCGATCGCGGCGCCGTACGGGTTCGCCGGGTCGGCGGCGGCCAGCAGGTGGACGATCGGGCGGCCTGCGCTCGGAACCTCTCGAACAGACCGCAGCCGATCCACCGCTCCGGGCTGGGCGAACTGCGCCGCACCAAGCCCCTCAACGAAGTACCCGCGCCGGATGCGACCTGCCTCCTCGAGCATCCGCAGGATCGGGTAGACCGCGGAGAAGCCGCCGTCGACGTCCTCGGACATGACGGCCTCACGCGTCACGACCCCGTGGCGATCGAGGAGCGCAAGGGCGCGGGCATGCATCCGCTCGGTGGACGACGGCCCGCTGGGTGGCGTCTCGGCGGTGGGTGGCGTCTCGGCGGTGGCCTCCGGCTCCGTGGGGACATCGACCAGCGACCAGCGACCGGCGGCCTCGGGTGGTCCGAGCGCCGTCAGGCGGCCGGGACGCGGACGCGAGGTTCGGCTCGGGCGCTTCCAGCGCAGAGCGCGCAGCGGGGAGAACGTGTCGTTGGTGACCTCGCCGGCCCAGACCAGGTCCCACAGGGCGTCGAGGACGTCGCGGTCCGAGCCGCCCCCGGCCGCCGCGAACAGCTCGCGATAGAAGCACGCCCCGCGGCGGGCCAGGTGCGCGCGGATCGCGTCGTACCGTGGACCACCAGGCTGATCGACCATGGGCCGAGCAGGCCGAAGCGCCTCTCGTCCAGGGCGATACAGGACGATCCTGCCGTCGTCGCGACCGAGGCTGCCGCGCCCCGCCCAGGCGACCTCGCCGGCGGCGCCCAACTCGTCGAGCAGGCGCGGCTGGTAGCCGGGGATCCGCGCAGGCAGGACGTCTCGCTCGAGCACCGACGCCGGGATCGCGACCCCGGAGAGCTGATCCACGACCTCCGCCAGCCGCTCCATCGCCGCGGAACCGCGGAGCGGCGGCGGCGCGTCGCCCACGGCCGCGACGCCCTGCCATGAGGGCAGGAACCGCCCGAGCGCGGACGGTTCCACCGGTTCCACCTCTCGACGAAGGCGCGCCAGCGAGGCGCGCCGCAGCCGCCGGAGCACCTCCGGGTCGCACCATTCGCGTTCCGTCCCGGCGGGCCGGAACTCACCGCGGAGGACGGTACCGGCGGCGAGCAACCGCGCGAGGACGTCCTCGACGCTGTCGAGCGGCAGGCCCCATCGTCGCGCGGGGTCGACGGCCAGGAACGGACCGTGGGTCCGGGCCCATCGGGCGAGGAGTCCATCGAGGGGCGCGCTGGTCGGCGCGAGGTACGCCTCCGGGACGCCGGCCGGCGCGGCGGTCCCGAGCGCGTCGCGATAGCGCCCGACGTCCTCCAGCGCGATCCAGCGCTCGTCTCCGGCGATCCGGACACGGACCGCACGGCGCGAACCAAGCAGGACGTCGAGATGAGCCGCCATGGCGGCGCGCCCGCCCTCGACCCGCGCCGCGACCTCATCATCGGTCAGGTCGCCGAGGCGACGCAGAAGGTCGTGGACCGCGTCCGCGCTCCCCGCCCGACGGTCGTCGGCGAGGAACTGAAGAGCCAGCTCGAGGTCCCCGAGGGCCTCCGGGTCGAGCAGCTCACGCAACTCCTCCTGGCCCAGCAGCTCGCGGAGCAGATCGCGATCCAGCGCCAGGGCGCCGGCGCGGCGCTCGGCGAGTGGCGCATCGCCCTCGTACATGTAGGCGCCGATGTAGTCGAAGAGCAGCGAGCTTGCGAAGGGCGAGGCCTTCACCGTCTCGACGCCGTGCACGGTGATCTCGCGCCGCTCGACCCCGGCAAGCAGCTCGCGGAGCGCGGGCAGGTCGAAGACATCCGAGAGGCACTCGCGATAGGTCTCCACGAGGATCGGGAAGCTGCCGTAGCGGCTCGCGACCTGGAGCAGGTCGGCCGCTCGCTGGCGCTGTTGCCAGAGCGGTGTCCGTGCGCCGGCCCGTCTGCGCGGCAGCAGCAACGCCCGGCCCGCGTTCTCGCGGAACCGCGACGCGAAGAGCGCCGATCCGCCGACCGCGGCGACGACCAGGTCCTCGATCTCGTCCGGCGACGGAAAGAGCAGGGCTTCGACCCCGTCGAGATCGCCGTCACCCAGCCGGATCGCGATGCCATCATCGGACGACATCGTCTGCGCCTCGAGGCCAAGCCGGTCGCGCAGGCGGGATTCGATCGCCATCGCCCACGGGGCGTGGACTCGCCCACCGAACGGCGTCAGCAGGCACAGCCGCCAGTCGCCGAGCTCGTCGCGGAACCGTTCGATCACGACCCGCCGGTCGGTCGGCAGGACCCCGACGGCCTGGCGCTCGTCGTCGAGGTAGGTCAGGAGGTTGCCCGTCGCGAGGTCGTCGAGGTCGTGCCGCTCTCGCAGGCGCGTCCCGAGCGCCTCGCGTCCGCGCTCGCCGCGCGCGAGGTCGTCCTCGGCCTCGCGCAGGAAGGCCCCGATCGCCCGTCCCAGTTCGATCGGCCGCCCGATCGTGTCGCCCTTCCAGAACGGGAGCTTGCCGGGAACGCCGGGCGCTGGTTCCACGAGAACGCGATCCGCTGTGATCTCGTTGACCCGCCACGACGACGCGCCGAGGACGATGACGTCGCCGTGCATCCCCGCACGGAGCTCGTAGACCATCTCCTCGTCGAGTTCGCCCACTCGCCTGCCCGGTGTGCCGGCCTCCCCGACGAGAAACACGCCAAAGAGCCCGCGGTCCGGGATCGTGCCGCCGCTGGTGACGGCGACGACGCGGGCGTCGCGCCGGCCCTCGACCCGGTCGGTCATCCGATCCCATGACAGGCGCGGCTTGAGTTCGGCGAACTCGTCGGATGGGTAGACGCCGGCGAGCATGCCCAGCACGCCCTCAAGGGCCTCGCGCGGCAGCGTCTCGAACGGGGCGGCGCGGGTCGCCGTCGCGTGGATCTCGTCGACGGTCCAGCTGTCCATGACGGTCATCGCCACGATCTGCTGGGCGAGGACGTCGAGCGGGTTTCGGGGCAGGGTCGTCGTCTCGACCAGTCCCTCGCGCATTCGGCGTACCACGACAGCGCTTTCGAGGAGGTCGCCCCGGAACTTCGGGAAGATCACGCCCTTCGAGGGAGCGCCGACGTGGTGGCCGGCCCGGCCGACGCGCTGGAGCCCGCTCGCGACCGAGGTGGGACTCTCGACCTGGATGACGAGGTCGACCGCGCCCATGTCGATGCCGAGCTCCAGCGAGCTCGTCGCCACGAGCGCGGGCAACCGACCCGCCTTCAGATCCTCCTCGATCTGCACCCGCTGTTCGCGGGCGATGCTGCCGTGGTGCGCCCGGACGAGGTCCTCGCCTGCGAGCTCGTTCAGGCGATGTGCCAATCGCTCGGCGAGTCGCCGGCTGTTCACGAAGACGATGGTGCTCTTGTGGGCCCGGATGAGTTCGAGGATCCGAGGATGGACCGACGGCCAGATGCTGGTTCGAAGGTCCCGCCCCATCGCCGAATCGCCCGGCGGGGGAAGCTCCTTGCCGATCCGGGTCATGTCCTCGACCGGGACGACGACGCGCAGATCGAGCGGCTTCCGTGCCCCGGCATCGACGACGGTCACGTCGCGACCGCGGCCGATCCCACCGAGGAACCGGGCGATCGTCTCGAGCGGCTTCTGGGTAGCCGACAGGCCGATCCGCTGGAGCGGCGCCCGCGGGCGCAACCGCAGTCGCTCCAGTCGTTCCAGGCTGAGTGCGAGATGCGCGCCGCGCTTCGTCCCGGCGATCGCGTGGACCTCGTCGACAATGACCGCCTCGACGTCACGCAGCATCTCCCGGGCCGCGCTCGTGAGCAGCAGGTACAGCGACTCGGGCGTCGTGATCAGGATGTCGGGTGGATGGCGAACGAGATCGCGCCGGGCCTGGGCCGTGGTGTCACCGGTCCGCAATCCGATCGAGATGCCCGGAGGCGGCAGGCCGAGCCGCTCGGCCTGGATCCGGATGCCGGTCAGGGGGGCGCGCAGGTTGCGCTCGATGTCGTAGGTCAGCGCCTTGAGCGGCGAGATGTACAGGACGCGAACGCCGACCGCGGCCCGAGCGCCCGATGACGCCTGCGATACCTCGGCCGCGGCCGCAAGTCGATCGATCCACCACAGGAACGCGGCGAGGGTCTTGCCGCTCCCGGTCGGTGCGTGAACGAGGACATGGTGTCCGGCCGCAATGGCCGCCCAGCCGTCCGACTGAGCCCTGGTCGGAGCCTCGAACGTGGACTCGAACCAGGCGCGGACCGCGGGGCCGAACAGTGCCAGCGGGTCGGCGGCGATGACGTCATTCACGGGAGGGCGAGTATAGGCCGCCCGTTCGATTTCGACCGTCCGTTCGACGACCGAGAGGCGATCGCCCGGGGCGCGGTCACCCGGATCTCGGCCCCCTCCGAACCGGCCGTTCGGCCCGCCGACAAGGGGCCGTTGGCACGTGCCCTGCGAGGCCGTCGTGAGCGATGGTCGAGGTGCACAGCGATGACCTGAGGATTACAGTCCGGTCAATCGGACCAACCATCGGGCCGACATCGAGGGAGGCACACATGTCCACGCTTCGAAGACTGGCCGCACCGCTCGCGATCGTCGCGGCTGTCGTCCTGGTCTACATGCAGAACCCGTGGCTGGAGCCACCGGAAGGGCTTCGCCCGGCCTTGACCGTCATCTTCTGGGTCCTCGCCATCGTCGTGGTGATCGCGATGTTCGAAGACCGCAAGGCGCCCGAGGCGCAGGTCGTCGAGGTCGAAGGCCCGACCTTCACCCGCTATCTCTTCAGCAACACGAGGGCCGGCCTGTTCTGGCTTCCCGTACGCATTTTCCTCGGCTTCTCCTGGCTCGAGGCCGGCTGGCACAAGTTCGAAGGCGAAGGCTGGATGGACGGCGGGTCGGCGCTGCGCGGCTACTGGGAGCGAGCGGCCAGCATCCCCGAGGAGGGGCGCCCGCCGATCTCCTTCGAGTGGTATCGCGACTTCATCAACGTGCTGCTCGACAACAACGCGGAAACCTGGTTCGCGCCGCTCGTCACGTTCGGCGAGATCGCGGTCGGCGTCGGTCTGCTCGTTGGCGCGCTCGTGGGCGTGGCCGCCTTCTTCGGGGCGCTCATGAACATGAGCTTCCTGCTCGCGGGCTCGGCCTCCACCAACCCGGTCCTGTTCACGTTCGCGATCGGGCTCATCCTCGCCTGGCGCGTCGCCGGCTACTACGGCGTCGACCGCTACCTCCTCCCGAAGCTCGGCACCCCATGGGCCCGGAAGGTGGCCATCAAGCCCGCGAACGGAGGGTCCGCGGGAACCTGACCGTCCCATCGTAGACCGATCCCTCCTCTGACCGCCGGTCCGGGCCCCAACCCGACCGGCGGTCCCTCGTGTCGCGTCAGTCACGCGTTCCGAGGAGGGCGAGGATCCGGCCGCGACCGCCGGAGTCCTCCATGCGTCGGACGGTGAACCCTGCCTGTTCGAGCATGCGCACCGCGATCCCGAACCTCTCGACATCGCTGAGCGGTTCGACGACGTCACGCTCCCCGACCCCGATCATCGCCTCCCAGCGGATGCCCGGCGGCGAATCGTCCAGATGGGTCGCCAGGAGACGCAACGCCAGACCGGCCTGACGCCACGCCGGCGCGACACCGATCGCAAGAAGCGTCCGCACCCCCGTGGCGCTGGCGGACGCGGCGGAAACGACCCCGCCGACGACGAGCCCCTCAGCGATCGCCGCGGTGACCCGAACCTCCGAACCGCCGACGGCACGCAGCGCCGAGGCCAGGAGGGCATGGGCGGCGACGGGATCCGCGGGCGCAAGGGTGCGCTGGGCGACGCGCAGCCGCTGCCACGTGGCCGCGTCCACCCTGGAGACGATCGTTGGCACCGGGTGGGCCGGCTCGGCCGGGTGGGCCGGCTCGGCCGGGTGGGCCGGCCTGTGCGGCGAATTCGCATCCCCGCTCGACGGGGAGGACGCCTCGGGAGACCACCAGCCGCGGTCGACCGCGGCGACAACCAGGGCCGGCACCACCAGTTGACGGACAAGACCGGCCACGGCAATCGCTCGCGCCTCCGCCTCGAGCTGCTCCCCATCGACGGGTGACCCCGCGTTCGGCGCATCGTCGAACTGCTCGGGCAACGGGTAGGTGCCGTGCCGGAGCGCGTCCGGCGACCAGCGCCGGCGCCACGTCTCGGGGATCGCCGCGGGCGCGTCCAGGTGGGCACCGGCCAGCCAGGTCAGGGCCCACGCCCGCGGCACGACGCGGTACGCGTCGTAGCCTCCCCCGCCGGTCGATAGCCAGCGTCCCCCGGCCCACCGGTGCGCGACCCGATCGACGAGTCTGGCTGCCGTGCCCATCGCCGTGGTGGTGACCCGGAGATGGGCCAACGGGTCCCAGGCGTGACTGTCGCAGCCGTGCTGGCTCACGATGATGTCCGGCCCGAAGGCGGCCGCGAGGTCGGGGACCAGGCGCTCGATCGCGCGAAGCCAGCCGCCTTCGCCGGTCTGCGGCTCGAACGGGACATTGACGACGGTTCCCGCGGCCGCCCCATCGCCCAGCTCGTCGAGGGCGCCGGTCCCCGGGAACAGGTACTGGCCGGATTCGTGGAATGAGATGGTCAGCACGCCGGGGTCGTCGCGATGGATCATCTCGACGCCATCGCCGTGGTGAACGTCGAGGTCGACATACAGGACGCGCAATCCATCCTGCCTGGCGCGGGCAATGGCCAGGGCCGGGTCGTTGTAGATGCAGAACCCGGCCGCCCGCGCCGGCATGGCGTGGTGGAGCCCCCCGCCGGGATGAAACGCATGCTCGTCGTCGCCGCGCAGGATGGCCTCGATCGCCCGAAGGGATCCCCCGGCGACCATGGCAGCCGCCGCATGCATTCCGCCGAAGGCAGGGACGTCGCCGGTTCCGATCCCCGCGGCAGCGCGGCCGGCCGGATCCTCGGAGAGGCGGCGGACGATCGCGAGGTACGTCGCCTCGTGGACCGCCTGCAATTCATCGTCCGTGGCGGGCTCCGGCGCGAGCCCGGGCTCGGCTCCTACGAGCCGAAGCAGGTCGATCGCGGGAGCGAAGCGACGAGGCGTAAGCGGATGCGCCGGCCCGAAATCGTACGTCTCGGAGCGTGGCCCGAAGACGAGCAGCGGGCCACGGCGGTTCGTCACCGTGGCACGATACCCGCGATGGAGCGGGTCTACACGGCACCTCGCCTCGACAAGCTGGGCGTGCGCCCCGGCGTCCGGGTTGCCATCGTCGGCATCGACGATCCCACATTTGCCGGCGAGGTCGGCGAGCGAACACTGGATGTGACCCTGGGACCGCCCCTCCCCGACACCGACCTGATCTTCCTCGGCGCCGACGCGCCCGCCGATCTCGCGGCGCTGGCCGGCCTGCGCGCGAGCATCCGACCGAATGGGGCGATCTGGGTCGTGTCACGCAAGGGCCCGGCCGCAACCCTCCGCGACACGGAGGTGATGGCCGCGGCACGGGCGGCCGACCTGGTCGACAACAAGGTGGTCGCCTTTTCCGCGACGCACACCTCACTCAGGTTGGTGATCCCGGTCGCGATGCGGCCTCCGTGAGCGGAGTACCATCGGAGCCATGCCAGACCTTGTCGTCATCCTGATCGTCATCCTTGTCATCGCGGTGCTGCTCCGCGGACCCAGGACCCTGCCCGAGATCGGCTCGATGCTCGGACGAGGGACCCGGAACCTCAAGGACGAACTGGGCGGCAAGCGCACCGACGGCGACGGGCCGGACGCGGGACCGCCCAGCTGAACGACCGCCCGCCGCTGGACGGGCTCGACCCGGGGACCCGATCCGCGGACCTGCGGTCGGTGCGCCGTCCGGCTCCGCATCGACCGGCCGCCGTGGAGTTGGCGACGGCGATCCTGATCGTGGGTAGTCTGGCGAACCTCGTCGGCACGCTTGGTGGAGGGATCTCCATCGGCGGCCAGGCGGCCCCCGGCCCGATCATCCTGGGCTCGGTCGTGCTCGACACGATGCTCGTTGTGATCGGCGTCGCAGTCCGGACCGGGCGCTGGTGGATCGGCGCCAGCAACATCGTGGCCGTTGTGGTGTTCCTGTATGGGACGGCCGCACTCGGCAGCGGGATGAGCGAGATCCCGCTCGTGTTCGCCGTCCTCTATGGCGTCGTCTTCCTCGCCGTCTTCCTCAATCGTGCGTGGTTCGATGCCATGCGGTCCTGGCGGGACCGGGGCCACGGTCGCCGACCCTGACCGTCGGGGCGACCCATTGAGCGTGGCTCAGCCCCCGAGGCGTCGGCCGTCGGGGAGTTCGAGGCTCAGGCGGCGGCCGTCGGGTGCGATGTCCACCGACACCGCCACGTCGCCGAATCGAAGTTCCTCGCCGTGAGTCAGGCCGGTCAGCGCATAGGGAGCCCGCACCGCGGCGTCGGGCGGGCCCCCGACCGGCAAGCCGAGGCCGTGCGCGAACATCTCGACGCCGGCGTGATGTAACGGCTCCAGGTCGGTCACGACGACGCCGGCGAGGCGACCGCCCGACCGGGCCACCTCGGCGTGGACCTGCTCGATCGTCGTGTGGGTTGGATCGGCGGGATCGACCACGACGACCTCCTGTCGCCCGATCAACCAGCCTCTGGCTCGGCGCCCGGGGATCCCCGCAGCCCACGAGGCCTCCACCTCGACGACGTCCGCGCTCACGCGCCGAAAGGTGGGGCCGCCCGAGACCGACCCGGGCAGGAACGCGGCCCGCAGGTCCGCTTCGTCGCGCAGCTCCACCAGCTGCTGCAGCGTCACGAATGTCGGCTGCCAGAGCGAGATCTGACCGGCCGCGGCCGCTTCGAGGGCGTCCGCCGGTCGTACCCAGCGAGCCTCTTCGACCTCCTCCGACACCACCGACACGCGAGTCCCGGCAGGAACGAACGCCGCGAAGAACCGGACATCGAAGCGGCGGGCCATCGATCCCGGCGTGACCCATCGGGACATCGCGACGAGGTCGGCGGCGGCGATCACGATCCCGGTTTCCTCCAGCGTCTCGCGCACGGCGGCGACGTGATGGGCGAGCGCGCCGACGGCGGTCATCTGGCCGTCCGGCGCCAGCCCGAGACCCAGCCGCTGCGCCGCCTCGGCGGCCGTGATGCCGGCCGATTCGTGTGCGGCGGGAGCCGCGTCCGCCGAATCGACTCGGCCGCCGGGAAAGACATGGATATCCGGGCCGAAGGCCATGGTGCGAGGTCGCCGCGTCAACAGGACCTCGTGGCCGGCCGATGTCGGACGGAGGAGGACGACGGTCGCCGCCGCCCGGGGCACGTCGAGGTCGCTCACGAGCCGGCGGCCAATCACGACCCCGACACCGGTGCGAATGCCAGCAGCGGGACGGTCATCGTGGTTCTCAAGCTCTAGCCATCCGGCACCTGGCCGCTCATCAGAGGGTCAGCCGGTAGGCGAGCAGCCGTTCGCCCGGCGCGAACTCCCAGTCGAGGTCGGGATCGCGGCGAAACCCGAGCGACTCGTACAGCCGGTGCGCGGCCGACATGAACGGCCGCGTGAAGATGCCGATCGCCGAGCAACCCTCCGACCGCGCCCGATCGATGGCCGCCGACACGAGCGCTCGACCGACGCCCCGGCCACGCGCGTCTCCGGCAACCGCCAGCATCCGGAACGCGGCCGCGTCCCCGAAGTCGCCCTCGTGGTAGGGCCCGGGTCCCGGTATATATGTCACGCCGCCGAGGATTCGCCCCGTCACCTCGTCGACGGCAACGAGCACCGGGACCAGCGCCGCGCGTGTCGCGACATCGCGCAACTCGGGGTAGTAGTCCTCGTCCGTCTCACCGGCGTCGCGATACGCGGCGATCGTCAGCTCCCCCAGGGCGTCCATCTCGGCCTCACGGACCTCTCGAACCACGAACCCCGGCCCGGGTGACGCTTCCGACGGATCGGTCGACGCCGTCATTTGTCGCCGCTCAGCTGGGAACGGAGGGCGTCGGGGTCCGTCACGGGAAGGCGGCAGGCGAACGCCCGACACACGTAGGCCGTGGGCTTCCCGTCGATCGCCACGCGGTCGGCGAGGAGCTCGATGGCGCTCGTGGTGGGGTCCGCGGCGGCGGGATACGCGGCGAGAGCCACGACATGGCTTCCCTGCGGCAGGGCGTCCACGACGTCGCGCAGCGCGATCGTGGCCGAGTCGTTCGGATCGCCGACGATGGCAATTTCGAGCGGCGCCGCCAGGAACAGGTCGATGCTGCTGGCCCACTGCGCGAAGGCCGTCGGGTGGCGCGCGACGTGCGCCGCGACGGGGGCAATGGCGGTGGCGGCGGCGGCCCGATAGCGATCCTGGCCCGTCCACGCGGCGAGGCGGAGCAACACCATCGACGCCATGGCCCCGCCCGACGGCAACGCGTTGTCCTGGATGTCCTTCGGCCGCGCCACGAGTCGCTCGTGATCGTCGGCGGTATCGAAGAACCCACCTGCCGGATCAGCGAACCGCGCAAGGACGACGTCCATCAACCGGCGCGCGGTGGTGAACCAGCGCTCGTCGAACGTGGCCTCGTACACTGCCAGGAGCCCGTCGGCAAGGTGGATGTAATCCTCGAGGACGCCGCTGCCGGTGGCCCGGCCGTCCTTCCACGAACGCCCGAGTCGCGCCGTCTCCTCATCGAAGAGGCCACCCAGGACGGCGGCCGCGGCGCGGACCGCGGCGTCGCGATAGACCGTCGCCCGCCCGCGCACTGCCGGGTCAGGATCCGTTCGCAGGTAGCGCGCCGCATCGCCGAACGCACCAAGGGCCAACCCGTTCCACGACGCGAGGACCTTGTCGTCGCGGGCCGGCTGTGGACGCGCCGTGCGGACCTCGAGAAGCCGCGTGCGGACGCGAGCCAGGCGCTCCTCGACCTCCTGTGGGGCGATCTCGAAGCGCGCTCCGAGCTCTTCGGGTGAGCGCAGGCGACGCAGGATCGTGTGGCCCTCCCAGTTTCCCTGTTCGGTCACGTCGTATGCGGCCGCGAACAACGGGCCGTCAGCGCCGGCGACGTCGGCGACCTCGGCCGCGGTCCATGCGAACGTGGCACCCTCCACGCCCTCCGTGTCGGCGTCCTGGCTGGCGGCAAACGCGCCGTCGTCCGTGCGCAGCTCGCGCAGGAGGTAATCGAGGACGGAGATCGCCACGTCGCGATAGCGGAGGTCGCCGGTGACGGACCACGCGTGGAGGTACGCACGCGCCAGCTGGCCGTTGTCGTAGAGCATCTGCTCGAAGTGCGGCGCGAGCCACACGGCGTCGGTCGAGTAGCGGTGGAATCCGCCGCCCAGCTGGTCGCGGATGCCCCCGTCCGCCATTCGATCGAGACTTCGCCGGGCCATCGCCAGCGCCTCCTCGTCGCCGGTCGCGCTGTATCGGCGAAGGAGGAAGGAGATGGTCATGGCCTGTGGAAACTTGGGCGCCTGACCCCACCCGCCGTTCGGGGCGTCGAACTGGGCGGCGAGCTGCGTGACGGCCGCGTCGAGGATGCCGGCCGGAATCGGTCCCGTGGCCGCGGGCACGCGGGCCTGGTCGATGAGCGCCGTCACCAGTCGCGCACCGGCCTGCTCCACTTCCGCACGCTGCTCGCGGAACGCCCGATCGACGCCCTCCAGGACCTGCCGGAATGAAGGCATCCCATGGCGCGGCTCGTCGGGGAAGTAGGTACCGCCGTAGAAGGGACGACCGTCCGGCGTCAGGAACACGGTCATCGGCCAGCCTCCGCCGCCGGTCATGGCCTGGACGGCGCCCATGTAGACCTGGTCGAGGTCGGGCCGCTCCTCGCGATCGACCTTGATCGAGACAAAACGCCCGTTCAGGAAGTCGGCCGTCGCCTCGTTCTCGAACGACTCGCGCTCCATGACGTGACACCAGTGGCAGGCGGCGTACCCGATCGAGAGGAAGATCGGGCGGTCGAGGAGCTTCGCCCGCGCGAGGGCGTCGGGACCCCACGGGAACCAGTCGACCGGGTTGTGCGCGTGCTGCAGCAGGTACGGGCTCGTCTCGCCCGCGAGGCGGTTGGGCATGTGCCGATGGTACCCGTCCGGCTCGAGGTGCCAGTGGCGTAGCATGGACGGATGGTCGCCACGAACGCGGTTCCGAACTTCATTCCGAGCACCCGCGGCCTGCAGTTCGCGAACCGTTTCCCGCCGGGACCCACGGTCAAGCTGGGGCCGCTGGATCCGCGCTGGATCGGGATCGGTGACGCCTCGTCGGGCCTGTGCGGCGGAATGAGCTGGTTCGTCCGCGAGCGGTTCGACGGCGACCTGCCGGTCCCGCCCGATACGGAACCGCCGACCAACGGCTCACCGCTCTTCGCCGCGATCGTTCGGCGTCAGGTTCGCTCACTGGACTGGCTCCGCCTGCCGCTCCGAATCTGGCGCATGGCCGCGACCGGTGCAGCGCGCGCCGCTCGAGACACCGTGGATCGCGAGTGGCCGCGGGTCCGGGCCGAGATCGACGCCGGCCGGCCGGCAATGGTCGCGCTGGTCCGGCGAACCGGGTGGAATCCGCTCGCATTGACGATGAACCACCAGGTCCTGGCCTATGCGTACGACGATGGTCCCGAGGAGCTCGTCGTCCGCATCTACGATCCCAACTGGCCGCGTCGCGACGATGTCGCGTTGCGCATCCGATTGGGCGCCGGCGACGGGGCGCCGTCTCCGGAGGGTCAATCGACCGGCGAGCCGCTCGCCGGATTCCTCGCAGCGCCCTATCGAGGCTGAACTCAGGCGCTCGGGCGGCCGACGGAGCTCGAGCGGCCGACGGAGCCGGCCCGCGCCCGAGCGCGGATTCGGCGAAGCCACAGGATCCCCGCCACGCCCACCGCGGCCGTGGCCGTTCCTCCCAGGCTCATCGCCACGTCCGCGCCGAGCGAGGACGCAATGGCGCCCATGACGAGACCGCCGATCGGAACGGATCCGGCGAAGGCCGTGGTGTAGACGCTCATCACGCGGCCACGCAGCTCGTCGGGCACCGAGAGCTGGATGGTCGTGTTCGCGGTAGCGGCCATCGCGATCCCACCCAAACCTGCGAGCAGCATCATCACCAGCGACAGCGGATACCAGCGCGAGATGCCCAGCACGATCTCGGCAAGCCCCATGGCCAGGGCGCCCACGACGATGATGATCGGACTCGTTCGGCCGCTGAAGGCGATCCCGAGCGCGGCCACCAGCGACCCGACGCCCGACGCCGCCATCAGGAATCCGAAGCCGGCCGCATCGGACCCCAGGACATCGCGAGCCAGCGGCGGAACGAGCACCGAGAAGTTCATCCCGAAGGTCGCGGCAAGGCCGAGCACGATGGTTGCCAGCAGGACGATCTCGGTGCGCCGGACGAACCCGAGTCCCTCGGCCAGGTTGGCGACGACAGCGGCCACGGTTCGCGGGCGTGCGAGCCGCGGGGGTGCTTCCATCTCGCGTTGACGCAACGCGAACAACCCGGCCAGCACCGCCAGATACGAGATGCCGTTGATCAGGAACGCCGGTGCGATGCCCAAGGTCCCGATCGCCAGACCCGCCAGGGCCGGGCCGACGACACGCGCCCCGTTGAACGCGGCCGCGCCGAGCGCGACGGCGTTGCCGATATCGGCGCGCCCGACCATCTCGATGGCGAACGACTGGCGTGTCGGGAACTCGATCGCGTTGGTCATGCCGAGGAGCGCGGCAAGGACGAGAACGTGCCAGACCTCGACGGCGCCGCTGACCGTCAGTCCGAACAGCGCAAAGGCGAGGAGCATCGCGATCGCCTGGACTACGATCAGGGTCTGGCGTTTCGGCAGGCCGTCGGCGATCAGCCCGCCGAACAGTCCAAGAACGACGACCGGAAGGAATTGCGCGGCGGCCACGAACCCGAGCGCCAGCGGGTTGTCCGTCAATTCGAGGACGAGCCAGCTCTGGGCGACCGTCTGCATCCAGGTCCCGACCAGCGACACGAGCTGTCCGGAGTAGTAGATCCGGAAGTTGCGGTGGCGGAACGCCTGGAGACCGCGAAGGCTCGCCAGCGAGGCGACCGCGGCCCGCGATCGTGACGGCGGTTGAGGCGGTCGAGGCGGCTTGGGCGGTTGCGTGACCGACGGGGCCTGTCGCATGGGGTCGATGGTAGCCGCGAGCGGCCGATGGCCCACGGACGTACGATCCCGAGCGATGGACTACGGTCTGTGCCTGCCCAACTTCACCGCGCGAGCGTCCCGCGAAATGATCGATGCCGCAGTCGAGACGGCAGTCGATCTTGGCTGGTCGACCGTGTGGACCACGGACCACGTCCTCGTCGGCACGGGTGACGCAGAGGCCGACTACGCTCGGAATTTCGACGCCATCGCAACCCTGGCGTACGTGGCCGGCCGCGACGCCTCGCTCCGGCTCGGCACCAGCGTCATCGTGGTCCCGCAGCGGAACGCGGTGGTCGTGGCCAAGGAGCTGGCAACGATCGATGCCCTGTCGGGCGGTCGGCTGATCGCGGGCGTCGGTGTCGGCTGGGATCGCCACGAGTTTGGCAACCTCGGGATGGCCGACCGGTTCCCCGTTCGCGGTGCCTACCTCGACGAGACGATCGCCCTCTGGCGTCACCTCTGGTCCGGTTCGCGGGAACCGTTCGAGGGCCGCTTCCACGCCCTCGACGACTTCGCCTTCGATCCCCTGCCCGACCAGCGGGAACGCCTCCCCATCCTCGTCGGAGGCCGCTCCGCGCCCGCCCTTCGCCGCGCCGGCGGACTTGGCGACGGCTATCACGCCAGCCAGGCGTCGCCGGCCGCGTTCGCCGAGCGGATGCCCCTGATCCGTGCGGCATCGGCAGCCGCCGGGCGGCCGATACCCGCCCTGTCCGCGCGGGTGAACGTCCGACTCGATGAGGACGACGGGCCCGGGTATGCCCTCCGCCGCGGCGTGGCGGGGGCGGCGGCCGACATCCGCGCCTTTGCCGACATCGGTCTCGCCCACCTCGCGTTCCACCCGCAGGGCCGCGACCCGGAGGCGTTCGTCCGTGCCTGCCGGCGCCTCGCGGAGGAGGTCCTGCCGCTCGTCTGACGGGCGGCCCCCGGCGCCGGCACGCCCCGGCGCCGGCACGCCCCGGTGCTCGTACGCCGTCACACGAGGGTACCAATCCCCGGGGGTGACTTCTGGGTTCCTCCAAACGGACGCGCCGGACCATAGCCTGCGCGTATGCCTGTCGACCCCCATACGACACCGACTCACGTACTACCCGCACCCCGTGCCGCCGTCGCCCCCCGCCGGGCGGTTCGTGGTGGTCGCCGCTCACGAGGGCAGTCCGTCACCGAGTTCGCGTTGATCCTGCCGGTCATGCTCGCGTTCCTCGGACTCTCGATCGACTTCGCCCGCGTGTTCAACGTGTGGATGACCCTCGAATCGGCCACCCGCGACGCGGCCGAGGCCGCCGCAAGCCAGGCGACCACCAGCGCGAGTGCCCTGACGCTCGCACGACGGACGGTCTGCCTCCAGGCCAGGACCGTGCCGGGCTTCACGCCGAGCGCCTCGCCATCGCCGGGCGATGTCGAGCAGTGTTCTGCCCCGAATGTCACCGTCCCGTCGTTCACCCTCAGCACAACCGCACCGGGCGCGACTTCGACCTACCCCATCGGATCGGCCACGGTCCAGACGTCCGTCCCGTTCCGCACCCTGTTCGCCTATCCATTCCTCACCCAGAACGGCACGTGGACCGTCGTCGTCCGCGGCTCGTTCAGCATCGTGCAGGGACGCCAGTGATGCGCCGGACGGGGCCGCGTCGCCGCGCCGACCGCGGGCAGGCACTGCTCGAATTCGCCCTCGTCATCCCGATCTTCATGGTGATCCTTGTCGGCATGATCGACCTCGGTCGCGTTGTCTGGGCCAACAACACGGTGTCGAATGCCGCGCGCGAGGCGGCCCGCTTCGCGGTCGTCCATGGCGGCTCGCGGTCAACGGCGTGCCCGGTTGGTCCGGCTGTGGCCGGGAAGACGATCGTCCCGCCGGCCAGCCCGGCGTGTCCATACCCCTCGCCGTCCACCGAGGCGATCCGCAACATCGCCCGGTCGTTCATCGTCGCCGGAGGGAGCGCCCTGACGATCACCGTCTGTTACGGCTCGGGCTGCTCCGGAAACACAGATGCGGTTCTGGCCACGAACGCGCGTGGGACCCCGGTCACCGTGACGGTCACGAGCCGGGTGGACATGATCATGGGCAACCTGATCGGGATCGGGTCGGCCGGCGTGAGCGCCACCAGCACGATGCTGGTGAACCACTGATGACGCGCCCCGCCGGCCACGCTCACCGAGTCGCCGTCCGCGCCCGGGAGCGCGGCCAGGTCCTCCCCATGTTCGTCTTTTCCCTCCTGGCGATCATCGCCCTGGCCGCCCTGTTGTTCGATGGGGCCAATACCCTGGTGACCCGACGCAAGCTCCAGAACGTCGGCGACGCGGCCGCCCTGATTGGTTCGAACGTGCTGCAGACGTCCGGTTCGATCCGTGCCTGCAGTGCAACGAATGGCCCGCCTCCTGGTGCGCCTCGACAGGACATCATCGACGCCGTGAACGCAAGCATCCAGGCCAACTGGCCGGGCTTCCCCTCTGGGCAGGTCTCGATCACGTGCCCGACCGGCTGGGACAATCAGGCCGTCAGCGTCAACCTTCAAACGATCTCGGGCACGTTCTTTGTCGGCGCCATCGGCGGCTCGGCTCCGACCGTGGCGACGGTCTCGACGGCGCTCAACGGGCAGGTGACCGGTTCGTCGTACTCCGTCGTGATCCTCGATCCGTCGAATCCATCCTGGCCGAACGGCCGACGAGGTTGCCCGGCGTTCCTGATCTCGGGTGGTCCGACCGTCACGTTCGATGGCTCCGTGTTCGTGGACTCCAGCTGCCCGGCCGGCAGCGGTGGCGCCATCGGCTCGAACGGCAATGCCGCGACCGTCAGCTTTGCCTCGGGCAAGGGGCTGTTCGTGGTCGGCGGATACAGCCCGGGCCCGCTGACGATCACGCCGGCCCCGACGCTTGGAGTGGCCCCGATCGCCGACCCGCTGGCAGGCCTCGAGCCGGTCCCATATGGGTCGATGACGGTGCGATCGAACGCGCGGCTGACGCTCAACAGCACGACCCAGATTCTCCAGCCGGGCGTGTACCGCGGCGGCATCCGCATGCTGAACTCGTCGGTGGCCCTCCTTCGACCCGGCATCTACGTCTTCGACGGTGGCGGCCTGGATATCGGCGCACAGGCGTCGATGTGTTCGATCAACGCCACCTCGAGCCCGGCCGACTGCTCGACCTTCACGGCGGACTGCCCGGACCTGACCTGCGGCGTCCTGCTCTTCAACCGGGGGACGCAGTCGGGATCCAACGCCATGGGGCCGATCTCGATCGGCGCCGGCGCCACGCTGAAGATGCGGGCGTATGACGACCGGGCCAATAGCGGCCAGAGTTTCCAGTACCGGAACCTGCTCGTGTGGCAGGACGGCAACCCGGCGCCTTCGTCGAGCTACGAACAGCCGACCATTGCATTGAATGGCGGCGGATCCGTGGACATCAGCGGAACGGTCTACGCGCCCGGTGCCCTCGTGTCGATGGGTGGCGGCTCCGGCGGGAGTGGCGGCAGCCCGACGAATCTGCTCATCCAGTTCATCACATGGGACCTGACGATGTCCGGCAACAGCACGTTCCAGTTCTTCTATTCCGACGCGGACTTCGCCCGCCCGACCGACTACGGGCTCGTCGAATAACCGACTGAGCCCATTGCGTGGCGGCTCGCCAGTCGGGCGGCGCCGCCATCAACCCAGGGTCGGGAGTTCCTGCAGGTCCGTCTGGACCGCCGCGAACAGATCGCCTCGCTCCCCTACCCGGTCGAGAATCGTGCGGATCGTCCAGCGATCGGGCCGGAGGAGCGGGTCGTCCAGTTCAGCCCATTCGATCGGCGCGGACACCGGGGCACCGGCCGCCGGTCTGACCGCGTACGGCGCGACGAGCGTCTTGATCGGCGCGTTCTGCGTGTAGTCGAGGCGAGCCTTGCCGCCGCGCTCGCCCTTTGCCCAGGCCCAGGACACGAGATCCGGCACCGTGCTCCCGACAGCGCGCGACAGGCGCTCGACCCAGGCGCTGGTGTCGCCGTACGAGTACGCGGCGACGAGCGGGATCCAGATCTGGATGCCTCGCTTGCCGGTGACCTTGGGATAGCCACGGACGCCGAGGTGGCCGAGAGCCGTCCGATAGAGACGGGCGAGGACCAGGGTCTCCTCCCACTCGGTCCGTTCGCCCGGGTCGATGTCGATCAGTGCGAAGGTGGGTCGCCACGGGGCGTCGAGACGGCTCGTCCAGGCATGGACCTCGAACGAGGCTTGGTTCCCGAGCCAGCACAGGGCCCCGACTCGATCCGCGATCAGGTGTTCGTTGGCCTCGCGCGCCTCGACGCCCACCTCGCGCCAGCGGCGCAGCCACGACGGCGCGGTGGTCGGGATGTCCTTCTGCCAGAAGCTCTTGCCGAAGGCGCCGTCCGGGAAACGGTTGAGGTTGAGCGGCCGCTCGTGGAGATGCGGCAGCATCGTTGGCGCGATCCGGGCGAAGTAGGCGATGAGTTCGCGTTTGGTGATCGGCGGATCGTCGGGCGTGCCGGCCGTTGGCGGAAACAGCGGCTTGTCGAGATTGGTCAGTTTCAGGTCGAAGCCGCCGACGTTCCAGACGCCTTCGCGGCCGAGCCGATCGAGCGCTTCCAGCTCATCGGAGGTCGCGGCCCAGGGGTGAAGGTGGGTCGGGGGTTCCGGGTCGCCCGGGGTGCCTCGGGGTGCTCGCCCGGAAGCCGGTCTCCCCTCCGCGGCGGCCGTCACGGCTCGCGCGGGCGGCGCCCGGTCGGGGACGTCGGCGATCGCCGTCGCCGTCTCAACGGCCCGCTCCCGAACAACCTCCTCGGGGCGACGGTCGATCGCCATTCCCTTGAACGACGCCTGGCGCACGACGCCCTCGCGCGACCAGCCCCCAAGTTCGGCCCGGATCACCAGCTCCGGGCGGACCCACACGACGCCCTTGAGGTCGCCGCCCCACCTGCCGCGCTGACCGGCGACGAGCGGCGGGTCGAAGGGGCAGTCGGCCGTCGCGAGCTCGTCCAGCCTCGCGCGGAGGTCCTTTCGCGTCCGGCGGTCGAAGCCGGACCCAACCTTGCCCGAGAACCGCAGCCGGCCGTCTTCGTCCATCACGCCGACGACGACCGCTCCCATCTCTCCTGCATTCCCTTCCCCCGGCGTCCAACCGCCGACAATCAGCTCCTGCTCCGGACGGATCTTGAGCTTCAACCAGGCCGACGTTCGCTTGCCGGGCTCGTAGCGCGATCGGCGGTGCTTGGCGATGACGCCCTCGAGCCCCTGGGCCGCGGCCGCCTCGTAGAAGGCCAGGCCCTCGGTCTCGACATGGGTCGCGAAGCGCACCCTGGGGTGGTCGCGCAGGACCGAGCGAAGGAGGCGCTTGCGGTCCTCCAGCGGGACCCGCAGCAGGCTGCGACCGTCGAGGTAAAGCAGATCGAATGCCTGGTACACGAGCCCGGTCAGCGATCGCTCGCTGATCCGTTGCTGGAGGAGGTTGAAGTCGGGCCGGCCGTGCTCGTCGAGCGCGACGACCTCGCCGTCGACGATCGCCGATTGCGCGGCGATCCAGGTCGGTGGGCGCAGCAGTCGCGGGAAGTACGTCTCGGCGTCGGCGCCGTTGCGTGTCCAGGTCCGAATGTTCCGCCGCTGGCTGTGAGGACTGCCCCGGCTCCCGGCATCGACTGCGTCGCGGTCCGGGGCCTCCCCGACCACGGCCTGGACGCGATAGCCGTCCCACTTGATCTCGAACAGCCAGTCCTCGCCGCGGAACGCCTTCGTGGCAAGCGTCGCCAGCATCGGCTCGATGCGGCTGGGGAGTGACTCATCGCGGGCCTCCGACAGGTCGATCTCGGCGGCCGCGGCAGGCGCCTCGGAGATCCACAGCGCGTCCCGATTCGCCTTGACGTCGTCGTTGGTCCGGCCGGTCTTGACGCTCGTCGGGTGGTCCTCGGCATCCCAGCCCCCGACCGCATCGGCGTCCTTCTTGTGAATCAGCAGCCACTGCTCGCCGTCGTCATCCTCGAACGCCCGGCGCCCCGGGTCGTCGGCGCGACGTCGCGCATCGCGGCCCCGACCACTGGTCCTCACGATCGTGAACCGGCCCCGGACCTTTTGCCCATCAAGCCGGAACTTCAGTTCGCCATCACGAACCGCCGCGGCGGGGTCGGGTGTTTCGGCCTCAGGTTCGAAGGTGCCCCAATCCCAGACGATCACGTCGCCGGCCCCGTACTGGCGGGCGGGGATGACCCCTTCGAAGTCGAAATACTCGAGCGGATGGTCCTCGACGTGGATCGCCATCCGGCGCTGGTCCGGGTCGAGACTCGGTCCCCGAGGGACCGCCCAGCTCACGAGGACGCCGTCGATCTCGAGGCGGACGTCGTAGTGAAGCCGGGTCGCCCGATGGCGCTGGACGACGAACCGCCCCCCGGCGGCCGGGGCCGGGGCTGGCGCCGCGGCCGGGGCTCGGCCTGGCGCCGCGGCCGCGGCCGGGCCTGGCGCCGACGCGACGGCCGAACCGCTGGGTTCCGGCGTCCTGTTGAAGTTGCGCTTGCGACGGTATTCCTCGAGGGGCATCGCCGGTCAGTGTGCCGAGCGACGGCGGCCAGCGCAAAGCGTTAGTGCCGCCGGCAACGCTCAGGCGGACTTGCGCTTTCGAGCGGGTTTGGCCTCGCCCTCGTCGTCGACCTTCCCCGCGGCCTTGCTGGCCGCCGGCTCGGCGGGTGCGTTCGCCGCCTTCAGGTCCTTCGCGGCCTTGGCATCGGCCACCGATACCGGCTCCCCGCCGCTTGCCGCGCGGGCGGTCCTGGCCGCGTTGACACTGGCCTCCAGCGCCGCCATCAGGTCGATGAGCTTGCCGCCTTCCTCGGCCGGCGCCTCGGCCGTGAGCTCGACGCCCCCGACCTTCGACTCGATGATTCGCATCAGGGCGTCGCGATATTCGTCGCGAAAGTTGGCCGGCTCGAAGTCGCCGGTCATGGCCGCGATGAGTTGCTCGGCCATTGCCTTCTCGCCGGGCTTGATCTCGACGTCCTCGTCGGGAATGTCGAGGTCGGCCACGGAGCGGATCTCGTCCGGCCAATAGAGGGTCGAGAGGAGCATCGTGTGTTCGAACGGATCGAGCGCAGCGAGCGCCTCACGATCCTTGATGACCACCTTGCAGACGGCCGTCAGTCCCTTCTCGAGGAGCACCGAACGCAGCAGCGCGAAGGCCTTGCGAGCGATCTTGTCCGGCTCGATGTAGTAGGCCTGGCGGACGAACCGGGTGTTCTTCTCCGCCTCGGATCGCTCGACGAACTGCTCGATCTCGATCGAGCGGACGGTCTTGAGCGGGAGCGACTCGAGATCCTCGTCGTTGATGACGATGTATTCGCCCGGCGCATACTCGAAACCCTTGACCGTGTCCGAGCGGCTGATGACCTCGTCGTCCTCGGGGCAGTAGATCTTCATCTGGATCCGCGACAGGTCCGTGGAGTGGAGCATGTTGAAGCTCACGCCGGCCTTCGATTCGGTCGCGAGGTAGAGCTTGATCGGGATGGTCACCAGTCCGAACTGGATCGCGCCCTTCCACATCGCGCGTGCCACGGCAGATCCTCGTGCGACACCCCGTTCGGCCGGGGTCGGACCGAGACGATACCACCGGTGCGCAACGGCGCGGCCTTGCGCGAACCATCGCCGATGCCGTCGCTCAGGCAGCTCCTGTCACGCTCCGACTCGCCGCCGCAAGCTCGCGCTCGGCCTCGCTGACCTGCGAGATGACGCCGTCGCGGAGCTTGTCGAGGCCGGCGGCGACGGTCCCGGCCGCGCCGCTGATCGACGTCAGGTGCGCCTTCAGCCCCTTGATCGACTCGAGCTGCTCGCGGATCCGGGTCAGGGTCCCGGCCAGGGCCGCGGCGTCGATCTCCGCCTCGAGCTCGCGGGCAGCCGTGATGGCGAGGAGACGCGCCAGGCGGACCGCAGCCTGAAGATCTGCTGCGTCGGGCGCATCGGGGTCGATCACGCAATACACGTCGCCGGAGCGCACGTCGAACGGGGCAATTCCCGATGGAGCGTGTTGCGGCGTGAACACGACCAGCGCGATCGCCGCCGACCGGTTCGTCTTCGCCTCGCGCAGCTCGTCGCGCATCATGCGCCCGGAGATCGCGCGATCCTTGGCCTCGATGACGATCCGCAGGTCGGTGCCGCGGGTCAGGTCGGGGTCGATCGAGAGGACGAAGTCGCCCTTCTTCGAGCGCATCGTGTCGCCGGCCTCATCCCCTGTCCGATCGAGCGTGTCGCCCGACCCACGGGCGATGTCGCCGAGCATCGCTTCGAGAAGGTCCTCGAAGTCGTCGCCCTTGGCCGCCGACCTCGAGCGCTCGTCGGCGCGCGCCGACTGGGCGGCCTGGAGCGCGGCGATCTGGACCTCGATGGCCTTGAACCCGGACGCGACCTCCTCGCGAAACTGGTACAGCGGCGAGCCGAGGCGCGTGGGGTCCAGGAGCGTCGCGAGCTTCGAGGCGTCGCCGTCGAAGTAGGACTCGAGCATCCCGCCGATCCGGCCGATCGCGGAGTCGCGGCGCTTCGGGTCGAACAGCTCGTCGACCATGGCCTTGAGCTTCCCGCGATCGCCCAGGAACGTTTCGAGGGTGCGCGGCAAGCGGCCCTCGCCGTCGGCGAAGTTCGAGCGGAGGACCTGCTCGAGCGCCTGCGCGGCCTTCTCGTTGGTGGCCGCGGTCTGGCCGACCAGCTTCTCGAACTCGTTGCGGACGATGTCCACGTTGAGCGACACGCCCACCCCCTGGAGCGCGGTCAGGCCGACCTTCAGCGCGCGCTCGGCGAGGCTCCCACGCTCACTGTCCGGCTGGTCGGCCACCCACGCGGCCAGCGCGGCGTCGTGAAGCGTGATGCGGTCGACGAGGATCCGCTCGCCCTCGACGCGGACGGCGGGACCGGGATTCGGGCTCGGCAGCGGGACCAATCTGGCTTCCATGCCGCGCATCCTGGCGGGCGGCTGTGACAGCTAGCGTGTCACGAAGTCGGTCGGGCTCGACACGCACCGCATCTACGTCGTTACGATGCGTTCCTGCCACCGCGCGGCACTGCCGACGGAGCGCACCGAAGCGAACGTGTCGGTTCGCATGGAGAGGAGCGATTACGTCCGTGGCGGTGCTGGCGCGTCGGGACATTCGGCTCTTTCTGACGAGCCTGGTGATCCTGTTCGTCGAGCTGCTGTTGATCCGGTGGATCCCGGCCAACGTCCGGTACATCGGCTTCTTCTCGAATTTCCTGCTCATCTCGAGCTTCCTCGGGATCGGGCTCGGTATCCTGCTCGGCCGGCGCGGCGCCAGTCCGCGCCTGTCGCCGTTCGCGTTCCTGCTCGCGGCGATCGTGGCGTTGTCCTTCAACCTCCAGCTGAACGTCCAGGTGCGATCGCAGGATGAGCTCTTCTTCGGTCTGGCCGACAGCCGTGCCGCCGACCTGAACTTCCTGATCCTGCCGCTGGTCGTCGCGCTGGTCGTGGCCGTCATGGCGTCTCTTGCGCTGCCGCTGGGCCCGCTGCTGAAGAGCATGCCGCCGCTCAAGGCGTATGCGATCGACATCGCCGGCTCGCTGACCGGCATCGCCTCGTTCACGATCCTGTCGGCCATCGGCGCCGACCCGGTCGTGTGGTTCAGCATCGCCGTCGCCCTCGTCGCGGTGCTCGAGCTGGGTCGACGCCTGAGCATCTGGACCCTCGTCAACGGGGTCGTCCTGGCCGTGGTCTTCGCCCTCGTCGTCATCCAGGCGAACGACCATCGCAGTGACATCTGGTCGCCGTATTACCGCATCAATTCCTTCAACGATTCGACCGGGCTTGTCCATATCACGGTGGACGGCGTCCCGCATCAGGCACTCCATCCGGTTGGGCAGCCCAAGCTCGAGGAGTTTTACGAGCAGGTCTATCGCTGGTTCCCGGGGCGGACGTATCCCGAGGTCCTGATCATCGGCGCGGGCAGCGGCTCGGACGCCGCCATCGCCCTGGCTCGGGGAGCCGAGCGGGTCGATGCCGTGGAGATCGACCCGCGGCTGCTCCAGATCGGGCGCGAGCGGCACCCCGATCGTCCCTACGACGATCCGCGGGTGACGGCCTACCTCAACGACGGCCGCGCCTTCCTGAGGACCAGCGACAAGAAGTACGACCTCATCGTCTTCGCGCTGCCCGACTCGCTGACCCTCGTCAGCCAGCAGTCATCGTTGCGCCTCGAGTCCTTCCTGTTCACCGAGGAGGCATTCCTCAGCGTTCGGGAGCACCTCTCGGCCGATGGGATCTTCGTCCTCTACAACTACTACCGCGACGAATGGCTGGTGTCGAAGCTGGCGACGATGCTCGGCGACGCCTTCGGCCATCAGCCGTTGGTCAACGTGTATGGCGCGCACAAGGCCGCGCTGGCCGCGGGGCCACTGGTCGCGGGGCTGAGCGACGGCCGGCCGCCGGGTCAAGCGGTCACGGCGCTGCCGGACGTTGGACTGCCTCTCCCGAGGCCGGCGACCGACGACTGGCCGTTCCTGTACCTGCGCACGCCCTTCATCGGCACGCATTACCTCGTGGCCCTGGCCATCGTGCTCGGTGGAGCGCTCATCGCGATCTCTGCCGCCGCGCGAGCGACGGGGACCTCCATCCGCCGCTTCAGCCCCCACTTCTTCGTTCTCGGCGTTGCCTTCCTGCTCCTCACCACACGCAGCCTGACGAGCTTCAGCCTCCTCTTCGGCACGACGTGGCTCGTCAACTCGATGGCGTTCTTCGCCATCCTGGCCAGCGTCCTGCTGGCCATCTTCGTGAACGCCCGCTGGCCGATCACACGGCCGACGCCCTTCTATCTGCTGCTCTTCGCTTCGATCGCCATCGCGTACCTGCTCCCGCCCGAATCGCTCCTCGTCGATCCGCCCCCGGTGCGCTATGGACTCGCGGCCGTCGTCGCCTTCGCTCCGGTGTTCCTGGCCAACCTCGTCTTCTCGTACTCGTTCCGGGACACGACGACCGCGGACATGGCGTTTGCGAGCAATCTGCTCGGGGCGACGTTCGGAGGGGCGATCGAGTACCTGGCCCTGGTGACGGGCTACCAAGCGCTGTTGATCATCGTCGCCGCCTTCTACGGCCTCGCCTGGCTCTTCGCTTCGCGCGTACGTTTCGGCGCAGATCGCGAGTTGGCCGGGCCGGGCTGATCGCGGTCGGCAGTCAGGGTCGTCCTCCGGCCCGACGTCGCGCCGTCGCGACGAATCGGGGCTCACGGAACGAACGCGAACGCCTCCACGTGGTGCGGCTCCACGGTGCGGAAGTGGCGCTGGTCCAGCGTCGCGATCTTCGGTTCGGCGAGGCGCTCAGCGAGGGCGACCACACTGGCGTCGACGACGCCCAGCCCGAGATCCGCGTACTCGGACTGGAGGTCACGACAGCGGGCAAGGTCGGCAGGGGTCGGCGGTTCGATCCGGTAAACGCCTGCCAAGACGTCGTCGAGGAAGATCAGCCAGGCCTCGGGCGGCAGTCGCCGCGCGCACCAGTAGTCGAGCTCGGATAGCACGAGCGCAGGAACGACGAGGTCCTCGTCGGCATTCATCAAGAGATTGGCGCAACGCTGATGATCCGGATCGGCGGCGTCGAGGGCAGCCAGGAGTGGCCCCGTATCAAGGATGAGCGCCACGATCAGCGCGGAGGGTCGGCGACCGGTTCGGCAGCAAGCTCGGCGGCGCTTCCCCCGTCGGTCGAGCGAGCAACTCCGACACGCGGCCGGCGCCGTTCGCGCAGGTCGCGTGCATAGCCTTCAACCGCTTCGCGGAGCACATGCCCAAGCGGCACATTGCGTCGCTCCGCTTCGGCCTCGAGCGTTCGCAGGACGGCCGGCGGGGCGCTCACGGTCGTGCGCTTCAGTTCACTCATGATGCATGATGCATGATGCTAGCATCACGATGCGCGATGTGCAAGCCCCCTTCCGCGGCGGAAAGCTCGAGCGAACGAGGCGGGACGGCTGGTGATCTGAATTCGAATTGCCAGTCACTCCGACCCTGCGTTCCTTCGAGCGACGAACGTCCCGTAGCCACGCGAGCCGACGTACACCCCGTCGTGGACAACCGGGCGGCCACGGACGAGGACGCTCCGGACCGCGCCCTCGACCTCGAAACCCTCATAGGGCGTGTAGTCGCTGGTGTGGTGGAGGTCGGCGGCGCGGAGTGTGCGTCGCGCGGCTGGATCGAGCAGGACGAGGTCCGCGTCACGGCCGGCTTCGATCGCGCCTTTCGAGGTGAGGCCGAACCGGCGGGCCGGCGTCGTCGACAGCAGGTCGACCATCCGCTCGATGGTCAGGCGCCCTTTCGCGACCCCGAACCCGTACACGATCGACAGCAGCGTTTCGATCCCGGGCGCCCCGTTCGAAATTCGGTCGAACGGGATCCCGCGGGCGGCTTCGGCTTTCTCCACGGCGACGCGATCGGGGACGTGGTCGGTGGCGACGAGGTCGAGATCGCCCGACGCCAGCCCCGCCCACAGCGCCTCCTGGTCGACCGCGGATCGGAGCGGCGGCGAGATGACGTAGCGGGCCACCGTCGCGTCGTCGGGGTCGTCGTACCGCTCGTCGGTCAGGGCGAGGTAATGCGGACAGGTCTCGGCGGTCACGCGCACACCGGCGGCTCGAGCTTCGCGGACGTGGCGGAGGGCATCGGCGGCGGACAGGTGGACGACGTGGACGGGCGCATCAGCCTGCTGGGCGAAGGCCAACGCCCGGGCCGTGGCGACCCCTTCGGCCGTCGTCGATCGCGTTGTAGCGTGGTAGCGCGGTGACGTGTCACCACGCTGAAGTGCCGCGGCGACCGCCGTGTCGATGAGCACGGGGTCCTCGCAGTGGACCTCGAGCAGCCCGCCGCGCTCGCCCATGACCCGCATCGCCTGGTAGATCCGCTCGTCGGCGAGACGGAAGTCGAAGACCATGAACGCCTTCGCCGTCGGGACGCCTTCGCCGATGACCGCGGGAAGTTCCGCCACCGGGTCGTCCATCCGGCCCGAGATCGCGAGGCTCACCGCGTAGTCGACAGCACTGTCCTGGGACGTGGCCGCCCGCCACTCCTTGAGGCCCGCCATGAGTGACCGCTCGGCCGCCGGCGACGAGCCGGTCCCCGGGTTGTTGAAGGCAAGGAACGTCGTCGTGCCGCCGAAGGCTGCGGCCACGGAATCCTGGAAGAAGCGGTCCGGCTCGGCGTCGGTCGCGACCCGAGTGTGCGTGTGGACGTCGACAGCGCCCGGCAGCACGAGCAACCCCGAAGCGTCGACGACCTCGTGCGCGTTCGCCGCCAACCCGCCCAGATCGGGCGCGACCTCGCGGATCCGACCGCCCTCGATCGCGACATCCGCGACGGACGAGCCGGTGGCCGTGACGACCGTGCCGCCGCGCACGAGGAGGTCGGTCATCGGTGATCGGTCACCGGTGATCGGTCGCCGCCGCCCGACATCGGACCGCCCGCGTCACTCGACTTCGACGATCGAGATGTCCTGCGCGCCCTCCCACAGGCAGCGCCGCCCGACCTCGCGGAGCCGATCCGCCCAACCCTCGTCGGGATCGATGGTCGCGAAGTGGTTCGCCGCAAGCTGTCCCACCTTCGATGCCAGCGTTGCGCCGCCGTACGGCACGAAGATCTCGCACTCGCTGATCCCACCGGGATAGAGCGCAAGCTGGCCCGGCGCGGGGTGTGAGGTGTGATTCTCGTAGTCGATGCCCGGACGGTAGTCGCCGAACGGGATCCACGTCGACTCGCCGGTCCAGCGGCAGTGGATGAGCTGCGACGTCAGCGGCAGCAGCCGCCGGATGGCGTCGCGCGTCTGTGGCGCGTCGGCCTCCCAGTGGGCGCTAAAGTGGAGGTCGCCGATCTCGATCTTCAGGGTTCCCATGCACGGAGGATAACGCGTGGCGGATGCCACCGGACCAGCCGACGACGCCCCTGCCGCCGGCCAGAGCGGCCCGACCGGCCCGACCATCTCGACCCACGTCCTCGACACGGAGCTCGGCCAGCCTGCCGTGGGCGTCCGCGTGTCGCTCTACAAGGTGGGCGAAGACGATCGACCGATTCGCTTGACCCAGACCCTCACCGATTCCGACGGCCGGGTCCGCGACCTCCTCGAGCGACCGATGTCACCCGGCGACTACCGCCTCGAGTTCGCCCTTGCCGGGCCTCGCGGCGAGGTCGGCGAAGACCGCTTCTTCCGGCGCATGTCGATCGACTTGCGGATCATCGACACGACGCGGAGCTATCACGTCCCGCTCCTGCTCTCGCCGTTCTCGATGACGACGTACCGGGGCAGTTGAGAGCGCGCAAGCACGACGATCCCGGGTAGATCAGGTCGCCCGGGGGCGTCGTCTGGCCAGGAGTGCCATCACCACGATGACCGCGGCCGGAATGACGAGATAGAGTGCCGTCAGCTCGGGCAGGGAATAGGCGAGTGCGACCGGGTCCGCCACTCGCGGGGCGCAGGCTCCCGGGTCACAGGGGGCGCCGCCGGGCGGTGGAAGAGACGCCCAGAACCACCAGAAGGCGACGGGCGCGGCCGGGAGGAGCACCACGAGTCGGGCGAGCGTGGGCCCCCGTAGAAACACCGCGAGGAAACCGAAGGCCGCCGCGACGGTCAGGCCGGCGAGCATCAGCCAGAACGCGATCGGGATCCAGGGCAACCGGCCCTGCCCGTAGGCGTCCTCGAATGAAGTGCCGGGTTGGCCCAGTATGAGTGCGCCCATGTGGAGGAGGAGCGTGAGGAGCCCCGCCGCGGCGGCCGCGAGACCGGCGACGACGCCGTACCCGGAGATTCGCCATAGCGAGTCCACGGACGGATTGTGCTCTGCCGACGTCGATGTCTCAACAGCCACCTTGCGGCGATGTGGACCCTGTGCGGCGGTTGAGCCGCGGATAACCGTCCGGCACCACACTGATGCGCGGTGGACGATCAGCGCCTCGGGCTCGCATTCCGCCGCGTCCGACTGCGGCTCGGCTGGCGGCAGCAGGACGTGGCCGATCGGGCCGGGATCTCGCGGTCAGCCTACTCGCGGATCGAGCGCGGGCACGTCGAGCGGGTCTCGATCGCCCTCCTCCGACGCGTCGGCGTCGTGCTCGAGATGCGGATCGAGGTCGTGCTTCGGTGGCGCGGGGCCGCGCTCGACGGAATGCTCGCGGCCGGCCACGCCCGGATGCACGAGCAGGTGTCGCGGGTGCTCGGCGCCGCGGGGTGGACCGCGCGGCCTGAGGTCTCGTTCAGCCACTTCGGCGAGCGCGGCGTCGTCGACATCGTCGCATGGCATGCGGGACGCCGGACGGTGCTCATCGTCGAGCTCAAGACGCAGATCGTCGACATCGGCGACCTCCTCGCGACGATGGATCGGCGGCGAAGGCTCGCGGCGGTGATCGTTGCGCCCTTCGGCTGGGAGCCGGCGCAGGTCGGCAGCTGGGTGGTGGTGACCGACACGCGAACGAACCGTCGGCGGTTGTCGGATCACCGCTCTGCTCTCCGTTCCGCATTCCCCCAGGATGGCCGAGCGGTGGAGGGTTGGCTGGCCCGACCATCCGGACCCATCGCGGCACTGTCATTCCTGACAGACGAGACTCCAACGAGCACGCGGCAGACTTCGAGAGCTTCGTTGCGGGTCCCCACGAGGGGTACGTGCACGCGGGGCCGAACCCGAGGGTGACAGACGTTCACTGGAGGATCGTCTGGCAGGTTCGGGTCGTGGGGGGTTGACCTGATGGTCAGGTGAGTAGCGTCTGTCAGGTTTGGGCAAGGTTGGGGACCTTCGCCGAGGCTCGCGTCGTGGCTCGCGCCCAGGACTCGGCTTCGGCCGGGGCTCGCGCCCAGGACTCGGCGTCGGCCGCTGCAACGTCAGACCGGCAACGCTGCCGCGAGCACGCCAGCGGAAACACCGATCGTCGCCGCGATCAGGCCGATCCGGAGGGCGGTCGCCCGGTCGCGCGATCGTGCGGCGGCGTCCGGGACCGCTGCCGTCGTCCCGGTGGGGCCGAAGTTGAAGACGCCCGCCGAGCCGAACGCGACGCAGAACCTGAACCACGCCTGGAGGTAGCCCGTCGCGGCCATGATCGCGGGCAATCCGACGAGCAGCCGAGCCAGGGGCGGTGCGCCGATCGCAGCCAGCACCCCCAGTGTGACGATGGTCAGGATCAGCCCGACGTGCCCCGCACGGCGCCGGCGGGTGATCTCGACCGAACCGATGTTGCAGACACCGGGCTGGTACACCCCGCCTCGCAGCAGGTTCACTCGAGAAGACGGTAGGCGTCGAGTGTGAGGAACTCCGCGAAGTCGTCGTCGAGGACCAGGCGGTCAAGGAGGGCGATGGCATCGTCGAGGCGGTCGCCCGCCGGGTCCCGCGGCAGCATTCCCATCACCTCATCACGGATCAAGCGGTAGCGGTCGGCATCGAACGTCGCGCCGTCGTCGAGGGTCGCGCCGGTCACACGCCATTGCCAGAGCTGCGAGCGGGAGATCTCGGCCGTGGCCACGTCCTCCATGAGGTTGTCGATCGCCGCCGCGCCGACGCCCCGCAACCACGAGTCGAGATAGCGGACCGCGACGGCGGTGTTGACCCGGACCCCCTCGACCGTGACCGCACCTCCCGGAACCCGCAGGTCCAGCAGATCCGCTGCGCTCACCGCGACGTCGTCCCGGAGCCGGCTCTTCTGGTTCGCGGCCGCGCCCAGCACCCCGTCGAAGATCTCCGTCGCGAGCGGCACGAGGTCCGGATGCGCGACCCACGTCCCGTCGAACCCATCGCCGGACTCCCGTTCCTTGTCCGCGCGGACCCTGGTCATGGCCACGTCCGTGACCTCGGGGTCGCGACGATTCGGGATGAAGGCGGCCATCCCGCCGATCGCGTGCGCACCGCGTCGGTGGCACGTCGCCACGAGCAGCTCCGTGTAGGCGCGCATGAACGGCGTCGTCATCGTCAGTTGCGCCCGATCCGGCAATGCTTTCGACGGGTCCGCGCGAAACTTCTTGATCGCGCTGAACAGGTAGTCCCAGCGACCCGCGTTCAGGCCGGCCGAGTGGTCACGCAGCTCATACAGGATCTCGTCCATCTCGAATGCGGCGAGGATGGTCTCGATGAGGACCGTGGCCCGGATCGAACCCTGCGGGATCCCGACCGCGTCCTGGGCAAACACGAAGGCATCGTTCCAGAGCCGCGCCTCCTCGCTCGATTCGAGCTTCGGCAGGTACAGGTACGGGCCGCTCCCCTGCCGGAGGAGCTCCGCGGTGCTGTGGACCATGTACAGCCCGAAGTCGAACAGCGAGGCGGACACCGGCTCACCGTCGACGAGGACGTGACGTTCTTCGAGGTGCCAGCCGCGGGGCCGGACGACGAGCGTGGCGGGGTGCTCGCCGAGCCGGTACTCCTTGCCCTCCGGGCTGGTGAATGCGAGGGTCCGCCGGGCGGCGTCGCGGATCGCGAGCTGCGCCCCGACGACGTTCTCCCACGTCGGCGAAAGCGAATCCTCGATGTCGGCCATGAAGCAGCGTGCCCCCGAGTTCAGGGCGTTGATCATCATCTTCGCCTCGGCCGGGCCCGTGATCTCGACCCTGCGGTCGTCGAAGTCCGCGGGTGCCGACGCGACCCGCCAGTCTCCCTCCCGGATCTCGCGTGTGTCGTCGCGGAAGTCGGGCATCTCACCGGCGTCCAAGCGCGCCTGCCGCGCGGCCCGCGCCGCCAAGAGCTCCTGCCGACGCGGCCCGAACCGCCGCTCCAGGTCGGCGACGAGTGCCAATGCTCCAGGCGTAAGGATCTCGGCGATGCCGGGTCCATCGTGCCCGACGATCTCGACGCCCGCGGGCAGGGCTTCGATGTGACCGGCGGGGCTGCTCGTCATCGACTCATTCATCGGGCCATGCTAGCCCGACCCTATGACAAACGCGTCCGCGACGGCCCGACGGCGGCCCGGCGAAGGGCTCGCGGCCGCTGCATGGCCAACAGCGTCGTGACCCCGAGTCTTCGTTGCCTACCAGTCATCAAATCGGTGCCGAGGCGGGTCACCTCGCGCCGACGGCCCCCGTTCTGCTCGATTCGATGACTCCGAGTCATCATGGCCGCTCGAAGACCACGCCGGGGCCGCCGACCGAGTCGATCCGAGGTCCTTCGACCTCGAAATGTTGACTGGGAGACATGGCCGCTCGGCGAACGTGGAGAGCGCCCCGCTCGGCGAACGTGGAGAGCGCCCCGCTCGACTCGTGACCGACCGAGGTGGACGAACAGATGCGACACGGCGGTCGGCCCCGGCACGGGTCCCGGCGCGGGTGGTCGGCCCCGGCACGGGTCCCGGCGCGGGTGGTCGGCCCCGGCGCAGGTGCCGGGGTCGGTGTTCTCAGCCGGCTCCGGCTTCGGGCCCCGGCCCCGGCACGGGTCCCGGCGCGGGTGGTCGGCCCCGGCGCAGGTGCCGGGGTCGGTGTTCTCAGCCGGCTCCGGCTTCGAGCTCCGAGCGGCGGACCGTCGCCTCGATCATCCCGTACGGCTCGGAGGTCGCATGGTAGATGACCTTGTCGTTGTCCATCCCGAACGGCGACAGGTCCACGATCCAGTGGTGCAGGTTCGGCCAGGACATCGTGATCTCGTCGACCTCGGCCACGCGCTCGAGGATCGCCTTGCCCATGATCCAGATGGAGTTCTGGAGCGATGGGCTGAAGTGGTCGCAGAACGAGTCGACCAGGGTCGAGAAGGCCTGTCGGTGGAGCCCATCCCAATCTCCGGCTCCCTTGCCGTACGCCCACGAGGCCGTCACCTTCGAAACCATCATCCGGTCGTCGACCTCGGGCAGCGTCGTGAAGCGATCGCGCGGGAAGCCGGAGAACCCGGACTTCGTCGTCTTCATGAGCGCCACGTCCTCGACGCCGGAGCGAACCCGGGCGCCGTCCCGATCCGAAACCACCACCGTCGTCCGCGTCATCGACGTGTCGCGCACCATCCCGTGGTCCGACGGCCCCGCCGATGTCGTCAGCGGTTGCCACGCCACCTCGCGCACGGTCGCCGTCGCCCGTGCGACCTGTGGGAACTGGAGGAAGTGCCCGGACAGCGCGATGGCATACGCCTCGATCGCACCGTCGAGGTGGTCCTTCGCGAGCGCGAAGGACGTGTTCTTCATCGTGTCGGTCGGCACGACCAGCGCGTTGTCGCCCTCGCGATGAGCCGCCCCGAAGTCGCCTTCCAGGGCGACGCCGACGTAGACGTCCCGAACCACGTGGGGCTCGCGACTCCGATCCACGCGCACGATGTGGATCCCGCCCTTGCCGTAGCGATTGGCTCCCAGTTCGATCAAGCGCGTGCCTCCCTTGTGAGCGTTCGATGGCGATCGGCGGCGATATCGATGACGGCCGTCAGCGCCCGCCGGATCTCTGATTCGCGTGAGGCCTCGAAGGCGGCCTGAAGGCCGGGGATCAAATCGGCCCGCGGACGCCCGGCCACGAACACGCAATAGCGAAACCCGAAGTGCACCTCGTACGCGACGTTGAGCTCCACGAGCTCGGCGGCGATCCGGGATCGCTCGGCCTCGGCGGCGGCGTCCGCCGCGTCGACCTGGTAGCCCTGCTCGCGATACGACATCGCCGACACGCTTCCCGGGGGCGCGCCGAGCCGGGGGTGTGCGTCGATCAGCTCGATCTGTTCGTCCTCGGGCATCGCGGCCGCGATCAGACGACCCTGTTCGAACAAACCCTCGACGGAACCGAACGGCCGCGTGGCGACGAGGCGAGCCAGGAACCGGGGCGCCCCCTCGAACAGCGGTGCCAGGGCGGCGCTGCAGGCCTCGGCATCGAGCGCATCGAGAGCCTCGACGCTGGTCGGCGTGGCCGGAAGCGCCGCGTTCCCCACGGGGGGCTACCAGCCTCCGGCGTCGCGCAGGATCCGGTGCAGGACCCGCGCGGCAACCATGCGGCGATAGTCGGCCGTCGAACGGACGTCGTCGATCGGTTGCAGCGTTGCCGCCAGCATCGCCGCCGCCTTGTCGGCCGTCTCGGGCGTGGGATGAGCGCCCTCGAGGATCGCCTCGACCTGCCGCACGCGGATCGGCGTGGGCGCCATCGAGCCGTAGGCCACGCGGACCTGCGTCCACCCGGAGCTTCGGCCGTGGTCCCGCCACGAGACCGCCGCGACGACCTTGCTGATCGCCTGGGCGCGGCGCGTTCCCACCTTGCGGAAGCGCGTCTCCCGGCCGGGCACCAGCGGCACCCGGATCCGCAGGATCAACTCATCGGGAGCCAGTGCCGTCGTTCGATAGCCGGTCCAGAAGTCGTCAGCCGGGATCGTTCGCTCGCCGCGCACCGAACCGACCACGATTGCGGCATCCATGGCAATGAGCACCGGCAGCGTGTCACCGGCCGGGGACGCGTTCGCAATGTTCCCGCCGAGCGTTCCGCGGTTCTGGATCTGGGCCGCCCCGACCGTTGCCGCGGCCTCGACGAGCGCCGGCAGGTGCTCGCGGCAGATCGCGGAGCGGCGGATGTCGGTGTAGGACGACAGCGCGCCGATTGCCACGGCGCTTCGCTCCAGCGAGATGCCGCGCAGATCGTCGAGCCGGGCGAGATCGACGATCCGCTCGGGGATGCTCCCCAGCTCGCCCGTGATGCGGACCATGAGGTCGGTCCCACCGGCGATGGGCGTGTGTGGCTCACGCTGGATCAGCGCGTAGGCATCGGCGAGCGTGGCCGGCGAGGCGACGGGCGGTTCAGCCGGCATCGGTCAGCCGCCCTGCCGGCCGGCGCCCGGGTCCCGCTCGGCACCCGGGTCACGCTCGGCACCGGGCGCCGTGGACGGGGCGCCGCCACGCTTCGAGGATCGCCGCCCACGGCGTGTCGCCAGCAGGATGAGTCCGGCCACGATCGCGAACCCCGTGAACAGCTGCTTCGGGGTGAAGGCGATCGTCATGTCATCCGAGTCCGGAGCCTCGGTCCCCGGCTCATCGTCTGACGCCGACGCTCCAGGATCACCCGTCGAGGTGCGGTCATCGCTCACGGATGAACGCTCGCGGCCTGCGCGATCGCCTCCACGATCTTGGTGTACCCCGTGCAGCGGCACAGATTTCCGGCGATGGCCGTCCGGATCGCGACATCGTCCGGTCCGCCCCCCGCGTCCAGGTACTGGCGCGCCGCCATGAGCATCCCGGGCGTGCAGATCCCGCACTGGGCGCCGCCGGCCTCGAGGAACGCCTGCTGGAGTTCGTCCAGCACCGGCCCATCGCCGGTGCGTCGCGCCAACCCTTCGACCGTCCGCACGATCCGCCCCTCGACCTGGCAGATCGGGACGAGGCAGGAGTCGACGACCTCGCCATCCAGGATGACCGTGCACGCTCCGCATTCGCCTTCCCCGCAGCCTTCCTTGGCGCCGGTCAGGCCGAGATCTTCACGGAGCACGTCGAGCAACCGCCGCATCCCGGGCACGTCGACTTCGACCGGGGCCCCGTTCACCAGGAACCGGACCGTCGTCACGACGCCGCCTCACGAACGGGCTCGCCGTAGATCGCGGCCAGGATCCGCTCGGGCGTCGCCGGCAGGTCCCGGATCCAGACGCCGACGGCGTCGTGAATCGCCGCGACGACGGCGGGTGCCCCCACGTCCATCGGCAGTTCGCCGACCCCCTTGGCACCGTGCGGGGCGCCGCTGAATGGCGCCTCAACGAGGATCGACGTGATCCGTGGCGCATCGAGCGAGGTCGGGATGAGATAGGTCGCGAGCCGATCGTTCAGGTAGCGGCCATCCTCGACCTTGATTTCCTCGATCGTGGCGTAGCCAACGGCCTGGAGCGTCCCGCCCTCGACCTGCCCCTCGGCGAGGATCGGGTGGATGACCGTGCCGATGTCATCGACGGCAACCACGTCGCGGACCGAGACCTCGCCCGTATCGAGATCCACGTCGACCTCGGCGACGCAGGCGGCCCAGCCGAAGGCCGGATAGGCGTCGCCGCGGTAGGTGGCGTCGTCAAATTCGATCCCGGGATACGGCTCGAACTGCTGGTCGATCCGGGTCGCGCCGTGTGCGCGGGCATCCTCCTTGTAGGACTCGGCGAAGGTCCTGCCCGGATGGCGCTCCTCGACCGCCGCCCGAAGGCGCCGCGCGGCCTTGATGCACAGTCCGCCGACGACCATCGCGGTTCGAGAGGCCACCGTCGGCCCCGAATCCGGCACGATCGATGTGTCCGGGTCGACGATCTCGACGTCATCGATGTCGACGCCGAGCTCCGCCGACACCATCTGGGGAAAGATCGTCCTGGTTCCCTGGCCCATCTCGGTCGACGCGATGAGGATCTGGATCCGTCCGTCGCCGGTCAGCTGCACCGAGGCCACCGACGCCAGCTTGACCTCGCCCGAACCGGTGAACCCGGCACCATGCCACGCGAGGGCCAGGCCAATCCCCGACGCGGTCCGGGCCGTACCGGTGACCAGCCGGCCCTGCGGGACCGTGCCCGAGCCGACGCGCTCCGCACGGGCTCGCGCGGTGCGCTCGCGAATCCGCTCGAACTCGGCCGCCTCCGCGGCACGCTCGAGGACCTCTTCGCCGGCGACGCTCTCGCGCAGGATCTGCCCGGTCGGCGTCTCATCCCCGACGCGGTACACGTTGCGCCTGCGGATCTCGAGCGGCGACAACCCCAGCGCTTCGGCAATCCGGTTCAGGTGTGTCTCCGCTGCGAACTCGACCTGCGGCGCGCCGAAGCCACGGAACGCCCCGTTCGGCGGTGTGTTCGTGCGCGTGGCCCGGGCGTCGATCCGCACGTTGGGGCAGCGATACGGCCCACCGGAGTGCAGGGCTCCGCGGGACAGGACGACGGGTGTGAGCGTGCAGTACGCCCCGCCGTCCATGACCACCTCGATGTCCTGGGCCACGAGGGTCCCGTCGCGCATCACGCCGGTCCGGTGGCGAACAACCGCCGGGTGCCGCTTCGTCGTCGCGGCGATGTCCTCGTGTCGGTCGTAGATCATCCGCACCGGGCGGCCCGCCTTCAGCGCGAGGAGCGCTGCATGGAGGGCGATGATCGAGGGGTATTCCTCCTTGCCGCCGAACCCGCCCCCGGTCTCGGCCTGGACGACGACCGCCTGGCGATCGGTCAGTGCCAGGGCGCGGCGCAGTGCCGCGTGAACGTAGTACGGGCACTGCAGGGAGCCGGTGACCGTGATCCCACCGTTATCGCGCGGCACGGCGATCATCGCGTTGTTCTCGATGTACAGCTGCTCCTGGTGGCCGACGCGGTATTCGCCCTCGACGATGAGGTCGGCCCCGGCGAAGCCCGTGTCGACGTCGCCGTTCGAGATCGTGTATTCGGCGAACACGTGCTGCGAATCGAGCGGGTCGAAGATGCCGGGAAGCTTGTCGACGATGGGGCGAAGCGCCGACCTGGCGGCCCGCAGTGTCTCCCGGTCGAGGGCCGCCACGAGGACGAGCGGCTCCGCGTGGTGCTGGATCTCCCCGCCGATCGGCACGAGGACCGGCTGGTCCGCCTTGATCGAGGCGACGATGTTGTCGCCGGGGATGTCGGCGGCCGTCACGACGACCACCTGGCTCCAGTCGAAGGACCCGTCCTTCTCCAGCTCACGGAACCGCCCATGGGCCACCGTCGAGCGAATCGTGGCACCGAACCACGCTCCCGGGAAGATGAGATCGTCGGCGTAGCGGGCTTCACCGGTCAACTTGGCAGGACCCTCGCGCCGAAGCGGGACGACCGTTCGCGCTCGCCCGGGAACGGTCCGCCCGGGCGTCACCACGAGGGCATCGGGCACGGGTCGCGTCGGGACGGCCGTCGTCGGGCCATGGCTGGAATCGGGGCGCAGCGTCATGCGATCGGCATCCCTCCTGGGTCAAGACGATAGCATCAACGGGACGGGTCTCCATCGCGATGGAACGTCGGACCGCGGTGCGAGCCGGCACCCGACGAACCTCCCCCTGACCTTCGTACCATCGCGGGACAGGGCGTGGCTCGGTACATTCGACCTCCCGTGGACGACGGGCCGAATCTCAAGAGGTGGTGCGGTTCGTGCCGACCCAAGAAACGCTCCTCACGGTCCTGCTGATCGCGCTTGCCGCGAACTTTGTCCTGATCGTGCTGGTCATCATCACCGCCTGGCTTCGCGGCCGCCGCCGAGCGAGCGACGACTCGGCGCCGATCACGCTGTCTCCGAGCGCCATCGAGCACAGGCTTCCCGAGATGCCCACTGCGCCAGCCGTAGCCGAGCCGGCGCCAGCCGTAGCCGAGCCGGCGCCGGCCGTGGCGGCGCGGCGCGGCGACATGGCCGCAGCCGACGGCGCGCACGCCCACGCCTCGCGCGACACCGACATCGAGCCGGAACCCGACGTTGATCACGGTCCACGGCCCGGGGTCCTCGTGGACCCGGGGACCGGCCTCGACACACCGCGGCTCTGGGGGCGCACGCTGGCTGACGAGATGGCCCGGATCGCCCGCTATCGCCGCCCCGCGAGCATCATCCTTGTCGAGGTCGAGGGCATCGAGCGTCTTGTCGAGCGATTCGGTGATGACGCCGCCGCCCGCCTCCTGCCCATGATCAGCGAGACCCTGCGCAAGAGCGCTCGCGCCGCCGACCACGTTGCCATCCTGGACTCGGGTCGATATGGCGTTCTGCTCACCGAGACAGACGAGGTCCGGGCGATCAACTACATCGAGCGCGTGCGAACGGCCTGCGACGGCTGGCTTGCGGCCGGCGCGGTGACGCTGCGCCTGGCCATCGGTTGGGCCGACGCGAATGCCGGCCGGTCGATCGACGACGCCCTTCTCACGGCCCAGGAACGCCTCGATGCCGACCGGCGTCGACCGCCTGCCACCCCGGATCTGGGCCCTTCCATGGAACCCGGCGCCTTCGAGGCCTGAGCACGGGCGATCTGGTCGCCCAGACCTCAGTCGCGGCCGCGGCGCAGCGATCGGCCCGGAGTCGCCCCCGTGTGCTGCCCGCCCGAGACCACCGTCACGCCGTTGACGATCACGTGGTCGATTCCATCCGGGAACCGGCACGGGTCGTCGTACGTGGCGTTTGAGCGGACGGTCGCCGGGTTGAACACGACCACGTCCGCGATCGCCCCATCACGAAGGACGCCGCGCTCCCTGAGTCCCAGTCGGGCCGCCGGCGCAGACGTCATCCGACGAACCGCCTCTTCGAGCGACAGGAGTGCCTCGTCGCGCACGAACTGACCGAGGATCCGGGGAAAGCTGCCGTAGGTCCTCGGTGACGGCTTCGCCCCGATCAGCGTCGCGTCCGTCCCGACCATCCCGACCTTCCCGACCGGGTGGCTCAGGAACCGTCGGATCCCGTCGGTGTGGGGGCCCGGCGTGACCTGGTTGACCCGCAGGTCCTCGGCGACAAGCAGGTCGCACACGACATCGATCCAGTCCAGGCCGGTCTCGGCCACCACCTCGCCCATCGTGCGGCCCTCCCACTGGAGGTTCTCCGGTCGGGCGAAGTACCCCAGGCGAACGGCGGCCAGGCCACCGGCGCCCGCGTAGAGCACGCCTCGGTCGAGCAGTTCGCGACGGATGACCGAGCGGACCTCGGGGTCGGCGAGCCGTTCCTTCGTCGCCTTCGGTCCGCCCGATTGGGCCCACGGCGGGATCATGATCAGCAGTCGGGTGCTCGCCCATTCGGCCGGATAGGCATCGAACGTGACGTCCTGTCCCGTTGCGCGCGCTTCCTCAACGAGTTCGAGCATCTGGTCCGGCGTGCCGGGGAACGTCTGGCGGTGGTAGTAGTGGGTGAGGTGGGCGGGGGCGCCGGAGCGGCGCCCGATCTCGATCGCCTCGCGGAACGGGTCGAGGAACCGGTCGCCGAGGTCATACCGGACGTGGGTGTGGTAGATCCCGCCGAGCCGGCCGGCCTCCTCCATGAGCGCGACGAGTTCGTCGGTCGTGGCGTAGGAGCCGGGCGGGTAGTCGAGCCCGGACGATAGCCCGAAGGCACCCTCCTCCATCCCCTCGCGCAGCCGGCTGCGCATGCTCGCGACATCCTCGTCCGTGGCCGGATCCATTTCCCACCCGATCTGGCCGACGCGGAGCGCGGAATTGCCGATCAGGAACGCGATGTTGACCGCGACGCTGCCGTCGAACCCGGCGAGGTAGGCGGCCACCGTGTCCCAGTCGTAGGAGATGTCCGGTCGACCGTCGAGGCCGCTGTTCAGCTCGACGAACGCCTCGAGGTCCTCGCGCCGCGCGAACGGGGCGTAACTGTTGCCGTCGACCCCGATCACCTCGGTGGTGATCCCCTGGTGGACCTTCGGTTCGTGCCGAGGCCCGGCGAGGATCATGAGGCCGCCGTGGCTGTGCAGGTCGATGAATCCCGGCGCGACGACCATGCCTGTCGCATCGATCCGCGTTGCGGCATCGGGCCGCGTTCCGGCGTCGGGCCGCGTTCCGGCGTCGGGCCGCGTTCCGGCATCGGGCCCGGCGGCGCGACGACCGGCGGCGCGAGGCCCACCGGCTCCCTCCCGCGACGTCGCTGGCAGGATCCGCAGCCGATCGCCAGCAATCGCGACCGTCCCGGGTCGCCCCGCCGTGCCGGTCCCATCCACGATCGTGCCGCCCTCGATCACGAGGTCGAATGTCTCGTCCAGCGTTCGTTCTCCTGACGTGCGGGGCTGACGTTCGGGGCCCGCGCGCCATCTCGCGGCCGCACCCGCCGGGCGGATGCACTGCCAGAGGTGCAACCGCGACCATCATGGCAGTCCCGGGCCTCCGTCGACGCATCACCCGTGTCGCACCCGCTCTTCCGTCGGACCTGGATGCGCATGCGCGGGCGCCGATCCGGCGAGACCACGCACGGCCCGTGCGCACATTGCGTCCGCTCGGCACCAGAGACACGGGGAGCGGCCGCTCGATCACGCCGGATCGGTCACGGTTGCACACTCAGGAGTGCATCCCAACGCCGGGAGCCGTTCGCAAACCGGCAGGTAATGGACACGGACCACCATCATCCGATGGCCACCGTGCAGCGACGGACGGACAACGGAACCAGGCTGTCCCGCCGGGCCCTCGCCGACGTCGGTGAGGAGATCCGGCGCGCCCGGCTTGCGAACGGGACAAGCCAGATGCTCGTCGGCCGGGCGGTCGGGCGGTCGAGGAACTTCGTCAGCCGGATCGAGCGCGCGGCCGCACCGAACGCGAGCGTTCGGGATCTCGCCCGACTCGGGTCGGCGGTCGGCCTCGACATCGTCGTGAGAGCGTACCCGGGCGGCCCGCCGGTTCGCGACCGCGCGCACCTGCTCCTCCTCGAGCGCCTTCGGGCACGGCTCCATCCATCGCTTCGATGGCGAACGGAGATGCCGCTCAACCGACCCGGCGATCAGCGCGCGTGGGACGCGGTCATCACGGGGGCTGGGCCACCGATCATGGTCGAGGCGGAGACGCGCATCGTGGATGTCCAGGCGCTCGAACGACGGATCGCCCTGAAGGTTCGCGATGACGGAACCGACCGCGTGATCCTGCTGATCGGCAATACCCGCACCAACCGAAGCGCGATCCATGCGGCCGGCCAGGGCTTCCTGGCAATGTTCCCCGGAGACGGACGCCGAGCGCTGAAGTCGCTCGCAGAAGGAATCGACCCGGGCGGTGGCGCGCTTATCGCGCTCTGAGCCGCCTCGGAGTGGGCTGCGAGGAGCGGGACGCGAACCGTCGCCAGCCGATCGACAGGGCGACGAGTCCGAACATCGCGACGACGATCGGCAGCCGGGCATCGCCACGAGGTGTCGCAGCGCCGGCGATCGTGGGAACCGTGGAGGTCGGCGGAGGCGCCAGGCCGAGGAGCGCGTACACCTCCGCGACCGTGATCGTCTCGAACATCGGGTCGTTGAACGGCGGTGTGCCACGAATCCAGGCGAGCGTGTTGACCGGGATCGGCGGCGTGTAGTCGGTCCCGTCGAGCGCGAGCGCGATCCGGTCGCCGACCCGGGCGACCATCACGCCGGCGCACGGCTGGGTCGGCATGTCCGAGATCTCCATGACCGCCGGAGCGGTGCCGCGCGGCACGTAGCGAACCCGGAGCGTGAAGCGGCTCGAGAGGCCACTGCTGTCCGGCTCGGTCAGCCCGCCTGTCTGCACTGCGACGACATCACCGATCAGGACTCGCTGAGCGGTCGGCGCGACGTCGCGAAACGAAGGGACCGGTCCGTCGCACTCCGCTCCGACCGGGGTCGTGCCCGAGGTCAGCGCGGCGGCCGCGATCAGGGCCACGACGAGTCGCCGACCGAAACGGCGGAAGCGGAACTTCCTGCGACCGAGCCGGACCATCGCTCCCAACGATACGCCGCTCAGGCCATACGCCGCTCAGCAGGACCGCCGTCGATCCCGGGCGCGGGCACAGAGATCAAACGACGGCGATCGTGGTCGGCCCCTCGAGAAGTCGGCCGCGGACCCACGCGGCGCGAACCATGTCGGGGTGCGCCCGGAAGATGAGACGGCTCATCAGGTCGGCCGGGGTGTCGTCGGTCACGCCGGGGACCGGGGCGATGAGGGAAGGATCGACCGCGATGAGGTCGGCTTCCTTGCCCACCTCGATCGAGCCGATCACGTCGTCCAGGCCGAGCGCACGGGCGCCTTCGAGCGTGCCCATCCGAAGCCAATCGAGCGGACCCAGGGACGCCCGCTCCTCGCCGCCCACGACCCGCAGTGCGTTCTGGACGTAGGCGCCGACCCGCATCGCCGAGAACATCGATAGTTCGGGCCCGGCGGCCACGTCGGACCCGAGCCCGATGACGAGCCCCGCCTCGAGGTAGCGTGCCAGCGGCATGAGACCGGATGCCAGGAACAGGTTCGACGACGGGCAATGGGCAAGCCGCGTCCCCGTCTCGGCGAGACGCGCCACCTCCCGGTCGGTGAGATGCACTCCGTGCGCGAGGACGGTACGGGCGCCGAGCCCCCCGGCACGGTCGTACACGTCGAGGTAGTCGATCGCCTCGGGGAAGAGTCGCGCGACCTCCGCGATCTCGCCATGATCCTCCGAGATGTGTGTCTGCCACCAGGACCCCGTCGACGCGGCGAGCGCGGCCGATTCACGGAGCATGTCCGCCGTACACGAGACGGCGAACCGGGGCGTTACCGCGTAGCCGAGCCGGCCGTCGGCGGCGCCGTGCCAGCGCGCGGCAAGGTCGGCGGATTCGCGCAGCGACCGCTCGAGGATCGTCGACGGCGCGATCGACTCGTCGTACGTCGCGCGATCCATCATGACCTTGCCGAGAATCGCCCGGATTCCGTGTGCCTCGGCGGCCTCGAAGGCCGCGTCCATGCTCGGGGCGAAGACGGCACCGTAGGCCAGAATGGTGGTCGTTCCGGCATGGGCGAACGCACGGAACGCGGCCGGTGCGAGGCGTTCGGCGACCGTGCGGTCGACCCAGGCCCGTTCGAGCGGGAAGATGTGGCGCTCCAGCCACGTCAACAGTTCGAGGCCGGCGCCCACCCCGGCATTGGGCAGCTGCGGCAGGTGAACGTGGAGGTCGATGAGGCCGGGCATCACCACGAGCGGCCGGAGGTCAATGGCGGACGCGGCGGCCAGTGGCTCGGGCTGATCGGCGGCCGGCCCGACCCAGGCAATCCGTCCGTCGTCGTCGACGACGACGAGGGCGTCGGGTTCGTGCATCGTCCCGCCGTCCGACAGGGGCGTCAGGAGGCGCGCCCGGACGACGAACGGCGGGGAGTCGGGAATCGACGCCAGCGTGGACACGGGCGGCGATGCTAGCACGCGCGATCGTGCGCGCCGAGGCGGCGGGTCAGCGCTTCTTCGTGCGGAACTCCGCGAGGTGCGCCGTCCAGTCCGATCCGCCGCGCTCGCCCGCTGCGCAGCTGCCGTGCCAGCCGCAGACACACGTGATCGTCTGGTCCCGATGCCGGTAGACGTCGATGACGTGCTTCAGGGGTTCGCTGCCGTCCTCCGACGACGAAGGGCGACTTTGCTGAAGGGACGGTCGACCGTTCACGGGCAGCTCCTGGGAAGAATCCCCGCGATTGGGCTCAGCGGGGCCCCACATTCTACCCGATTTCGATGCCTCCGGCCCGGTGCGGCCGGCCCGGTCCGGGCCGCATCATGCGCCTACCCTGGGCCAAGGTGATACCCGAGCCGACGCGGGACGCGGCTGATCGCGCCGGCAATCGCTCCGGGCCGGCGGCCGGCCTCCTCGGCCAGTTCGCGCCGGACGATGGCCTCGCGAATGATGCGCGCGCCGACGCTCCGAAGTGGCTCCGGGGGAAACGCCCGCGGCCGCGTTCCGACGAGCGGCGATTCGGCCGCGGGATCGTCTGCGCCGCCGAGGCCGCGGGCGGCAAGCGCTGCCAGGATCCGGCCGACGACCACCGACGGCGCGACGCCGTTTCCCGAATAGCCGTGGCCGTAGTGCACGCGGGCCCGATCGCGTCCCCGATCGCGCCCCGATCCGAGCGAACCCACGAACGGAAGGTGGTCGGCGGCGATGTCGATCGGACCGCCCCACGCATCCTCGATCCGCACGTCGGCCATCGATGGAACGAGGCGCCTGAGCCCGGCGACGGTGCGCTCGACGGACCCGAGGTCGTGGGTGAATGCCCTGCCGATCCTGCCGCCATACCCGGCCCGCCCGCCGCCGCCGCCGATCGCGATCCGCCCGTCCGGCGTCGTCCGCAGGTAGTGCAGCGTGAACCGGGCGTCGCTGACGCCCTCGCCGCCGGTCCAGCCGATCTCGGCGAGTCGATCGGGCATCGGCTCGGTGATGACCATGTAGCTCGACCACGTGACGAGGCGACGCCCCAGGTGGGGCCAGCCGGCTGCCCACGCGTTGAGGGCGACGATGACCTGGGCAGCGCGCACCACGCCGTGGCCGGTCCGAATCGCCAGGGGCCCGCGGGACGCACCGTCGCGCAAGCCCCCGCGACCCACGAGCCGCAGCAGGTCGACGGGGAGTGCCCGCGTCCGCTCATGGATGATCACGCCCCGCTCCAGCGCGACGCGACGCAGGCCGCGAGCCAATCTCGCCGGCTGGACCGTCGCGCCCTGGCGCATGAAGACGCCGCCGCGGAACACCGGCGAGGCGCAGCGCACCCGGACCTCGTCGGGGCTCAGGGCGATGTACTCGTCCGCCACCCCGAGGCGGGCCGCGTCCGCGACCGCCTCATCCCAGACACCATCCTGGGCGGGTGCGGCACTTGCCTGGAGCGCGCCCGCCTTCACATACCAGGCATCCACCCCATGGGCCGCGGACCAGGCCCCGACATCGTCGACCGCGGCAGACATCGCGCGCGCGACCGTGAGTGCATCCGATTCGCCGTACCGATGGACAAGCGCCGGCAGTTCGTCCCACCAGGAGGTCACGAAACCGCCGTTCCGGCCGGACGCGCCACCGCCGCAGATGTCGGACTCGAGCAGAACGATCCGCGCTCCCGGGAGGAGCTCCGTCAGTCGGATGGCCGCCCAAAGGCCCGTATAGCCGCCGCCGAGGATCACCACGTCGGCGAGCGTCGTGCCGCGAAGCGGCGGCGCGGCGACCTCGGCAGCCAGGGATGAATCTTCCGCGGCCAGTGCCTCGCGGAGCCACCAGCTTTCTCGGTCGCCGGGCCGCACGCCGTCAAGCATCGGTCTTGCCCATCTCGTCGGTCGCTGGCGCAGCGGAGCGCAACAGTCGCAGCAACGGGTCCCCCAGGTCGCGCACCCAGTCGCCGACGAGCGTGATCCCGAGGACCGTCACGATCAGGGCGAGCGAAGGCATGAGCGTCAACCACCACTCCGTGCGCAGGTAGTCCGCGCCGTCGGCGATCATCCTGCCCCACTCGGGGGTGGGCGGTGGCACGCCGAGACCGAGGAACGAGAGCCCCGCCGAAAACAGGATCGTCTGGGGTACGAACAGGGTGAGGACCACCACGATCGAGGGCAGGACGTTCGGCAGGACCTGTCGCCACAGGATCCGCCGATCCCCGATCCCCAGGGCGCGGGCGGCCTCGACCCACGGCCGCTCGCGGGCCGCCAGCATGTCGCCCCGGACCACCCGATAGGTGAAGAGCCACGAGGCGAGTCCGAGGACGAGGATCAGGTTGAGGAGGGACGGCCCCACGACGGCGACGACGGCCATGGCCAGGATGACGAACGGGATCGCCTGCTGGATGTCGGCCAGGCGCCCCAGGATGAGGTCGACCCAGCGTCCATACCACCCCGCGACAACACCGGCAACGATGCCCACGAGCCCACCGCCCACGGTCGCCGCAATCGCGATCCACAGCGTGGTCCGGGAACCCCACACGATCCGGACGAGGAGGTCGCGACCCGCCCGATCCGTGCCCAGCGGATGATCCCACGACCCACCGGCAAAGACCGGCGGCAGCAGGCGGTCCCGGAGCACGCCCGCCTCCGGACCGCCCGGGGCGAGAACCGGGGCCAGCACGGCGATCGTCGCGACGACGACCATCAGCAACACCCCGAACATGCCCGCGCGATGCCGACCGATCGTCGCGATCATCGCCTGCCCCGGATGCGCGGGTCGAGCCTGGTGTAGGCGACGTCCAGCAGGAGGTTCGTCGTGACGATCGTGAGCGCCGCAACGAACACGAACGCCTGGATCACCGGCAGGTCGCGGCCCGAGATCGCCTGCACCGCCAGCGACCCCATCCCCGGGTAGGCGAACACCCGCTCCACGATCACGACCCCGGACAGGAGCGCCGCGATGTCAAAGGCGAGGAACGAAACCACCGGGATCGCCGCGTTGCGCAGGGCGTGGCGCAGGAGCACTGCGCGCGGAGACAGGCCCTTGGCGAACGCCGTCCGGATGTAGTCGCGGCCGTAGACCTCGAGGAGGCTGGCCCGGAGGATCCGGATCAGCCCCGGCGTCGACGCGATACCGACCACCAGCCCGGGCAGGACCAGGTGGGCGACCGAACCGCCGCCGGAAACCGGCAGCGCACGGAGGCCCACGGCAACGACGAGGATGAGCACCTGTCCAAGGACGAACCCGGGAACGGACGCACCGAGCACCGCGAACCCGCGGACCGCCCCATCCGCCCACGTCCCGCGCCTGAGCGCCGCCAGCGAACCCAGGGGGAAGGCGATCGCCAGTCCCACGGCCAGCCCGGTCAGCCCCAGGGTCAGTGTCGCCGGAACGCGCTCGAGGACGACGGCGAGGGCCGGCTGCCCGAACCGGATCGACGTCCCGAAGTCACCCTGGACGGCCCGACCCAGGAACGTCGCGAACTGGACGGGCAACGGCTGGTCCCAGCCCTGGGCCCGCCGGAACGCCTCGACCGCCTCGGGCGAGGTCGTCGGTGGGAGGAGCGCCTGCGCCGGATCGGCGGAGAGCAGGATCAGGACGTGGACGAGGAAGGCGACGCCGACAAGGACGACGCCCTGGTAGGCGAGGCGCCGAAGGACGAAGCCGACCGCGCTGCGCGGCATCTCCGGACCGTCAGCCGCCGACGCGCGTGTCGAGCACCGAGATGTGCCCGAGGATGTGCGGCTGCCAGCCGCTGACTCCGGTCCTGGCCACGCCGTAGACGCTCTGGAACCCGACGAGGAAGATCGCCGGCGCCAGGTCGTGGGTCAGGGCCGCGACCTTGTGCAGGACTTCGAGCCGCCGCGCCGGGTCCATCTGGGCCGCCTGCTCGTCGACGAACCTGTCCATCTCCGGATCGGCGAACCGCGAGAGCAGGCCACCGCCCTTGAGCCAGAACTGGCCGTAGATGTTCGGGTCGAGGAAGGACAGCCGCGACGCGCGCATCGGGTTCGTGGCCCCCGACGCCCAGGCGCCGTTGAAGGCACCAACCTCGGCCTCGCGGATCGTGGTGCGGACGCCGATTCGCGCCAGGTCCGCCTGAACCGCGGTGATCAGGTCGGCGATGGCCGCATCGCAGGTGCACACGTCGATCTCGGCCTCGAACCCGTCCGGGTAGCCGGCATCGGTCAGCATCTGGCGAGCGCGGTCGGGATCGAACGGCCAGGGCTGGATGGCCGGCAGGTACGCGATGTCACCGGGAACGAAGCCCTGGGTCATCGGCGTGGCGAACCCCTTGAACAGGGCATCGACATAGGCATTCCGATCGACGGCCATGTTGAGCGCCGTCCGCACCTCGACCTTCGAGAGGGCTTCGATCGCCTGGAGTTGTGCCGGAGTCGCGTTGCCGGACGTCGCGAGCTGGCCGCCCTTGTCGGCGGTCAGCCAGATCTCGGTGTGGCGCGCGTCGTCGAAGGCGACGATCGTCGCGCCCCCGGCCTCGACGGCCGCGGCCTGGTCGACGGGGATGTCCTGGGCGATCTGGACGCCGCCGGTGGTGAGCTCGCTGATCCGCGTCGTCACGTCGGGGATCGGCCGGAAGACGACCCGATCGACGAGCGCCGCGCCGCGCGGCCGCTCCCACTGGTCCGGGTTGAGGACGAGCGTCGCGTGGTCGTCCGGAATCCACTCCTCGAGCAGGTACGGACCCGTCCCGATCGGCTGCGTCTTCAGGCCCTCGTTCCCGACCGTGGCGGCGTGGTTCGGAGCGATGATCGGGAGTGTGGCGAGCGCGGGGATCAGCCCCGCGTCCCAACGGCCCAGGTTGATCCGGAGGGTGAGCGGGTTCACCGCCTCGACGGACGTCACCGCACCGTACGAGCGTTTGTAGTCCGAGTTGAGCTTCAGCGCGTCGTCCTCGATCGGGGCGCCCGTCGTTGGATCGACGTCCATCACCCGCAGGATCGAGAAGCGGGCGGCGTCGGCATCGAAGGGCTCGCCGTTCGAGAACGTGACGCCACTCCGCAACGTGAACTCGATCGCCTCTGGCGCGGTCGTCCAGCTCTCCGCGAGGCCGGGGAGGAACTTCGAGCGGTCGCCGCGATCGATCGCGATCAGCGTGTCGAACAGGGCCTCCACGATCGAGATCCCGGCCTTCTGGTAGACGCGATGCGGGTCCATCGACTCGGCGTCGGCCGAGAGCGCGACGGTCAGCGTCCCGCTCGGTCCGACCGACGGGCCGGGGGTCGGCGACGAGCCCGCGGGTGGAGGGGTCGGGGTCGGGGTCGTGCCGCACGCTGCGGCGACGATGGCCACGAAGATCGCGGTCGCGACCAGGCGCTGTGCGGGCACGGCGAGGGACGGTGTCATGCGAGAAGGCCTCCATGGAACTGGGGATTGGCCGCGGCGATCAATGGCCGGAGGACCGGCGCCGCAGCAGGGTGGAGCGCCGTGTAGGCGCGAAACGTTCGGTCGTAGATCTCCACGAGCTCGCCGCGCGGCTCGATCGTCCTGGCGATCCTGCTCATCGCGGCGATGGCCTGCGGGAGGTCGTCGAAGGCACCGCTGCCGACCGCGCCGATGATCGCGGAGCCGACAACCGCCGTCTCGGCAACGGCCGGCACGTCGATCGAGAACCCGGTCACGTCGGCCTTGATCTGGTTCCAGGCCTCGCTGCGGGCCGGACCGCCACAGACCCGCATCGAGTTCACGGGGATCCCGGCGGACAGGACCGGCTCGGCCACGTGGCGGATGGCGAAGGCCGCGGCCTCGAGGATCGCCCGTGCCAGGTGGCCACGGCCGTGAGCCAGGGTGAGCCCGGCGAACATCCCCCGTGCGTCGGGGTCGTGAATGGGCGCGCGCTCTCCCGCCAGGTAGGGCAGGAAGACGACACCGTCGGCGCCCGGCGGGGTGGCGACCGCCTCGGCGATGAGCGCCTCCGTCGTGGCGCCGCCGCCGACGATCCCGTCGCGGAACCAGTCGAGCGCCTTGCCGGTCGCCGCGAATCCGCCGCCGAGGATGTGCAGACCTTCAAGGGGCGCCGGTGTGCAGTAGGTCCCCGGGACCACGATGGGGTGATCCACGTACACGCCGAACCCGCCCGCGGTGCCGCCCGCGTCCAGCGCGTCGCCGGGTGCGCGGAGGCCTGCGCCGAGGAACGTCGAGAACGCGTCGACGTGCCCGGCGACGACGGGCGTGGCCTCACGGAGTCCGAGCGCCGCGGCGGCGTCCGCCCGCAGCGGGCCCAGGATGTCGCCCATCGCGATCGGTGGTGCCAGCCGTTCCGGGCGGAGGCCCACGGCCGTCATGATCGCGTCCGACGGCAGCCGCTGGCGCGGAACGAGGGACGTGGCGGCGCGGCCGGTCAGTCGCAGCCCAAGCCACTCCCACGTGTTGAGGTACCAGCGCGTCCGCGCGGCAACGGCAGGCTCGTGGCGCTCGATCCACAGGGCGGCGGGGGTGACGCCGAGCGCCCAACCGCGGAGTCCCGAGGCGGCTTCCAACTCGGCCTGCTCCGCGGCGGAACGGCCGTCCAGCCAGGTGAGCGCGGGTCGGGTCGGACGGCCATCGCCATCAACCGCTGTGGTCGTCGGCCCGTGGCCGTCGACCACGATCGCGAGCACCTGGGCCCCGGGGTTCGCGGCATGGAGTGAGCGCACCACGTCGACCGTCGCGGTCCACCACGTCTCGGCGTTCTGCTCCGCGTGTCCGGTATGCGTGTCGATCAGGATCGGACAGCGCGCCCGGGCGAGTCCCAGGAGATGCCCGTCGAGGGTAACGAGGCCGCCCTTGGCCTCGGTCGTGCCGAGGTCGATGGCGAGGATCGTGGGTTCGGGACGCATCAGGTTCGTTCGATCAGGCGCCGGGAACCGACACGTCCGGTTCAGGCGCGGAGGCCCGCCCGCCGCGATCGGCCGATCTGGTATCGCTGTCGAGGTCGACCACCGCCTCGGCCGTTCGGATGTCGGTGACCAGGACGTTGACGACGCCGGCGCGAAGCGCGCCGAGGATCGGGCGGATCTTGCTCGGCCCGCCACCCACCCCGAGTGCGATGGGCACACGCGCCAACTCGCGGGCGTCGTAGGCGATCACCCGGTCGCGCAGCGCCGCGCCGAGGAACCGGCCGTTGAGGTCATAGGGCGAGATGAGCACCTCGCCGACGGCACCGGCACCGTCGATCTCGCGCACGACGTCCTCGCCGAAGGTCGCCGGGCTCCAGATGCGGGCTCCGATCCCGAACAGCGCCACGTCGAGGCGCTCCCAGAGCGCGAGGATCGCCTGCACGCCCGCGTGGGCGTAGAGCGAGCGCTTGGTTGCCGCGTCGTCGACCAGACCCGGCGCGAGGAGGCCCTGCGGGCTCGTGGCAAGCGCCTCCGCCACACGCCTGAACGGCTCCCGCGTGGTGCCGGTGGTCCAGTAGCCGCCGCACAGCGGGACCACGGTCGCGGCCACGGGCGTGGTCAACTCGAGCATCGCGTCCGCGGTCGCTGACACCGAGGCGCCGTCTCCCACGCCGACCACCGCTCCGTCGCGAACGACGGAGCGCACGACCTGGGCTGCCAGCCGGGCGATCATCCGTCGGTTCAGCTCCTCCGGGCCGGAAAGGCTCGGTGCCATGTGGATCGCATCGAGCCCGAAGCGGTCCTTGAGAATCTCCCCCGCCGGGCTGTCATCGCTGGTTCGATCGATGATCCGGATCTCGACGATCCCCTCTTCGCGGGCTCGCTTGAGGAGACGCGAAACCTGCGGGCGGGTCACGCCCAGCAGTTCGGCAATGCGGTTCTGCGTCTCCCCCAGCTCGTAGTAGAGCCGGCTGGCGCGCACCAGGGTCTCGAAATCGCTCAACGGATCGGGCTCTCCCGCTTGGCCTGCACATCTGCACGGTGCAGATGTGCATCATCGGGTCAAGCCGAGAGGATGTCAACGAGTACGATCGGTGGCCTCCCATCGGAAGGCCGGCTGGCCCGCTTCGTCCGGCCTCTTCGTGGCCTTGCCATGAGTCGTCGCCATGAGTCCTCGGCCGGGGCGGAGCCACGCGGAGGGCGGATCAGCCTCGCGCTTCGTCCCGTTCGGCCGGGTCGAGGGCCGGACCGAGCGCCAGGGCGTGACGGATCAGTGCCTCGCCGGCGGATCCGTTGCCGAGGGCAATCTCGATGAACCCGGCGTGCAGGAGGATGCGGGCGTCGACGATCCCGGTTGCGAGCGCGATGTCGGACGCGATTTTCGCCTCCGCGAACCGACCCAGGCGATAATTCGCCCAGGCCACGAGGTCGTGGCCGGCCGCGTCGGGCCGGGCCTGCGACGCCGTGATCGCACGAGCCAGCAGCTCCGCTGTGGCGCCGCCGTGATCGAGCTCGAAGAGGAGTAGCTGGCGGTCGTAGACGGTTCCGGTCAGTTCCGACAGGGTCGCGACCAGGCGAACCGTCGCGTACTGGTCGGCCGCCCCCGCTGCGTCGCCGGTCGCTGCCAGCAAGTCGCCCAAGAGCGCGAGCGACTCGGGCTGCGGCGCGATGGCCACGGCCTGCCGAAGTCCGGCGATCGCTTCGGGCGTTCGGCCCTCGGCGGCATCGATCCGGGCCAGGCCAATGATCGCGCCGAGATCCGTCGAACGCTCGGCAACGGCCGCCGAGTAGGCGGCGCGTGCGCTAACCGCATCGCCGGCCAGCCGGGCGTATTCCCCCACCGCGTACTGGTAGAAACCGATCCCGGTTGCACTCCCGCCGGCGGCTCCGGCCGCGGCAGCCCCTTCGCGCGCCCCGAGCGCGAGGCGGAGTGCCTCCGCCGGAGCGCCGGTCAGAAAGGCGAGGCGGGCGAAACGGACGTCGACGGCGGGCCCCGCCGCCTGGAGCCGAAGCGACTCGAGGTCGGCGCGTGCCTCGACCAGGCGGCCGAGCTCGAGTTTCGCATCGGCGATCGTCGACAGGGCGCCGAGCTGCGCCGGATCGTCGCGGTAGAGCGACTCGGCGGCGGCCAGGGCGCCGGTGAAGTCGTGGATCGTGTAGAGGATCGCGGCCTCGAGCGCTCGAGCCGGCCCGCTCGTCGGCGCGATGGCGATGGCGGTGCGGGCGGCCGTGAGGGCCCGCTCCTGGTCGCCGAGGTCGCCGCTCAGTCGCCCACGGCCGTGGTACAGGGTCGCGAGGTTCGTGGCGCTGATGAAGTCGCTCGGGTTCGCACTGAGATTCTTCGTCCACGTGGCGATCGAGCGGTCGATCTGGGCCAGTGAACCCCCCGAGGGACCCGCGACAGCAACCCCGGAAATCTCGCCCGGGGCCGCGATCGTCGCCGCACTCGGAGTCGGTGTCTCAGTGGTCGAACCGGAGGGCGCGAGTGCCGAGGCGAGGTACGAACCCGCGACGATGACGGCAGCCGCCGCGAGGATGCCGAGCGTTCGCGGGCCACGTGGCCGGCGATCGGCGCGGGCGGGGCGGACGGTGGGGATCGACTGGGCCGGTGCGGTCATCGAGCGGGCTCCTGGACCTGGGTTGTTCGTTCGAAGCGAGGGATGGGCGGCCCCGTCATGGCGCCGCCCATCCGTCCCCCCTAGTGCGGTGCGCCGAGGTACGGGAACGAGGACGAGTAGTCGGAGTGCGCTCCGATACCGTCGCCGTTCACGGCACCCGATGCGTCGCGGTCCGGGCCCAGGCCGGTGAGGCCGTCGGCGCCGAACAGGTTGAGCGGGTCGCCACCGGTGGAGACACGGAGCTCCACGTCGATGACGTCGTCGGCCAGGGCACGCCCGTTGAGCGGTGCCGGGAAGCCGAGCGGGTTGGACCGGCTGTAGACGAGGACGTCCGGGATCAGCACCGAGGCGAGGAAGCCCGCCTGGTCGTTCGAGTACGCGCCTTCGCTATCGAGGCCGGAGAGGAACTGGAGCACGCCCGTGACGTTGTTCACGAACTTGCCACCGCTGGCAGTCGCCTGCATCGACGGGGCCGTCCGGTTGAACAGGTCCTTGTCGGCGCCCGAGAGGTTGAACACGGTATTGATCGCCGGTCGACCCATCTGGTCGGCCTTGCGCCACGAATCGCCGTCCCACCAGCTCGTGGTGGCCCACACGCCGATCGTGTCGGGCAGCGTCGAGTTGGGAACGGCGAGGACGATCGCGTTCACGTTCAGGTTGGCGAAGAAGTCCTGCGGGTCGTTCCCGAGGTCGTCGTTGCCGACCTTGTTGCCGAGCAGGCCGGTCACCGTGCCGATGAACCCGGTCAGGTCGAAGAAGAACGGGTCGGAGCGAACGCCCGCCCAGGCCCACAGGCCGCCGCCGGCCTTGGTCTTGTCGGACGAGTTGGTGAACGCCTGCACGACGGGCTTGCCGCCGGTCAGGCTCACGGCGCGGCTGCCCGTGTACTTGGTCAGCTTCCAGTGCTGGTTGCCGTCGCCCTGCTCATCGCCGAACGTGGCCACGTAGGCGAGGTCCTGGACGTTGTCGCCATTCGTGTCGATATTGATGGCGTAGCGGACGTTGGTCCCGAAGTTGCCACCGAACAGGTTGATCGCCGGGTTGACGGTGACCGCGATGGCGGTCCGGCTCGACGAGTCGGGTGCCTGGAACAAGTAGACATCGTTGATGTCCCGATCGCCGTGCTCCGAGTGGGGCGCAATCTCGCCCATGGCGGTCGCGCCGCCGAGTGCGGGCGCGTCGAGGTGGTCCGCGCCGCTGCTCAGGAGCGGCGCTGCGCCGACGGTCAGGACGACAACGGCCGTCCCGAACGCGGCAAGTCTCTTGGTGGTTCGCATGATTCTGGTCCGATTCCCTTTCCGGGACGTCGAGCGGATCTGGGTCCGCTCGCGTCCCCCTGAGATGACGGCCGCCCTCCCTGGACGTCCGGCTCAAGCCGATCGACCGTGTCGCGACAACCGGTCGACCTCTCGTGGGCTGTTGCGCAGCCCCTGCCGGATCGGATGAATCGGCGGTTCCGGACCAGGGACGATCTGCCCGATCGCCGCGGCGCGAGAAAGGGGACGGCCCCCGCGTCAGCGAGGGCCGTCCCAGGGCAGCGATCGCCGACGTCAGCGTCCAGGACGCCGCCGCGCTGCCCCTCGTACGAGCTCGGCCGCGAAGGCCAGGAGCACCGAGCCGATCCCCGCGACAGCGAAGGCAAGGAACGCAAGCCCGGGCATGCCCTCGGGGATCTCTGGAAGCGTCGCCGACGACGGCGGCGCCGCATTCGGCTGCCCGGTGCTCACCGCCACAGACCCTCCGGTCGCGGCGGTTGGCGCAGGCGTCGCGGCGGCCGCCGTGACCGTGATCGTGCCGCTCTGGCCCACGCCGCCCACCGCCCCGTGGAACTGGCAGTGGAAGGCGATCGTGCCGACCTTGCTGAGCGTGACCGACTTCGAGGCACCCTGAGCGATCATCCCCGTGTCGAACGAGCCGTCATCGGCCGTTGCGGTGTGCGGGAAGGTGCTCGTGTTCTGGAAGACGACCGTCGTTCCGACTTCAACCGAGAACGTCTTCGGGCTGAAGGAATCGGCGAGGACGTCGACGGTCTTCGACGAGGCGCCCAGGGCGCCGAGCGGCGCGGCGAAGAGCGCAACGATCATGCCCATGGCGACCAGCGGACGAGTCCAGGAGACCCGACTCCGTCCTGAAACGATCATCATGCGAAGCTCCTTTGCTGCAACGTTGGTTGATTGGCTTGTGGCGCTGTCGGGGATCACTTGAGCTCCTCGATGTCGATCACCCAGATCCCCGGGTCACGGCGGAGCTCGGCGAGGAAGGTTGGGATCACCTCAGCGGCTCGATCAGCCCGCACGCGTGCCGCGGCGTCGGAGCGGCTCAGACCCGCGGCCCCAGCCTGGGCGAGATAGGCGTCGACGTCGGCGTCGCTCGCCGGGACGATCCCCTCGATCAAGGCCTGGAGGTAGAGCCCACGGCGCTGCGTCTCGCGCAGTTCGGCCATCGTCACCTGCATCTCGCCCATCGCGCGGGCGAGGCCGGCGTCTCCTCCGTAACGCTCCTCGAGCCGGCGGACCTCGGCGTCGATCATCGCGTCGGTGACCGACAGCCCCTCCGCCTCGACGGCGTGGCGAGTCAGCACGTCGCCGATGATCGATTCGATCGTCTGCCGCGCCTCCTCCCGCCATGCGCGGAGGTCCCCGGGCGCCGGGCGGCCCATGACCGTCGCGGCCTTCATCCGCTCGGCGACCTGGGCCCAGGGGACCGGCTCACCGTGGACCCGAGCGACGATCTCATCACCGGCGACGTCGGGCGGCGACCAGCCCCGCTGCGCGGCAGCCGCTCCTGTCCACGCGAGGGCGGCAAGCACGGCGACCAGGCCCAGCGCGCCGGCAACGACGATCCCCGTGCCGCGGAAACCCCTGCGCCGACTCGACCCGACGCCCCGGTCCGGGCCGCGCCGCGCGCCGGCGCGCGTCCGCGATCGGCTCACGGTTCGCCCCCCGCCCGGCCGCGCTCATGGAGGTCGTGGACCGTCGCGCCGTATGCCGCGATGTCGTCGGTCAGGTTCATTCGATAGCGGTCGAGCGTCGACGCGACGGCAAACGGCTGCAATCCGCGCTCGCCCTGGACGACCAGGGCCGCCGCGCCGTTCGCCACGATCGAGATGGCCAGCACGAGGCGCAGGAACCTGCGGTTCTCCAACCGGGCCGTCATGCCGCGCCTCCGGCCGGCGCAGCGAGCGGCGGCCGCTGGCGTCGCCGGCGGTCCCGGCGAAGCAGTGCGACGATCACGATGAGGGCGACAACCGCGACCAGCAGCCCGAGCAGTCGCCAGGGGATCACGAACGTCTCGGCCTGGACGACGATCGTCGCGTAGTCCTGGGCACCGCGCTCGTAGACGATCTCCGTCGTCACCGACGCGGGGCCGATCCACGGCAGGGTCGGCCCGGAGGTGGCGAAGCTGGCGGTGCTGCCCCGGAGGATGGTCGTGCCGGGAGCCTGGCGCTCGTCCGGCTCGCTCGCGGCCCAGGACCGATAGGCATCGACAGCGACCGCCCGGACGAACGTTTCGCCGACGTTCGCGGTCCGTGTCTCGGTCCGCGCCCGCGGTCCGAACAGCGCGTCAAGGCTGAACTCGTCGGGGAACTCCACGAACAGATCGTTCGACGTCACCTGGATCTCTCGGCGGAGCAGACGACCCTCGGGTTGGAGCTCGATGAGGACGGCGGCGCCAAGCCGGCCCGAGACGGCGATCTCGCCCGTGCCCGCCGGCGCCGACACGATGAACAGGCCGGCCTGGTAGCCACCTGGCGCGGCGCCTGCGGGGACCTCGACGATCACCCGGATCGCCGCCTGGCCCTTTGGCATGATCCGGAGCGAGGTGACGTCCGTCCGAACCCAGTCGGTCACCGCGAAGGTGCTCGCCGCAGTCGTGCGGTCGTCGATGAGGAAGTCACCCACCCCGATCCGCAGTTCAAGGGGTGCGTCGGCCTGGTTGAAGACCGTGACCGACGCGACCGATGTCTGGCCGGGCTCGGCTGCGACGACGACCCGCGACGGGCTGACGGCGAACGAGACGCCGTCGGCGGCGGCACTCGCCTCGGCCGCGAAGATCGCGAGGACGAGACCGAGGGCAGTGATCAACCCGCGACGGCGTACGGACGGACGGGCCCGCCGCCGATGCCGGGCCGGATGGACACTCTGCACTGGACGCTCCTGAAGGCCGCTCCCGGAGGCGCTCGGGGAGCGCCTCCGGGAGTTCGGGTGAGCTACGGGCTGGTGGCGGTGAACAGGAGGACGGTCCTGTAGTCCAGGCCGACCGGATCGCTGAACAGGGTCTGGAGCTCGTACTGGAGATAGGTGTCCACACCGGCCGCCGGGGTGCCGGCGGCGGCACTGGCAAGCGACGCGTTGGTGTCGCTCATCGCTGCGTACGCGGCGCTTCCGGGGGTGGCCGGGCCCGGGTTGATGCGCCAGCCCATCCGGCTGACCGGCACCGTGTTCGTACCCGAGGTGAAGAATTCGTCGTCGCCCGGGCCCTCATCGAGCCCGTTGGTGCCGATCGACTTGACGGCGAGGGACCAGCCGCCATTGGACTTGACGTTGGCGACCGTCGCCCCGACCGCCGTCGTGGCGGCAGCGGCCGGCGACACGGAGCCGAAGTCGATGCTGGCCGGGGTGACCGACAGTTGCAGCGTTGAGGCGACGTCGAACAGGACCGTCTGCTGGGTGTCGACCTGCGCGTTGACCGACGAGGTGGCCGCCGTCGCCGTCGCCGGCGCGGAGCGGTTGTTCGCCCCGTCGATCGCCTCGAGCCAGTAGAAGTACGTCGTTGCGGCCGTGAGCCCGGTGTCGGCGTAGCTCGCGGTCGTGTTGTTGTTGATCGTCTGGATGAGCGCGGCGGACACCCGCGTGTTGACCGTGTTCCGGAACAGCTCCTGGCGCGCGGTGTCACCCGAGGTCGACGGGGTCCAGGCGAGGTTGATCTGGGAGCCGCCGGCCGGCGTCGCCGACATGCTGGTCGGTGCGTTCGGTGCGGTCGTGTCGGCCACGACGGTGAACTGCCCGACCATCTTCGACGGGTCCTGCGTGGCCGCGTTCGCTTCCGACGCGCTCGAATGGAGCGAGCAGTAATAGCGGTAGCCGCCCGCGACGGTGAACGCCCGCGAGTACGTCGCGCTGCCGGTCAGGATCGGGGACACGAACGCCGTGGCGCCCGCGGGGATGTTCGCGGACGTCACGTCGTGGGTCCCGTTGACGTTCTGCCAGACGATCGTGTCGCCCTGGTTGATATTGCCCAGGTTCTGCGGGGCGAACAGGCGGTTGCCGGAGACGGGTTCCAGCTGGACGTTGAACGTTGCCGCGGCGGCCGGCCCAACGAACGGCGGCGCGACCGTCATCAGCAACGCGGCGACGACGGTCCCGACCGCCAGCCGCGAGCGCGAGGTCGTTCTCATGGTCTCTTCTCCTTATCGACTCATGTCCCGGCTGCACGCCTACGTTGCAGGGGCGCCGGCCTATCCAGAACTCTCTCGGCTCGGAGCCTCCACGCCAACCCGTCCGTCCGGCCACGCGAGCCCCCCCGTTCGGTGACCGAACGTCGGACCCCCCGGGCCATTCGGCACGTTCGAACGCATGCTCGGCCGGCTGAACGAGGGGTCGATCGCTCCCGCACGAGTGCTTGGCGCGGCAGCCGGCTCGCCACACCGCGGGTTGGTCCTGCGGCCTGCGTGAGCGAGCGGCGATCTATCTCGCGCCGATCCAGCCCAAGGGGTTGTCCATCGTCGGCAAGCCAGGCACGGGCAGCCCACGACAGCCACGTTCACGGCCGTCAAGCCCGGCGAACGTTCGATCGTGTGGCGGTCGTTGCCTGGCGCACGGCCTCATCGAATCAACCCGTGGCGCATCCCGTAGCCGACCGCCCCTGCGCGAGACGTGACACCCAGTCTGGCGTAGAGCTCCTTGAGATACCCCTTTGCCGTCGACTCCGAGATCCCCAGATCGTGGGCCAGCTCCTTGTTCGCGCTGCCGGCCGCGAGGGCGCGCAGGAGCTGGAGCTGGCGTGGCGTCAGCTGGATGGGACGCTCGTCGACATCGCCACTACCGGCGACGACGTGGCGCGCGAGCAAGGGCTTGGCCAGCTCCGGCTGGACGTACACACCGCCGGAGACGGCCGCGGTCAGCGCCCTGAGGATATCGTCCCGGGGAGCGCTCTTGAGCAGGTACCCGGACGCGCCCAGCGCCAGCGCCCGGTCGACATGACCCGCGTCATCGTGCATCGTCAGGACGACGATCGGGACCGTGCGACCCATGTCGTTCAGCGCAGTGAGGACGTCCAGGCCGCTCGTTCCGGGCATCGTCAGGTCGAGCAGGACCACGTCGCACTCGACACGATCGAGCAGCTCGAGCAGCTCCTGCCCGTTTCCGGCCTCGCCGACGATCTCCACGGTGCTGTCCCCGCGGAGCATCCAGCGCAGGCCCTGGCGCACCGCCTCGTGGTCGTCCGCGACGAGCACGCGAAGCCGATCGCTCATCCGAGGCTCCTCGGGATCTCGACGGTGAGCCTGGCCCCGCCAAGGCGGCTGCGCTCGGTTCGGACCGTGCCGCCGAACCCGGTCACCCGTTCGCGCAGGTAGGCGAGGCCCAGGCCGCGACCCTCGCCTGCGGGCCCCTCGGGGCGCCAGCCGACGCCGTCGTCGTCGAGCGACAGGCGGATCGCGCGATCGTCCGATCTGACGAGGACCCGAACCCGGGTCGCCCCGGCGTGCTTGCGCACGTTGAGCAACCCCTCCTCCGTCGCCCTGAGGATCACCAGCTGGGCTTCGGGTGTGTGCAGGTCAGGCTTCCCGAGCATGCGCACCCCGACCGCGACCCGGGTTTCCTGCCCGAAACGCGCCACCGCATCCTGAAGCGCCGCGGACAGGCCGACCTCGTCGAGCGCCATCGGCCGGACGCGATTCATGAACGCCCGCAGCTCCCGCTCCGCGTCGCCCACCAGGCCCTCGAGCGCGACCAATTCTTCGCGTGCCTCCTGCGTGAAGGCCTCGCCGCGAGCCGCGATCCCGCGGATCCCGTACAGGATCCGGATGAGCTCACCGGCGAGCGTGTCGTGGAGCTCGCCGACGAGGAGGCGGCGTTCGTCCTCGTGGGCCTCGACGATCTTGCGCAGCAGGTTCTGGCGCGCCAGGGCCGCATCGCGTACCTCCGCATAGAGGGCCGCATTCGCCAGCGCGGCGTCGAGGCTGTTCGCCACCGCGCGGAGGATGCGCTCGTCATCGTGGCTCAACGGCTGCTGCTCGCGCTCTGCCACGAGCCACGAGCCGTCGCGCAGTCGATGCTGGAACATCCCAGCCTTGCTGTGGGCCGCGGCCTCAAGCGAGATCCGGGACAGGCCGAGGGCCCGCTGGACGCGCGCTGCGAGCCGGGCGAAGAACTCGGGTGGTTCAAGCGACGAGGCCAGTGCCTCCGCCGCGCCGACGAGGACGGCGAGCTCTTCCGCGCGGCCCTCGGCGACCGCCCGGTCGCGGTTGATCGACCGCACCGATGCCATCACGAGAAGGACCAGAAAGACCAGCAGCACGGTCACCCCGGATCCGATCGCCAGCCAGGTCGCGACCGTGATCCGGCTGAGGGCGCCCTCCATGGACGTGACATCCTCGTAGATCTCGAAGACCGCCAGCGTCTGCCCGGACTCGTCAGGGACCGGGATGTAGAACTCGACCAGGCGATCGTAGACCCGCTCGAGCGTGTTCTCGGGATCGCCGAGGTCGGTCACCTCGACTTTCACGCCTCCGGCCAGGACCTCATCGATGCTCGCCCGCACGTCGGGGAAATGCCGGCCGATCAGGTCGCGCGCGTCGGAGTACAGGACCACTCCGTCGAGCGACCAGAGCTTCACGCGGACGTGATCGGCATCGAGCAGGGCCCGATCGACGAGGCGGTCGGTCGCCTCGATCTCCGCCGCCGACAGGGGCTGTCCGGCGAGATCGGGGAGCGAGGGCGCCAGCGCCGCCACGGCCGCCTGGAGGCCCCTGGCCTCGGCATCGAGCAGGTGACGCCTGATTTCGACATTGATGAACATCCCCAGCGCGACGGCGATGGCAGCCGATGCAACAACGCCCGCGAAGGCAACTCGCCCGCCGGGAGGCAGGGCGTCCCACATGGCGCCGAGAATCCGCGGAATGCCGATCCGCCTGAAGGTGCGGAGCCGGGCCGCGAAGATTTGCTGGGCCGACGTGATCACGATGCGATGAGCCTCGAGGATGCGGTCTCGTTGGGCGCATCGTGGGGACTGTGCCTTCCGTACCGGTAGTGCCGAACGGCCCTGCCACCGCCTGCCGTCGAGTGGTGACGACGACTACCGAACCGCCCGGCAAGCCCGCCGCCGACTACGACGACCCGGCCGCCCGCGAGGCGCTCGTCGACTCCGTGGGCCGCGTCGGCACCGTGCTGCTCGGCCGCGATCGATGGTGGGCACCTCTCGGTCTCGCTCGCCGAGGCCCAACGTTCCTCGCGACGGTCCTCGTCCAGGACAGACGGTGCGACCGAAAGGCCGGCGATTGGCCTCCCCGCCCTGTCGGTCCTCGGAAGTCAACCGGCGTGATGCAGATCGCCCGTCAGATAGGGGCGCAAGCTCCACCCGACAGCGCGGCCAGGGTCACAAACCCGGTGGCGACGACCCCAAAGACGCCTAAGATGGTGCCCGTCGCGAGGCCGATCAGCTGTTGGTGACCTGGAACTCGGCCGACCAAGGAGATTGCTGCGAGCGTCGCCCCGATGTATGCGAAACCGGCGACAAGCCCCGACCGGATGGCGAGCCCGCCGATCTCCAAGGATGACGGAGTGCGATCGCAGCCCACCTGCGTGACGTTCGACACAAACCACAGTGCTACGCCGACGGCGATCGCTAGCCCAACGATCGCCAGGGCCGCATAGCCATACGAGCGCGGCTCGACGCGAGGCACGGTTGTTGCGGCGAGACCCGCAGCGAGGGCTGCGAGAGGCACTGTAACAACCCACCCGAACAGCGCTCGATCGAGGTTCAGCGGGCCCACAACCAAGCTGCTGACCCACGCCAATCCGAGGACGATCCCTGGTAGAGCCATCGCAAGAACGAGCCGTCTCGACTGACTCACATTCGCTGGAGCAGAAAGGCGACCCTCACGGGACACGGATACCCTCCCTCGAGACATCCGCATAGACATTCTGGCGGCCGTCGGCATCGAGGACACAAATCACATCGTTGTAACTGCGGAATCCGAGCACGTTTGGCTGAGAGGCCACCAAGACCTTTGTTTCGCCCTCGAACACGACGACAAATGCCGGTCGATCGTCGCTCGCTAACCCCGGATCCACCGATCCACCTCGCCTGAGAGGCGCGGAAGCGACGAATCAGGTGCCCTTCTGAACTGGGAAGATGGCGTTGAGAAGACCCATCGACCCGGAACAGAGGAGCACCTGATTGATGCGATCATCGCACACCCTCGACCGTCTCGATGTGGCCTTCGATGACGATCGTCTGGTGGCCGACGCCGGGCTCCTCCTGCCAGCCACCCTGGCCCAGCACCTCGGCCTGAAGGGTCTCGTTGACAAGCACCTTGACCTCGGGGCCGGGGCCGGTCGGGCGAACGTTGGCGACAAGCTCCTGACCCTCGTCATGTCGGCGCTCGCCGGCGGCGACTGCATCGACGACGCGGACGCGCTCCGGTCGGGCGGGACGGAGCGGGTGCTGGGCTTCCGGGTGAAGGCAGCGTCGACCCTGGGCACCTTCCTGCGGAGCTTCCGCTGGGGCCACGTCCGACAGCTCGACCGGGTCAGCCGCGAACTCGTCGCCCGGGCCTGGGCAGCCGGCGCGGGTCCGGGCGCGGCTCCCTTCACGATCGATCTCGACTCCACGATCTGCGAGACGTACGGGCTCAAGAAGGAGGGGGCCACCGGGTTCACGTACACGAAGGTCCGCGGCTATCACCCGCTCCTCGCGATCGCCGCGGGCACGGGCGACGTCCTGATGGCGAGGCTCCGGGGTGGCAACGCGAACAGCGGTCGGAGCGCGGGGCACTTCCTCGGTGAGACCATCGGCCGGGTCCGCTCCGCGGGCGCGACCGGGCAGCTCACGGTCCGGGCCGACAGCGGCTTCTATGCCCACGCCGTCGTCGCGGTCTGCCGGAAGGCGGACGTCCGCTTCTCGATCACGATCCGCCAGCACGCCTCGATCCGGCGCCTCATCGAGGCCATCCCCGACGACGCCTGGAGCCCGATCCCGTACTGGATCGATGGCGGCGCCGACGTCGCCGAGACGACGTACGTCCCGTTCGCACAGGAGAAGGACGCCGTGCCGGTCCGGCTCATCGTCCGGCGGGTGAAGCCGACCCCGGGCTCCCAGCTCGCGGCGTTCGTCCTGTACGACTATCACGCGTTCATCACCGACCGCGACGGCCAGATGCTCACGCTCGAGGCCGACCACCGCCGCCACGCCGAGATCGAGAACGCGATCCGCGATCTCAAGTACGGCATGGCCCTCAACCACCTGCCGTCGGGCAAGTTCGGCGCGAACGGGGCCTGGCTGGCGGTCCAGGTGATCGCCCACAACCTCGCCCGCTGGACGGCGCGTCTCGGTCTCGGCGCGGGGATCGTCACGACCAAGACGCTCCGCCGGCGACTGTTCGCCCTGGCTGGGCGGTTGACCCGCTCGGCTCGGAGGTGGAGGCTCCACCTGCCGGCGCGCTGGCCCTGGGCGATCGAGTTCAGGACAGCCCTCGCGCGGCTGCGAGGGATCCCGCTCCTCGCCTGACCGGGGCGCTGACGGCCCACCCGCCGCTCGGGGCTGGCGGGAGCCTGCGAAGAAATCGGCTCCGACCGCTCCACGGGACCGCACGAGTCACGCTCGGGTGTCCGTCGACCGTCGTTCACCCGGTCCGGGCCCGGTTCACGGCCATCGGCGGGTCACGTGGCCTCCATCGGGCCTCGTCGGGACGATCAGGCGCTCAGCTTCGGTGGATCCGGGCTAACTCGGGCGTTGTCCCTAGGAGCGGAAGGTAATCCCAGATTCTGGATGCGGCGCGAATTTCGAATGCAGCTGCCACGACATTGCTACTCTCGGGGCCACCTCCACAGGCGGCGATCCGTTCATCGGGAGTAGCCATCGCGATCGCAAGCACACCGAACGCAAGAAGAGGGACTGTGCTAGCGCGCAGAATCTGGGCGTGGCGGTTTCTCGTTGCCATTCTAGCGCTCAGTCCAGACGTTGAAGCTGGTGCCGGTCGTCACAACGCAATGATATGGAGCCGCCGGATTGAAGCGACAACTGCCGGCAAGCGACGTCCAGAAGAAGCCGCCGTTCTCAGCGTTCGCATAGTTCGTCAGAGTCGTGCTCAATGGGTCTCCGACGCTACCCCCAAGCGCGTCGCCATTATCCCAGGTCTCACTGAACCACCATGCACGCGTGGGCGTCCAGCAGACATTTGATTCAGCAACAAACGTCTTCTGGGTCGCGTCAACAAAGAACCGGTACTGGTTCGATTGGTGATAAATCTTGTAGTTATGCGCTGCTCCATTGTATCCAGATAGGAAGATCGGATATGGGACGCGATGACTTGACGAACCCTGGCACCCTGGCGCCGACTGGTCGTAACCCCAAGCGTAGAAGATCCGCATGGCGTCGCCACAAGAGGTGTTGCTGCCGTCTCGGCATTTGCCGATTCCGAGTTGGATGATTACGTCACCGCTCGAACCGCCGTCGCCAAGCGCAACCCATGCAAATGAGGAACTTAGCTCGAACAAGGTCGGACTCGTGCACATATGCAGGTCCTGCCCCTGGATCGTGCCGGCCACACCGTGCTTCTGATTTGCGTCGGCTTTCTCAACACCAGCAAAGTTCTGCGACTTGTTGGGGCTCGAGCAAGGTCCTGCGTCAGGTCCCGCGGCATATGCAACATGGGTGTACGTGGCGGATAACGCGATGGCCATGAAGCCTGCCGAGATTCGAACCACCCACGGCCTTGTATTAAAACCGAGGCATCAAGGAGGTTGTCCCCAATTCTGTTGAAGTAAGGCGGTCTTCATTCAATCATCGAGCTTTTCCCCCAGATGTCAAGGACGTAATCAACAGTCTGTCAACAGTCGGTCCAAGATAGATGAGCATCGGCGCAACCTCTGAACCTGAAGAGCCCTACACCACCCGTCCGGGGTTCAGGATGCCCATCGGGTCGAGGGCGGATTTGATCGCACGCATCACACGGACGGCGTCCTCACCGCGCTGGATCGGGAGCCATTCGCGGCGGGCGGCCCCGATGCCGTGCTCGCCGGTGACCGTGCCGCCCATGTCCAACGCGGCGCGGAAGATCTCGTCGCGGGTCGCGTGAGTCTTGGCAGCGGCGTCGGGGTCGTCGCGGTCGAAGATGAAGTTCGGGTGGAGGTTGCCGTCGCCGGCGTGACCGAAGGTCGCCACGCGGACCCCGTGGGCGGCGGCGATCCGGTCGATCGCCACGAGGAGCTCCGGCACCCGTGCGCGCGGCACGCCGACGTCCTCCATCCGGACGGTGCCCTGCCTTTCGAGCGCGCGCAGCGCAAGGCGGCGCGCCTGGCGCAGCCAGTCGGCCTCCGTCGCATCGGCGGAACGGATCGTGGAGGTGGTTCCCGCCGCGGTGCAGGCCGCCTCGGCGGCATCGAGTTCGGCAGCGGCGCCCGTACCGGGCGCGTCGGACTCGATCATCAGCATCGCGGCCGCGTCGCGATCGAGCCCCAGCTGATGCCAATCGTCGACCGCCCGGATCGTCTCGCGGTCCATGAGCTCCAGCGTGACCGGCACGAGACCACTGGCGATGATCCGCGCGACGGCGTCGCCGGCCGCATCGAGCGAGGCGAAGAACGCCAACAGGGTCGAGCGGGGCGGGGGCGCCGGGCGGAGCCGGAGGGTCGCCTCGGTGATGATCCCGAGGGTGCCCTGGCTGCCCACGAACAGGTGCGTCAGCGAGTAGCCCGCGACGTCCTTGATGTTCTTGCCGCCCGTCCGGATGACGCTCCCGTCGGCAAGGACGACCTCGAGTGACAGCACGCTGTCGCGCGTCTGGCCGTACTTCACGCAGCACAGCCCGCCGGCGTTCGTCCCGAGGTTGCCGCCGATCGAGCAGATGTCCTGGGACGCCGGATCCGGAGCGTAGAACAGGCCCTCCGCCGCGACGGCCGCCTTGAGCGCCGCGTTGAGGATCCCCGGCTGGGTCACGACGCACAGGTTCGCGTGGTCGATCTCGAGGATCCGGTCCATCGCGGTGAGCGCGATCGTCAGGGCGCCTTCGATCCCGGCGGCACCCCCGGACAGCCCAGAGCCCGCGCCGCGCGGCACGATCGCCACGCGATGCTCGGCGGCAAGGCGGACGAGCGCGGCGACTTCGCCGGTCGTCGTCGGCAGCGCGACGGCCAGCGGCAGGCCCGCCTCCATGTACGCGGTCTCGTCGTGGCGGTAGGACTCGCGATCGATCGTGTCGGTCAGGAGACGCACGCCGGGCAGGGTCGCCCGGATCGCCTCGACAAGCGCATGTCCCGAATCGTGTGCGACGCTCACGGCCAGAAGGATACGCATCGCCGCCGGCGCGTAGGATCGCCACCATGGTTCGCGGCCGAGCGCTCACGACCCTGGCCACCCTCGCCGTATTCGCTGCGACGGCGCTGCTAGTGGCTGCGCTGGCGCTCGCCGCAGGCTGGCGCCCGCTGGAGTCGGGCGGGACGCCGGCCGCCTCGACCTCGAGCCCGGCGCCGAGCGCGACCGCCCCACCTGCCAGCGAGACCGTAGCGCCTTCACCAACCCCGTCGGCCTCCCCGAAAACGACGCCCGCGCCCACCGACACCAGTCCCCCCGCGACGGCCCCTATCGTCACCCCCGTCCCGTCCGCGCCCGGAACCGCGAGCAGCCTTGACCTGTCGGCGTCCTACGACGTCGACCTGGCGCTCGACTACGGCACCCGGCGTCTCGACGTCGATGCCTCGATCAGGGTCGCGAACACCTCGAAATCCTACGTGGATCGCCTTGACCTGAACACGGTGGCGGCCCGCCTCGGCAACCTCCAGCTCGACGTCGCGACGGTCGACGGCGTGCCGGTCGACATCGAGATTCACGACCAGACGCTCCTTGTACCCCTTCCCGACGGCCTCGAGCCGGGCGAATCCGCGACCGTGCGCATCGCCTTTCGGTCCACGCTGCGCAACGGGACGGACGGATCGGACTGGCTGTTCACCAGGGCCAATGGAATCATTGACGCGTACCGCTGGCTGCCCTGGCTCAGCCGGGATGTCCCCTTCGACCGGCCGAACCACGGCGATCCGTTCGTCACCGCCGTCAGCCCGCAGGTGGTCGTCCGAATCACAACCGATCGAGCGATGATCCTGGCGACGACGGGCGAACGCATCGGTGCGGCGAGCGGCGCCGCTGGGCTGACCCAGACGTTCGTGGCACGGAACGTCCGCGACTTCACCGTGACTGCCAGCCCGTCGTATCGGGAACTCACCGGCGCATCGCTCGACGGCGACACGACGATCACCGTTTCGACCCTCCCCGGCGAACCTGCCGCGGCGATTCTCAGCGCCGCCAGGCGTGCACTCGCAGGATTCGAGGCCCTCGTGGGCCCCTACCCGTATCCCACGCTCGCGATCGCCCAGTCCGCCGGCGGCCTCGGTATGGAGGGCCCCGCGATCGTCTGGATCCCGGGCAGTGTCGCGTCAACGAACCTCGACTACCTGGTTCATCACGAGATCGCGCACCAGTGGTTCTACGCCCTCGTCGGCAACGACCAGGCTGCGCAGCCATTCGCCGACGAGGCAGCCGCCGACTTCCTGGCGCGACGGGTCCTCGGATCCCGGCGAGCGAGCCGTTGCGACACGACGCGCCTCGACCGCGATATCGCGAACTACTCGTCGGCCTGCTACTACGAGATCGTGTACATCCAGGGCGGGAACCTCCTGGACGACCTGCGCAAGCGAATGGGCTCGACGGCGTTCTTCGCCGGGCTGAACGCCTACATCGACGCCAATCGGTTTGCGCTGGGCTCGACGCAGGCGTTGCTCGATGCGCTCGACGCGGCCACACCGGATGACCTCCGCCCGGCGTACGCGGCGCGATTCCCGGGCCTCTGATGGGGCCTGGGACGAGGTCGTCAGCGCCCGGATACGCCCGCCACCCGGCGATCCGCGGCCAGCGCCTGCGGCATCGTGCGGAGCGACCTGGGCAGAAGCGGGCGCCAGCCGCGCAGTCCGGCGGTGAGCCAGGCAGCGACCGCGCGCTCGCGCAGGCCCCAGGCGAACCCGTAGTCGGCGCGGACCGACGGCGGCAGCAGGCCCACCGCCGGCCATAATGTCCAGGCATGGGCGACTCGCGGGACGCGATCCAGGAGGAGCCCGATCGCCGGGAACAAGGGAGCGAGGGGTGGCCTGAGAATGAATCCGGCCAGCTCGCGAGCCGTCGCTGAGACCCGCACCGGCCCTTCCGGACCGAGCATCCCCGCAACGTAGCCTTCAAACGCCTCGAGGTCGGTCGGCAGGAGGCTGTCGGGGATCCCGAACGCGCGTCCGATCGGCCTCGTTTCGGCGTAAAAGCGGGCACGTCGATCTCGGGCCAGCGGCTCGATCCACGCATCGTGCGCGGCGACGGTCGAATCGACGAGCGTCGCGTGGACCCACAGCGCGAGCTCGGGGTCACGCGCGCGGTAGCGAGACCCGTGGGTCGCCTGGGCCTCGGCGTCGCGGATCGGTCCCGTGATGCCCCGATGGAGCGCATTCAGGCGACGGACCTCGGCACGAGCCCTCCGCGTCGATCCGTAGACGATCGTCAGGTAGCTGCGCAGTGTCGCGGCGAGGCGGCGCCACGGATCATCGCGGAACGTCGAGTGCTGATCGACGCCCTCGGCCACGAGCGGGTGGGCAATCTGGAGCAGCAGCGCTCTCGGTCCTGCTCCAAGAAGGAGCATCGCCTCGCGATTGAGCCGCCAGGCTTCGCTGCCCGGGCCGTAGAGTCCGGGATCGGCGGCAGGCGCTCGGTCGAGGCCGCGCCGGAGCGGCGGTGCGACGCCCGTCAGCCGTCCCCGGGCCGTCGGCCGACCACCCACCAGGCCGCAGGAAACAGCAGGGCCACGGCGAGCAGCTTGATCGTATCGGTGAGCAGGAACGGCGTCAGGCCGTTGGCGATCGCGTCGCTCGGCGCCATCTTCGCGACGACGGCCAGCCACGGAACACCGATCGCGTAGATGACCGCGCTCCCCACGACCATCGCCCCGATCGAGCCCAGCAGGTTGCGGTCCCAGCCGAGTTCCGCGAGGCGACCCACGATGGCCCCGGCCACGATGAACCCGACAAGGTAGCCACCCGTCGCGCCGAGAACGATCGACAACCCACCTTTCCCCTCGGCGAAGAACGGCACGCCGACCAGCCCGATCAGCACGTACAGGCCGATCGAGGCGAAGCCCCGTCGAAAGCCGAGCGCACCGCCGACCAGAAGGACGCCGAACGTCTGGCCCGTGATCGGGACGGGCGTGAAGCCCAACGGGATCGAGATCCGGGAGGACAGGTAGACGAGCAGGGCGCCGGCCACGATCAGCGCCAGGTGGCGCGCCCGCACACTCATCCGCTCACCGACGCGGATCGGAACGAGGAAGTCGGCGATCGTGATCCCGCGCTCTGCGGCGGGCAGGCGATCCAACCTGGGCATGGCGATCGTCACGGGGGTCTCCTCGCGCCGTTATGGGGTCGGCGCACGTCGAGTCTAGCAGCGGCTACTCGAACTGGACAGCCCGAACGATCGGCAATCCGCTGGCGATCCGGGCCGGATAGTAGGCTGCGGCCATCGATGCCGCCACGCCGAGGACGACGGCCAGACCGATGGACCCCCACGGGAGCTCGGCCGGCCCGCTGAACCCGCCCGAGGCCCCGACGAGGACCGCGCCGGCCAGCAGACCGACGACGACCCCGAGGAACGCGCCCACGAGGCCGAGCACGCCGGCCTCGACGACGATCATCTGGCGCACCTGGCGTCGGGTCATTCCCGTCGCACGCAGCACCCCGATCTCACGCACGCGTTCGACGACGTTCATCGTCAGGGTGTTGACGATCCCCAGGGCGGCCACGAGCACGGCGATGACCGCCAGGGCGTCGAACAGCGCGAAGACCCGCCCCAGCGCGTCGCTGACGGCCCCCTCGATCCGATTGAGGGCCGCCGGCTCGAGGGCACGTTCGCGAGCCATTTCGTGGACGCTGGCTCGTGCGGCATCACCGGCGCTCGTCCCGGCAGCGGCGGCAAACCGCACCGCGAACACGTCGGCTCCGGCCACCCCGAACGAATCCACGGCGTCGGACCAGCCGACGAGGATCGTCTCGCCGCCGGCTCCGGGGAGCGTCCGCTCGGCGACCCCGGAGACGGTCAGACGTACCGTCCGCCCATCCCCCACCGCGAACGACATGAGATCACCGACGGTCAGCCCGAGGCGATCGGCGACACTCGCGGCGACAATCGCGGTTCCGCCCCGATCGAGCGAAGCCAGGGCAGTGGCGCGATCGCCGGCGACGAACGTCAGCCGGCCGTCCGCCAGCAGATCGGACCCGATGACCGCGGCCGCGTCCACCCGCGCTCCGCGGAGTGCGAGATCGAACCGGGCAATCGGCGTGACCCTCGCGACGCCATCAATGGCCGTCATCGACGCCTCAACGCCCTCGTCGAGGCCGACGGGACGGATCGATGTCAGCACCTCGTCGCCGGGAACCACGTCCTCGAGCCACGCTCCGGCCGAGCGTCGCGCGTCCTGGGCAACTCCGCCGATCGCCACGATCATCGCCAGTCCGATGGTCAGTGCCCCGAGGGTGAGGGCCGTTCGGCTTCGATCGCGAGCCAGCGATCCGCGCGCGAGCCGCTCCTCAAGCGCCAGGACGGCGGCGAACGGGATGCCGGCCAGGCGACCCAGGGGTCCCAGCAGGAACGGCGAGAGGAGCGTCGCTCCGAGGAGGATCGCGTACACCGCGAGCGAGGTGACGATCCCCGCTTCGCCCGCCGCGCGCGGCCAGGCCAGGAGCCCCACGACCGCCACGGCGGCGAAGACGACCACGAGCCAGCGCAGCCGCGCGCGGCGGGCCGGTGCGAGGTCGAGCCCTGCACGCAGCGCCTCGATCGGCGGGATCCGGCCTGCTCGCCACGCCGGCTCGAGCGCAGCCGCGACCGTCACGACCAGGCCCACGAGGAATGCCAGCGTCGCGCCTCCCAGGGGAAACGCGACGTCGTCGATGGGAATGGCGCCGATGGTTCGAACGTGGGCCGCGATGAGCGCGGCGAGGCCCAGCCCGATGAACACTCCCAGCGCGGCTCCGATGACGCCCACGATCAGGGCGCCGGTGAGCACGAAGCCCATGGCCTGGCGTCGAGTGGCCCCGGCGGCCCTCAGCAGGCCGAGCTCGCGAACGCGCTCGGACAGGGTCATCGAGAACGTATTGAAGATGAGGAACGCCCCGACGAAGAGGGCGATCGCCGCGATCAACGCCGTCGTCGCCTGGAAGTCCGCGGTCGACGCGCGAAGCGACGACGCCAGTTCGGTCGGCGTCGAGAGCACGTACGGTTCGCGGGTGAGATTGGCCTCGAGAGCGGCAATCACCTCGGTCGCGCTCGATCCCGCAGTCATGGTCAGGTCGACGCTGTCGACGCCCTCGGCGCCGAAGATCCGTCTTGCGGCGTCCATGGGAATGACGACCGTCCGGCCGTTTGAGCCGAGGATCGGCCCGTCGCCGTCGATGATGCCCACGATCCGGAAGGTTTCGGAGTCGCCGAGCGCCTGGATCGTGACCTCGCCACCGATCCCGTAGCCATCCTCGGTCGCCAGTCGCTCCGTGATCAGCGCCGTGGGCGCGTCGGGTCGGTCGATCGCCGCCCCTTCGGCCAGGCGCAGCGCGTGGACGCTGGCGTCGACGTCCGGTTCGATGCCGAGAACGGAGACCGGCGCTGGCAGCGCGCCGACGAACGCCACCGGACGACGCAGGTAGGTTCGTCGCTCCAGCGTGGACGCGGCTGCCTCGACGCCGCCGGTCGCTCGAATCGCCTGGATCGTCTCGGCGGACAGGCCGGCCTCCTGGAAGGCGGCCACGCGGAGGTCGGCGCGTCCGAGGATGTCGACGACCGTGCGGTCGACGGCGGCGTCGATCCCCGCGCTGGTGGCCAGCGACGCCGCCAGCACGCCGACCCCGAGCGCAATCCCGATGGCGGTCAGGACGCTGCGGACGGGTCGAGCGGCGAGGCTTCGCCAGGCGAGCCAGCCGAGCGAGAACGTGCCGCCCATGCTGGCGGCTAGAGGCCGAGCTGGGCGAGCCGGGCGATGAGCGGTGCCGCGTCGTGGACCGCCCGCCGGCCGAGGACGATCTCTTCGCGGATCTGCCCGTCCCCGATGACGAGGACCCGGTCGGCATACGCCGCCGCCTTCGAATCATGGGTGACGAGGACGATCGTCTGCTTTCGCGCGACGCACGACAGCCACAGCGCGTCGAGGATCTCCGAGCCTGTCGTGTAGTCGAGGTTGCCCGTCGGCTCGTCGGCCAGCAGGAGCGCGGGCGCGGTCACGAGGGCCCGTGCGACGGCGACGCGCTGGCGCTCCCCGTTGGAGAGCTGGTCGGGTCGGTGATGGGCCTTGTCGGCGAGATCGACGAGGGCGATGGCGTCCCGAACGCGGGTGGCCTGTTCGGCATCCCGCGATCCACCGGCGATCGTGAACGGCAGGGCGACATTCTCGGTGACGTCGAGCAGCGGAATGAGGTTGAACGACTGAAAGACGAATCCGGTCTTGTCGCGACGGAGACGGGTCGCATCCTCGTCCGACAGCTCGCTCACCACCTCGCCCTCGAGCACGACCTCGCCGCTCGTCGGTCGGTCCAGCCCGCCCAGCAGGTGGAGGAGGGTGCTCTTGCCGCTGCCCGATGGGCCCATGAGCGCCACGAATTCACCTTCCTGGACCGAGAGCGATACGCCGCGCACGGCGTCGACGTCGGTCTCGCCCAGCCGGTAGCGCTTGGTCAGATCGCGCGCCTCGAGGATGGCCGACATCAGGTGGACCTCCGTATGGGTGTGGGGCACGAAACCCGTGCCGTCGCGGCGGATCGTCGGGTTCGGGAACCGGTCACCTGGCATGCCATCTCGGGGAGTGTACCGGGGCGTCGAGAAGCGGGAGCCGGTTACCCGCCGAAGAAGAACCCGGTCACGGTGCCGACGATGGCCTGGTACAGCCCCGGTGCTGCCGGGGTCTGCTCCACGCGCAGGGGCGGTCGACGCTCAGCCAACCCTCCCGAACCCTGTCCGCCGATGCCGCGGCCGCCGGTCCCCGCTCCCTGGGTACGACTCGTCGACGCGGCCACGGCGGGCGGGTCGGCGGGCGGGTCGGCGGGCGGGTCGGATGGCAGGATCGCCGGATCGGTCGGGTCGGGCGTCGACGTCGGGTCGACGATCGGCGGTTCGGTCGGCGCCGGCGTCGGTGCCGGCGTGGGGGTTGGCGGCGGCGTCGGTACGGGTGTCGGTTTGGGGGTTGGCTTGGGGGTTGGCTTGGGGGTCGGAGCCGGCGTCGGAGCCGGTGGCGGAGGCGGTGGTGGCGGCGTCGGTGTCGCGGCTGCTCCGCACACGTCGACGAACAGGACGGTCCACATCTTCTTCCCGGTCGGGCCCTTGTATGCACCGATCCCGATGACGTCCCATGCCGTGCCGAGGATGTTGTTACGATGGCCCGCTGAGTCCATGAACATCTGGTGGACCGCGGCGGTCGCGGTGTCGTCCGGATAGTTGTTCCAGCCGATGTTCTCACCGGCCAGCTTGAAGCAGTAGCCCCCCTGCTGCATCTCGTCGAAGACCGAGTGACCGTCGGGCGGGATGGAGTGGCTGAAGTAGTCCCTGTCGATCATGTCCTTGCTGCGCGACCGCGCAAAGTTGCGCAATGCGCTGTCCACCACGAGCGCCTTCAACCCGGCATTGGCGCGGGCCTGGTTGTGCAGCGCGAGCAACTCCGCCTCGGACTCAGGGGAGAACGCGCCGGCGTCCCAGGCACCGACGGTCGGCGGCGTCGCCAGGCCGGCGCTGGTGAACAGCAGCGCAAGGGCGAGGGCGACGGTCAGGGTGTGCGCAGAGCGGTGAACCGGGATCATCCTGCGGAAGGCGCTGAGAAGGAGCATCAAGACGGGCGATCCCCAGTGGAGTCCACAGGGCCGTCCCGCGGATGTCAGGACCGTACCGTCAGAACCCGTCCCGGTCTGCGGTGCGATGGTCCCTCATCACCCTGCGATGGGTACCACGTTGTGAACAAGAGTCCAGCGCACCCACGCGCTCTGGGCCAGACCTCACCGCAGGGCCCGAATCAGTCCACCGGGCGGAAGGCATCGAGCGTCCGCCAGCCGATGATGCGCACCGCACCGAGGACCGCCACGGCAGCCGCGACGAGGAGTGACGCGGCGACGACCGAGGAATCCAGCTGGCCTGCGCCAAACTCGGCGTAGACGAAGAGCGGCATCGTCTGTGTGGTCCCCAACACGCTCCCGGCGAAGAGAATCGTTGCCCCGAACTCGCCGAGCGCGCGCGCCCAGGTCATGACCATCCCCGCGGCGAGGGCACCTCCGGCGAGGGGCGCCGTCACCGTGCGGAAGACGGCAATCTCGCCGGCGCCGTCCACGCGGGCTGCATCCTCGAGGTCCCGGTCGACCGCCCGAAAACCGGCTCGGGCCGCGCGCACGTAGAACGGCGCCGCGACAAACGTCTGGGCGAGGATCACCGCGACGGTGGTGAATGGGATGTCGAACCCGAGTGCCGCCAGCGGCTCGCCCACGACCCCGCGGCGTCCGAACACGAGGAGAAGCGCGAGCCCGGCCACCGCCGGCGGGAGAACGATCGGGAGGTCGATGATCGTCTCGAGCAGGGCAGAACCCCGTGGCCGGCGCCGCGCGAGGGTCAGCGCGACGGGGGTGCCGAGGAAGACCGTGAGCGCCAGGCTGACGGCCGTCGTGACGAGGCTGAGCTGGAGCGCGGCGAGCATGCCGGCGGCATCGAGCGGAGCGGCGATCACCCCGGCGATCCCGCGACCGAGGAGCACGACCACCGGCAGTCCGAGGAAGACGCCGAGCACCGCGGCCGGAACGAGCGAGGCGCGCGACGCCGCCCCGCCCCGCCGGCGGCCCCTCTCGAGACTCATGCGCCCGCCTCGAAGCCGAACTGGGCAAGCAACGCCTGCCCCTCCGGCCCGGCCAGCCACGCGAGGAATGCGGCCGCCTCCTGCGGACGGCGCGCACCGGCGAGGACGACCCCCGCATAGGTCACAGCGACGTTCGCGTCGTGCGGAATCATGATCGAGCGCACGTTCCTCGAGCCGAACGCGTCGGTCGCATAGACGATCCCGGCGTCACCTTCGCCCAGCTCGACCTTGGCGAGCACGGCGCGCACGTCATCCTCGCGGCTGACGATGTTGGCGATCACCGCGTCGCGATAGCCGGCCGGATACCCGGCGATGGTTTCGAGGTTATCGAGGAGTCGGGCGGCATAGGCCGTGATCGGGACGCCGTCGCCCGCGGCGATGACCTTGAACCCCGGCGTCGCGAGATCCTGCGGCGTCCCGGCCTGGACGTCCGCAGGTACCACGATCGCGAGCGAGTTTCGCGCGATGACGGTGGGCCGACCGGCGGCGAGACCGGCCGCCACCACCGCCTCCGGACTGGCCGTGTCCGCGGATAGGAACAGGTCGGCTGGGGCGCCCTGCTCGATCTGGACCCGGAGCGCCGTCGAGCTGGCGAAGCTCAGCCGGACGACGAGCCCCGGATGTGACGTCTCGAATCGCCGGGCGGCCTCCTCCACTGGAATGCGCAGCGACGCCGCCGCGAGAACCGTCAGCGGTGCGCCGGCCGCGGCGGGTACGCCGGATGTGCCGGATGTGCCGGACGGAAGAGCACACCCCGCCGCGACGAGCGCGGTCAGGATCACGGCGATCGAGGTGCGCACGGAGACGCCCAGGTCAGCGGCCCGGGATCTCGACGATCACGTTGGTCGCCTTGACCACGCAGACGGCCTCGCGCCCGACCTCCAGGCCCAGTTCGACCACGGCTTCGGCGGTCATCAGGCTGACCAGTCGATGCGGACCGCACATCACCTCGACGACCGCGGCAACGCTGTCGCGCTCGACGCGGGTCACGATTCCCTCGAAGCGGTTCCGGGCCGACTGGGCGACGATCGGCCGCGGAGACGACGCGTGGCGACGCTCGGCCAGGAGGCGGCTGACCTCGGTGATCGGGACGAGACGCTGCCCGCCACCGCTTCGGTGGGTCGTGAGGCGCCCGTCCGTTTCCCAGCGTCGGAGCGTCTCGACCGACACGCCGAGCAGCTCGGCGGCCTGCCCGATGCGGATCGCGTCGCGCGCCTGTCTCTGGTTGTCAGCCGTCATACCACGAGATGATCGCTCGATATTGCCGAATTGTCTAGAGATTTGTTCTCGTATGTGCAACGCCCGCGAACCCGGGCCGGCGGTCAGTCGCCGACGAGCACCCACAGGTGGGACCCGGCTCGGCGTGAGCGCGCCCCCGGCGCGAAGGAACCGGAGGATCGGCCGATACTCGACCCCGCGTTGCTCGCGACGGACGGCCGATTCCCGGGTACACTCGCCTCGCCCACGGCGCCCGACCGACGACAGGTCGGAGCGGGCGCGTGACGCGCGGTGGCCTTAGCTCAATCGGCAGAGCATCGGAATGTGGATCCGAAGGTCGCGGGTTCGAGCCCCGCAGGCCACCCCAATTCCCGCGCGGATCGCGTCTCCCGCGCGAATCGCGTCGGCTCAGCTCCGCCGTGACCCGGGGCGTGCAGCCCGGACCTGAGCGTCGCCTCAGCCCTCGATCGCCGGGATGGAAGCGTCCTGGATCATGACGAGGCTCTCGATCGCGTTTCGTGCGGACCGGGCTGTGTCCCAGGCGCGCCGCAGGGTGCGCAGCTCATCGGGCTCCACGCCGGACTGGACGCCGTCCACGTACGCCTGCCGGGCGGCCTCGCTCCGCTCCTCGGCCTGGTCGAAGTCGGACCGAAGTCCGTCCACGCGGGCTGCCTGATCGGCGACGGGGCCTTGGCCCGGCGAGTCGAGTCGCTCGGGGACTGCCGTCGCGTTCGGATTCTCCGTGTGGCTCATCGATTGGTCGATCGCGGTCGTCGTCATCCAGTTCCTCCTGCGGTTGCGGCGTTCGGGCGCGGACGCGCAACGACGACGGCGCGGAACCTCCCCGTCCATGGGGTGATTCACGAATGAAACGACCGGCAGGTCGATCCGGGATGCGAGTCCCGGGGGCCACCGCAGTGGTGGCGCGGCGCCGTCTGAGGCGTGTCCGTGTGGTCCCACCCTACCGGCGAGAGCCAGATCACGCTCTGAGACGTGACCCGATGCAGCCCGGGCGACCGTCCCACGCTTGCCCGATTCGACCGCCCCCGCCTACGATGGGTCTTCCCTGAACGCCAGCGGCGCGTACGGGGCCCGTCCAGGCGCGACGTTCACGTCGAGGCTGGATGCATGGGCCCGCGCTGCCACTGGGCCGCAGGAGGAGGTGCCGCCATGGCGAGCGTGACATTCGACCACGTGGTCAAGAGCTTCGGTCCGGTCCAGGTGGTCAGGGACATGAACATCGAGATCGCGGATGGCGAGTTCATGGTCCTGGTGGGGCCCTCGGGCTGCGGCAAGACCACTGCCCTGCGGATGATCGCCGGGCTCGAGGAGGTCACCGGCGGCAACATCATGATCGGCGACCGCGTCGTGAACGACGTCCCACCCAAGGACCGCGACATCGCCATGGTCTTCCAGAGCTACGCGCTCTACCCGCACATGACGGTCCGTGAGAACCTGGCGTTCGGCCTCAAGCTGCGCAAGATCGACAAGGCGGAGATCGAACGGCGGGTCAACGAGGCGGCGGAGACGACCCAGCTCACCGGCCTGCTCGAGCGCAAGCCCAAGGAGCTGTCCGGCGGCCAGCGGCAGCGCGTCGCGCTCGGCCGGGCGATCGTCCGCGAGCCGGCGGTGTTCCTCATGGACGAGCCGCTTTCGAACCTCGACGCCAAGCTCCGCGTCCAGACGCGGGCCGAGATCGCCCGGCTCCATCAGCGCATCAAGACGACAACCGTCTACGTCACCCACGACCAAGTCGAGGCGATGACGATGGGCCAGCGGATCGCGGTCATGAACGAGGGCATCCTCCAGCAGGTCGGCCCACCGCAGCAGCTCTACGACCACCCGGTCAACCGGTTCGTGGCCGGCTTCATCGGGAGCCCGTCGATGAACTTCGTCGACGTCAAGCCCACGGGGCGCGACGGCGCGGTCATGCTCGAGTCGGGAACGGGAATCACGATTCCCCTGCCGGGCCGGCTGGGGTCGGCGGTCCGGGACGCCAGCGCCGATGGGCTCGTGGCCGGCTTCCGGCCCGAGCACTCCGCGATCGGAGAGGGCGAGGCCGGCGACGCGAAATTCCGGGCGACGGCCGATGTCGTCGAGTACCTCGGCAACGACGAGCTGTTGCACGTCTCCGTCGGCGGTCAGGATATCGTGGCGATCGTCTCGTCCTCGAACCGGATCAAGCCGGGCGACGTCCTGGACTTCCACGTGCCGGGCTCGAAGCTCCACGTCTTCGACGGGAGTGGGCTGTCCCTGATCGGGCACGAACCGACCGCTCCGGCGTGACGTCGAGTGACGACGAGGCGGCCCGGGATCTGACCGAGACGGTCGTCGACTCGCGGGTCGTCCACCGCGGCGGGTATCTCGAGGTTCGCGTCGACCGGATCAGGCGCGCCGATGGTTCGGAGGCCGATCGGGACATCGTCGGCCACCCGGGGGCCGTCGCGATCCTCGCCATCGACGATGAGGAGCGGGTGCTCCTGGTGCGCCAGTTCCGGCTTGCCGCCGGGGGACCACTGCTCGAGATCCCGGCCGGTGGCCTGGACGTCGGCGCGGACGGGCTCACCCACGAGGACCCCGGGGCGGCCGCGCGGCGCGAGCTGGAGGAGGAAACCGGCTCGCGAGCGCGGACGTGGCGGCGGCTCGGATCGTTCTGGACGGCGCCGGGGTTTGCGACGGAGTTGATGCATCTGTATCTCGCCACGGGCCTCGAAGCGGTCCTCGCCGATGGCCGGTTCGCTCCCGACGAGGACGAGCGCCTGGAGCTGGTTCGGCTTCCCTGGCGCGAGGCCGTCGAGTTGGCCGAACGCGGCGCCATCTGCGACGCCAAGTCGATCGTCGGACTGTTCTGGCTCGCGCGGTTACAGGCGTCGTGGAGCGCACGTCCGTCGTAGCCGCCGCACAGGCGTGGAGAAAGCGGGCCCGGATCAGGCGGGGTCGGGACCGGCGGGGTTGCGCTGTCGCTCGGCGGACGTCATCCGGGCGAGGGCGCGTCGATAGAGGGTCGACGACGGGTCGAGGGCGACGGCCAGGCGCAGGTGCGTCGCGCCTTCGGCGACGCGTCCCAGACGCTTGAGGCTCAGGCCGAGCGCGTAGTGGGCGTAGTCCGCTGACGGATCGACCTCGAGGAGCGCCTCGAAGGTCGCTCGAGCCCGGTTCGCCTGCGCGGAGTTGAAGTACGCCCGACCGAGCGCCTCGAGAATCGAACCCTTGCCGGGCTCGAGGAGCGCGGCACGTTCCAGAACGATGGCCGCCTGGGCATCGTGCCGATCGCGCAGCAGCGCCGCTCCACGTTGCAGGAGTTCGTACGGGCTCTCGCGCTGGCCGGACTCACCACTCATGGGTCGATGGTGCCACGGTTGAATCGACGCTGCGCAGGGGATCGAGCCGACCGCCCACCGTCACGATCAGATCCGGCCTCGGACGGCCCATCGTCCACTACGATCGTGCGTCCCAAGCAACAGATCGCCTGAATCAACGGCCGCGCCGCCCGGCGCGTGCGGAGGGAGCGTCAAAATGTGGCTGGTTCGGCGGATCTGTTGTCTCACGCGCACTCGGCGGGCGGCGCACTCGCGGGGCGGCGCACTCGGCGGGCGGCGCACTCGCGGGGCGGCGCACTCTGGCGGGCG
>ERZ1292633.174-Hain-H41-02um-R1-174-length-86372-cov-6_pt1 | contig 86372 bp, 91 predicted proteins | sample MGYA00564406_ERZ1292633 | MGnify/ENA primary metagenome ERZ1292633 (study PRJEB36523, sample SAMEA6512639) | groundwater metagenome | collected 2019-01-08 | study: AquaDiva: Metagenomics assemblies of 32 groundwater samples
CGTTTCCACGGTTGAGGGAGTACGCCCTGTTGGCTGCACGATTCATCAACGAGTCATCCGAGATGGGCAATTGTTGATCGAGGCGGAGGTCAAAGCGGCTTTTCTTTCGCCCCAAGGTCGGCCAAAGCGCCAGCCTGCGGCATGGATCGCGGCGTTTGAGCGATTGTTGAAGGAGTAGATTTTTGGACGCGGTTTTATTGAATACGGATGCAACCACGCTTTCGCCGATTGCGCTTTTCCTTCAGGCAGACATTATTGTGAAGCTTGTGATGATCGGCCTGCTGATCGCCAGCATCTGGACATGGGCGATTATTATTGCCCAGTGGACGAAGCTGCGCCGTGTGACGCGCGAGTCTGATCGCTATGAGCGTGATTTCTGGAAAGCCGAGGATGTTGATGCGTTTCAGGAGGCCAATCGCGGGCCTGATGTGCCGAGCGCCAAGGTGGTTCATGCCGGGCTGATTGAGTGGCGGCGTTCAACCAAAGCCAAGATCGTTGACCGTGATGGCACGCGCGCACGGCTGGCGACCGCAATGGGTGCGACAATCGCTGCTGAAATTGATCGACTGTCTGATCGGCTGAATATTCTCGCGACCGTTGGCAGTGTTGCGCCGTTCGTCGGGCTGTTTGGCACCGTCTGGGGGATTATGCGTAGCTTTACCGCGATTGCCGCCGAGCAGAATAGCTCACTCGCGGTGGTTGCGCCTGGTATTGCGGAGGCGTTGTTTGCGACTGCGCTTGGGCTGTTTGCCGCGATCCCGGCGGTGGTTGCCTATAACCGTTTCAGCCATAGCGTGAACCGGATGGAGGCCCGTTTTAACCGCTTCGCCGACGGGTTCCACGCAACGCTTAGCCGTGAACTGGAATTGGAGCGTTAATGGCGATGGGCCCGCTTCCCTCGCATCGTGGTCGCAACCGGCGCGCGCCGATGGCGGAGATTAACGTCACGCCGATGGTTGATGTGATGCTCGTGCTGCTGATTATTTTCATGGTGACAGCGCCGCTGCTGGTTGCAGGCGTTCCGGTGAACTTGCCTGATAGCCGCGCCAAGGCGCTGGAGCAGGAAAAAGAGCCCGTCCAGCTTTCACTTGATCAGGACGGCAAGTTGTTCATTGGTGAGAACGCAGTGCCGATGGCGGACCTGCCGCTTCGCCTTGCAGCGATTGCCGACAGCGGCGGGGACAAGCCGCCACAAATCTATCTTCGCGCTGATACCGGGCTTGATTATGGCGAAGTGATGCGTGTTATGGGTGAGCTTAACCGCGCCGGCCTCAACCGGGTTTCGCTCGTTACCACGGCGAGCAGTGACAGCGATCAATAATGGATCGCGCTGAACAAACCGGGCTTGGCGTTGCCATTGCCGGGCATGTTGCCCTGTTTGGTGCGCTTTCGCTTGGTCTGTTGAGTGCGCCAGACCTGCCAAAACTTGATAATGAACCCGTTGAGGTGACGCTGGCGACCGAGGTTGATTTGCAATCGGCTGCCCCCGTTCCAAGAGAAGCGGTACCGGCGCAGCCCCAGGCCGAGCCTGAACTTATAGAGCCCGCCCCCGCGCCAATCATCGCCGTGTCGCCACCGCCGTTGACCGAAAAATCTCAGCCAAAGCCTGAAACCAAGCCTGTAGCAAAGCTTGAGCCGGCACCAAAGCCCAAACCAAAAGCTGAAACCAAGCCCAAGCCAGTCAAGCTCGCTACAGATGACCCTGACGCACGGCGCAGGCCGGGCTTATCAAAGAGTATCGTTTCGAGCCTTTCGGACACGCCCCCACAAGCCAAAGCGGGTAAAGTTGCTGCACCCTCTACTGCGCCGTCTCAACCTGTAGGCATTTCGGTTGCCGCAATGACGGGAGCGCAAAAGGCGAGCCTTAATTCGCTGATCTACAGCCAGCTAAAGCCGCACTGGCGTCCGCCATCAGGGGCTGATGCAGAATTGCTGATCACACGGCTTAGCGTCAGGCTGAACAAAGATGGCTCGCTTGCCTCTGATCCTGAGGTATTTGACCAGCAAGGGATCAACGATAGTAACCGTACCCAAGCTAAACTGCACGCTGAACGTGCAATTCAGGCAGTTCGTCGCGCTGCACCGTTCAAACTTCCACCAGAGTATTATGAAGCATGGAAATGGCTAAGACCGCTCAAACTTTATGTAGGACAACCAGGATGAGACGAGTGAAACTTGCTGGTTATGCGGCAGCGCTGTTGCTGACATCCAACGCCCATGCGCAATTGAGCGTGGATGTTGATGGTAGTATTGAAAAAGACCTCAATATCGCAGTGCCTGCAATGCCAACGCCCGCTGACGCATCGACTGCAGCAGGGGCAACAACTGCGCTTGGGCGGCAAGTTGCGGAAGTCATCGCCTCCGATTTGCGTGGTAGCGGCTTGTTCAAACCCGCTGGCCCAACAGGCCTTAAAGGTGTGGCATTTGAAGAAGTGACTAAGCCAGAGTTTGATCATTGGTCGGGCAAGGGGGCCGAAGCGCTGGTTCAAGGATTTGTCCGTGCGAACCCCGACGGTGCGATTACGGTTGGCTGCTATCTTTACGATGTCGCGCTCAAATCTGAACTGACGCGCGCGGGCTATGTGATTGCGCCTGCGGACTGGCGGCGCGCGGCGCATAAATGTGCTGACGCAATCTATGCCAAACTATCGGGCGAAAGCCCCTTCTTTGATAGTCGCATCGCTTACATTGCCGAAAGCGGCCCCAAAGACCGCCGGGTCAAGCGGCTCGCGATCATGGATTCGGATGGCGCGAACCACCGCTTTATCACTAATGGCCAGACGCTTGCGCTTACGCCGCGTTTTTCACCGGATTACAAGTCGATCCTTTACCTGAGTTATCTCAACAACCGCCCACGCATTTTCATCTATGATATTGCCAGTGGCAGACAGCGGCTTGTTACCGAAAGCGCGAACCCGACCTTTGCCCCACGTTTTTCACCCGACGGCAAGACCATCCTTTATTCAATGGCCATTGCGGGCAATACTGATATCTACCGCATTTCAGCAAATGGCGGCACGCCGCAGCGGCTGACCAACACGCCTGGCATTGATACCGGCGGCAGCTACTCTCCTGATGGCAAGCGAATCGTGTTTGAAAGCGATCGTTCGGGTGGCCAGCAAATTTATGTGATGAACGCCGATGGTTCGGATCAAACACGGATCAGCTTTGGTGGCGGTCGCCACGCTACCCCCGAATGGAGCCCGCGCGGTGATTTGATCGCCTTTACCAAGATCGCAGGCAATTTCCGGATTGGTGTGATGACGCCGAGCGGCAATGGTGAAAAGCTGCTGACCGAAACATGGCAGGATGAGGCACCAAGCTGGTCACCCAATGGCCGTGTGATCCAGTTTTTCCGCACGGCAAAGGGATCGGGTAAGGCCAGCGTTTGGCAGGTTGATCTAACGGGTGTTAATGAACGTCGTATCCCGACGCCAATCGAAGGCTCAGACCCCGCTTGGGGGCCCTTGCTTCCGTGAATTTGAGAGGAGTTTAGCATGACCAAAACCCGCAATACATTGATGGTAGCCCTCGCGTTGATTGCGCTTTCCGCTTGTGCGAAGAAACGGGTTGAACTTCCGCCTGCTCCTATCGGGACGCAGGGCGATCAAGGACAAGGAACACCGACGCAGTCATCCGGGCCGATGGCTGGTAGTCAGGAAGATTTTGTTGCGAGCATTACCGCAGACCGGATTTTCTTTGATACTGATAAGTTCGATGTTGATGCCGAGGATCAGGAAGTGCTCCGCAGTCAGGCAGCGTGGCTCGCCAAATATCCCAACAAACGTGTGACGATCGAAGGCCATGCCGATGAGCGCGGTACCCGCGATTACAATATTGCGCTCGGCGAACGGCGCGCCAACTCTGCGAAGAATTTTCTTGCATCTCTCGGCGTTGATGCTGCGCGTATCTCAACGATCAGCTACGGTAAGGAACGCCCCGACGCCCTTGGGTCTGATGAAGCAAGTTGGGCACGCAACCGCCGCGCGGTGACGCTCACGGTTCAGTAAAGATGTTTATCCGGCAACGCCTGTAGCTTTGGGTGCGGCAATGGCATAGATATTGCCGATCAGACCCGCGCAGCATTGAAGAGGATATGAGGGTGATGGACGCAGCATTTTTGTCCGCCATTGCCGATGTGCTCTGGCCGATTATTGCGCTCCTTTTGCTTGTGGCAATTTACCGGCCGGTCTCGCGGATGATCGGTCAGATCGCCAATCGTGGGGGCACGATTAAAATTGGCGAATTTGAACTGTCGTTGCCTGAAATTGCGCAGCAGCAGCAGGTATCAATTTCTGACCTGCAGGCTCAAGTTGCTGAGCTTAAAAAGGCGGTTGAAACCAATCTTGCTGCGGCTGGAAAGGCATTAATTGTCGCTGAAACAAAATCTGCCACCATCCGTTCGGGCAAGCGGATTCTTTGGGTGGACGATCACCCCGAAAATAATGGATCATTGCAGGCAGCACTTGCTGATCAAGGGTTTGAGATACAGAATGCACTCACCACGGAAACGGCTTTCCAGCTTCTGGCGAGCGCGCCGTTTGATTTCATAATTTCCGATATGGTGCGGGGTATGGACCGCAGCGCTGGCCTCAATCTAGCGCGAAGCATCAAGCAAAAAGACCCTGCGCAAAAATTTGCAATTTACTGCGGCATGAACAATGCCAATCGACTTATGGGGAGCAAGCAGGCGCAGGGCGTTGATCTGATCACCGCGTCGCCGATTGAACTCATGTTATTCCTAACCGCTGGCATCGGCGCAATAGGGTGACGTTCAATTCGGCTGCCGCTGATTACGCCCTGCATTATGGGCTTGCGTTAACGGGCTGAAATGTTTGAAAGGCAGCTTTGGGAACTTGCTGCACGGCCAGAAGTCGGACTTGAAGCCGACGTGGAGGTTGAGTCGGCTTAGGAGGGGCATCCATGAAAATCCGAAACCCACGCTCCGGCGCGCATGATTATGAGATCGCGCCGTTCGACGCCAATGCACTTGCGATACGTGCGGGTGAAATGCGCGATTTGCAGATTGGCTGGAGTGCTTACTCGCCGTCACAGCGCTGTAAGATAATGCTCAAATTTGCCGACGCAATTGAACGGCACCGTGAAGCCATCGCCCATGCACTGATCCTTGATACCGGACGCGCCGCGATATCACATGTTGAAATCGATGAGGTGCTCGGAATGATTACGCGCTGCGAAGGCGCTGCCCCGTTCCAGATCGCTCGCGCGTCCGCCAAAGATCGCCAGACGAGCATTGCGAATATATCAACCTCAACTCAGCTTGTGCCCTATCCGTTGATCGGGATTATATCACCGTGGAATTTTCCGCTCATGCTCGCTTTGATGGATGCGATCCCGGCGCTTGCTGCGGGTTGTTCGGTGATTGTTAAGCCGTCGGAGATCACGCCGCGTTTCATACGACCGCTTATGGCTGCAATTGCCGAGGTTGAAGAGCTTCCGCTGACGGTTATCGAAGGCGATGGTGCGACGGGGAGGGCGATGATCCCGCTCATTGACTATTTGGCGTTTACGGGTTCGGTCGCAACAGGGCGTGTAGTCGCTGTCGCTGCGGCGACTGCATTTATTCCGGCAAGTCTTGAGCTTGGTGGCAAAGATCCAATGATTATTCTCGCCAGCGCTGATCCTGTTGTCGCTGCCGAAATCGCGCTGCGGGCTTCGGTTTTTAATTCTGGGCAGGCATCTCAATCAATCGAGCGCGTCTATGTCGCCCGCGCGATCGCGGAGCCATTTCTGGTCGCACTCGTCCAGCAGGCAAAGGCGGTTCGCTTCAACTATCCCGATATCAACAGCGGCGATATAGGGCCGCTCATTTCGGTTGCGCAGGCAGACATTGTCCAAGCGCAAATTGATGATGCCCGGGAAAATGGCGCGCATGTCTTGGCCGGAGGGCAGATCGAAACGCTTGGCGGCGGTAAATATCTTCGACCTACCGTGCTCGCGTCGGTCACACCGGATATGCGGGTGATGGCTGAGGAGACATTTGGCCCGGTCATTCCCGTGACTTTGTTTGATAGCAGCGACGAAGCAATTCGCATGGCAAATGACGGAATCTACGGCCTGTCAGCGGCAGTGATTGCCGGGTCTTTTAAGGAGGCTGAGGTGGTTGGCGCGCAACTCAATGTTGGTGCCGTGTCGATCAATGATGGCGCGCTCACCTCGATTGTGTGGGAAGCAGAGAAATCGAGCTTTGGTTTGTCGGGCCTTGGTGCATCGCGGATGGGGGAAAGCGGGTTGCTCCGCTTCTTCCGCAAGCGCGCGATGATCCGTCAAACAGGTGCCGCTCTGCCGCTCTCAGCCTATGGCGAAGGTGTCGGCAAATGAATTTGATTGTGGTTTCGGTGTAGATGGCACCGATGTCTGGCGAACCAGTGTTAGTGGCTAAGAGGTGACGTCACCCAAGCCATGCGCGCAGCAACGTATTGGCAATTGCAAACCTCGGGGGTGCATTGAAACGTGCGTCTTCGGCTCCCGCTAGTGCCGCTTCTACGTCACTGCGCGTCACCCACATCGCGTCTTCAAGCTCGGTAGTATCGATGGTGAGAGCATCACTCTCCGCTTCTCCGATACATGCGATCATCAGCGAAGCCGCAGGGAATGGCCAAGGTTGGCTGGCAACGTAGCGGACGTTGGATACGATCACTCCCGCCTCTTCAAAAAGCTCACGCCGCACCGCTTCCTCGATTGATTCACCGGGCTCAAGGAAGCCAGCGAGTGCGGAATAGTTGCGCGGCGGGAAGCGCGGCTGTCGCCCGACCAATATCTTGTCCTCAAATTCGGCGAGCATGATGACAACGGGATCAACGCGTGGAAAATGCTCGGTTTCACAAGCAGCGCATTTGCGGCCCCAGCCAGCGCGGAATATTGCTGTCGCCCCACCACACCGGCCGCAAAAGCCGTGGCGGTGATGCCAATCGATCACGCTACGCGCGGTGCCGTAAATCGCTGCTTGCTCGGCGGGCAAGCTATTCAGGACACGCCAGAGCGAAGGCGTGCGAAATCCGTCAGCAAAGGGTGCGTGCGGGATGACAACAAAGTGTGGCTTTTCTTCAAGCAGTCCCAGCAGGATCAGTTCGGCATCATCGGAAACACCGGCCATTGATGTCCATGCAAGATTACCAACGTCGTCGGTCAGCGGATCGCCGCCGTCAAAGGCCAATACGCGAGCACGCCAATTGGAGGCATGAGCTGCATAAGCGTCGGGGTCACTGCGCACCGGATCAACGCGGTCTAGCGGTGATCCGGTAAAGCCTGGGCGGTATCGGTTCACTCTACAGGCTTGCGTAAACGGTCTTGCCAAATTCAATCGTGAAGGGCTGTCCGCCCTGCGTCATGATCTGTGACCAGCCCGACGCGCGAATTTTGCGGGTGCGATCAACCCAACCAATCGTTGAAGCAGCGCCACCCCAACCGTAGGTGCCAATCCCTTCACCATTGGCACCGCTGACAATCGTCACCCGACCGCCAGCGCCAAATCCCTGACCTTTGACATAGCTTTCCATAACTGTGTCAGGGCCGACGAGGTTTGACATTGCGGTGTTTGCTGCAAGCTTGCCCATGATCCGCGTTTGACCGAGCGCGCCTTCGCCCATCAGCATCGCAAGGAAGCGATCATAATCGCGCATCGATGAAACAAGCCCGGCACCGCCAAACGGGAAGGCCGGTTTATCAAGAAACACGCTGTCGGGGCCTGGATCAATCGGGAATGCGCCGGTGGGCAGGGCAAAATGATTGGTGGTCAGGCGTTTGACTTCGCTGGCCGGAACCTGAAAATAGGTGCTCGTCATACCAAGTGGATCGAAGATGCGTGTTTTGAGGAAGGTATCGAACGGCATACCACTCACGACCTCAATCACGCGGCCAAGCAGATCAAGGCTGACCGAATAGCTCCACTTAACCCCCGGATCGGCGATTAGTGGAAGGGTGCCAAGCCGATTCGCAAATTCTTCGAGGCTTGGCGCGGCGGGGGCGCGTGATATGCCGGGGAGTTCGCGGCGGCTGACGCTGCCCGGAGAAATTCCGGCCTTGATATAGGCATCAAGCAACGGCCCTTTTGTTACAATCGAATAACCCAGGCCCGCAGTATGCGTGAGCAAGCTACGTATCGTGATTGGTGCGCGCGACGGGCGCGCGTCAAGGCTGTTGGCGGGATCGGTCAATACTTTAGGACTGGCGAAGGCGGGCAGCAGATCAGCGACATTCTGATCCATCTTCAGCTTGCCGTCTTCGATTAACATCATCACCGCAATGCCGGTAATCGGCTTGGTCATTGAATAGCAGCGCCAAAGCGTATCGGGTGTGATTGCTGTTGTATCACCAAAGGCAAGGCTACCCGCTGTCAGAAAATCGGCTTGATCGGTGCCGCGTGCAATTGCTGCGCCGACGCCGGGAACATATTTCTTGGCAATGGTCGCATCAAGCATCGCCTGAATTGGCGTCCAGCTTGAAGAAATTCCGCGCGCAGCTTCTTTGGCCCAAGCAGGTGCGCCCAGCAGGCCGCCAGCGAGCAAGCTTCCGCCAAGAAAATGGCGACGATTGAGTATCAGGCTCATCAAATATCCTTCCATGTCATTGCCAATACTGCCGCCTTTGCAAACAGACTTGGCAATCCAGCGTCATCAAGGCGCGCTACGTTCCACCATTCCCCGTCCAGTTGCGGCTTGCAACCCCTTTTTAGACGAATGCCCTGAATATTGAGTGTGAGGCGGAAATGGGTGAAAATATGGGGCACGGTTCCAAGCGATTGCCAATCGCCCGCGAAGGGCGGTGTGATTGCGGGTGCGTCACTCCATTCTCCCGAAGGCAGTGCGCGCATCCCGCCAAGTAATCCGCTTTCAGGACGGCGAACAAGCAACACCTCGCCATCACATTGTATCCACCAAGCCGTACCAGCCCGTTCCGGGCGTTTGGTTTTCGGGGCTTTGACTGGATAGGTTTGGGGCGCGTCCCTGCCCGCGCAAGACTCCATGACCGGGCACAACATGCAGCGCGGATTACGCGGGGTGCAGAGGCTGCGTGCAAGATCCATCAGCCCTTGTGCGAAATCACCCGCAGCATTGTCTGGTGTAAGTGCGTCCATTGCCTCATAAATCTCGGCGCGGGCGGCAGGCATCGGTGTTTCAATCGCAAAAAGTCGCGCGATTACGCGTTCGATATTGCCGTCGACGACGACCGCGCGCTTCCCGAAGGCGAAGGCTGAAATTGCCGCTGCGGTATAGGTGCCAATGCCGGGCAGAGCGCGGAGGCCGACCTCATCTTCAGGAAAATGCCCGCTGCCCGCAGCAACTGCGCGCGCGCATGCCAGCAGGTTGCGCGCGCGGGCATAATAGCCAAGCCCGGCCCACGCCGACATCACTTCAGCATCATCAGCGGCTGCAAGCGCTGCGACGCTTGGCCAGCGCGTGGTGAAACGCTCAAAATAGGGAGTTACGGCCGCAACCGTGGTCTGCTGGAGCATCACTTCGGAGAGCCAGACGCGGTAGGGCCAATCAGGATCATCAAGTGGCAGCGCATAGCCCGGTGGGTTGCGCCACGGCAAATCTCGTGCGTTCGTCGAAAAATGTGCCAGAATCTTGTGGGCAATGTGCGCAGGTATATCGACGGGCATGGCTTGCTATGGCATGGAGCGGCGTCATGGTGAAGCAAAAGTCCGGTAAAAGCGTAGAGGAACGGCCGCGTGGTGGCCGCGCCAAGCGCATGGGCGAGATGATCCCGGACGTTGGCGGCGCTGCTTTCCGCCGTTTTGGCTTTGTCCAATCCTCGGTTGTGAGCCGCTGGCGCGAGATTGTCGGCGAGAAATACGCCGAAGTTTCAACGCCCGAATCGATCCGTTTTCCCCACGGCAAACGTGCTGACGGCACACTGACGCTGATGGTATCAAGCGCACATGCGCCGATGATGCAGCATGTCGGCCCGACGATCATTGAGCGGGTTAATCGCTTCTTTGGCTATAGCGCGGTGATCCGCGTGATTCTGCGTCAGGGTGAAGTGGCGCGGACGCCTGTTCGGCCAAAGCCGCCGCAGCTTGTGCCGTTGCCGGTTGAACTTGGTGACAGCTTGCGCACGATTGCTGATCCTGAACTCAAAGCCGTCCTTGAATCGCTCGCGCGCGGCGTCGCGACTCAGGCGGCCACATTTATTTCAATCGGGAAAATCTCATGAAGCCTCTTTTTCTCATCGTTATTGCAACACTTTCAATTGGTGCAGCGCCACCTGCGCCCAATTGGACATCGAAGGTGAACCTTGCGCCAAATGGTGCCTTCGTGATGGGCAATCCAGCGGCGAAGGCCAAGCTTGTTGAATATCTCTCCTACACCTGCTCGCACTGTGCCGAATTTAATGTTGAAGCAGCCGCGCCGCTCAAGCGCGATTATGTCGCCAAGGGGCTGGTGAGTGTCGAGTTTCGCAACGCCGTGCGTGACCGGCTTGATTTTACCGCTGCGCTGATTGCCCGCTGCGGCGGGCCCCGTCAGTTTTTCGCGATTTCGGATCAGTTGATGGCAACGCAAAGCGTTTGGCTCGGCAAGGCGCAGACGTTTGCCGAAGCCAATGGCGAAAAACTTGAAAAAATGCCAATTAATGAAGGTCTGAAGCTTATCGCGCGCGGGCTTGGTTTTGATATGATCCTGAAGGCGCGCGGGATTACACCTGTTGACATGGATGCCTGCCTCACCAACAAGGCGGCGCAGGATAAGATCGCGGGGATGACCAACGAAGCTTGGGGATCGCGCAAAATCCAGGGCACACCAAGCTTTCTGATCAATGACTCGATCGTTACAGCGCCTGGAAAATGGGCATTAATCGAACCAGAATTGAAAACGGCGCTGGCCGCTAAAAAATGAGGATATCAATGATGATACGTAAGACAATGATGCTGGCTGCTGTTGGCGCGATGGTGCTTCTCGCAGGCTGTGACAAACAGGTGGCGCTCCCTGAAAAGGAAAGCACGACAGTCGCCGCGATGGGCAAATGGCTCGAAACGACCGTAATGACGCCCGAAGGCGGGATGCTGATGGGTAATCCAGCGGCAAAAGTGAAGCTGATCGAATACGGCGCGCTCACCTGCTCACATTGTGCGGATTTCGCAAAGGAATCGCATGAAGAACTGCGTGCGATGATCGCGAAGGGCACCGTGTCCTATGAATTTCGCAATTTCCTCCTGAGCGCAATTGACGTGCCGGCGGCGATCCTCGCGCGTTGCGGCGGGCCTGGGCCGTTCTTCACGATTTCGGATCAGTTGTTTGCAGCGCAACCCGAATGGCTTGGCGCAACGCAGGACATCACCGCATCCGAACAGTCGCAGTGGGCGAGCTTCCCGCCAGAACTGCTTGCGCAAGTGCTTGCTGATAAGCTCGGCCTTGTTAAATTCGTGCGTGAACGCGGCATCGGGATCGAGAAGGCGAAGGCCTGTCTGTCGGATAAGGCGGCCTTTGATAAGCTGACCGAAATGCAAAAGACCGCTGTCGAGCAATTCAAGGTCAGCGGCACGCCAACCTTCATCATAAATGGTCTAGTCGCCGAAAATATTGGTAATTGGGAAAAGCTTGAGCCAGCACTTAAGGCCGCCGGAGCTTAACCTCATTGCAGATCAAGCGCCTCAAACTCTCTGGTTTCAAAAGTTTCGTTGAGCCGGCGGAACTGAGGGTTGAGCGCGGACTGACTGGCATTGTCGGGCCGAATGGCTGCGGTAAATCGAACCTGCTTGAGGCCATCCGCTGGGTGATGGGTGAGGGCAGCGCCAAGTCCCTACGCGGCGGCGCAATGGATGATGTGATCTTTGCGGGCACGACCCAGCGCCCATCACGCGATTTTGCCGAAGTATCGATCTTGCTCGATGGCGACGCGGCGAGCGATCGCGGCGAAACCGAAGTCGTTCGCCGGATTGAGCGCGGCGCGGGTTCGGCCTACCGGATCAACGGACGCGATGTTCGTGCCAAGGATGTGGCCTTATTGTTCGCCGATGCTGCCACCGGCGCACATTCGCCAGCACTTGTCAGCCAAGGGCGGATCAGCGCGGTTATCTCGGCCAAGCCTGCCGAGCGCCGGGCGATGCTTGAGGAAGCGGCCGGCATTTCTGGGCTTCATGTCCGCCGCAAAGATGCCGAGCAAAAACTGCGTGCAACCGAAACCAATCTGGGACGCCTTGATGAAGTGCTTACCGATATGGAACAGCGCGCAGGCAATCTCCGGCGGCAGGCAAAGGCGGCTGAGCGCTATCGCAAGCTGACGGGCGAGATCAAAATTGCCGAAGGGCGTTTGATCTTTGCGCGTTGGCGCGATGCAGCCGCAGCAGCGGACAAGGCCAAGGCCGAAGCGGCCCTTGCCGAAACCAAAGTCAGCGAGGCAGCCGAAGCCCAGCGTGCCGCTGCTGCATGGCAAGCGCAGGCCGTCACCAAACTCGCGGCTTTGCGCAGTGCTGCCGAGGCCGCGCGTACAGCGGCAGGTGCCGTGGGCCACCGGCTTGCAACACTTGGGAGCGAAAGTGCAGCGCTTGACCGTCGGATTGCCGAGCTTGCCAGCCAGCGTGTGCGGCTCGAAAGTGACCGCGCACGCGAAGGCGAACTCGCAAGCGATGCTGCCGCCGCGCTCGCCCGGCTTTTGTCGGAATCCAAAGCGCTTGATGCGCGTATTGTGGAAGCCGAAGCACAGCGCCCTGCCTTTGCGGGGCGCATTGCACAGGCAGAGGCGGCTGTTCGCGATGCCGAAGTGGCACTTGCTCAAGCGCTTGCTGCGCAAGCTCGCGAACAAGCTGAAGCGCGTGTGGCCGATGCAGCGCTTGCTGCTGCCGTTGCGCGCGCTGAACGTACCGGGCGTGACAAGGCCCGCCTCGATCAGGAAATGGCTGGTTTGGGCAGCGATGCACCGTTGATTGATGTGCGCGATGCCGCCGTGGCAAAGCGCACACGCGCTGAAGTGGACGCAGTGGAAGCGCGCGCAGCGATTGATACTGCAGAAACCGCGCGCACTGCCACTGTCGCCACACGCGACAAAGCCCAAAGTATGGGTGCATCAGCACAAGCCGCACTTTCCGCACTCGAAGGCGAAGCCCGCGCTTTGCTCAAGGCGCTTGAAGCAACTGGTGGCAAGGCGCGCGCACTTGATCAATTGCGTGTTGCACCGGGTTATGAACGTGCACTGGCCGCCGCGCTTGGCGATGATCTTGAGGCGGAAATTGGCACTGGCGTCGCGCGAGGCTGGGCTGGAGCGGACAGCGTGGCGAGCGATCCGCCACTCCCTGAAGGTGCCGCGCCGCTGAGCCACCATGTCTCTGCGCCAGATGCGCTTGCCCGGCGTATCGCGCAAATCGCAGTTGTTGACCGTGACGAAGGGCAGCCACTTGCGGTCGGCCAGCGGATTGTGACGCGTGATGGCCAGATGCGCCGCTGGGACGGATTCATTGCGGATGGTGATGGTGCGGCAGCGGCGGAGCGGTTGGAGCGGGTCAATCGTCTCGCTACAATTGAGGTTGTGCTGCCATCTGCAAAAGCTGATGTTGCAACGGCGCTGGAAGCGCTTGGCACCGCCGAACGTGTGATTGGTGAGGCGCGTGTGGCCGCAGAGTCTGCGCGTCGTCGGCTTGAGGCAAATGAAGTCGCTATTCGCACCGCCCAACGTGATGAAGATCAAGCGATAACTGCGCTCGAACGGCTGACGTCTCGCCGTGCCGAATTTGTCGAGCGGCTAGCGCGTGCGCAGGCTGAGCTCGTCGAGGCTGAGGGCGATGTTACGGCGGCCAAGGTTGCGCGTGCAGCGCTCCCCGACGGGGTTTCCACCGGTCAACGCGTCGCACAATTACAGTCGGCAAGTGAGGCGACCCGCGCATCCGCAGCGCAGATCAAGGCAGAGGCGGGGGCGCTTGATCGCACGATAACGGCTGACCGTGAACGACTCAGCGCCGCACAGGCTGAAAGCAAAGGCTGGAAAAGTCGCGCGGGTGAGGCCGCCGCGCGCATCACCGAGATGGATAAGCGCGCCGCAGCAGCCGAGGCTGAAGCGCTTACACTCGTTGACGCACCTGCAAAGCTTGCAGCATCCATCGCCAGCGCTGAGGCCGAAAATGCCGCACTCATAATTGCCACGAGCGAAGCTGCCGCTGCTGAGCGTGCCGCCGAAGAGGAATTGCGCGGACATCAAGCGGTGCTTGATACCATTGTCGAAGGCCTTGCAGCCGCGCGTGAGGAGCGGGCAGGGGCGGTTGCGCGTGCCGAAAACCAAGAACTGCGCCGGATCGAAATGGGTCGCATTTCGGGCGAACGCTTTGAGTGTCCACCGCCTCTACTTCCAGAGCGGGTTGGTTTTAACGCGAGCGAGGTAGGTCAGGCAGATAGTGAATCACCGCGCCTTGAGCGGCTTACGCTTGATCGCGAACGGATTGGCCCAGTCAATCTCCTCGCCGAGGAAGAGCTTGCCGAAATCGAGAGCGAGCGCGAAAAATCCGCTGCTGAGCGTGATGAACTTGCCGAAGCGATCACCCGCCTGCGCGGCTCAATCGGCAGTCTCAACCGTGAAGGCCGCACCCGCTTGCTCGCGGCGTTTGAGGCCGTTAACGGTCATTTCCAACGGCTGTTTTCGACGCTGTTTGATGGCGGCGCGGCCCATCTCGCGCTGATCGATAGCGATGATCCGCTTGAGGCGGGGTTGGAGATATTTGCGCAGCCGCCCGGCAAACGGCTGGCCGCGCTCACGTTGCTTTCGGGCGGTGAACAGGCACTCACTGCGGTTGCGCTGATCTTCGGGCTGTTCCTCACCAACCCCGCGCCAATCTGCGTACTTGACGAAGTTGATGCTCCGCTTGACGATGCCAACATCGAACGCTTCTGCGATCTGCTCGACGCGATGAGCCGAGAAACTGCAACGCGTTACCTTATCGTCACGCACAACGCCGTCACGATGAGCCGGATGCACCGCCTGTTCGGGGTGACGATGATCGAACAGGGGATCAGCCGGTTGGTGTCGGTTGATCTAGGCGGGGCCGAGGCGCTGCTCGCGGCGGAATAGTTTACCCATGCGGCATCAGGTGATGGTGCCTTCGCCAACTTTGAGAGGTTAACTCATGCAAATCGCCTTCCTCCTCTTCCCCGGTCTTACCCAGCTTGACATGACTGGCCCTGCGCAATTCCTTTCGCGGATGCCGGGGGCCAAGATGGATTTGGTCTGGAAGAGCCTTGGTCCGGTGATGACTGACGCCGGCTTTGCGATTGTGCCGACCGCGACCTTTGCTTCGCTGCCGAAGGCTGACATTCTTTGCATCCCGGGCGGCATCGGTGTGTCCGATGTAATGAATGATGATGAGGCGATGGCCTGGATTCGCAGCGTCGGTGCCGAGGCGAGCTGGGTGACGAGCGTTTGCACGGGTTCGCTGATCCTTGGTGCGGCGGGTTTGCTCAAAGGCTATAAGGCGACGTCGCATTGGGCTTGGCATCACCATCTTGCACTGTTCGGGGCGGAGCCAGTCAAAGCGCGGACGGTGTTTGATCGTAACCGCATGACCGGTGGCGGGGTGACGGCAGGGATTGACTTTGCACTCGCGCTGATTGCGGCAGTGAGTGGCGAAGGCGTGGCCAAGACGCTCCAGCTTGGGCTTGAATATGATCCCGCGCCACCGTTTGATACAGGCTCGCCCGAAAAGGCAGGCGCTGCGATTGTTGAGGCTTACACAGTAGCAGTGAGCGCATCCTTCCCGGCGCGTGAAGCAGAGATTAAGGCGGCGGCACTTCGGCTTGGCTTTGGATGAGCCTATACACTTTCCTAACGCGTGATTCGCGAGGGGAGAAAGAGCCATGAAACGAGCAATTGCGGCATTTGCGCTTTTGTTGATGTCCACCACCAGCCATGCCTCGCCCGCCGATGATCTTAAAACCGTCATCGCCGATCATTGGAAATGGTGGCTTTCGGTCAATCCTGTGTGGGCAACGTCGCTTGGTGTTCGCGATCATGATGACCGGATTGGTGATATCAGCCTCGCCGCCAGAGACCGTGACGCCGCGACTTCAAAGGGTTTTCTCGACCGGCTGACCGCGATTCCCGATGATGGTCTCGCTCCGCCGGAGCGCACCAATAAGGGCGTACTTGCACGGATGCTGGCAGAGGATGTCGAGGCCAATCGCTACGGCCAGCGGATGATGTTGTTTTCGACCTATGATGGCTGGCATCAGAGTTTTGCCGGGATGGCGAACAACCTCCCGTTCCGCACCCGCGCTGATTATGAAAGCTATTTGAAGCGGCTCGCGCTGTACCCAAAGCTCAACGGTGACGGCATTGTGATTTCGCGTGAAGCGGTGGCGAAGGGGTTTGTTCAGCCGTGCGCCGCACTTGGCGGGTTTGAGAAAACGATCCTTGGTGCGGTTGCCGGAGCGCCAGAAGCCACGCGTTTCTATGCGCCGTTCAAGAATGCGCGGCCCACTGATCTCAGCGAGGCCGATTGGAAAGCGATGCAGGCGCGCGCGGCAGGGCTGATCCGCACTGTTCTGACGCCCGAATATCAGAAGTTCTATGATTTCTATACTAAAGAGTATCAGCCCAAATGTGCCAAGACGATTGGCGTGTTGGCGCTGCCCGAAGGATCGGCCTACTATGCTTTTCGTGCGCGTTCGCACACAACGACTGATCTATCGCCCGATCAAATCCACAAGATCGGCCTTGATGAAGTCGCCCGCATTCGCGCGCGGATGGATAAAGTCGCACAGGAGGCTGGCTACACCTCGCGCGCGGCGATGATTGCGAAGCTACGCACTGATCCCAAATATTATGCCAAAACGCCTGATGAGTTGATGGCGGCGGCCTCGCAAATGGCCAAGATCATTGATGGCAAAATGCCGCAATATTATGCGACGTTGCCGCGCCTGCCCTATGGTCTCAAGCAAATTCCCAAGGAGACGGCGGAGACGACCACGACGGCCTATTATAATCCCGGATCACCCGAAAGCGGGATCGCGGGGAATTATTACGTCAACACATCAAAGCTGCCACAGCGCCCGCTTTGGGAATTGCCTGCACTTACAGTGCATGAGGCGGTGCCAGGCCATCATCACCAGATTGCGCTCCAGCAGGAACTGCCGCTGCCTGATTTTCGCAAACATGCCGCAAGCTTCACCGCTTTTGTTGAGGGGTGGGGGCTGTATTCGGAATATGTTGGCGAGGAGATGGGGATTTATGACACGCCAGAGAAAATGATGGGGCGGCTATCCTATGAAATGTGGCGCGCCTGTCGATTGGTGGTCGATACGGGGATGCACTCAAAAGGCTGGAGTAAGGCTCAGGCAATTGCGTTCATGACCGATAACAGCGCGCTCTCTGCAGCGAATATTGAGGCTGAAGTGAACCGCTATATCAGTTGGCCAGGGCAGGCGCTTGGCTATAAAATCGGTGAAATCAAGGTCCGCGAATTGCGTGGGCGGGCCGAAAAAGCGCTTGGCACCAAATTCGATGTGCGACGCTTCCATGATGCCGTGCTGTTGCAAGGAGCTGTGCCGCTTGAAGTGCTTGAACGACAGATTGACGATTGGATCGCAAGCGAAATGGGTAGAGGCTAGGCTATTCGGCGTCGCGTTCAGCTTTTTTGGCCTCGCGCGCTAACTTCGCTTCTTCGCGTGCAGCGCGGAGTTGCTTGGCAAAGCAGGTGTCGATAATTCCGCCTGCGGCTGAACAACCGGGGCCGGAATAGCCTTCGGCGAGTGTGGCTTGTGAGCGCACTGCCCAGCTCTGGCTGTCAGGGGACGGTGTTGTCTGGCGTAAGCCCTTGGGAATGCGATAACGCTCTGCTTCGGGCGCGCGGACGCAGATCGTGTTGGCGGGACATTTGTCACTACCGAAAATGGTCAAAACCCGCTCTTGCGCCATCAGTGGCGTTGAAAGCGGAAGTGCGCCCAATAGTAAGGCGAGTGACAGGATTTTTTTCATAAGCGCTTCATTCCCCAAACAAGATGAACATGCAATGAAGTGTGGCACATCAAATGCGTTTTGAGGCCATGATCGCCGCGCGGCAACCAAGCCGGACAAGCGCGCTAATCACCGGAAAGCCCGGCGCGTGCTCTGCCCCTTCGGCAAGGGCGGTTGCTTTATGTTCAAGCTCTTCCGCCTGAAAATCGGCGATGGCCTCCGAAAGCTCAGGATCAGTGCCGCCAAGTTCTTGCAGTTGTTCGCCGTAATGGCGGTCGATCTCGGTCTCAATTGCAACGGTGCAGGCCATAGCCGCCTCTGGCCCGACGATGGCCGAGGCTGCGCCAAGCGCAAAACCAGCGACATGCCAGAATGGTTGCAGCAATGTCGGGCGAACCCCGCGCTCTGCCATCATCGCGTTAAAATGTTCCAGATGGCGCTGTTCCTGCGCTGCCATATGGCGGATCGAGCGCGCGGCGGGAGTGCGATTGCCCATTACCGCAAGTTGCCCCGCATAGATACGCGCCGCACCATATTCACCGGCTTGGTTGACGCGGATCATTGCGGCGGTCTCGGCTTTGTCCATTAGTTCTTCCTCATCAGCAAGCGCATGATTAGCAAAGCCCCGCCGATAGAGATCATACCATTATAACCCGCAAGCGAAATCCCGAATAAAGACCATTGCGCCTGATCACAGCGCACCAGCGGCGTTTTCATGATATCGGCCATAATATTCCCACTGCCGCCACTTCCGGGAACCTGGCTGCACTGGGTTAACCCCTCCCACCAATGATATTCAACGCCTGCATGGAATATGCCGATGCCGCCGCTGACCAGAATCGCGAGCGCCGCCAGCCAAACCAGCGCGCGCTGCGGCAGGGCAAAGGCAAGTGCGGCGAGGCCAATTGCGGCGTAATGTGGCCAGCGTTGCCACAGGCACATTTCACAAGGCGCAAGCCCGCCAAGATATTGCGATCCAAGCGCGCCCGCCATGAGCGCACCCGGAATGATGAGCGCGCGCGCGCGCGCTTTTGCAAAGCCTGTCATCTCACTCGCTTATTTGCTGCCCTTGCGCACAGGTGCCGCCGCCACCGTCTGCGTCCGCGCAAGGCGTGAAATGGTATCAAGCGCATAGCTCAATTGGAAATCGGTAATGCCTTTTGCCTTCAACTGCTCTGGCGTTGCGGTGAAGCGCGGATCGGGCTTTTCATCGGTTTCAAGCACCGAATTATCAACCTTTGCTTCATTGATCAGATGGCGTCCAAGGTCGGCCTCACGGAAGCGGGGGCGGGTCTTGTAATCCACATCGGAAAGCTGCGGAACGAGTACATCAGGCTCGATACCGCCCTCCTGAACCGAGCGACCCGATGGCGTATAATAACGCGCGGTGGTCAGGCGGAGCGCGGTGGTATCATCAAGCGGGAGCAGCGTCTGCACCGACCCCTTGCCAAAGCTGCGCTCACCCATGATCAGCGCGCGGTGATGATCTTGTAGAGCGCCCGCAACGATTTCTGCCGCTGATGCCGAGCCTGAATCGACGAGCACAACCAATGGCAGACCGCGCGTAAAATCACCGGGCCGTGCGAAGTAACGCTCAATATCGCCCTTGTTGCGGCCGCGCTGCGATACGATTTCACCGCGATCAAGGAAAGCGTCAGACACTTCAATCGCCTGATCAAGCAAACCGCCGGGGTTTGACCGCAGATCGATCACATAGCCGGTTGGCTTGCGGCCAAGCGATTTATCGATGCTCGCGATTGCGGCGCGGACGCTTGACCCGGTGGCTTTTGAAAAGCCGTTAATATTGATAATGCCAACGCCGTTTTTGACTTCCCACTTGACCGGCTTGAGTTCGATAATTTCGCGCGTGAGCGTTACATCAAATGGCTTATCACGGCCGGGTCGTACCACGGTCAGGCGAATGTTGGTGCCGGGGCGACCACGCATTTTATCAACCGCCTCATCAAGCGTGCCGCCGTAGATCAGCACACCGTCAAGATGGGTGATATAATCGCCGGCCTTTATCCCGCCGCGAAACGCGGGCGTATCCTCGGTTGGCGCGATGACTTTGACCGCGCCATCCTCAAGCGAAACCGAAAGGCCAAGCCCGCCATAATTGCCGTCAGTCGTCACACGCATCTGTTCAAAATCGCGCGCGTCGAGATAGCTGCTATGCGGATCAAGGCTGGCGAGCATCCCGTCAATCGCGCCCTTAATCAGGGTTTTATCATCAACTTTTTCAACATATTCGCTGCGCACCCGTTCGAACACGCTGATCAGCGGATCAAATTCATTGCGGATCGCGGCATCAACACTCGAAATCGCAGCAGTGGTTGCCGGAATGAGCGCGACTGCCGAAACGGCAAGGGTGGCGCGGAACATGGATCTGGTCATCATCTTGTCACTCTCAAAAACATACAAACCGATGAATAACCGATTTTGGGGCCAAGCGAAACTGTTTCAAGTCCGATCGTAACGAAATAGGGTTAACCAGAGATTGCTAGCTAGCCTCACGCCATCCGTTATTCCCACGAAGGCGCAAACAAGGAAGAATAAAGCCCATTATTCTTAAGCGCGCGCCATTTCAGAAAGCTCCTTAAGACTGCGTAAGTTGACACTGAATCCGTATATTCGCAACCGCATCCCAACCCGTGCTGAACGCCACCGCATCCTTGCGCCGCCGAAACGCATAAGCGGCCTGCCGCGACATCGACACGGCAGCACACGCGCGCTTGATGCTCCCGGTTTAGGCGAGCACCTCAAGAAAGCGCCGCTGGATGACGTGCGTCAGAATCGTTCGTTACGTGCGTTGAAATGCCCCATATCTGTTGTTCCGCTGCCGTTGTCGTAGAGATAAAGCGTGACTGGGCAGTTTTTTTGGTTCGCCCACTTGATGGCTTCGCTTACCGACACGCCTTCCTTCTGGTCGTAGTCGATGACTTCCATCACGTCGTAATCGGGTGCTTGGTCTGCATCAGCACAACTATTGTCATGCTCTACGGCTTCGATAACCGCGTTTACAAGCTTCCAGCGATAAACCCGCTTACGATGGTCGATTATGTTCCAGATCATCCGAGTTATTTATGCGAGAGGGCGCTAACTGCCAATACGTGCGCCGAGATTAAGACGTGTTATTCCAAGAGCGCTGTCAAAGAGGTAGCCGCGTAGCGAAGAATATAAGGTTTTTCAGCAGGTTTTCCGGCGGGAAATGTGTCGCCAAAGAAGGCTACATGACAGTCAAAAAAGCCAATTTCGTTATCAAGCCAGCAATGAATGACAATGCCTAACTCGGTAGTTTAAGTGATCGTCATCTAGGCTATCGAGACGAACGCGTGTTCCTGAAGGGGTATATCTATTTTGCGGCACGCTCCGCTGTAACTGGCCTAAAGCACGATGTCTACTTTTAGGGTGCAGCCTAGCCTGCCATAGCGCTTCGCTCATTGGTGACGGGCAGGGACGTTGCCCGCTTCACACCCTCCTAAACAAATGCTAATCTGTGATCTGTGTAACCGTTTGTAACGCCTTCACATGGTAGAAACGCACATGACTCTGAAATTCATCGCCCTCACGCTCCCCATTCTGCTCCTCCCCTCGGCGGGGATAGCTGCGTCGCCTAGTTCATGCGCGGGGGTTTTCCGGCTGAGCGACGGGAAGAATTTTGCGCTGTCGTCGTCAAAGGAGGCTGCGGGTAAATCGCTTGATGAACTGACCTGTGGGGCGGATCGCGGTGATCCTTCGGCGCAGTTGGCGCTTGGGGTGCGGTATGAAAAGGGTGAAGGCGTGGCCGCCGATCCAGTGCGCGCGGCGCGGCTTTATGCGCAGGCCGAGCGCACGATAGTGCGGCTGGTTACGCTTAATTCGCCGCCGGTGCGGTCTGGGCAGTTTGGCACCACGCGGATGTCGGGCAACCGGCCGCTGCCGCCTGCACTGGCCGAGGCGCGCTACCGGCTTGGGCGGCTGTACTGGGATGGGCGCGGGGTGAAGCAGGATCGTGGCTATGGTCGCCGCTTGCTAATCGATTCCGCGCGGCAGGATTATGAGCCGGCAATTGCGGTGCTTAAGGGCGAAGAGCCTATTGCCACCGACGCGCCTGCTAAGCCTGAGGAGGTGCTGCAGTAGTCGCCTTCTTTCGGCGGAGCAGCACCATCACGTCATCCTTGTTGATGGCGCCGATCACCCAGCCGAGGCCGAAATAAACGGTGCCGCCAGCGGCTATCATCGCGCCGAGGCCGATGACCTTGAACAGCTTTGACTGCGCCATAAAGTCACTGAGTAAACCGTTGAGAAACCACAGGCTTGCGCCCATTGCGATGGCTGCGACCAATTGCCGCCCTACCCGAAAAGCGACATCGCCGTGCAACGCATAATGGCCGCGCTTGTGGAGTATCGCGTAGAGCGCAATGCAGTTAATCCATGCACTCACTGCCGTGCTGAGCGGGAGCGCGGCAAGCCCGATCATCGGCACGAGGGCGAAATTTGACAATACACCTAGAGTCAGTGAGGCAACCCCGATCACCACAGGCGTTTTCATATCCTTGCGCGCGTAGAAACCCGGCGTTAGCACCTTGATCAGCACATAGGCAGGCAAGCCGGACACGAGGATCGCCAGCACGAGAGCGGTATTGGCAACCTCGGCCGCGCCCATCTTGCCGCCTTCAAACAGCACTGAGGCTATCGGGCTGGCAAGTGCTGCCAGCGCGATGGCGGCGGGGAGGGTGAGGAGCATCCCGAGATCAATCGCTTGGCCCTGAATGCGCCCGGCCTCGGCCTCATCCGGGCCATCAATCGCGCGGCTGACGGCAGGGAGAATCGCGGTGCCAAGCGCTGAACCGATGATTGCGAGCGGAAGCTGATTAAGCCGATCCGCCTGACCAAGATAGACGAGCGCGCCGGGGATTTGCGTCGCGAAAAAGGCATAGAACACTTGGCTGAGATAATAAATACCGCCTGCCAGCGTCGCGGGGAGGATGAGGACGACAAGTTCTTTGACCGCTGGCGTCATTTTGGGCGCGCGCAGCCGGAGTTTTATGCCCGCCTTCGCCATGCTCAACCACAGTAGCCCAAATTGCGCTATCCCGCCGATAATGACGGCAATCGCCATCGCGCGTGCGGTAACCATCCCGCCCTCGCGGTTGAGCAGCAATGCCCCAACCAGAAAGAGGTTGAGGAGCGCAGGCGCAAAGGCGGCGGCGGCAAAGCGGTTAAGCGAATTGACCACGCCCGAAGCCAGTGAAACAAGGCAGATCAGCACCATATAGGGCATGGTGATCCGCGTGAGATCAATTGCATCGCCCATCCGGCTATCACCCACTGCCCATTCATCGGGCACAAGCAAGCCAATGAAGAGCGGCATAAAGATCATGAACAGCGCCGTGATCGCCATCAGGACGGGCGCGAAGACAGCGAGCACCTCTTCGGCAAAAGCCTTGGCATCTTCGATCCCGTTGCCGCCGTTTAGACGCTTTGAGAAGAGTGGCACGAAACCGCTTGAAAATGCACCTTCGCCAAACAAGCGGCGGAACAGATTGGGGAGCAGGAAGGCGAGTGCGAACACCTCCGCCGCTGGCCCGGCCCCCATTACCCGTGCCGCCACCATTTCGCGCAAGAAGCCAAGCACGCGGCTGACCATCGTCAGCGCGCCGATGGTGCCAAAGGCCTTGCCAAGTTTCATTTGGGTTTAAGCGTTACCTTCTGCCGTCAGTGGCATTGCTTCGGCTGCTGCTGCCTCGGCCTGCTGCATATAAAGCGCACCGAAATCAATTGGTTCAAGCATCAGTGGCTGGAAACCGCCATCGCGCACGGCATCGGCAAGAACGCGGCGTGCAAACGGGAAGATAATCCGTGGCCCTTCAGCAAGGAGGAACAACTGCATCTGATCCTGCGGAATGTTGCGCAGGCCAAAAAGGCCTGCATAGGAAAGCTCGACCTGAAACGCGACCTGATCGGCGCTAACAGCCTTCACTTCGATCTTCAGGACAACTTCATGGACATCATCGGCCAACTGGTTCGCACCAATATTGAACTGGACATCTATCTGTGGCTGGCCCTGCCACTGGAAAACGGCGGGCGCATTCGGGTTTTCAAACGAGAAATCCTTCACATATTGCGAGATTAACCCTGCAACCGGGGCTGTATCTTCGCCATTTGGAAGGGGTTCGTTCACACTATCTTCGGCCATTTTTATCAATCCTGTTGGGAGTGGGGTGCTGGCTGGCGCGAGTAGCAGCGCGAAATGCGAAGGGCAACGTCATTTCACACACGCAATGATTTGAAGTGTTGGCGAAACATGCCTATATGTCAGTTTCGCTGATCGGAGGAATTGTGCTCTCTATTGTCATATTTGCCATGGTCGCTGCGTTTCTTGCCATGCGTCTTTATGCGGTTCTCGGCAAACGTACCGGGCATGAACAACCGTTTAGTCGCACGACGAATGAATTTGTGCCAACGCTGACGCGCAGTGATGACGTGGTGGAGATCGCCCCGTCGATTGTTGATCAGACTCTTCCCGAGCCTGGCGCAGAGGTCGGTCTTCGCGCGATCGGTGCCGCCGATCGCAATTTTAATCCTGGGCAATTTATCGACGGCGCGAAATCAGCGTACAGGATGATCCTTGAAGCTTTCTGGGTGGCTCGCGAAGAAGATTATGCGCCGTTTGTTTCTGACGATGTGAAAGCGGCCTTTGCATCAGCAATTGCCGAGCGCACGGCGCAGGGCCATGTGCTTGATAACCGCCTTGTGGTTATTGAACGCGCGATCATTAGCGAGGCGACGTTTGAAAATGGTGAAGCAAATATCACCGTGACCTTTGATGCTGACATTGCGGCTGTCACCCGCGATAGCGCGGGTGTGGTGATTGCCGGTTCGCTTACTGATGCTGTGACCACGCATGATAGCTGGACTTTCACCCGCAACGTCAAATCGTCAGACCCGAACTGGATTTTGACAGACGCCGATGAGTCGGCCTGACCAACGCGGAGTGGCGCGGTGACACGGTTTGTAACCACGATTGTGCTTGGATTGGCGCTTTCTGCGTGTGGGGGTCGTTTAATCCCGCAATCTGCGAGTACGCCTTCTACAAAAGCGCCTGCGGCTAAAGTAATTGTTCGGGCGACGCCGCTCACGCCGCAAGCGGTTACGGTGGGCGCGGGGCCGAATGCGCGTTCGCTCGGTGTTGTGGCGGCACCAAGCGGGATCGAATATGATGCGGCGTCGGCAATGCGCGCGCTCAAGGCGTTTCGGATTAGTTGCCCTTCAGTGATTAAGCGCACCGACCAATCGGGGCTTACCGCGCCAGCCGATTGGCAGCCCGCATGTGCCGCAGCCAAAGGCTGGCCCGATGGCGATGCGCCGACATTTTTCTCGCAATATTTTGAGTTGGCGCAGGTTGGCGACGGCAAGGCGTTTGCCACAGGTTATTATGAACCTGAAATCGCTGGATCGCGGATGCGCAGCAAAGGCTATGAAGTTCCAGTCTATAAGCGCCCGCCTGAACTGGTGGAGATTGATCTTGGCCAGTTTTCGGACAGCTTGAAGGGCAAGAAAATTCGTGGTCGTGTCGAGGGAAAGAGCTTCATCCCCTATGCAGATCGCACCGGCATTGAAACAGGTGCCCTTGAGGGACGGAGCCTTGAAATCGCGTGGGCGGCGGACGCGATTGATTTCTTCGTGTTGCAAATTCAGGGGTCTGGGCGTCTGCGTCTGCCCGATGGCAGCGTGATGCGGATCGGCTATGATGGCCAGAATGGCCGCGATTATACCGGCATTGGCAAACTGATGAAGGATCGCGGTTTGCTCGCTCCCGGTCAAAGTTCAATGCAGGGGATCGAAAGTTGGCTGCGCGCCAACCCGCAAGAGGGCCAGGCGATCATGCGTGAGAATAAAAGCTGGGTGTTCTTCAAGGAGATCACTGGCGCTGGCCCGCTTGGTGCGCTAGGCCTGCCGGTGACGGGTAAGGCGAGTGTTGCGACCGATCCGATGTTCCTTCCGCTTGGTGCCCCCGTGTTGCTGTCAATGGACCGCGCCGATGCAAGCGGTATCTGGGTGGCGCAGGATACCGGCGGCGCAATCAAAGGCAGCAACCGTTTCGATACATTCTGGGGCGCGGGGGATGACGCACGCGCCACCGCAGGAGGAATGTCTGCACGCGGCACGGCGTTTGTGTTCCTGCCCAAGGGCGTGATTGCGCGGATCGGGGCAGGGGCCGGAAATGCGCCGTCTCAGCGCTGAGGAACGCGCGGTCTGGGGACGGGTTGCGGGGACGGTGCGGCCCTCGGCGGGGCGGAAGCCCGATATAGTAACTCGTCACCCTGAACTTGTTTCAGCATCCATCCCTCAACAAGTGAGGGCGGGACTCGTTGAGGGATGGATGCTGAAACAAGTTCAGCATGACACAGTGAAAAAAACTGCCCCCCGCACCCAAAACACGCTTGATGGCAGTTGGGATAAACGCCTTCGTCTTGGCCAAGCCGCACCTGATTTTACGATTGATCTCCACGGTGAAACGCTCAGTTCGGCGCATGCGCGGCTTAACCGTAGCCTTGCTGCCGCGATTAGAAGTGAAGCGCGGATTATATTGCTGATCACGGGGCGGCCCGCCAAGAATAATCCCCGCTTACCACCAACGAGCCGGGGCGTTATCCGGGCAACGGTTGGCGATTGGCTTGCGGCTTCGCCTTATGCGCCTCATATTGCTGCGGTGCGCGGGGCGCACCCACGCCACGGCGGGGCAGGGGCGCTTTATCTTATCCTAAGGCGCGCGCGATAATATCAGCGTAAATGCGGGTGAGGGTGTGGACATCATCAAGCGCGACCGCCTCATCAAGCTTGTGCATCGTTGCATTGCAAAGGCCAAATTCAACCACCGGGCACAGCTTTGAGAGGAACCGCGCGTCGGATGTGCCACCAGTGGTTGAGAGTTCGGGCGTAATTCCGGTGGCCGATGTGATTGCATCGGAAATGAGGCTGCTAAAGCTGCCCGGCGGTGTCAAAAATGCCTCACCCGATATCCGCGCCACGACTTCGCCGTCTCCCGCTTCGCTGTGAACTATCGCGCTGATCATCGCGACAAGCGCTTCGCCGCTGTGAAGGTCGTTGAAACGGATGCTCAGCCTTGCTTTGGCGGCCTTGGGGATCACGTTGGTCGCTGGATTGCCAACCTCAATATCAGTGATTTCGATGTTTGATGCCTGAAACCAGTCAGTTCCTTCATCAAGCGCGATACCATCAATCCGCGACAATATCCGCACCAGCTTCGGAATCGGATTGTCGGCCATGTGCGGGTAGGCGACGTGCCCCTGTGTTCCGGGTACGGTAATCCAAATATTGACTGAACCGCGCCGCCCGATTTTGACCATATCGCCAAGCCGGTTGACCGATGTTGGCTCCCCCACAAGGCAGAGATCGGGGATGAGGTTCCGTACTTTCATATGGTTGATCAGTGCGACGGTGCCGTGGATCGCCGGGCCTTCTTCGTCGCCGGTGATGATCAGGCTGATCCGACCCTTATGTGCCTTTGGGATCGCAGCGACGAAGGCAGCGATACTCGCTTTCATATCGACCGCGCCCCGCCCGTAAAGTAGGCCACCCCATATTTCGGGGGCGAACGGGTCGCTTGACCAACCTTCGCCGGGAGGCACAACATCAAGATGACCGGCGAACGCCAAGTGTAGGCCATCGCTCGATCCGCGCGTCGCGAACAGATTTTCGACCGGGCCGTCGGGTGCCTCGCCCTCAATCGCGCGGTGAACGTCAAATCCGATTGCAGTGAGTGCGCCCTCAAGCACATCAAATACTTTGCCGGTGGCAGGCGTTACGCTTGGTGCAGCGATCAGCGCTTTAGTGAGGTCAATTGCATCAATCATGGCGCAGGCCTAAACTGCGCGGGCCATTTTGCAAAGGGTGGGAATAATGCCCAAACTGAACCTCGAAGATATTCCACAAACCAACGCGACGGGCTATCCGCCTGAATATGCGGATAAGGTGCAGGGGCGCTGGTATCGCAAGCTCGGCCCTGCATCGGGTCTAAGCGATTTCGGTGCGAGTCATGTCACGCTCAAACCCGGCGCATGGTCATCACAGCGCCACTGGCATGAGGGCGAGGATGAAATGGTGATAATGATCGCGGGCGAGGCGGTGCTGGTCGATGATAGTGGTGAGACGATAATAGGGGCTGGCGATGTTGCGGCGTTTCCCAAAAATGATGGCAACGGCCATGTTCTGATCAATCGGAGCGATGCTGACTGTGTTTTTGTTGCACTGGGTCGGTTGGGCATAAGCCCTTGTCATTATCCCGACATTGATATGATCAAACCGGTCGGTGCTGGCTTCAGGCGTAAGACTGGTGGCCACTTCTAAGCGTTTTAACCATGTTGCTGCAATGCAACACTCTGTGACTAATCGCACAAGTTTCAAAGCGTTTGCGGTAACAATTACGTAACATTCCGCTAAAGGCACAATCGGTTGCGGAATATTCCGCCGGTTTATTGTCAAGGAGCGTCAAATGACCCGTCTTAATCGTGTAGCCTTGCTATCCACATTTTCGCTACTCGCTTTCACATCAGCGCCTGCCCTTGCCCAAGACGCTGAAGAAGGTGCTGCGCCGGTTGAGGAAACGATTATCGTTACCGGAACCCGCCGTACCGACCGTACTGTGGCTAACAGTACCGTGCCAGTTGACGTGTTCACCGCTGAATCGCTAACCCAATCAGGCTTTACCGAAACTAACCGTTTGCTTGCCGAACAAATTCCGAGCTTCAACTTTCCCCAGCCCTCGATCACCGATGGTACGGACGTCGTCCGTCCTGCGACGCTGCGGGGGCTGAACCCCGATCAAACGCTCGTTTTGATCAATGGCAAGCGCCGCCATGTTTCGGCGCTGCTTAACATCAATGGCTCGGTCGGGCGCGGCGCGGCAGCGGTTGATATCAACCTGATCCCGTCAATTGCCTTGAAGCGCGTTGAGGTGCTTCGTGACGGTGCGGCGGCGCAATATGGTTCGGACGCGATTGCAGGCGTGATCAACTTCGGCCTGCGTGATGCCCGCGAAGGCGGCCAGTTCACCGTGACCTACGGCCAATATAATACCAGCGTGAACGGCATTCAGCGCGTTACCGGCTTGGCATTGGGGCCCAATGGTCAGCCAACACTTGCGCCCGATGGTACGTTCAATGTGACAACCACTGGCAAGGATCGCCGCGCCAAGGATGGCGGCACGCTGACCATTGCTGGCACCGTTGGCCTGCCAATTGGCGAAGAAGGCTTTATCAACGTCTCCGCCGAATATCAGGATCGCAACCCGACCAACCGGACTGGCTATGATCGCCGTCGCCAATATACTCTTGTCGGCGGGCTGGTTGATCCGCGTGAACTGACCTTCAATCGCTTGTCGCACCGCTATGGTGATGCCGACACCAAGGATTTGAAGCTGTTTCTTAACAGCGGGGCACCGCTTGGGGACTCCGGCTTTGAGCTTTATAGCTTTGGCAGCTACGGCTTCCGTGACGGCGAAAGTGCGGGCTTCTATCGGCTTGCCAATGATGCGCGCAACGTGCCGTCAATCTATCCTGATGGTTTCTTGCCGCTGATCAACACTGAAATTAACGATTACGGCGGCACGGTTGGGGTGAAGGGCGAAGTCGGCGGGTTTAATGTAGATCTGTCTGGCGGCTACGCGCGTAACAGCGTGAAGTTCAAGATTACGAACACCTTGAATGCCTCGCTTGGGGCAGCATCGCAGCGGGCCTTTGAAGCCGGACAGCTTGATTATACGCAAGCGATTGGCAACCTCGACGTAAACCGCGAGATTCAGACGGGCTTCCTCAAAAGCTTGACGCTTGCGGGCGGCCTCGAATATCGGCGTGAGACATTCCAGATCACGGCGGGTGAATTTGACAGCTTCCGTTCGGGCGGCGTGCTGATCAGCGCGAACCAACCCGGCGGAGCTAATCAGCCCGCCGCTCCGGGCGCGCAGGTGTTTTCGGGCTTCCAGCCAGTAATCGGTGGCCAGCGTGTTGATGGTGTTCGTGCCCGTGATAACGTCTCGGCCTATATCGAGCTTGATGCAGAGGTCAGCGATAAATTCACTGTTCAAATCGCGGGGCGTTATGAGGATTATTCCGATTTTGGCTCAGACTTTAACGGCAAGATCGCAGCACGCGTGGAACCGGTGGACGGCTTCGCACTGCGTGGTGCCGTGGCAACCGGTTTCCGTGCGCCGTCGCTTCAACAGCAGTTCTTTGCGTCCGCCGCGACCAACAACGTCAATGGTGTCTTGCTTGATGCGGTGACGTTGCCGGTTGATAATCCGGTCGCGATTGCGCTCGGTGCGCGTCCGCTTGACGCTGAAACCTCGCTTAGCTTCTCGGGCGGCTTTGTGTTCACCCGCATTCCGCGCCTCAACCTCACCGTTGACGTGTATCAGGTTGATATTGATGACCGCATCGTCGTCACTGATAATCTGACCGCGAGCCGCACAGCGGGTGTCCCATCGGGCACCAACCCCGGCTTGGCGATTGCGACTATCCTCAATGGTGCTGGATTCAACACGATTAGCGCAGCACGCTTCTTCGTGAACGGTCTTGATTCACGCACCAAGGGGCTTGATGCCGTCGCAACCTATCGGGTGGAGCTTGGCAGCGCTGGCAAGATTAATTTGAGCGCAGGCTTCAACTATAACAAGACGACGATCCGCAAAATCCTGGCATCACCGGGGCCGCTCGCCAATATTCCGGGGCTGGTTCTCTTCGGTCGTCAGGAGCAGGGGCGTCTGACGCGAGGCCAGCCTCGCACAAAGATCAACCTCGGGCTTGATTTTGAGCGTGAGTGGCTTGGGCTAAATGTGCGTGCCAATCGCTATGGCAAGGTTGAGGGCACCGGCGGCGCGCTTGCGACGGGCGTGTTCAACGATAACTTCCTCAAGGCCCAGTGGGTTACCGATTTGGAAGCAACCGCCAAGATCAAGCAAAATTATGAGATTTCGCTTGGTGTGAACAACCTGTTTGATACGTACCCGACAGGTGTTCCGACCGGACTTGCTGGGACAAATAGCGCAACCGGCGCGAATGTGTTTTTCCCGACGACAAATTTCGTTGCACCGTTTTCGAATTTCTCGCCCAACGGCTTTAACGGTCGCTTCTTTTACGGGCGGGTGAGCGTCAAATTCTGATTAAGGAAGTCCCGCTCCGGCGTTCTAGCCGGAGCGGTTCTTATCTCTAGTGCCGGTGAACGGGCTTGAGCGGGTAGCGTCCGCCGTCGAACTTTTCAAACATGCCTTGAATGGCTGGATGATTTACCGGCCCTTCCTCATTGTCGGGAATCAGATTCTGTTGGCTGACGTAAGCGACATAACTGTTTTCGGCATTTTCAGCGAGCAGATGATAAAAGGGCTGATCCTTTGGGGGCCGAATCTCGGCTGGAATGGATTCATACCATTCATCGCTATTGGCAAAAACCGGATCAATATCGAAAATTACACCGCGAAAGGCAAAAATGCGGTGGCGCACAACGTCCCCAATGCCGAAGTTGGCGTATGAAACCGGCGGCACATTGTGAAGCGGGTTGCCATTGGCGTTGCGAATTACAGCGTTCATGTCTCCTATCTAATCAATCCAATTTTAATGACAAGGATTGCTTGGCAAGCGGAGAACCTTGCGCTAAGCGCTCGCACTTCGAAAAGACCAAGGTTGACGCTGCGTGCGCCATCCAATCAGCGGAGAGATGGCTGAGTGGTCGAAAGCACCGCACTCGAAATGCGGCGTGCCCGTGAGGGTACCTAGGGTTCGAATCCCTATCTCTCCGCCACCTAGTCTTAAGCTATTGATATAATTGGGTTTTCCCTCACCTAACCCACCACCTTTGCGCGCGCTTGGCGTTTGACACCCGCCGCAACGGTAAGCGTGGCCTGCACGCACCGCTTACCAAAGACCTTGCAATTCGCGAGAACACATCAAAAAGCGATGGCAGAGCACAGCCGCGAACAAAATATTGCCCCGGATTCGAGAGATTACGGAAATAGGATGGATGCCCCGCGAGGACTCGAACCTCGATAAACGGAATCAGAATCCGGTATCTTACCATTAGATGACGGGGCACTATTTGAAGGGATGAATTAGGCCGCGCTGCAAATCCTGTCAATGTTCGCAGCTACCGGTTTTCGCACGCTTGCGAATATCGCCGTGTCCGAGTAGGTTGCTTCTCAAGTACCGGCGGGCATATCCCGAACCGGAGAACAGAAAAGTAGTTGCGGGCATGGCGAGTTTTTCGGCCCATACGCCCCGGCAGCCGCGTGTTGGCGGCGATGCTGCGATGGCAAAACCGGCCCTACGTTATGGGCAAGGGCGCTTTCCTGCGCGCCGTACATTTGCTGCACTTGATCTTGGTACCAATAATTGCCGGATGCTGATCGCGCGGCCCGATCAGGATGGGTTCTTTGTGGTTGATGCGTTTTCGCGAATTGTCCGGCTTGGCGAAGGGCTTGGTGCGAGCGGAAAACTAAGTGATGCAGCGATGGATCGCGGGGTCGCAGCACTTTCGATTTGCGCGGAAAAGCTTGTCCGACGCGGAGTTGATCTGTCACGTTCGGTCGCGACCGAGGCCTGCCGCCGTGCGGCCAATGGTGCTGAATTTGCTGACCGCGTGCTCCGTGAAACCGGCATCAAGCTTGATATCATTACAGCGGAGGAGGAAGCGCGGCTCGCGGTGACGGGCTGTCATAAGCTGCTTGAAGCCGGTGATGGCCCCGCGCTTGTTTTTGATATTGGCGGCGGATCAACCGAACTGATCGTCGTCGATACGCGTGATGAAGAACCGCAGACACTTGATTGGCTGAGCGTGCCGTGGGGCGTGGTTTCGCTCGCTGAATCAGAGGCGCGTGACGTGGCCGACCGCGATGACCGGCTGTCCGCTTACGCGCGGATGCGTGGCCGCGTGAGCGACGCCTTCCGCGATTTCGCTGCGCGTCAAAATGCAGTGCATCCGACATTTCGCCTACTCGGCACCAGTGGCACAGTGACGACGCTTGCGAGTGTGTATCTCGAACTGCCCCGCTATGACCGCCGCCAGATCGACGGGCTGATGGTGCCAAGCGAAGCGATGCGCATGATCAGTACCAAGCTATCAAGCCTTTCAATTCATGAACGCGCCGAACTAGCCTGCATCGGCCATGAGCGCGCCGACCTAGTGGTGGCCGGCTGCGCGATCCTTGAAGCGATTCTCGATATCTGGCCTGCGCCGCGCGTTGGCGTGGCGGATCGCGGCATCCGCGAAGGCATCCTCCGCCAGCTTATGGCAACCGATAAACGCCGATGAGTAGAGGTGGATCAGGCGGCACCGTTCGCGTCAAAACGGCCAAGGGACGGACGACGCAATCGGTGCGCTGGCTGCAACGGCAGCTCAACGACCCCTATGTCAAGCGCGCCAAGGCCGATGGCTACCGCAGCCGCGCGGCGTATAAGCTGATCGAGCTTGACGAAAAATATGGCTTCCTGCGCGGGGCAAAACGCGTGGTTGATTTGGGGATTGCGCCCGGCGGCTGGGCACAGGTGGTGCGGCAACGCTGCCCCTCGGCAATTGTTGTCGGGATTGATTTGCTCCCCGTTGATCCGATTGAAGGTGTGATTATCGCCGAGATGGATTTCATGGATGACGCGGCCCCCGCATGGCTTTCCGAAGCGCTTGGCGGGCAGGCTGATCTTGTGCTCTCGGACATGGCGGCAAACACCGTCGGCCATCCGCAAACTGATCATCTGCGCACGATGGGTCTGGTTGAAGCAGGCGTTGAGTTTGCGATCCAGGTGCTTAAGCCCGGCGGCGCATTCATTGCGAAATCGCTCGCAGGGGGATCGGACAACGCCCTGATTGCGCTGCTCAAGGCCAATTTCAAAACCGTCAAACACGCCAAGCCGCCCGCAAGCCGCAAAGGTTCATCCGAATGGTATGTCGTGGCGCAGGGGTTCAAAGGCGTGGTGGAAGCGGTGGAAGCCTAACTATATTCTCACCCGTCAAAGCCCGACCCTCATCGCTATCGTCTCGATCCAACTGCCGGTGCGCCAATTTGTGACCGCAGCCCGGCAATCCGACCTAGGCCACCTATCGTTCGACGAGCGTCATTGATCTCAATCATCAACAAACTATCGCTAAACCAATGATCAAAACAACGACTCTGTCGCTTGCCTCACATTATGCGCGATTTCCTGCTGTTTGCCTGCTGGCGATAATGCTCTCGCAACCGGCCCGTGCGCAAGCAACCGAACAGGAGGATCCTGAAAACGAAGCCGCCCGCTCAGAAATCGTCGTTACTGCCCCGCGCATCTCCGGTTCGGCAGTGGACGATATCGCGCCTGAAATCACGATCAATGAAGATGAAATTGCGGGTTACGGCGCTTCCACCCTTGCGGATTTGTTGGCAGCACTTGCACCACAAACGCAATCAGGGCGCGGGCGTGGCGGTGGGGCACCGGTTATTCTTGTGAACGGCCGGCGTGTTTCGGGCTTTGCCGAAATTCGTGATCTGCCGACCGAGGCGATCCTGCGGGTTGAGGTTCTCCCCGAAGAGGCGGCGCTGCGTTACGGGTTCAGCGCTGATCAACGCGTAACCAATTTCATATTGCGCCCCGGATTTTCTGCGATCACAGTTGAGGACGATTACGGGCAATCTATCGCTGGCGGTCGCGCTGAAACCGAATTGGGGTCAACCTTTACCAGGATTGGCGAAAAGGGCAGGATCAACCTCAATATCGAATATAACGGCAGCACCGCGCTCAAAGAAAATGAGCGCGGGATTGATCGCGGGCCACTTGATCCCGGACAATTTCGCACGCTGTTGCCACGCAGCGACGAACTCACCCTTGGCGCAACGCTCAATCGCGCGATTACCGAAACCGTCGGCCTAACGCTCAACGGTCGCTATGATTATGCGGATCGTGCCTCGCAATTTGGTGTTGCAGCGCTTGGTGCAGGCGGTGTGGTTGATCCGCTTGACCGTGATGCGACGACGCGCACGCTTCACGGCGGGTTGACGCTTGATGGGCCGATTGGCCGTTGGCAATGGTCGCTTACTGGCAATGTTGATCGCACCCGGCTTGAGACTTTGACTGACCGGCGAAGTGGCGGTCGTGATAGTGCGACCTCCACCGCGACCTCGGGCGATGCGATCTATACGCTTTCAGGCGCGCTGCTTGAACTGCCTGCGGGCCGGGTTCAGGCGACGCTGCGCGGCGGCTTTGACGCCCGCACCTTTGTTAGCGGGTCAGTAAGGAGCGGGGTTGTGCGGAGCGCGCGATTTGGCCGTGATGAGGCTAATGTCCGCGCGAGCATCGATATCCCGCTCGCTGATAAGGCGCGCGGCGTGGCCTCGGCGCTGGGCGCGCTATCTGTCAATTTCAACGCGGGCTACCGTGAGCTTGATGATTTTTCCGGGCTTACGGCTTACGGCTTTGGGCTGAACTGGGCATTCGCGGAAAGGCTGGCTCTGCTCGCGAGCATCACAACCGAAGAAGCCGCTCCATCGATCCAACAGCTTGGGGAGCCATTGCTCGTCACGCCGGGTGTACCCGTATTTGATTTCCGCAACCAAACCAGCGTGATTATCGACCGGATCAGCGGCGGCAATCCTGCCCTTCGCGCAGAGCAGCGCCGAGACATCAAGATCGGCCTATCATACCAAATATCGCAAACACCGCTGCTTTCGCTCAGCAGCAATTTCTTCCGCAATCGCAGCAGCGGCAGTGTGGCGAGTTTTCCGGCGCTCACCCCCGAAATTGAACGCGCTTTCCCGGAACGCTTCATTCGCGACGCGAGCGGGCGGCTCCTCTCAATCGATACGCGGCCAATCAATTATGATGCGACGCGCAGCGATATCCTGCGCACCGGGTTTAATTTCTCCAAACCCTTCAAAGCACCGCCGCGTGCAGAAGGCGCTACCGAACGTCCTGCCGGGCCACAACCCGGTGGCGGCCCGCGTGGTGGGCCGGGGCGTGGCAGCGGCTTTGGCGGGGGTGGCGGCCCCGGCGGCATTCAGTTTGGGCTTTATTACACCTACCGTTTCACCGACGAAATCAGCATCAGCCCAGGGCTGCCTGCGCTCGATTTGCTCGATGGTTCTGCCGTTGGCGGCAATGGCGGATCATCACGCCACGCGATTGAGCTTGAAAGCGGTGTATTCAAAAACGGGCTTGGTCTGCGCCTCACCGGAAATTATATCAGCGGCAGCACCGTCAGGGGCAGTTTGATACCGGGCAGTAGCGATGGAGATCTGCGCTTCTCCGATCTGTTGACGCTTAATGCGCGGCTTTTCATCAATTTTGACAGCCGCAAATCGCTCATCAAGCGCGTGCCGCTACTCAAAGGCACCCGGCTGTCGCTGCGGATCGATAATCTAACGAACGCGATCCGCGATGTGCGCGATACGAACGGGATGGTGCCGTTTAGTTTTCTGCCTGGATTTGTTGATCCGCGTGGCCGGTTTGTTGAGGTCAGCTTACGGAAGATTTTCTAAGTGCCGCACTGCGCCCGGTGAAGCAGCTTCTGATCGGCAAGCACCAGCGCCATCATCGCCGCGACGACGGGCGTGCCGCGAATGCCAACGCATGGGTCATGACGGCCTTTGGTGACGATTTCAGTCGCTTCGCCTTGATTGGTGATGGTTTCAACTGGCGTCAGGATTGAACTCGTTGGCTTGAACGCGACGCGGCAGACCACGGGTTGGCCGGTTGATATCCCGCCTGCAATCCCGCCTGCATGATTGGCCAGAAAGTCCGGCTTGTTTGATCCGGGTCGCATCGCATCGGCATTTTGCTCGCCGCGCAACCGGGCCGCCGCAAAACCATCGCCAATTTCAACACCCTTGACCGCGTTGATGCTCATCATGGCCGCTGCCAGTTCGGCATCGAGCTTGGCATAAAGCGGCGCCCCCCATCCCGCAGGAACCCCTATTGCGACGCATTCGATAACGGCACCAAGCGATGAACCAGCCTTGCGCGCCTCATCAACCAAGGATTCCCAGCGCGCAGCGGCGACTTCATCGGGGCAGAAGAACGGATTCTTATCAATTTGTGCAGCTTCAAAATTATCGCGGTCAATCGCGTCGCCGCCAATTTCGACGACATAGGCAAGGATTGATACTTCCGGAATCGCGAGCCGCGCCACCGCGCCCGCCGCGACCCGCGCCGCCGTCTCACGTGCCGAACTGCGCCCACCACCGCGATAATCGCGAAAGCCGTACTTGGCGTCATAGGCATAGTCGGCATGGCCGGGGCGGTAAGCCTTGGCGACGTCGCTATAGTCTTTTGAACGCTGATCGGTGTTTTCGATCATCAGCGAAATCGGTGTTCCCGTCGTCCGCCCGTCAAACACGCCCGATAATATCCGTACCGCGTCCGGCTCCTGCCGCTGCGTCGTAAAGCGTGACGTGCCGGGGCGGCGCTTATCAAGGAATGGCTGAATATCGGCCTCGCTGAGCGGTAGCCCCGGCGGGCACCCATCAACAATCGCCCCGAGCGCAGGCCCGTGGCTTTCCCCCCATGTTGTGAAACGGAAGATATGGCCGAAGCTGTTGTAGCTCATTTCTGCGGTGTCGCTTCCAAAAATTCAATCCGGTTACCAAACGGGTCGCTTGAGAAAAACCGACATCGGCCATCCACGGGTACATCGTCAAATGTTGTATAGCCCGCCGCTTCAAGCCGTGCGCGCAGTTCGATCAAATTACCTGCTTGCAATGCGATATGCGCTTTTTTTGCAGGGCGGAAATCAGCCTCGACCCCCAAATGAATTTGATGCCCCCCCGCCGCAAACCAACATCCCCCGCGCCCTGCCATATCTGCGGGCTTGGGAAGCTCTTCAAGTTCCAACAGCGCTCCGAAAAAGCTACGCGCCTTGGCCTCACCGCCGATTGGCATTGCAATTTGAACATGGTCAATCGCCAAGGCTGCGCTCACGACAGCGCAATATCCGGCGTATCTTCGGCCTTCATGCCGATCACATGATAGCCAGCATCAACATGGTGGGTTTCACCCGTCACACCGCTTGAAAGATCGCTCAGCAGATAAAGTCCAGCACCGCCGACATCTTCAATCGTGACATTGCGTTTGAGCGGGCTATTGAGCTCATTCCATTTCATGATGTAGCGAAAATCGCCAATTCCGCTCGCCGCGAGCGTTTTGATTGGCCCGGCGGAAATCGCGTTCACGCGGATGTTGTTGCGGCCAAGATCAACCGCCAGATATTTCACACTCGTTTCAAGTGCGGCCTTGGCCACGCCCATCACGTTATAATGCGGGATGACTTTTTCAGCACCATAATAGCTCAGCGTCAGTAGCGCTCCGCCATTTGGCATCATCGCGCTCGCCCGCTGTGCAACGGCCACGAAGCTGTAAACGCTGATGTTCATCGTCATCTGAAAGTTTTCGAGGCTGGTATCAACATAGCCGCCGCGCAGCTCATTCTTGTCCGAAAAGCCAATCGCGTGGACAACGAAATCAATCGTCGGCCAGCGACTGTCAAGCGTCGCAAACGCTGCGTCAAGTGCGGCCATGTCAGACACATCACAGTCGATCAGGAAATCACTGCCTAATTGTGCGGCAAGTGGACGCACCCGCTTGGCAAGCGCATCACCCTGATAACTAAACGCAAGTTCGGCACCTTCGGCGTGTAGTTTTTGCGCAATTCCCCACGCAAGCGAGCGATCATTTGCAAGCCCCATGATCAGCCCGCGCTTGCCATTCATGTATCCAGCCACGTTGCCTCCATCATATTATCGCGTTGCTTCGCGCCCTTTAACCCGATTTCCCCTGCGTCCGCCAGTGCTGCATTCAAATGTGCGCCAATCACCAGCCCGTAGCCCACCAACCAAAAGAATAAGAGCGCGATCATCACGCCCGCAAGCCCGCCATAGGTCAGCGCATAGCCGCCAAGGGCTTCAATCGCGCGCGGGAGCAGCGTCAGCGCGCCGTACCACCAGGTAGTCGCAAAGACAGCGCCTGGCCATTTGGGGTAGGCCCAACCGCGATACCGCGTCGGCGTCAACGTCCACAGCATCAGAAACGTCGCAACAAAGGTTGCCAGCACCGGAATGAAGCGCGTCGAGCCCAACCAGTTGGCCGCGCGGTCAGCCGAAGGCACGAAGCGCACGACCAGTTCCTCACCGGCCGTCAACAGGATTTGCGCCGAAAAAGCCGTCATCAATAGCGCCACTGATGCAAAGACAATCGCCATGCCGATCAGGCGGTTTTGCCAGAATGGCCGGGTATAATCTGTACCATATGCGCGGCGCAGGATCTCGCGGATCGTTTCGATAAAGCTACTGACAGTCCAAAGCCCGACCAGCGCTCCAAACCATAAAAATGGCCCCGTGCGTGCGGTGAGGACTTCGCGCGCGGTCGCCTCGACCAGCGTCGCAACGCTGGGCGGCAATGCTGCAACAAGTGTAGTCACCGCCGCCATATTTTCCTCGGTTTTGCCAATCAACTGTGTGATTGCGGCGATCACGATAAAAAACGGAAACAGCGTCAGAAGCGTAAGATAGGCAAGGTTTCCGGCATGGATAAACCCATCATTGTAAACGCCGACGAAGGTGCGCCGTGCCACTTCAAATGCGGATGATCCCGGCCCGATATAGTGTCGCCATCCCGGCGCAACTTTAGGCGTGTGGGGATGCTTGCGGCGCTCTTCGGGCGATTCTGGTGAGATGTCACGCACGACACTACCTCTCGTCAGACGCCGATATCGGCCCTCGGGTTTCTGTTATCGGCCCAGCTTTGGACAAATTCATTGAGCGCGGCATCATCGGCGGGCAGATCAACCATCAGCGTCACCAATTGATCGCCGCGTTCGCCCGATTTCGCGGTGAAGCCTTTGCCTTTGAGCCGCAAAATCTTGCCCGATGTCGCGCCCTTGGGAATGCCGAGCATTACCGCGCCGTCAACCGTTGGCACTTTGACCTTGCCGCCGAGCACGGCCTCGCCAAGCGTGATCGGCAAATCGAGCCGAACATTATCACCGTCGCGGGTGAAAAAGCGGTGGGTGCCAATCTCGATGGTGACAATCGCATCGCCATTGCCACCCGCGCCCGGCTGCCCTTTGCCCGCCAGCCGCACCTGCGCGCCGCTTTCAACGCCTGCCGGGATTTTCAGATCAATCGTCTTGCCGTCCTGAAGCGTAATCCGCTGCGGCGTTGCAGCAGCGGCATCAACAAAGGGCACGGATAGCCGGTAATTGACATTTCCCCCGCGCGCAGGCGGCGCTGCACGACGGCCAAAACCGCCGCCGCCGAATAATCCTTCAAACATATCGCCCAAATCGCCGTCGACAGCGCCAGCAAATCCGCCACCGCCACCAGGGTTCCCGCGAAAACCGCCACCACCGCTGCTCCGCGCACCGGCAAAAGGGTTGGCCGGATTGCCATCGCCGTCAATCTCGCCGCGATCAAAACGGGCGCGCTTTCCCTTGTCGCCCAGCAAATCATATGCGGCCGTTACGCCAGCAAAACGCGCCGCCGCTTTCGGATTATTGGGGTTGGTATCGGGGTGAAGTTCTTTGGCGAGCTTGCGATACGCCTTCTTGATATCTGCGTCGCTTGCCCCGCGCGCTACGCCAAGCGTTGAATAAGGATCTGCCATCGTCTCTAGCTAGTGATTAGGAAGCCGAACGGCAACTGTCTCATCATGCTTTGCTAATCCGCTGGTGATGGCGGATCACTTCCTCGATTATGAAACGCAGGAACTTCTCGGTGAAATCGGGGTCAAGATTGGCCGCTTTGGCAAGCCCGCGCAACCGTTCTACCTGCCGTTCTTCACGCCCCGGATCGGCAGGAGGAAGCCCTGCCTCAGCCTTGTAGCGCCCGACTGCCTGCGTCGTCTTGAACCGCTCGGCAAGCATGAAGACAAGTGCTGCATCAATGTTGTCAATCGTCTGACGATATTGGTTCAAACGGTCATCAGTCATTTATGCCCTCCACTGCTTCCACCCTGCTATGCCCCAACATGTTGATGATGCAAGCCTTATGGCCGCAAATGCACTTGCGTTTAGAGGCGCTCACCGTCAATGCAGATGCTGATATGACCGCAACGCTCCACCGCATCGGCGCTGAAAAAGCGCCATCGCTTGATCCCGTCATGGCGCTGGTTGCTGCCGATATGAATCAGGTCAACAGCGTGATTCTTGATCGGATGCAGTCCCAAATTCCGCTCATTCCCGAACTTGCCGGGCATTTGATTGCCGGTGGCGGCAAACGGATGCGGCCAATGCTGACTCTCGCTACGGCCAGGCTGCTCGATTATCCGGGTGCGCGGCAATATAAGCTCGCCGCGTCGGTCGAATTTATTCACACCGCAACGCTGCTTCACGATGATGTCGTTGACGGTTCGGACATGCGGCGCGGCAAGCGTACCGCAAACCTCATTTGGGGCAATCCGGCCAGCGTACTCGTCGGCGATTTCCTGTTCAGCCGCGCGTTTGAGTTGATGGTCGAGGATGGCAGCCTCAAGGTGCTCAAAATCCTCAGCCACGCAAGCGCCGTGATTGCCGAGGGCGAAGTCAATCAGCTTACAGCCCAACGCCAGATTACCACCGGCGAGGATAAATATCTCGCGATTATCGGTGCTAAGACTGCTGCGCTTTTCGCCGCTGCATGCAAGATATCAGCCATCGTTGCCGAGCGCGATCAGGGCGTTGAAGATGCGCTTGATAGTTACGGACGTAACCTTGGAATCGCATTCCAGCTTGTCGATGATGCTATCGATTATGCGTCAGACACCGAAACGATGGGCAAAGGCGTCGGCGATGATTTTCGCGATGGCAAAGTCACCCTTCCGGTGATCCTCGCCCATGCGCGCGGCTCGGATGCGGACAAGACATTCTGGCGTGAAGCCATGGAGGGGCGCCGCATATCGGATGAAGACCTCGCCCATGCCACCCGCCTGCTTCGTGATAGTCAGGCGATCGACGATACGATGATGCGCGCGCGCCATTACGGGCAACGTGCGATTGATGCGCTCGGGCCCTTTGCGGGCAGCGCGGCCAAGGCGGCGCTCGTGGAAACGGTGGAGTTTGCTATCGCGCGGGCCTATTAATTGATACCGCTGCCAATCAACGCCGTTCTGCCCGAACTACTTACAGAGCTTCGCACCAATCCTAATGCTGTCCTGATTGCCCCACCTGGTGCGGGTAAAACGACCGCTGTCGCCCCGGCGCTTTTGACTGAGCCCTGGATCGCAGGGGGGCAAATTCTGCTTCTCTCGCCCCGCCGCCTTGCCGCGCGCGCTGCGGCTGAACGCATGGCCGCGCTTGCAGGGGAACCTGTTGGCAAATCAATCGGTTATGCCACACGGATGGACTCCAAGCAGTCCGCCGCAACGCGCATTCTCGTCCTGACCGAAGGGATATTCCGCAACCGCATACAGGCCGATCCCGAACTCCCCGGCATCGCAGCAGTTCTCTTTGACGAAGTGCATGAGCGCAACCTCGATAGTGATTTCGGCCTCGCACTCGCGCTTGATGCGCAGGCCGCACTTCGCCCCGAACTGCGGTTGATTGCGATGTCGGCAACGCTAGACGGCGCGCGTTTTGCTGAAATGATGGAAGCCAATGTGGTTGAGAGCGAGGGGCGCTCATATCCGCTGACGCTGTATCATATCGGCAGACGCGTCGAGGCCCGGATAGAGGATGAAATGGCAGCGGCAATCCTGCGCGCACTCGGTGAAGAAGAAGGCGGGTGTCTCGCCTTTCTCCCCGGCGTTGCCGAGATTGAACGCACTGCCGAGCGGCTGACAGGGCTTCCTCCCGGCATATGCCTCCACCGCCTCCACGGGGCGCTTGACCCGGCTGAACAACGCGCGGCGATTGCCCCGGCACCGGCCGGCAAACGCAAGCTGATCTTGGCCACGAGCATCGCCGAAACCAGCCTGACGCTCGACGGCGTGCGGATCGTGATCGATTCCGGTCTGGCAAGACGCCCCCGCTATGATCGTGCAGCGGGGATGACCCGGCTCGTCACTGAACGCGCGAGCCAAGCCGCCGTGACGCAGCGGAGCGGCCGCGCCGCGCGTCAATCCCCCGGCGTTGCCTACCGTCTGTGGGAAGGGGCCGCGACTGCCGGAATGCCGCGCTTTGACCCGCCCGAGATATTGGAGGCCGATCTCTCCGCACTCACGCTTGATTGTGCGCTTTGGGGGGTGAGTGACCCGCGCGATCTCAAATGGATTGATCCACCACCCGAAGCCGCGATTGCCGAAGCCCGTACCCGCCTTACCCGCCTTGGCGCGCTCGGGAGTGACGGACGGCCAACACCGCACGGTAAGGCTATTGCTGGGCTGCCGCTGCCGCCGCGCCTTGCGCATATGATTATTGCAAGTGCTGAACGCGGGATTGGTGAAGTGGCCGCCAAGGCCGCCGTGCTGCTGTCCGAGCGGGGGCTTGGCGGAAATGACGTTGATCTCGAAGCGCGGCTTGAGCGATGGCAGCGCGAACGCGGGCGGCGTGCAGAGGCCGCACGCGGGTTGGCGCGGCGGTGGGCAGCGCTTTCTCCCTCGCCCTATTTACGGGGAGAGGGGGCGTTTAAACTCCCAACCGCCATCGCGCTGGCTTTCCCGGATCGCCTTGCACGGCGGCGCGGCACGAGCGGGGAACATTGGGCCAGCGTTGGCGGGCGTGGCTTCAGGCTTGATCCTGCTTCCCCGCTTGCCAAATCTGAATGGCTTGCGGTTGCCGAGACCCAAGGTGCCGCTTCAGGTGCACGGATCATCTCTGCCGCAGCGATAGACTGGGTTGAGATTGAAGCGCTTTATCGTGACCGGATCGAAGCAAGCCGGACACTGACTTTCGATCCAGCCAGCGGCACCGTAGAGGCTAGGGTCGAGCGGCGGATCGGCGCGATAACATTGGCATCGGGTCATGATGCCAACGCAGATCCAAAAGCCATATCGGATGCGCTGGTTGAGGGGGTGCGTTGCCACGGCCTTGGCTGTATCAACTGGGGTAATGCAGTGCACGCGCTCCGCACCCGAGTCAGCTATGCCGGGCAAGACGCACTCAACGATTCAGCCCTTATTGACAGCCTTGAACTGTGGCTGCCTGGACTTGTGGCGGGTAAGCGTAAATTGTCTGACATCGCGTCGGATGCCTTATATCAAGCGCTTGAAAACCTGCTTGGCTGGGAAAGCAAGCGCGCGGTTGACGCGCTTGCGCCTGCCGGATTTCAATCGCCTGCAGGAACGAACCATGCAATTGATTATGGTGCCGAAGGTGGCCCGCAGGTGACGCTCCGGGTGCAGGCGCTCTTCGGATTGGCGACACATCCGACAATCGGACGCAATCATGTGCCGCTTGTCCTAAGCCTGACCTCACCCGCCGGACGGGCAATTCAAACGACCCGTGACCTGCCGGGTTTCTGGGCGGGGAGCTGGGCCGATGTCGCAAAGGATATGCGCGGCGAATATCCCAAACATAATTGGCCCGATGATCCGACACAGGCGATTGCCTCGCTTAAAACCAAAAAGGCGCAAAGCCGCTCTTGATCATCCGCGCGGTTTGGGAGAAAGGAATAGCATGAGCAGCGCACGCATTTATCAAAAGCCTAAAAACGCAATGCAATCGGGCCGGGCCGGCACTGATGCTTGGGTGTTGGAATTTGTGCCCGCAGAAGCGCAGCGCCCTGATCCCCTGATGGGTTGGGCAGGATCATCGGACACGCAGCGGCAGGTGCGGCTGAGATTTGGCAGTGCGGATGCGGCCAAAGCTTATGCAGATAAAAACGGCATTGCGGCAAAGCTTGAAGCCACGCCCGCCCGCGTGCTTAAGCTTCAGTCTTATTCGGATAATTTTCGCTAAGTAGCTGTGGCCCGAGTAGCGTCAGCAGCTTCACGTCGATCCCGCAGCCTTCACGGCGTTTTGCATCAATAAAAGTCACTAGTTGAGCAAGCGCAACGCGATGGACAGTGATATTCTCGCCCTCAACGCCGCCGCCATCGCTGACTTTGGTTAGGCCAAGCGCTTTGACAAGCGTGAAGCTTTCGCTGACCATACCCGGCGATGAATAAAATTCGCCGATGATGGCAATCCTATCGGCATGGTATCCGGTTTCTTCTTCAAGTTCACGCGCGGCGGCGGTTTCAACCGCTTCCCCCGCTTCATCATCACCGATTAAACCCGCAGGCAACTCGATGCAGGCGCGATCAAGCGGCACACGGTATTGCTCGACCAAAATGACGTGGCCATCCTCAATCGCGAGAATCACCGCAGCGTTGATGCCCCGCGCGCGGCCAACATATTCCCACTTCCCATTGCGTTTGGCGGTGATGAATTTGCCCTGCCAGACGATTTCTTCAACATCTGCCATTACAACTCAATCAGTCGGTCAGGCAGTTCATTGACATCATCGTCGGCGCGCGGAAAATGTTGAGCGAGGATGATGCCAACATCGCGTACAGCAGCGATCATCCCGTCGGCGAGTTTGCCCTGCCGTACCTCGGCAATCAGATCGGCCATCGCATCCCCCCAAACGCCCGGCGCAACTGTGCTGTGGATGGCTTCATCCGCGATGATTTCGGCGACATGTTCGGCAAGCGAAATGTAAATGAGAATGCCCGTCCGGCCAGAGGTGCGTGCCTCGGCGCCCACCTTGAAATAGCTTACGGCGCACGCACGCACCCGCTGTGCCCGGATGATGCGCGGGGTCAGCGCGAAACGGAGTGGGCGGTAATTAAGACCGAGTCGGACAATCGCAAAGATGGTAACGAGCAGCGCAAGCGCCAGTTCAAGTGCGACTGCAACCGTAAGCTCCGCGCCCCAGCCGTTGTTCATCAGGGCAAGGAGATTGGCGTAGAAACCCGGAAACGCAGCAAGCGTTGCCACCGCAACCATCGCCGTGCCAATCGCCCACCACAGCGCCACATCATTATAGCTATCCGAAGCATCGGCGGTGATCGTGACAATCTCGCCGGCCGTACCCTGCTCCGCTGCATGAACGGCCGCACTCACGCGGGCGTGATCATCAAGCGAGAGCGAAAGTTTGTGTGCCATCACCATCCCCCTGACGCACCGCCGCCGCCAAAGCTACCGCCGCCGCCCGAAAAACCACCGCCTCCGCCGAAGCCTCCGCCCCAGCCACCACCACCACCCCAATCATCGTCGTTGCCCCCGCCCCAGATGATAATCGGGCCGCTACCGTGCCGCCGCCCGCGCTTGCCGCCAAATATGGAACGCAGCATCGGCAGGATGAAAAAGAAGAAGATGACGAGCCAGACGATAACGTCACCAAGGCTGACGCCGCTGCTTTTGCGTGAGGATGATTTTTTGGCCGCCTGCGCCGCGCGTTTGGCGGCCTCTTCGGGTGGCAGTTGAAGCTGCGCTATCAATGCATCAGTGCCCGCATTGATAGCAGCGGGAACCTCATTCCCGCGTAAAAGAGGCATCATGATGCTATTGATCATTACACTCGACCAGGCATCGGTGAGAATCGGTTCAAGACCATATCCGACCTCAACCCTTGGCCCCCTCGATCCTGGAGTCTCATTTGGTGCCAGAATCAGAATCGCGCCGTTGTCGCCCTCCTTCTGGCCAATCCCCCATGCCCGGCCAAGCCGGTAGCCATAATCATCAATCGGATAGCCTTCGAGGCTTGGGATGGTCGCCACCACCAACTGTCGGTCGGTTGTATCCTCAAGCGCTTTGAGCTTGGCATCAAGAGCGGCTTCATCTGCGTCAGGGATGATGTTGGCGGCATCAACCACGCGGCCTGTGAGCGTTGGGAAGGTCTGCGCACTCGCAGGGACAACGCAAATCCAGACGAGCAAAATGGTCAGAAACCATCCGAAAACGTCATTCCCGCGTAGGCGGGAATCCATAACCTCAGGATCTCGGAGTTTATGTATTCCCGTCTTCACGGGAATGACGAGCGCGTTCAAGGGCTCGGCCTTCCCTTAGAATTTCACCGTGGGTGCGCGGTCAGCATTGGGCGCGGTCGCCTTGAAGGTTTCCATTGGCTTGGCGCCGTAGAAAATCTTCGCACCAATCGCATCGGGGAAAGTGCGGATCGTGGTGTTATACGCCTGCACCGCTTCGTTATAATCCTTGGTCGAGACATTGATGCGGTTTTCGGTGCCCTCAAGCTGCGATTGCAGCGCAAGGAAATTGGCGTTTGACTTAAGGTCAGGATAGGCTTCGACCGTGGCAAGCAGACGGTCAAGCGAACCGCTTAACTGACCTTGTGCCGTCTGAAACGCTGCCATTTTGGCAGGGTCACCCAGATCACCTGCATTTAGCTGAACCGAGGTCGCCTTGGCGCGCGCTTCCACAACGGCGGTCAGCGTGCCCTGTTCCTGCTTGGCAAAGCCTTTAACGGTTTCAACCAGATTCGGGATAAGGTCGGCCCGCCGCTGATAATCCGCCTGAACATTGGCCCATTTTGCCTTGGCATTTTCTTCGGCTGTCGGAACGCTGTTGACGCCGCACGCTGAAAGCGAAAGCGCAGCGGCAAGCATGATGGCGGGGCGATACAGTCGTTTCATCGGTTCATCTCTCCAGATGGGTGGCATTGTGGCTTACAGATAGGGACGCTCACCCCTCTGCGCAATATCCTTGCATTGTCCGATAATTTTGTCAGTAATCGTTTGTCCTACAAAAAAAGAGGGAGATTTAGGATGGGTATGATTAGTGAATTCAAGGATTTTGTCGCGGGCGGGAATGTGCTCGATCTAGCCGTTGGTGTCATCATCGGCACAGCATTTGGTAAAATCGTTACGTCGTTGACCGACAATGTCATTATGCCAATCGTTGGGGCTGTTTTTGGCGGTGTTGATTTTTCGCAGTTTTTTCTGCCGCTTGGTACCGTGCCGGAAGGAGCTGTGGGGTTGGCAGCGGTCAAGGCAGCGGGTGTCCCGGTCCTTGCCTATGGTAGCTTTATCACGGAAATCATCAACTTCCTGATCTTTGCATTCGTCATTTTCATGATTGTGCGTTCAGCCAACAAGATGCGCAAACCTGCTGAGGCCGCACCGGCTGGCCCAAGCGAAGTCGATCTGTTGACCGAAATTCGCGATTCATTGAAAAAATAGACCTGAGTTTTACGCCGCCGCGCGGGATTCCTCCGTCGCGGCGGCAAGGCTTGTGCCATCAAGAATACGCGCGGTATCATCGCGCACGATCATCATCGCCCGGCGGATTGCGCAGCTTTCCTCATCGCGGCAATCTTTGCACCGTTTGTAAGCGGTACGGCTGACGCACGGAACAAGCGCGAGTGGCCCCTCGATGACACGGATAATATCGCCAAGCGAGATCATATGCGCTGGTCGGGCGAGTTTGAACCCGCCGTGCTTCCCGCGTGTGCTCACCACGAGATTTGCATTCTTCAGCTCGGCAAGAATGATTTCCAGAAATTTGCGCGGGATTTGGGCCTCCCTTGCGATGCGGCTCATCGGAACTGGCGGGTTGCCAGCGGGATCACTCGCAATCAAAAGCATGGCGCGAAGGCCGTAACGCGAACGCTGTGTCAACATGCGCATTCCCCTAGTCGCCGATAGAGATTTGGACAACCCCTAGGGGTATTCCTTGTTCATTAAGGAACATGGGCCTATATAAGCGTTGCCGGATTCGTTCGGCTATGGCGATAAATGATGCCGTGCAATAGATGCAGCGGACCCGGGGGCGGTACCCGGCGGCTCCACCAAAACATGCGGAAACGCAGGTTTTGACGGGGCCGAACTAGGATCGACGTGTGTTGAAAAGCGGTATTTTTGCCCGGCACGATTAAGCCGTAAAATGGATCAAACTCATAAGTGCAAACGATAACGAAGCACTTGCTCTCGCAGCATAACCCATGGGGCTCCGGTCCCTAGGCTATTCTAACAGAACACGGTCGGGCTGAACCGGGTAACAGAATCAGACTCCAGCGGCCGCCTCCGGAGCCGGGCAACAGAATCCGGGGGATTTTTTTGATTGGGGCATTGAGGCTACATAATCACTTGGGCCGCCTACGCTCCCTAGACGGGGTCTTCGCTCACGTCTTCGACCTGAGCCGCGCTCTGCGCCAACTTATCCAGTGTTGAGCCATCAAAGCCCAATTCCTTCATAAGGCCGTCAATCATCGGTGCTTGAGCGCGGTAGCGCAGGGCCGCCGCAACCGCATTATTGGCAAGGTTGCCGCTGTCAGCAGCCCCCGATTCGGATGGGCCACCATGTCCGGATAAGCCTTCGACTTGGACAATCTTGATGCTGTCAATCGCTTCCATTGGTTTGGCGGCCTCCCGAATAATATCGGGCAATGCGTCCAATAGGGCGAGCTTGGTCTGGAGCGTTACTTGACTGGACGACAGTATATTGGCCGCCTCGTTTACCGCGCGTTGACCGGCAGCTTCGACTTCAAAACGAACTCTGGCGGCTTCGGCTTTGAACAACTCGGCGTCCGCATCACCCTTTGCTGTGGCGCGCAGCGCTTCAGCACGGTCTTCGGCGGCCTGCTTTTCGGCTTCGGCCTGCACCTTGACACCGATGGCAGAGCGTTCGGCTTCGCGCGCAGCGTCAATCAATTCGATCCGCTTGGTACGTTCGGCGATTTCGGTATCACGCGCAGTCGTCACTTGTTCCTCAGCAGATACGGCAGAGGCGCGCGCTTTATCAGCTTCGGCACGGGCCTGGCTTTCCTCCCGACTCTTGTTCTGTACCGCAATTTGCTGTTCCTGACGCGCAATTTCCAACGCTTGCTCTTGTGCGATTTTGGCCTGCTGTACGCTGCGGTCGGCTTCAATTTGGGCTGCATCGGTTTGTTGTTTGGCGGTAATGCGCGCTTGATCGGCCTCACGTTGACGTTCGGATTGCTCCTGCGCCACTTCGGCGCTTTGCTGTGCCCTGCGCATTTCAATCTCACGTTCTTGTTCTAGCCGTGCAAATTCATTGTCGCGTGAAATCAGCATTGATTGCCGTTCGGCTTCAAGATTTTTGGTCTCGATCTGGACGCGGGTATCCTGTTCAATATCGTTACGCGCCTTTTTGCGCAGTTCAATTTGTTCCGTCAGCTTGGTCAGACCTTCGGCATCGAATGCGTTGTTGGCATTGAAATGCTCAATTGAGGTTTGATCAAGCCCAGTGAGTGACACCGACTCGAGTTCAAGTCCGTTCATTGCAAGATCGGCCGACGAGACTTGCTGAACTTTCTGGACAAAGTCAGATCGCTGCTCATGCAATTGGTTCATCGTCATGCCCGCAGCAACCGAACGCAGCGCATCGACGAATTTGCCTTCGACAAGTTCCTTCAAAAGCTCTGATTGCATTGTGCGCATACCAAGCGTCTGCGCAGCGGTCGCAATGGCCTCACGATCCGGGCGAACGCGCACGTAGAATTCGGCTTTAACGTCAATGCGCAGGCGGTCGAGCGTTATCAGCGCGTCAGAATTCTTACGCTCCACCGCAAGGCGAACGGTGTTCATATTCACTGACATGGTTTCATGGAGCACAGGTAAAACGAGCGCACCGCCATTTATCACGACTTTTTCGCCACCAAAACCAGTCCGCACAAACGAAATTTCTTTCGATGCACGGTGATAAAGCCGTGCAATGATCACGCCCATAATGATCAGTGCCACCAGCACAATGCCAGCATATATTCCAATGCTGATCAGGCCTGAAAATGCTGAAGTTGCGGGAGTGACGTCATTCATGATTCTATCCAGTTCTGATAACGATGATTTTGATCGAGTATGGCCTGAAACACGTTTTGATTTTTGCGGACGATTAAGACAAGATCGCCCTGTTCGAAATGCTGATCGATACTGTCTGGCTCAACCATAATGTAATGCGCTTGGCCAAAATGATCGGTCACCTTTGCGCGCGCTGGCGACCCAATCCTAGCCTTGCCGATTTCGATTACTCCACTCAAACCGATCAAGCTTGCTCGATTGATTGCGGTTGTTTCATCATGAGGAATGATGCGCGCAAGCCCCCGACCAAGGAGCCGGGTCAACGGCAACGACAAAGCAGCGCTGACCGGTGCCGCAATCAACGCCGACGCTAGGTCCCCGGTCAGTCCCAACCAAATCTGTTGCCCGATGAGGCCAAGCAGACCGAAGCTGGCGAGAAATGTAACAACGAGAATGAGTAGCGGAACTTCGCCGATGCCTAACCAATTCAACCAGCCATCGCTATCGATATCCAGATCAAATCCGCTAACGCCAAGCCCGACGGCTTCAACGATACCAATAAGAAGCATCAACATGATAGCAATGCTGAAAATTATCGTCTCAGTGGCACCCAAAAAACTGATCACAACCCCTCCATATACTATTCATTTTAATTTCATTCCATTGATCGTCAACTTAATAGCGTCTTAGTGTGCGTTAATTGGCATCAAGAGTCTGAGCCGCTCGCTACACCCCATCGCCGCTTGACTTTTTATCCCTCCCCCGCGATAGCGCCCGCTTTCCGCGCGAGTGTGCGTGTGCAACCCGAATCAATTAGAAGGTTTATCGGTCATGGCGAAGCCAACCACAGTCAAGATCAAGCTCGCCAGCACGGCGGACACTGGATTTTTCTATGTCACCAAGAAAAATCCACGGACGCAGACTGAAAAAATGTCGTTCAAAAAATATGATCCCGTCGTGCGCAAGCATGTCGAGTTCAAGGAAACCAAGATCAAGTAAGATTGGTTTTATGCCATCGCCCGCGATTCGGCGATGGCACCAAGCTCACCGATCACTTCGATAAAGCGCATCAGCGAAATCGGCTTGCTCACATAGGCGTCTGCACCCGCTTCGCGGATGCGCTCTTCATCGCCTTTGCCAGCGTAAGCCGTGACGGCCATGACGGGTGTCCGTCTTAAGACCACATCGCGCCGGATCGCTTCGATCAGTTCAAGTCCGGTAATGTGTGGCATCTGAATGTCCATTACGATGATGTCCGGCGCAAACAGGGTCGCGCGCTCGATTGCGTCACGCGCATCGCGCACGCCCTCGGTTTCATGGCCATGCGCGCGTAGCAAATCGCAAAAGAGTTTCAAATTCAGTTCATTGTCCTCGACAACGAGCACCCTTTTTGCCACGCGCTTGATCCTTATTTTGTTGGAGCTGGCTTAAGCGATGACGTCGCGTGATACAATTGATGATGATGCGACTGCGATCGCCCTTCAGGCGCTGGCTTGGACGCTTGGCGATGATGCGCGTGCAGGCCGCTTGCTTGCGCTGACCGGGCTTGAGCCGGAGGGGATTCGCGCACGGATCGGCGATCCGGCAATGCTCGGCGCAGTGCTGGCTTTTCTCGAATCGCACGAACCCGATCTCATCGCCTGTGCTGATGCGATCGGGGTGAAGCCACAATATCTGATCGCCGCACAACAAAGGTTAAACGCATGAGCCGCCCGCTGCTGATCAGCGATTGTGATGAAGTCTTGCTTTACATGGTCGTCCCTTTTGCGGAGTGGCTTGATGAAGCGCACGATGTTCACTTTGACGTCGATACGCTATTTGATCCTGTCACCGGTGGCTATTTGAACGCAATGCGCTGTAAATTAACGGGTGATCCGCTGGAGCAGGAACGCGTGCTGCCTTTCCTGCGCGGCTTTTTTGAAACCGAAATGCACCGCCAAAAGCCTATCGATGGCGCTGTCTCTGCAATTAACAATTTGCGCGCCCATGCCGATGTCGTCGTGTTGACCAACCTTACCGATGACGTCCGTGATGCGCGGGCAGAGCAATTGCGTGTGCTCGGGATTGACGTGCCGGTTTACACCAATCAAGGCGGCAAGGGCGAATTGCTCGCGCAGATTGTGGCAAAATTTCAGCCGAGTGTGACCGTTTTCGTCGATGATCTGGCGCATCAGCATATTTCAGTTGCCAAGGAAGTGCCTGATGTCATCCGCCTGCATATGGTGGGTGAGCCGCGCGTAGCGGCCCAAATCAAGACTCCGCGTGCGGCGCACGCGCGTATCGACCGCTGGCACGATGCCGAACAATGGATTATGGATCGTTTTGAAGGAGTGCCGTTATGAATGCGAAGGGCAAAGAACCTATCGAACATCGGTTGATGCACCTTGGCATTACCCTGCCGACGCCTGCGGCTCCGGTTGCGGCCTATGTTCCGACAGTCGAAGCCGGCGGAATGCTTTATGTTTCGGGGCAATTGCCGTTTAAAGATGGCCATGTGATGGTTGGCAGGCTCGGCGATGACATAACGATTGAAACCGGCAAGGAAGCGGCGCGTGCCTGCGCAATCATGTTGCTTGCCCAAATCAAGGCCGCACTCGGCGATTTTGAACGCATCGAACGGATTGTGAAGCTCAACATTTTCGTCAATTCGGATGCGCGCTTTACTGATCAACCAAAGGTCGGCGACGGCGCATCAACGCTCATGGTTGAGATATTTGGCGATGCCGGTCGCCATGCGCGCGCAGCGGTTGGGGTGCCAGCACTTCCGCTTTGTGCTGCCGTCGAAATCGATGCGATCGTCGCAGTTCCTCCCCTTTGACCGGCTAATCGCGCCGCCACCTGAGGCAAGGCGCGTTGCCTTCCTTTCGGCGCAACCTTATGCGCATCGCGGCCTCCACGGCCCGGATTGCTCTGAAAATAGCCGCACGGCATTTGCTGCCGCTATTGCCGCCGGGCACGGAATCGAGCTTGACGTGCAAGCCGCGCGTGAAGGCGAGGTATTTGTCTTTCATGATGCAGCACTTGATCGGTTGACCGATGCACACGGCGCATTCGCCGCGCGTTCGGCTCACGAGCTTGATCATATTCGCCTGCGCGATAGCGATGAAACGATTCCGCGCCTTGCCGAAATCCTTGCGCTCGTTGCTGGCCGCGTACCGATCCTGATCGAGATAAAAAGCTCTAACCATTTGGTTGGTGTGCTCTGCCTTGGCGTGCGTCGCGCGCTTGAGGGCTATTTGGGCAATGTTGCAGTCATGTCCTTCAATCCGGCGGTCGGACGCTGGTTTCGTAACCACGCGCCGCGCTTTGTGCGTGGGCTCGTTATCACCGAACAAGGGGCAGAGACGCGGTTGGCCCGGTTCAAGCGTGAGGTTGAGCGGCGGGTTGCCCTATGGACGGTCAAGCCCGATTTTCTTGCCTATGATATTCGTGATCTGCCATCGTCTTTCGCTAGCGGCCAGCATCATCGCGGTTTGAAGTTGCTGACATGGACAGTGCGGACGGCGCAGCAAGAGCGAACCGCCTTTGCCCATGCTGATGAAATAATTTATGAAAAACCGAGGGTGCAGCCCGGATGACAGCGCCTTTGCCGGATGTATTCACGGTTAGACTCGAAAATGGCATAGCCGAAATCAACGCCGCTTCATGGGATCGCTGCGCGGGAGTCAACAACCCGTTTGTTAGCCACGCGTTTCTGACCGCACTTGAAACCTCGGGCAGCGCAGCCGCTGGGGTAGGCTGGCAACCTCTGCCGATTATTATCGAACGGACTGACGGAAGCCTCGCAGGGGTAGCCCCCGGCTATGCCAAAAGCCATAGCCGGGGTGAATATGTTTTCGATCAGAGCTGGGCTGACGCTTATGCGCGTGCGGGTGGGCGTTATTATCCAAAGCTCCAGATCGCGGTGCCATTTTCACCAGTGCCAGGGCCGCGACTGCTGACCGACGATGATGAAATCGCCGCGGCCTTGATCGGGGGTGCGGAAGCCATAGTTGAAAAACATGGGCTATCCTCGGCACACGCGACCTTCATCGATGAACGTGATCGCGCCCGGTTTGAGGCTGCTGGCTGGCTGATCCGCGCAGGCACGCAGTTTCATTGGGCAAACAACGGCTATAGCTGTTTTGAAGATTTCCTCGCCGCGCTTGCCTCTCGCAAACGCAAGGCGATCCGGAAGGAACGCGTCGCCGCACAAGAGGGGCTGGAGATCGTTCACCTTTCGGGTCGTGAGATTAGCGAGGCACACTGGGACGCCTTTTGGGATTTCTATCAGGATACCGGCGCGCGCAAATGGGGGCAGCCCTATCTTACCCGTGCTTTCTTCACCGAAATTGGCGAAACAATGCGTGATACGCTGCTCCTGATCCTCGCTCTGCGTGATGGCCAGCCGATTGCGGGCGCGCTTAACCTGATCGGCGGCGATGCACTGTATGGCCGCTATTGGGGCTGCCGTGAGGATGTGCCCTTCCTCCACTTTGAACTCTGCTATTATCAGGCAATTGATGCCGCAATCGGACGTGGTCTCGCGCGTGTTGAAGCTGGTGCGCAGGGTGAGCACAAACTGGCACGCGGCTATGTACCCGTCACGACATGGTCAGCACATTATATTGCTGATCCCGGCTTCCGCGCTGCCATCGCCGATTTTCTGGTACGCGAGCGTCAGGCCGTCGAGCGTGAAATTGGCTTCCTCGGGGAGATGGCGCCCTTCAAGCGGCTGGACTAAGTCAAGGCCGCCCCGCTTTAATGCCGGAAATGGCGCATCCCGGTAAAGACCATCGCAAGCCCCGCCGCGTCGGCTGCGGCAATCACTTCGTCATCACGGATTGATCCGCCGGGCTGAATCACCGCCGTGGCACCGGCTTCGACTGCTGCCATCAGGCCGTCAGCAAATGGGAAAAATGCGTCCGATGCGACCGCCGAGCCGATGGTGCGTGGAGTCGCCCACCCTGCTTTTTCTGCGGCATCCTTGGCTTTCCATGCGGCGATCCGCGCGGACTCAAGCCGATTCATCTGGCCCGCACCAATGCCTGCGGTGCTGCCGTCTTTGGCATAAATGATCGCGTTTGATTTGGTGTGCTTCGCCACTGTCCAAGCGAACAGACAGTCGGCGAGTTCGGCCTCAGTCGGCGCGCGCTTCGTTACGGTTTTGAGTATCTCGCGGCTGACCCGGCCATTGTCGCGGCTCTGGATGAGATAGCCGCCCGCAATCGTTTTGACAGATAGCCCGCCGCGCACGGGATCGGGCAGATCACCGGTCAATAGAAGGCGCAGGTTCTTCTTCTTGGCAAAAACCGCCTTGGCCTCTTCGCTTGCATCCGGCGCAGCAACGACTTCGGTGAAAATGCCGGCCATTGCTTCCGCCGTAGCGGCGTCAAGCGGACGGTTGACCGCGATGATTCCGCCGAATGCCGAAACACTGTCACACGCGAGCGCAGCCTGATACGCCTCAAGCAAGGTCGCGCCGCTTGCGACGCCGCACGGGTTGGCGTGCTTGACAATCACCACCGTTGGCGGGCCATCCCGAAACTCGCTCACCAATTCAAGCGCCGCATCAGCGTCATTGTAATTGTTATACGAAAGCGCTTTGCCCTGAAGCTGCTCGGCTTGCGCAATCCCACGACCGTGCGGGCCAGCGGGGATATAAAGCGCCGCCTTTTGGTGCGGATTCTCACCGTAGCGCAATTCTTCGCCGCGATTGGCCATCATCGCCATCATGTCGGGGAAATGCTGCTGTTGATCGGCAAAGGCGAACCACTGGCTGATCATCGCGTCATATACGGCGGTTGCCGAATACGCCTTCGCCGCGAGTTTCCTGCGCTGATCAAACGTCGTCGTGCCGCTGGCGACCACGGCATAATCGGCTGGATCAGTAACAATCGCGACGCTCGCGTGGTTTTTTGCAGCGGAGCGGATCATACTTGGCCCACCGATATCGATATTCTCGATAATCTCGTCACGCGGCGCGCCCTTCATCACCGTCTCGACGAAGGGGTAAAGATTGACGACGACGAGATCGATCGCACCAATATCATGGGCCGTCATCGCGGCAACATGTTCAGGATTATCGCGTACCGCGAGCAAGCCGCCATGCACCTTGGGGTGGAGCGTCTTGACCCGCCCGTCCATCATTTCGGGAAAGCCTGTCAGATCTGAAATATCGCGGATGGCAAGGCCGGCATCACGCAGTGCTTTCGCGGTGCCGCCGGTTGAAACCAGCTCAACGCCGTGCCCTGAAAGTGCGGTTGCCAATTCAACCAGCCCGCTCTTGTCCGACACCGAGAGTAGTGCGCGCTTAATCCTTACGTCCGTCATTGATTTAACCTGCTCGTTTGAGTGACCAGCTAATGCTGGCGCCGCCTGCCGGCGCTTCGCCGCTGGCGACTAATTGCTGGGTTGGATTGGGGCGACCTTCCCCATCGATCCAAATGCTATCATCGATGCTCAGCTTTGCGCCGCGCACCCGAAATTGCCAGAGCGCGCCTCCTTCAATGCGCAGGAGCGCACCCATGCCGTCGGCTGTGGGCGTCGCCTCAACGCCGGGTGCCAAATGAAAGCGCGCGGCGAAGATCGAAAGCGCTGGCTTGCGCCTGCCGTTTCCGGGCAGGAGGATGTCTTCTCCGCGAAGCTCTCGCCCGTCGCTTGCCAGTGTCAATATCCGTTGGTGGATGAGGCCAAAGCGTTTGACATAACCATCGTGGCTGATCTCGACACGGCTCCCCGCCTCGTTCTCCTGCCGATCAAGTTCAACCTCGCCCACCCCTTTACCAAGCGTCGCATTGCTGAGGATCGCCGTCGAATTGCTATCGGCAAGGATCAAAGTCGAATGTGCGGCCGTCGTACGCAGGCCTTCGGAAAGGCCCGCGCTAACGGCCTTGCCGCCCGAATTGCCGCCGCCGCAATTGACGACCAGACGGTGCGCCCCGTCAGAGAGTTCAAACGCCAGCGTTGATGCGCAGCCCCCGCCCGAAACGCGCGCGATGGGGGGAGGGGCCGCATCGACAACAACAACGCTATGGCCCGCCGACAGCCGCTGATAGCCCCAATCGCGCGCCTGCCGCAGAGGCCGCGTTCGCACGCCACTCGCAGCAATCACGGCGTCAACCTTGTCGCGCGCCAAAGGTGGGCTGCCCTGCCAGCTTGAAAGCGCTCCATCGCCGAGTGTAACGCCCTGCAAAGCGGGCACTGCACGCGCCAGCATTGCTGTAATGCTGACCGGACATTCGATTCGCCGTGCATCATAAACCTCGCGCAGCATCGAAAGCAGAATTACCGCATCAAATTGGTTGCGCGGTGTACGACAGATAATGCCGCCGTCACTGGTAAACGAGGCGGCCATTGCCTTGGCTAAACCGGCCTCACCAAAGCTGCGCCGTGGATTGTTCCCAGAAATCAGCAGTCCTGCCGCAACCACGCCTGCCCATGCGGCAAGCCGTGGCAGACCAATCGCTGCACTTTCGGCAGTGCGATCAAGATGCCGCGCGCCGCGCGCAAGCCCGTTAAGGACTGCCGAGCGGTACACCAGATCGGTGCTTGATAGGATGAGCGGCGCATGTGCTGCCCAATAAAGAATTCGCCATCCCCAGAGATCGGGCCGCCATGCCGGTTCGCTGACCTTTTCACCGTTGCTCGCCAGCCATGTCCGTGTCAGCGCCTCCGCAATAGGCGCGGCTTGAGCGCGCGGTGCAGCGGCAGCCAAATCGCGCAACCATGCAAATTGATGGAGATAGCCCGTGAAGCTCGCCGAAAGCGCGGTTTCAGTGAAGCTGATGCCGTCACACGGCAGGATCTCGCCGTTCCAGCTAAGCGTACCCGCCATAATGGCCGCGCCGCGCGCCGCATCGCCACTAACGGGATCGGCTGGCACTGCGAGCAACTTGAGCGGGTAACGTCCACGCAACTTGAGTGCGTGGAGCGGTGTCCGCCACGTCAGCCGATAAAAATGTGCTGCAAACCGTTCCGAGAGTGACAAGCCAACATTACTGCGTGCCCGCACCAGCCGTCTGCCAATCGGGATTTCTTCGCTGCCATCGTCATCATCCCGATCCGATGTCATTGACCGCGCAATCGCTTTATATTGGCTCCATATTCGCTCGGCCCACCCTTAAAGGTTGCCGTCCCTGCGACCAGCACATTCGCCCCCGCAGCAATCACGCGCGGCGCTGTCAGGGCGTCAACCCCGCCATCAACCTGAAGATCAATCGTCTTGCCAAGCTTATCGATCATCTTGCGAATGCTTTCGATCTTGCGGAGCTGGCTCTCGATAAAGCTCTGCCCGCCAAAGCCGGGATTGACACTCATCACCAGAACAAGGTCGATCTCTTCAAGAATATAGTCGAGCATTTTGGCCGGAGTCGCGGGATTAAGCGATACACCCGCCCGCTTGCCAAGCGCCTTGATCCGCTGGACTGTCCGGTGAAGATGTGGCCCCGCTTCTTGATGGACGGTGATAATGTCCGAACCCGCCTCGGCAAAGGCATCAAGCATCGGATCAACCGGGCTGATCATCAAATGCACATCCATCACTTTGGCTGTATGCGGGCGCAAAGCCTTTACGACCATCGGCCCGATCGTGAGATTTGGCACAAAATGGCCGTCCATCACGTCGACATGGATCCAGTCCGCACCTGCTGCGTCAATCGCGCGCACCTCCTCGCCGAGCCGGGCGAAATCGGCAGAGAGGATGGAAGGGGCAATCAGTACAGGTCGGGTCATGACGCGCCCGCTTTAGGGTGTGTTTGGACTACGGGCAAGCGCTTCGCGGTGGCCTTAGTCGCGCACGAACTGGGCAACGAAAAAGCCGTCGGCATGATTGGCAGGCAGCACCCTGATCCAGCCACCCGGATCGGCCACGATTCCTCGTGCTATGCTTTGATTATCAAGCTTTTTGAGCGTTAGTCCTGCCGCCTCTGCCACTGCAATCTGTGCCTCACCCTCGGCGCGCTCAAGCGAACATGTTGCGTAAACCAGCGTTCCGCCGGGTTCAAGCCAGCCCGCAACGCGCGCAATCATCGCCGCCTGTATCTGCGCAAGTGCGGCAATATCACGCGGGCGGACGCGGTGGAGTACATCGGGGTGGCGCGCAAAAATACCCGTCGCGCTACACGGCGCATCAAGCAAGATTGCCGAAACGGGCGCTGTAGGCTGCCATTTCAATATGTCCCCCTGAACAACGTGCGCGCTAAGCCCAGTCCGCGCCAGATTGTCTGACAGACGAACAAGCTTGGCCCGGTCTTGATCTACTGCGCTCACATTCCAGCCTGCCGCTGCGAGCTGCATGGTTTTGCCGCCCGGCGCTGCGCAAAGATCAAGCACAGTGCGTCCACCGCCTCCACCAAGTACGCGCGCCGGAATTGAGGCCGCGATATTCTGCACCCACCATGCGCCTTCATCAAATCCGGGAAGCTCGGGGATTGCCGTACCGCGCGGTACCCGGACATGGCCGGGGGCAAGGCTTTCGCCGCCCAGCTTTGCCACCCATTCACCGGTCGTGGCTGCATCCTTGAGGGTAAGGTCAAGCGGCGGCGGCGTGGCAAGTGCAGTTGCTGCCACGTCAAGCATCGCATCGCCCCAATCGCTCTGCCAGCGCGCCACCACTTCGGGGGGCAATGCCGGCATTTCAGGGAGCAACACCTTACGACGAAGCAGCGTTCCCAAAACCCCGTGGACAAGGCGGCGCGGGCCGCCCTCGACCAGCGGCAGCGCCGTTGCAACAGCGGCATGTTCGGGCGTGCCGAGCACCAGCACCTGGATGAGGGCGATGCGGATCACGAGCCGCGCCTTGGAATCATCGGCGAGACGGTTGCGCGTCGCGCTATCGATCAGTGCGTCGAGATCAGGCAAATGACGCAGCGTTTCGCTCGCAATAGCATGGGCAAGCGCCCGGTCAGCCGGATTATCAACGCCGCGCGTCGCAAAGCTTAGCGATGCTTCAAGTGGCTGCCCCCGGCGCAGCACCGCATCGAGCAGCTTGAGCGCCGCACGCCGCGCGGAAAGGCCAGCAATTTCGGTTGAAGGAACATCTACACTCATCGCAATACTGCCCAAATTAAAATTGCCATGCCAGCCACCCATATTCCTACACCGACCCATAGCGCCACCCAATCGCTTCGACGTGGCTTGGGCTTCACACCCTTCGGAATGACACGTAGCGATGTTGGAATACGAACGCGGCCTAGCGTAGCAAGCGCAATCACATGCCGCCCGATTCCGTGAAAATATCGTGCGACTCGCCTAGAATAAATAAACTTGGATGCCGAGTGGGTGGTGGCGTCAGTCACAAGGTCAGTCGCGATATCGCCGATAAAATGCGCGGTATGTTTAACGGCCTCGCCAATAATCTCTTCAATCGGCATGAATCTCAATCCAAGAGTATGAGGTGAATAAACTTACGCAGCGTCTCAATTGCGCTTCCGTTTAAGAAGGTGCAGAGTCAAGGATAAGCTGCGTGTGCAACCCCGAGGTTCTCCCTGATGAACAAACGCCCCGCCCATGTCAAAGCGCCGGACTATCTTTCCAAAAGCCCGCCGGTGCCTGCCCCCGAGCCATTGATCCGCGCGCCCGAGCCTGATCCTGACCGGCTTGACCCCGTTCGCTACGGCGATTGGGAATATAAAGGCATCGCAATAGATTTTTAGTGTCAACCGGCTGTTAAGGCCTTGGTGATAGGCATCTTTATGAATTGAAAAAAGGTGCTGTAATGGACGAAGAGTTGACCGAATTGCTGGCCCGCTTGATGCAGGCTGGAACAGTCACAAACAGCGATGTTATGATTTTGCGCGATGCGGTATGGACTGACGAGACGATCACCGAACCCGTGGTCGATGCCTTGTTCGCGCTCAATGATGCGCTGGCCAGCCATTCGCCAGTTTGGACAGATTTTTTCATTGAAGCGATCGAATATTATCTGGTTGATCAATGCGTGCCGCAGGGCTTTGTCGATGATAGCTGCGCCAACTGGCTGCAAAGCCGTATTGACAAAAATGGCCGGGTGACGACGCTCACCGAAATTGAATTGCTCGTCGCCATCATCGAGCGCGCCGAAAGTGCGCCTGAAGCGCTGCAACAATATGCAATTGCCCAAATCGAAAATGTCATTGTCAGCGGCGAAGGCCCTACGCGCACCGACGGCGTCATCCGGCCAAATTGCGTTGATGCTGTCGAGGTGGAATTGCTCCGCCGTCTGATCTTTGCGGGCGGCGGTGAAGGAGCGGTCATCGTCGGTTCGGAAGAAGCCGACATGTTGTTCCGTATCAAGGACGCAACACTTCAGGGCGATAATGCGCCAACATGGCTGCGCTTGTTTGTCCAAGGCGTTGGCAATCATTTGATGGCGCACAGCGATTACCGCCCGCTTTCACGCGAGGAAATGGTCGAGTTTGACACGCATCTGGACGAGTATGTGCCGAGTCTGGGGCGCTTTTTCCGGCGGATGCTGCCGAGTGACAAGATCGGCTATGGTACAATTTCCGAAGCGTTCAAGACGTTGTTTCCCAAGACGGAGGATCGTTTCGCCAAGCGGCTGGCGCTCGATAACAGCCATTTGATTACAATCGACGAGGCCAGTTGGCTCAAGGCCCATATCGCCAGTGATGGGGAAACCGATGCCTATGAAAAGGCATTGCTGACCTTCATCATTGATGAAGCCGAGCACGCGCCCTCAATGTTGGATCGCCTTCGTCTCCAGGCTTAACCTTCGTTTCTGAGCGGCCTGGCAAGTAATCGGCCGACAACCGTATCAACGTCAGCCGCACCCGTGAGCAGCGCGCAAACGGCATCGACCACCGGCATCTCCACGCCCGCCGTCTGTGCCGCCAATTGCAGCACGGGCGCTGTAAATGCGCCTTCGGCAACGGTGCGGCCTGACAGCAATTCGGCGGCCGCGCGTCCTTCGCCCAGGCCTTTGCCAAGGGTGAAGTTGCGTGACTGCGTTGATGAACAGGTCAGAACGAGGTCGCCCAGCCCCGAAAGCCCCCCCAATGTTTCAGCCGAAGCCCCACGCGCAAGCCCGAAGCGGGTCATTTCAGCAAAGCCGCGTGCGATCAGCGCGGCCCGTGCATTCTTGCCAAGCGCGCGCCCTTCGACGACCCCACATGCAATCGCGAGAACATTTTTGACCGCGCCACCAATTTCAGCGCCGATGACATCGCTTGAAACATAGGGCCGGAAATGGGGCTGTGCCAGCCGCGCGGCAAGCATCTTTGCCAGCGTTGCATCAGTGCTGGCGAGGGTAACTGCGGTTGGCAATCCGCGCGCGACCTCGCCCGCAAAGGTTGGCCCCGAAAGCACTGCAATCGGCGCATCAGGGCAGGCTTGATGTGCGACTTCGGACATTAGCAACTGCGTGCCCGCCTCAATCCCTTTGGCGCAAAGTATGACCGGGCGACTGCCAGCGTACGTAGCGTCAAGCACTGCGCGCATATGTTGTGCGGGGGTAACAATCAGCAGCGCCTCGCACCCGGCTAGCCCGTCCAAATCCCCGGTTGCTGTTATGCTGTGTGACAGCGGAACATTGGCCAAAAACAGCTGATTTTGATGTGTTTCATTGATACTGGCCACAACTTCGGGTTCGCGCGCCCACAGCCAAACCTGATCACCACCCTCGGCCGCGACTTGCGCCAATGCAGTGCCCCATGCGCCGCCGCCTATCACCCCGAGTTTCATGCTTTTACTCCTGCACCGCGCGCTTTTTCTGCGTGTGGATCAAGCGGCCATCGCGGCCGCGCTTCAAAATCAAGCGAATCTGTTAACCCGGCTGCAAAGCGCTCTGCCCCGGCCCAACCGATCATCGCGGCATTGTCAGTACAAAGCCACAGCGGCGGCGCGATAAAGGGCAGGCCATTTTTAGTGGCCAGCGCTTCAAGTGCTGACCGGATTGACTGATTCGCCGCGACCCCGCCCGCAACGACCAACGCGGTCACATCTCCGCACTGGCCAAGTGCGCGTGTCGTCCGGTCAATCAGGCAATCGACCACCGCCTGCTGAAAGGATGCGGCGATATCTTGCGCGCTATGAAGCCCGGCATCGCGTGCACGGAGCACTGCGCTTTTGAGCCCGGCGAACGAGAAATGCGGTTCGTCACTGCCAATGAGCGGGCGGGGCAGGGGCACCGCCTTTGGATCGCCGAGCCTCGCTGCGGCTTCAACCGCTGGCCCACCAGGGAAGCCAAGGCCAAGCAATTTGGCGCTTTTGTCAAAAGCCTCTCCTGCTGCATCGTCAATCGTGGTTGCCAGGCGCTGATAATTGCCAACCCCACGCACCAGCAAAAGCTGGCAATGTCCCCCCGAAACGAGCAACAGCAAATAGGGATATTTGAGCGCCGGATCGGCAAGCCGGGGTGACAGAGCATGGCCTTCCAAATGGTTGACCGCAATCAGGGGCTTGCCCACCGCGTGGCACAGCGCCTTTGCGGTGACGAGGCCAACCATCACCCCGCCGATCAGGCCCGGCCCGGCTGTCGCCGCGATGGCATCGACATCAGCAAGAGCAATGCCCGCATCATCCAACGCACCCTCAATCAACGGGATCAACGCCTCGACGTGTGCGCGCGCCGCAATCTCGGGAACGACCCCGCCATAGGGGCGGTGTGCAGCCTCTTGCCCCGCCAAACGGTGCGCCAAAATCTGGCGGTCACTCGTAACGAGCGCCGCCGCCGTTTCATCGCAGCTCGATTCAATGCCAAGGATTAGCGTCATCACCCTTCCCTCTAATCGCCAACCGCGCTAGCACAAGCCGGATGATCACACGCCCGGTTAAACCGCTGCGCCTCGGCACACGCGCATCCCCTCTCGCAATGGTGCAAGCGCATATGGTGCGCACGCAACTTTTGGCTGCGCATGGCTGGGACGATGCCCTCATCGAGATTTGCCCCGTTGTTGCGAGTGGTGACAAGATCCTTGACCGGGCGCTTGCCGAAGTGGGCGGCAAAGCATTGTGGACGAAGGAGTTGGATCAGTGGCTCGTCAGTGGCGACATTGATTTTTCAGTCCATTCGATGAAGGATGTCGAAACGCACCGGCCCGCCGAATTCGCAATCGCGGCGATGCTTGAACGTGGGGATGTCCGTGATCGCCTGATTGGCGCTGAATCGCTATCGACGTTGCCCCACGGCGCACGCGTCGGGACAAGTGCGCCGCGCCGCCGCGCCCAATTGCTTGCCCGGCGACACGATCTTGAGATTTGCGTGTTTCGCGGCAATGTCCAAACAAGGCTTGCCAAACTCGAAGCAGGCGAAGCGAAGGCAACCTTGCTTGCCGCAGCCGGACTGGAACGGCTCGGGATGGGCGATATAGGTACACCTGTTGCGATAGAAGAGATGCTTCCCGCTCCGGCGCAAGGGGCCATCGGGGTAGAAACCTTGGCGTGCAATTATGATATGATCGGCTGGCTTGGTGCGATAAATCATGAACCAACCTTTGCCTGCGTGAACGCCGAACGCGCTTTACTTGGTGGGCTATCGGGCGATTGTCGCTCACCCGTTGCCGCGTTGGCGGTGATCAAAAACACGCAAATCTGGCTGCGGTGTGCGATATATTCGGGCGACGGCCAATATAAGGAGATAGGTGAAGCCATGTTTGCCACCGATGATGATTCCGCCGCTGCCCGATTGGCAGCGACACTGCTTGAACGCGCCCATCCCAATATTCGAGCGAGCTTTGGGGCATGAAGCGGGCTCTGATTATCGTCCGGCCCGAACCCGGCAATAGCGCGACAAGCGCCAGTGCGCGCGCGCGGGGGCTTGAGGTGCACAGTTTTCCGCTGTTTGAAACCGCATCCACTGCTTGGGATGCACCAGAACCTGCGCGTTATGTTGGCGTGATGATGACGAGCGCCAATGCCGCACGGCTCGCTGGCCCTGATTTGCAGCGCTATACCCATCTGCCGCTCTATGCCGTCGGTGATGTGACTGGCGATGCCGCCCGCGAGTCGGGATTCCTTTCGATTATCTCGGGCGACGGTGATGTTGAGCGGCTGCTCGGCAAGATCGCGACGCTTGGCCTCCACCGACTCCTCCACCTGTCGGGTGCGGATTTTCAACCATTCACACCCCACGGTGTGGAAGTCGAGCGGCAAATCGTCTATGCGTCGCATGCGATTGGGCCGGCACCCGAACTACTCGCGGCGCTCAAACGCGGTGGCGTCGTGATGCTGCATTCGGCGCGTGCGGCAAAGCAATTTGCCACGATAGTCGAAGCGCATGGTTTCGATCGTTCAAGCCTGTCGCTTGCCGCGATCAGCGCCAATGCTGCCGACGCAGCAGGGGCAGGGTGGGGGGAGGTCAGCATCGCAGCACAACCACGTGATGCCGCGCTGCTCGATAGTGCCGTTGCGCTATGTGAGAATTGTTAGATCGGATGAATCGCAATGGATAACGGATATCAGACAAATGCGGCGTCGGCACGCCCGGTGCGGCGTTTTCTGTTAATTGCCTTATTCGGGCTGTTGCTGGGCCTTGCACTGGGCATCTGGGGGCTGTCGCGCTCATCGACTGCGCGGTCGTATCTGCTTGGCACCGACGCAGCGCCTATGGCAAGCGATGCTCCACTAGCCACCGTGTCGCCGTCAGCACCCTCGGGTGTAATCCAGCCAACGCTTCCGCCCCCTCTGCCCGGAACCGATGAACGCATTGCCGCACTCGAAGCGCGCGTTGCGCAGTTGAGCCGCGCAACCGAAGCAGGCTCGGGCAGCTCGGGGCGCGCCGAAGGCTTGCTGCTGGCCTTTGCCGCGCGCCGCGCGCTTGATCGCGGACTCGCGCTTGGCTATGTCGAAGGGCAGCTCAGCAATCATTTCGGCACCCGTCAACCGCGTGCAGTGGCGATGATTATTTCCGCCGCGCGCCAGCCCGCTACACTCGATCAGCTCAAATCCGAACTTGAAACGCTGGCACCAGCGCTTGGTGGCAATGGCCCCGATGCAAGCTGGTGGGATGGCGTGACGCAGAGCCTGTCGAGCCTGTTTAGCGTCCGCCAAGCCGATGCACCGTCAACGACGCCTAAAGAACGCTTGACCCGTGCGAGCGATGCAATTGCCCAAGGGCGGGTCGATCAAGCGCTTGCTGAAGTAGCGCGGCTTCCAAATCGCAATGTCGCTGCTGACTGGATGGCGAAGGCAAAGCGCTATGTTGAGGCTTATCGCGCGCTTGATTTGCTCGAAGCCGCAGCAATCATCGGGCCAAGCGAAGCGCCCATTGCACCGTCGATTGCTCTGCCCGAGCCAGCGCCAACGGCCCCCAACGGCGACGTACGCAAAGCCGCTCCCGATTCGCTTTAAGCGGGTAGTTTTCCGAACCGTATGCCAGAACAACGCCCAAACTATCACCGCGTTGGGATGGGTACGCTTCCCGAATAATCATAGAATCCACGCTTTGTCTTGCGACCTAGCCAGCCAGCTTCGACATATTTGACAAGCAAGGGTGCCGGGCGGAACTTTGGATCGCCGGTGCCGCTGTGGAGCACCCGGCAAATCTCAAGACAGGTATCAAGCCCGATAAAATCAGCGAGTGTCAGCGGCCCCATCGGGTGGTTAAGGCCAAGTTGGCAGGCGGTGTCGATATCCTGAATGCTCGCCACACCTTCGCCAAGCGCAAAGCAGGCTTCGTTGAGCATTGGCATAAGGATACGGTTGACGATAAAACCCGGCGCATCATTCGCATGTACGATGGCCTTGCCAAGTGACTGGCCGCAGGCCTCCACTGCGTCCACCGTTTCCACAGATGTGGCAAGACCCCGGATCAACTCGATCAAACCCATCACAGGCACCGGGTTGAAAAAATGAACGCCGATAAACCGCGCGGGATCAGGCGCGGCTTGGGCAAGGCGCGTAATCGGGATCGATGATGTGTTGCTGGCAAGGATCGTATCGGTACGAATGATTTTTCCAACATCGCCAAAGATTGCACGTTTGATTTCTTCACGCTCGGTTGCGGCTTCGATGACGAGATCAGCCTGCGCGAAGGCCGATGATCCGGCGACGGGCTCGATCAAATTAAGCGCAGCATCGCGCACGTCGCCGGTGATTTTTTCTTTTTCGACGAGACGGTTCAGGCCTTTGGCAATGCTGTCTTTGCCCGCCTGCGCACGCGCTCCGTCAACATCAGAGAGAAGCACCTGATAGCCCGCCTGTGCTGAAACCTGCGCAATGCCTGCGCCCATTTGCCCGGCACCGATAACTCCGATAATTTTCATGATTTACTCCGAATTTAGCGCGATGCGCCCGGCACCCATAAGATGTCGGCTGCGCCATTATCATTGACCGCACGGCCCATCACAAACAGATAGTCCGACAGCCGGTTGAGGTATTTAAGCGCTTCTGGATTGAGCGAAACGCTGCGCGCCGCCATCACTGCCGAGCGTTCGGCGCGACGGCAGACGGTGCGCGCGACATGAAGTGCAGCACCCGCCACGCTACCGCCGGGGAGAATGAAGCTGGTGAGCGGGCGGAGTGCTTCGTTCATCAAATCAAGCTCTGCTTCAAGCCGCACCACTTGTTTGTCGACAATGCGCAAGGTCATTTCGCCGGGCATAAAATCCTCGCCCGGCGTGGCGAGATCGGCACCAAGATCAAACAAATCATTCTGAATCATCCGCAGCCGCGCCAGCGCCTCTCCGTCACAGTAGAGCGCGACCATACCGATTGCGGCGTTGAGTTCATCAACATCGCCAATCGCGGCCATGCGCGGCGCATCTTTTGGGGTGCGCGATCCATCAACCAAACCTGTTGTACCATCATCACCGGTGCGCGTGTAAATCCGGTTGAGCTTGACCATTTTAGCCGCTGTTGCGTGTAAGCAGAATCAGAATGACGATGATGATCGCGATCGCCTGAAAGATTACGCGCCCCGTCATCATTTTATTCTGTTTGAGTGCCGATTGGCTTGGCCCACCGTCTTCACTGTTGAGATCGGCCTCGGTGGTTCGCAGGAAGGCGATCAAACCGCGAATTAGCATGACAACCGTAGCGATTACCGCGCCGATCAAAAAAATGGTGAGGAATATATTCATGGTGATGTCCTTAAAGCGGTGCCAACGCAAAGCCAACCGGAAAGCGCTTCTCGCGCATCATTTCGATGAGCATCTGTGGGTCGATGCCTTGTTCCCGAAGTAGCGCAAGCGCGGGCGATTGCTTGCTCTTGGCCAGTCGGGTGCCATCGCATCCTGCGATCAGCGGGTGGTGCTGATATTGGGGTGTTGGCAGGCCGAGCAGCGCTTGCAAAAGACGGTGGATATGCGTTCCGCTGAACAGATCCCGGCCCCGCACAATATGGGTAATCCCCTGCGCCGCGTCATCCATGGTAACCGAGAGATGATAGCTGGTGCCAATATCTTTCCGCGCGAGGACGACATCACCTTGCGCGATTGGATCAGCACTTACCCATCCCTGATCGCGATCATACCAGTGCAGCGGGCCGGTGAGGGCGGCGGCTTTGGCCATATCGATCCGCCATGTGCCTTCGGTGTGGCCAAGGGCGCGGCAAGTGCCTTTGTAGCGGCCTTCGCCAACTTCGGCGCGCGTGCAGGTGCAGCGATACATTACGCCCAACGCATCCAATTGCGTCAACGCCTCACGGTAAATTTCCATCCGCTCTGACTGGATCATCACTTCATCATCCCATGTCAGTCCGAGCCAGTGCAGATCCTCATAAATGGCATCGATGAATTCGGGGCGGCAACGGGTTTGGTCAATATCCTCAATCCGCAGCAAAAACCCCCCGTTTGTGCGGTGCGCGACGTCATGCGCTAATAGCGCTGACCACGCATGGCCAAGGTGGAGCCGTCCGGTTGGACTGGGCGCAAACCGGCTAATTACGTGCAACATGAAATCATTGCTTGACCAAGAGTCACCGAAAATGCTGTCATGTATCTGTAATCTGAAAAGGCGATAGCAACAACAGTAGCAAGGGTGTCAATCGATTATGTATCATCCAGACCTCATCCGCCATCCCGACGGTTGCCCGGCCTTGGTGCTGAACGCCGATTACACGCCACTTAGCTATTATCCGCTCTCGCTCTGGCCTTGGCAAAATGCGATCAAAGCAGTGTTTCTTGACCGGGTTGATATTGTTGAGGAATATGACCGCGAGGTGCACAGCGCCAATTTTGCGATGAAGCTACCTTCGGTGATTGCGCTCAAACAATATGTGAAGCCATCGCAATATCCTGCCTTCACGCGGTTTAACCTGTTTTTGCGCGATAGCTTTACCTGCCAATATTGCGGCTGCCCCAAGGATTTGACCTTCGATCATGTCGTGCCTCGCGCTCAGGGCGGGCGAACGACGTGGGAGAATGTTGCCACTGCTTGCTCACCCTGCAACCTCAAAAAAGGCGGACGGACGCCAAAGCAAGCGCATATGAGCCTCCATATTGCGCCAATCCGTCCAACCAGTTGGCAATTGCAGGATCAGGGCCGCCGCTTCCCACCCAACTATCTCCACACAAGCTGGCGCGACTGGCTCTACTGGGATATTGAGCTGGAGGCTTGAAGCCTAAGCAAAGGCGGTGCATGGCGCGGCAACGAATTTTTACCGGAGCCATACAGATGATTGAAGCCGAATGGTGGGACTATGAAGACGCTGACGAGCTTGCAGGTGCCGTGGCGGGCGATGTCGCGTTCATCATTGAAAGCGCGATTGACGCGCGCGGTTCGGCGGTAATCGCGCTTGCGGGCGGCAAAACTCCTAGGCCAATCCTCGAAAAGCTCGCGCAGGCCAAGCTGCCATGGAAAAATGTCACAATCATCCCGACTGATGAACGGATTGTCGCGCTTGATAATCCACTGTCCAACGTGGCGATGCTTGCAAAGATTTTTTTGCCCAAAGGCGCGCGCGTTGTTCCGATCATTTCGGATAAGGCGGCCGATTATAAGCTTGCAGGCAGTGCCGCCTCATCACGGATCAGCGATTTTCACTGGCCACTTGATCTGATCTGGCTCGGCATGGGTGAGGACGGGCATACTGCGTCGATTTTTAATGGCCCCGATCTTGATGATGCGCTGAATGCGCCGCCCGAATGCAAGGCGGTGGGTGTGATGCCTGATCCAATGCCAAAGGATGCGCCCGTCGCGCGCGTGACACTGACCAAAGCCTCGATCCAATCCGCCAAATCGATTGTCATAGTGCTAACCGGCGACAAGAAGCGCGCGCTGCTCGAAAGTGCAATTGAGGAGGGTGATAGCTCACCCCTGCCAATCGGGCGCGTCCTTGTTGGGCTTGAAACGCCCGTTGATATTCACTGGTGTGCTGGTTAGGCGATGCGCGTTGCCTTTCAAATGGATAAACTGGAAAGCCTCAATATTGCAGGCGATTCGACCTTTGCGCTGATGCTTTCAGCCCAAGCGCGGGGCTACACACTGTTCCACTACGGTGCTGAGGATCTGACATACTGCGATGGACGGCTGACTGCGAATGCGCACCCGGTTACAGTCCAGCGCGTGGCTGGCAATCATTTTGCTTTTGGCGATAGTGTTACGCTCGATCTCGGCAGCGATGTTGATGTTGTCTGGATGCGACAAGACCCGCCATTTGATTTAGGCTATATCACTGCAACGCATTTGCTTGAGCGGCTTGCGGGCGAGACACTGGTGCTCAATGATCCGGCTAGCGTGCGCAATGCGCCTGAAAAACTGTTCGTGCTTGATTATGCGCGCTTCATGCCGCCGACACTGATTACGCGCTCGCTCGCTGAGGTGCGGCGGTTTCAGGCGGAACACGGCGATATCGTCGTCAAGCCGCTTTACGGCAACGCGGGTTCGGCAGTGTTCAAAATCGGGGCCGATGGCAGCAACCTAGCGGCACTCACTGAGCTCTTCGGCGAAGTGTGGCGCGAGCCGTTCATGGTTCAGGCGTTTCTGAAGGAAGTGGCGGCGGGCGACAAACGGATTGTGTTGGTTGACGGCGTAGTTGCAGGGGCGATCAACCGTCTGCCCGGAAAAGGTGAAATTCGCTCCAACCTTGCCGCCGGAGGGCGTGCTGAGGCAAGTGTGCTCACACCGGAGGAGCAGGAAATTTGCGAAGCACTTGGCCCTGAGCTTAGGGCGCGCGGGCTGCTCTTCGTCGGTATCGATGTGATCGGCGGCAAATGGCTGACCGAGATTAACGTGACTTCACCGACCGGTATTGTCGCGATTGATACTTATAATGGCACTGATACACCTGCAATGATCTGGGATGCGATCGAAGCCAGACTCGCCGCATGAGCGAATGGATTATCAGTTTCGTTGAGCAAACAGGCTATTGGGGCGTTGCGATGCTCATGTTTATCGAAACTGTGTTTCCACCCGTTCCATCCGAAGTGATAATGTCCATCGCCGGGATGCACGCGGGGCAAGGCAAGATGTCGCTCCCGATTGTGATTGCCGTGGGCACCTCGGGCGCAATGCTCGGCAATTATTTCTGGTATTTGGTCGCACGCCTGATCGGGATTGACCGGCTGAAGACTATGATTGAGCGCTATGGTCGCTGGCTAACGCTCGACTGGCCCGAAGTTGAACGTGCGCGAGTGCTGTTTGATCGCTACGGCGGCGTGATCGTGTGTATTGGGCGGATGCTACCGACGCTGCGGTCGCTGATGTCGATCCCGGCGGGGCTGCTGCGGATGAAGCAATCGACGTTTCTGATATGGTCAACGATTGGAACGGCGGGCTGGACGGCGCTTTTGGCAAGTGCTGGCTGGTTGCTTGGCCGGAATTTCCGCAATATCGAAGATTTTGTTGGGCCGATTTCGCTTGTTGTGATCGGTGGAATTATTGTCGCCTATGTCTGGCGCGTGATTACGTGGCGGCCAGCGGCCTAAACTAGCGATTCCATCCACTGGCGGCACGGTTACCAGTGGCGCGCGCCTGACGCAGCATTTCGGCGCAGCGAAACCAGCGAATTTGCGTGAGTAAGCCAATCGCGCTTATGCGGTTGCGAAATCCAGAAAGGCGTCGGGATCGCAGTACCGTCAGGCTGTGCGGGCCTATTGAGGCGATCATCGCGAACGCTCGCATCCGCCAGCCAAGCATGGAGCCGGCTTCGCTACGATGTTTGGCCAAATCATGCGCGATATGGCGGTGCCATTTTTCGGCAAGTTCGTCAAAGCTTTTGCGCGCCGGGTGATAGACGATCATTTCAGGCGCATAGCGTGTGATGTGGCCAAGGCAGCGCGCGCGCTGGCCCCAGTCCCGGTCTTCAGCGATACCTATGCCGCCAAATGACCCGACCGAATTGAACATAGCGCGCGTCATCCCGAGGTTGCCAGTACCCGAAAAACCTTCGCGTAAAATGTAAAGCGATTGGCGGTATGCAAATACGCTTTCATAACCCTCAAGTGCGGTGGGGTGCACAGGGTCAACGATATCAATCTGTACATCCCCGCCAATAATCTCAGCGGCATTGAGCGCCGCGACAGCGCTGCGCACCCACTGCGGGTGGGCGCGACAATCGGCATCAATAAACAGCAGTATATCAGTCCTAGCGGCGGCCACACCGACATTGCGCGCAAGCCCTGGCCCTGGCTCGGATTGTTCAAGAAAGCTAACATTGGGAAACTGGCGGGCAATTTCATCTAGCGGTTCGCGCGAACCGTTATCAACCACGATGATTTCAACTGCGGCGTCATCAAAACTTTGCGCTTCAAGTGAAGCCAGACAGCGGACTAACGCATCCGGCTGATTGAGATGCGGAATGATAATGCTTGCGACTGGCGATCCCGCCATCATGCGGCTGACCGGATTGCCCCTGCCTGAATCTGGTTACGTGCGACCATCAACCAGAGATAATTGGGCAGGCCTTCGTCAATAAATTTATAGCGCGGTTCAGGATCAGTGCCGCCCAATTCAACAAGGCTTGCCGGGATAAGCGTTTTTTCAACCATCTCTATGGCCGCGCCGCCGCCTTCACCAAGCAACAAGTCAGATCGTGTGAACCAGCCATCCGGGGTTGACGCAATCCGTGCGATGCTCCCGAGAACAGCGCCACGATCGCCAACTTCAAGATGGCGGACGCGCTGCGCCGGCGCATAGGCAAGCCGCCCTTCGGCCTCTTCAACCATCCGGTCAAGGCTCGCGATGATATCATCAATGACCACGTTGGTGCGACCGCCATCAAGCGCAATTCCGCTGGCATGATGGCAGATAAGGCGCGTTACATAAGGCGATCCGTTCGCCAGGGAATGGATCATTGCAACCGAGTCGGTTCCAAATGTTACTCCGGCCGCGCTGTTGCCAAGTGCAACCAGCGCTTCGGTTTCTTCCGATGTCAGATGTGGTAGCGGCAGGCCAATGACGTTGCGGCGGATTGAGGGGATATAACCGATCAGCTCGTGCAGATTTGATGATACCCCAGCGATTACCAATTGCACGGGTGCCGCGCGATCCGAGAGATTCTTAATCAACTCTGCGGTATATTGGCGGAACTGTTCATTTTCGAGCCGGTCATATTCGTCCAGAATGATCAACACGCGGATGCCGGCAATTTGCGCAAGCAAATCGCTCAACTCGCGCGCATCAAAGGCACCTGAAGGTAATTGACTGGCAAAGGTTGCGCCGCTTTCGACCTCAGGGCCAGTGGGCGATATGTTCTTGAGATAAAGCAGCGGGATTGACTCAAGCAGCCTGCGGAACATCTCGTCAAAGCGCGATCCAGCCCCACAAGTGCCGTGGAGTACAACATAGCGCGACTCTTCGGCCAGATCCGAGAGGATGTGCAAAAGCGAGGTTTTGCCGATGCCGCGCTCGCCAAAAATGACCACATGCGAAAGCCGGTCTTCAATAATTTCGATCAGGCGCGAGAGCACTTTAAGCCGTCCAGCGAACATCCGCCGATCAGTGACTGGCTGGGCCGGTGTAAACACACTTCGGAGCGCAATTCGGGTACGTGCTAGCGCCTCACTTTCGGCCCGTACGGCACTCTCGCTAAGCGTTGAGGTGCGAAAACGCGGAAAAGACGCCTCGCCAGAAACCTTCTCGATCGATTTCTGCGCTGCTGGCCACTGTATAGCGATTGGTCGACGACGCAAACCTTCGTCGTCCTTTGCAAAAAATCGCGACCACATCGCGCCTATCTTTTCTTTCAATACCACAAACAACCCCTTAAATATGTTATACCAGCACTTGCGGGATCGATTTAACGATCTTGAGGCCGCGCCGGAAACGGTTTTATGATCAGAATGATATAGGCCACCACAGCAGCGATCATCAGGATCGCTATGCCATGATATAAAACGTCCTCAGATTTGATGGCACTATTGCCGATCTGGTTGGCGACTGCACAGCCAATTGACGGTGGCAGATAAGACCAAATCGAATCGGCCACCTCGTCATCGCCAACTGATCGTTGCAAGAAAATGACGATCAATCCGGCAAAAATTGCTACTGTTAGCCAATCATAGGGCGTTTCCATGTTCGCTTCCTTTGTATCCCCAAGCTCAAACAAAAACCCGGATTGACGATGTCCATGTTGAATTCACCGCGCTCATGAACCTTTCCCCCCCCCTTGATCAACTAAATTGCGGCCACCTCCAAGCCCTTTTCGGGGGTTAACCGCGTTTTCACCACGTCGGCTCTTGGCATTGGGTACAAGGAGCGATAGGGCTAGATATCGAAAAATGTCACTATCATGGCGTTTTGTAAGGTTTTCACCCGGGCTGCGAGGAAACAGATTTGGTTATCCGGATTGCTGGCTTTGAAAGGTCTTCGCAATTGTCACATGGGCTTTCAACGCCTTTTTACGACAACGCCAGCTTACTCTGCGCGAGAAGGATTTTGAGTTTGAAACTCGCTGCGAGCGTTATTGCGCTGCTCCCAATTTGCGCGCATTCGGCCTTTGCTCAGAGCGATGCGATTAGAAACATAGGCGTTTTCGTAAGTGTCCAGGAATCTTACGAAGATAATGTGCTTCGTCAGCCTGACGCCTTTCCTTCACCGCCCGGTTTTTCCCGCGATGATTTTCGCCTGTCGCCGTCGCTCAATGTCGATATTATTCAGCCGGTTGGGCGTCAAAAACTCACTCTGCTTGGCGGCGTCGGCTATGATTTCTATCGCCGCAATAGTCGTTTGGAGCGCGAACGTATCAATCTCGCCGCGAAAGCCAACTTGGCTGTTGGTGCCGATTGCAAGCCTGATATCGGCCTCGCTTTTTCGCGCCAGCAAAGTGATCTTGCTGATTTTTTTTCTGTCACTGATTTCCGCCTGCGTAACCGCGAACAGCGGTTGACCTTCTCAAGCGGTTTAAAATGCGGCGGTATTATCGGTTTGAAGCCGGGGGTTACCTTTGAACGTAGCATCGTCAAAAATAGTTCGTTTTTCCGTAAGATCGGCAATTTTAATTCGACGGCGGTTGGTGTCTCGGTTGGCTATGTAAACCCAACGCTTGGCGAGCTGTCGCTTTTCGGTAATTATCGTCGTGGTAACTATCCCAATCGCGGCGCGTTTACCGGTCGGCCAAATGTAAATGAGCGGGTCGGGGTATATACCGGCGGAGTTCGCCTTCAACGTGAAATAGGCGAACGTCTCAAGGGTAATATCTCACTTGGCTATACTGTTGCAGAGCCCTCTGTTGCAGGGACGCGCCGGTTTAGCGGGATATCGGGATCAGCCGATTTGACTGCGCAATTAAGTGACCCGCTTCAGGTCGTTATCGGCTTTTCGCGCTCAGTTCAGCAATCGAACCAGCTTGATGTTAGCTTTACCGTTAATGATAGCTATAACATCAACGCCAGCTATATTCTTAATCCTCGTGTCGTTTTGACGGCAGGAGCAGCGCGTAATCGACGTAAGTTGCGCGATTCCCCACTGCTTCAGCCCAACTTGCTTGGCAGCAATGACCGGACGACACAGCTTTTTGGTGGTATTCGTTTCTCACCAGCAGGGCCGATCAGTTTTTCGCTCAACGGCACAAAATCTACACGTCGGTCACAAGCTCGCTTTTTTGATTATGATGCATCGACAGTTTCGCTCGGCGTCAATTTCAATATCTAGGTGCTTTTTAATGGGGTTTGTAGTTATGAATATTCGCGCTCGATCATTTCGAAATTTGGTGATCGCAGTTTCGGCAATGGCTTCGTTGGGCGCATTGACCGGCGCAGCCGTTGCGCAGACGACTGCACCCATAGCCCCCCCCAAACCAGCGGCGGTTGCAGCGGCTCAGGAAGCGCCAAAGGCTGACGCCAACAACGCCAACGCGGGCTATGTTCTTGGCCCCGATGATGTCGTCGAAGTTTCGGTGCTTGGTCAGCCGGAGTTTACAACGCGGTCACGGATACGCGCCGATGGCACAATTGTTTTACCTTATGTTGGTAGCACAGCAGTGGCCGGTGACACGCCGGTCTCGCTTGCCAAACGGATAGCCGGGGTGCTCAAGGCGGGAGGATATTATTCAAATCCGATCGTCAGCATTGAAATCGCAGGCTTCGCCAGCCGCTATGTGATTGTTCTCGGTGCCGTCGCTCAGCCGGGCTTGCAGCCCGTTGACCGGCCGTACCGTGTATCGGAAATTGTGGCGCGTGCTGGTGGCATACGCGGCGACGGTGCTGATTTTGTGATTGTCCGGCGTGAAAAGGGCGGAGAACTCAAACTCCCGTTTGAAAAGCTCGCAACCGGCGATGCCACCGATGATCCTTTTGTTTTACCGGGTGATAAAGTCTATGTTCCGCCAGCGGAGACATATTATATCTATGGCCAGATCAACTCTCCGGGGGTTTATCCGCTCCGCGACAAGTTGACGCTTCGTAAAGCGATTGCGCGCAGTGGTGGGCTTGGTGCGGCAGGGTCTGAAAAGAAGATCAGCGTGTACCGTGATGGTAAGAAAACGTCGCTTGCTCTTGATGAGCCCATCCTGCCGGATGACGTCGTTGTTGTAGGACAGCGCTCATTTTGAGCGTAACCACATCGTTTCAAGGAACTTAGGTTATGAGTCTTATACAATTTTTGCGAATTTTGGCGGCACGTCGCGGGATTGTGCTCGCGGCTTTGCTAAGCTGTTTCATGGTTGCGCTCATCATGTCGCAAATTCTGCCCAAGAAATATGAGGCAACGGCGCGAGTAATGCTTGATACCACTACTCCCGATCCCGTAACGGGAATCGCAATCGGCAGCGGTTACCGCGCCTTCGTCAAAACGCAGACCGAACTTATTGAAGACGAACAAAATGCTGGGCGCGTAGTTGATAAGCTAGGCTGGGCCAATGAGCCGCAACTGATCGCCGCATATGCACGCGCTACTGATGGCAAGGGCACCGACATCCGCCGCTGGTTAGCTCAGCAAATCCTTGAGGTGACGTCGGCGCAGGTAATTGAGCCGAGCAATATTATCGAGATAAAATATATCTCGGCTACCCCGGATATTGCACGGCGGATTGCGACGATGATTCGCGAGGTCTATATCGAAAGCACAATTGATGTTCGGCGTGAGACGGCGGGGCGCAATGCTGATTGGTATAGTGCACAGGCTGAAAAGGCGAAGCTTACGCTGACTTCTGCTGAAGGTGATCGTGCTAAATATGCCAAGGCAAACGGCATTGCGCTTCAGGGCGGTGCCGTACTAGACGTTGAAACTGCAAAACTGGGGCAACTTACCACGCAATCTGCGCAGGCAGCGACCGCGCTTCAGGGCGGGCCCGGCGCAGCTGTAGCCCCGCCGGGCGGCGCTACACTCCAGCTTGCAACGATCAATCAGCAGATTGCACAGGCCGCCGAAACACTTGGCCCAAATCACCCGACCTATCAGTCGCTCCAACGTCAAAAGACTTTGGTTGAAGGTTTGGTTGCGCGTGAAAATGCGGCAATTGCCGCCTACCGTAATGGGCCATCAACAAGTGCAGCCGTGGCGCAGATCGATTCGGCTTACAACGCCCAGAAAAACCGCGTGATTGGCCAGAGCGAAACACTCAGCAAACTGGAACAGATGAACCGCGACATTGATGTGAAACGCGATCAATATTTGCGGGCTGCTCAGCGCGCGGCTCAGCTCAAGCTAGAAGCAAGTACTTCTGAAACGACGATTACGCCGCTCGGTGAAGCGACCGTGCCCGATTCGCCAAGCTCGCCCAAAGTGCCTTTGATCATTTTCGGTGCGATTGGTTTTGGTCTTGCACTTGGTGTTGGCCTAGCACTGCTGATCGAACTGTTTGGTCGCCGTGTTCGTTGTGATGAGGATCTGGAATATGCCGCCAAAGCGCCGGTTTTTGCGGTTATTGGGCAGCCCGACAATTATGATAGTTGGTATCGCCGTTTTGCGCGCAGCATTCGCTTGCGAATTTCTGATCGTAGGCAGCGACAGTTGGCGGAGGCCTCGGCGTGAGCGATATTGAAGTGATTGATGTTAAGTCAGCGACGCCGATTTCGGCGTCAGGATCTGAACCCGTTTATACTAACGAGGCATCTGCTAGTGATGGTGACGTGATCGAATCGGCCTTCGAATCGCTTGTCATTCTGGAATCGCCTGACAGTATCGAGGCTGAGGCCATTCGCGGTTTGCGCACGCGGATTATGGCGCAGCATGTTCGTGAAGGGCGGCGTGCGCTCGCTATCTGTTCGCCAACCGAAGATACCGGGAGCAGTTTTGTCGCTGCAAATCTGGCGACTGCGATGGCCCAAATTGGGGTAAAAACTTTGGTTGTGGACGCCAATCTGCGTACGCCCAAGATCGCAAATATGCTCCGTCTTGATGAAAATGCGATCGGGCTGTCAGATTATCTCGCTGATCCTGACATTCCGATTGATGCTATCTTGCAGGAAACAGCGCTTCCTTTCCTTTCGGTAATCACCGCAGGAAGCCTGCGAACAGATCCTCAGGAATTGCTTGCCGGAACGCGCTTTAAAGGTTTCATGGATCAATTGCTCCGCGAATTTGAGCTAACGATCCTTGATACCACGGCAACAAGCCGCTGTACCGATGCGCAGCGCGTCGCAACCGTTGCTGGATATAGTCTGGTAGTAGCGCGTAAGCACAAATCACACGTCAAAGACGTTACAACGCTCACCAATTTGCTACGCGCGGATCGGTCAAATGTCATTGGCACCGTATTGAACGATTTTTAGGCCAAGGTGGCCATGGACATGATGATCAGCACTCTGGCGGCGGCTTCGAAAGCAAAATGGCGTGATGTGCTCCAGTCGCGCTGGCCGCTGTGGGTTGGCCTTGCACTGCTCGGCATCCCCAGCCTGATCAGGCTAGGTCAAGAGGCATGGACGGTTGATACCGGCGTTCATGGGCCAATTGTTTTGGCGACAGCCATATGGCTGCTTTATCAGGCTTGGCCCGAAATCGCCCCGCTCAAGCGCCTTGGGAATTCGTTTATCGCAGGCATAGCGATAATCGTGTTTTTGGCGATCTATGCTTTTGGCCGCGCGTTTTCATTCCTAAGTGTCGAAATTGCTGCATTTATCGGCCTATTGATTGCTGTTGCTTATCTCTATCTAGGCTTTGCTGTTTTGCGACGATTCTGGTTCCCGATCCTTTATCTCGGCTTTGTGGTGCCGATGCCGGGCTGGTTTATCGACGGAATCACGGCACCGCTCAAAAGCTATATTACCTATAGTGCTACTACGCTGCTTGATGCGGCTGGTTATCCAATCGCTAGCCAGGGTGTGACGCTGGTGGTGGCCCAATATCAGTTGCTCGTCGAGGATGCGTGCGCCGGGCTCAACTCGATTGTCAGCCTGACCGCAATTAGCCTGTTTTATATCTATATTCTCCACAATGCGTCTTGGCGCTATTCATTGTTGCTATTCGTATGGATCATTCCGGCCGCGCTGTTGGCCAATCTCGTCCGTGTGTTGTTGCTTGTCCTCATCACCTATCACTTTGGCAACGCTGCAGCGCAGGGCTTCCTGCATTCGACGGCAGGGATGATTATGTTTGTCGTCGCACTCCTTAGTATTTTTGCTGTTGATAAGGCGATGACTCCGATTCGCCGCCGCTTGATGGGGAAATCGATATGACGTCGCGGCGTGAATTTTTGATTGGTGGGGCTTGCGCATTAACCGCAGGGGCTGCCTATGCAGCAACGCCGCGCGAGCGCATGTCGCTGCTTGGCAAAGCAAAGCTTGAGGATCTCATCCCGCGTTCTTTCGGTGCGTGGGCTGAACTTCCCTCCGACAGTGTGGTTGTCCCGCAAAGCGACGATAGCCTTGCTGCGCGCCTCTACGCACAAACGGTCAGTCGGGTATTTGTCAACCAAAGCGATGGCACTGGGGTGATGGCACTATTTGCCTATGGTGATACGCAAAGCGACCAGCTTCAGCTTCACCGGCCTGAAGTCTGCTATCCTGCCTTTGGCTTTGCAGTGATAGAGAGCAAAGCAGTTGATATTGGTTTGGCGAAAGGTGCAGTTATTCCGGCACGTCAGCTAACGGCGCAATCAGCACTGCGCACCGAACATGTCGCTTATTGGACGCGCATTGGCGAATATCTGCCTCAAAGTGGCGAAGATCAGCGCGTAGCCAAGTTGCGCACTGCGTTTCAGGGAATTATCCCGGACGGGATATTGGTGCGCGTTTCAAATCTTGAAGCTACCCCCAATGCGGGATTTGCGGTCAATCAACGTTTTGTAGCGCAGTTGATTGAAGCGATGCCGAGGCAGGGGTTGCCCGCGCTCGTGGGAACGCGGGTCGCGCAGCAACTGGCGCGCTGAGTATCGCAAGTTGAACCATGTCTAAGCCAAACCCAGCACCGATTTATGTGCGTACACAGGGCGAGCAATCGGAGACGCGTCTTGACCCGGCGCTTACTGCGCGCGCCAATCACGTGCAGCCAACCCCGGCACTGTTTGAAATTAGTTCATTACTGCTGCGTATATCCGAAATTGCGACCGTTGCACTGACGGCGGCGATCCTTGCGGCCTTCATCCTCAACAACCCGTCGCCGGATATTGCGCGCGCTTATTTCAACGCGATCTTCATTGGCTCGTTATTCTATGCCGCACTTGCCGATGTAACTGGCGTCTATGATGTCGATGTCCGCTTCTCAATGCGCCAAGCTTGGGGACGTGTGCTAACAGCATGGGCGGCCACCGCGATGTTCATGCTCACAGTTGGATTTCTCTTCAAAATTTCGGACACCTATTCTCGGGCTTGGGGAATTCTCTGGTTTTTTGGTGGTGGGCTGGCGCTTTGCGTTATCCGTGCCGGCGGGACGATATGGCTGCGGCGGCTTAAGCGGCGTGGAGTTTTTAACCAACGTGTTGCAATCTTTGGCGCGGGGCCGCAGGGGCAACGCCTTGCCCACTATATTGTTGGTAATCAAAAACTTACGATCGATCTGCTTGGTTTTTTTGACGACCGCGCCGATGAAAGACTCGAAGCGAGCGAGGATGAGGTAGCGCTTAACGGCAATTTGGAGGGATTACTTCAGGCGATCCGGCTTGGTTTGGTTGATCAGGTGATCGTGGCGCTCCCTTGGTCTGCAGAATCCCGGCTGCAAGAGGTCGTTGGGCGACTTGCGATAACACCGATCCGCATTCGCCTTGCTCCGGATTTGGCCAGCTTTGCTTTTGCACAGCGCCCGCTTGTGATGCTTGGCGATCTGCCAGTCATGACGCTGTTTGAGCGGCCCATTTCGGGGCTGGATCAGATCATCAAAAAGGTTGAAGACTTTGTTCTGGGTGTCAGTTTTACTGCGCTGCTTGCGCCCGTTCTGCTGCTTGTAGCGATTGCAATCAAGCTCGATAGCCGAGGGCCTATATTCTTCCGCCAACCGCGCGAAGGATTCAATAACCGTAAGTTCCATATCTGGAAATTCCGTTCGATGTACGAGGAAATGTCAGAGGTCGATGCGATCAAGCAAGCGCAACCCGGCGATCGGCGGGTCACACGCGTCGGACGGTTTCTGCGCCGTTCAAGCCTTGATGAATTACCGCAGCTATTCAACGTGATTAGCGGCGAAATGTCGCTTGTCGGCCCGCGCCCGCATGCCGCCTCAACCCGCGCAGGAGATAGGCTGTTCGGCGAAGTCGTCGCGACTTACGCGGCACGACATAAGGTGAAGCCGGGGATGACCGGATGGGCGCAGGTGAGCGGTTGGCGCGGAGAAACCGACACCGAGGAAAAGCTCGTCCGCCGTCTCGAACATGATCTCTATTATATCGAAAATTGGTCGGTTATGTTCGATCTCTATATCATTGTGCGAACATTGCCGTCGCTGTTTTCATCGCGGGCCTATTGATGTTCTCCTTGGCGGATGCGCCTGTCGGTGGGCCTGCGTTATCGATTTTGATCATCAACTATAACACCCGCGTGACAACACTCGAATGTCTCGCATCGCTTTTCGCATATCCACCATCGGTTTCGTATGAAGTGATCCTCCTCGATAATGCGTCACATGATGGCTCAGTCGATGCGATCCGCTCCGCTTACCCGCAGGTGCGCTTGATTGCCCATGCTGATAACTCAGGCTTTGCGGGCGGCAATAACATCGCGGCAGCCCAAGCCACGGGTCAGCGCTTGCTGCTCCTCAATCCCGATACTTTGCTATTTGCGGCCAGCCTTGACGCGCTCTGGAATTTTGCGGAGCGCACGCCCGCGCGGCGCATCTGGGGCGGGCGGACGCTGTTTGGCGATCACCGCCTCAACCCCACTTCTTGTTGGGCCGAGATCAGCCTGTGGAGCCTGCTTTGCAGCGCGTTCGGGCTAATCTGGCTATTCCCCCGTTCAACCTTGTTCAATCCTGAGGCGTATGGCGGCTGGCTGCGCGATAGCGAGCGCGACGTTGATATTGTCACGGGCTGCTTCCTGATGATCGATCATGCGCTGTGGCGGCAGCTCAATGGCTTTGACCCCGCCTTTTTCATGTACGCAGAGGAGGCTGATCTCTGCATCCGCGCACGCGCTATGGGTGCAAAGCCGGGGATTTCTCCAGCGGCAGAAATCATCCATCTGGGCGGCGCGTCTGAAACATCGCAGACCGAAAAGATGATCAAGATCATGCGCGGCCGCGTGACCCTGATGCGCAAGCATTGGTCACCGACAACGCTTGCAGTCGGGCTTATGCTCTGCCGCATCTGGGCCTTGCTCCGGCTAATCGGATCGCGCTTCACAAGCGGCCCGCGCGATGTTCCCGGCACATCAGTAGAGAAGTGGCAGACAATCTGGAAACGCCGCGCCGAATGGCTGGCGGGATATTAGGGCGGATCGCTCTAGGCCACCTGCAATGGGGCAGCGCAGTCCCTTCGCGCTCTTCTTAACTTCGCGCACTTCGCGTGAACCCAACACCGCATTTTTTCACGCGAAGACCGCGAAGGAAATGAGGCCGCGAAGCACCCATGCGGAGTGCGGGGCGAGGTGTGGTGATGATTGGCGACCAACGACGAGATTTTGGACGTTGAAATGTTAATTTGAGATGCCTGAAAGCTGACGTTGGCTAATCATAATTTCACTTTTTGTTCTTGCTATATGTGTCAATATTGTGCATTTTGCCAAAAGTTGACCCAGAGGATGGCTAATGTTGAATGATCTCTCGTTTACCGACCTCCGTCAACGCACTGGCATGAGTGTAGAAGAGGTGGCGGAAGACCTAGGCTATTCCGCGAGTACAATCTATCGCTGGGAACGCGGCGAGACCGCCCCGAAGGCCGCAGTCTATCGAGCGCTAGAAGTAATCGCGCGGTTTGCAGACAGCACCGCAGCATCGAAAGATGATAATCAAACAGGATTTCGTTTTATTGATCTTTTCGCTGGCATTGGCGGGCTGAGGATTGGCTTTCAAGGAATAGGCGGCCACTGCGTCTTCACGTCCGAGTGGGACAAGCACTCGCAAGAAACCTATCGCCGAAATTTCAGAGACAATCATCCTGTGCACGGCGATGTCCGAGAATTTTCTGACAACCCCAGTTTAATTCCTGAACATGACGTCCTGCTGGCGGGCTTTCCTTGTCAGCCATTCTCAATTGCGGGCGTTTCGAAGAAGAACTCACTTGGTCGTCCACATGGATTCCTGTGCGACACTCAGGGGACACTTTTTTTCGATACTGCGCGAATTATCGCCCATCACCGACCAGCTGCATTTTTGCTCGAAAATGTGAAGAATCTTGAAACTCATGATAAGGGAAAAACATTCGCTACTATCATGAATGTGTTGCAACATGAGTTAGGCTATCACGTCCACGCGCGGGTTATAAGCTCTGCGGCATGGGTGCCTCAAAAGCGACAGCGCATTTTCATTATTGGCTTTAAGGAGCCAACCGCTTTTGACTTAGTGAGCCTTAAACTCCCCGACGTCAACGAAGGCCCTAAACTCAAGAGCATTCTCCATCGCCATGAAGACGTTGACCCTAAATATACGCTGACTCCCAAACTTTGGGCCTATTTGCAGGGCTATAAGGAAAAGCATAACGCCGCAGGCAATGGTTTCGGTTTCGGCTTGTGTGGCCCAGATGATGTTACGCGAACCCTTTCTGCTCGATATCACAAAGATGGTTCGGAAATTCTCATCGAACAGCCAAATCAACGCCCAAGGCGGCTTACTCCTCAGGAATGTGCTAGACTTATGGGATTTGAGCGTAACGGACGGCCTTGGCACATCCCCGTTTCCGATACGCAAGCCTACCGTCAGTTTGGAAATGCCGTCGTTGTGCCTGTTGTGGAGTTTTTAGCGCAAGCGATGAAGCCACATATTCAGTCTGCGGTTGCCAATTCGCGAAACCGTGTTGATTCGGCTATAGTTGATCACCAACAGCGAGAGTTGGAAACCTGCTGACATTTTGAGGGTTAACTTCGCAATTTCAGATCGGCTTTGCGCTAATGGCACGCCTCAGCAACTCGCGCTTATTTAGGCGCAGCTTCCCAAAATGAAGCTCGCGATGGCATGAAGGGTAAAGCGCAGCGGCGTTGATCAGAGTATCGTCTCCACCCTCGCCAAGCGGCAGAATGTGATGGACTTCGAGATATGAGCGATCGTCGTCTCTTTGGAACAGCTGCGATTTGCAATTCGGCATTTCACATTGATCCTGCGCCCTCGCCAAGGCCGCTGCCACGATATAGGGATCGCGAACGAAATCATTGATTTGCCGCGTTCGCTTTGGCGGTGGCCCTACTCTCAATTTAGCTTTGGCGATGATTTTGGCTGGATTAACCGATCGTGCCAACTGTCGCCCGAGTTCGTCAGGCATAGGCGCTGCTGCGTTGCGCTTTTCCTTGGCAAAGAACGTCTCATTTCCAATCCGGCCAATCGTCAGCAAGTCGCCAATCTCGACCCAAGCAACGATGCCTTTTCCTATTCTTGTTTCTGGCGTTCGCCCCGCGCCTTTGCGAATGGAATTATAGTATGAAACTTCTAGCAGGCCATTTTCAGTGCCAAGGATGCCAATTCGCAAAACTCGATCAGAGGGGCCATCGGTTGGAGAAATACCTGCAGCCATCAACGCGGCCTTTTGCTCCGCATTAACGACATAGGCTCCCTTAGCCTTGTCTGTTTTGCTAACGACTTTCGTAGCAAACTCATCAAATATTTTTAGCCACTCATCCGACATTTCGCTTTGATAGCAATACTAATGAACAAACGTCTAGTTTCTATTGCATTTCGGCACGGCAGCTTTTGCAGTCCCTGCATAAAACCCGCCCGTCCTCTCGCCACGCAATCCAACACACTCAAACTAAAACCCTACCCAAAAAAACCGCTGTCCTATTTGATCGTCTTATGATCTCATGCCGCTGCCATACCTCACCGACCCGCTCAACCAGAGCGCCCGCGTTATAGCAGATACCCCACAGCCAGATTTCGGCCTGTTAAAGCTACAAAGGATACAGTTCCAATGCGATCGACCGGCATTATGTAGCAAACGCACCAACGCCTGCCTAGCCTAATCCGGGTATCAGCGGGTAATAACGGGTATGGCCGAACCCCAAGTCCTATACGCACTTCAAGCCAAGCATCGCCGCGTAAAGGGGCAGATTGTCGCAC